>Ga0181527_1002943_pt1 | contig 15529 bp, 10 predicted proteins | sample PEATcosm2014_Bin_30_FD_119762 | JGI IMG/M metagenome (GOLD analysis project Ga0181527, IMG submission 119762) | Peatland microbial communities from MTU Mesocosm Facility, Houghton, MI, USA - PEATcosm2014_Bin06_60_metaG | ecosystem: Environmental > Terrestrial > Soil > Wetlands > Peat | place...
AATAAGAATATTATTTTCGAGACCTGTCATGTAAGTAAGGGTGGGACCCAGATACCCACTGAGATCAGCGGTCGCTTTATCGAGTATGATGGAAAGCAGGCGGTATTGAGCATCTGTCGGGATATCACCGAGCGCAAGCGGATGGATGAGGCGCTGCGCGACAGCGAAAAGCGTTATCACACTCTTTTCGAACAGTCGCCTGACGGCATACTGCTTATAGACACCGAGGGTAAGATTATCGAATTCAACGAGACGGCCCACCGCCAGCTTGGGTATTCTCGCGAGGAATTTGCAAAACTCAGCCTGTCGGATATTGATCCCTTTATGAGTACGGAAGAAATTCGAGCCAAGATCGGAAAGGTCCTGGAGGCGGAACAGGCCGAGTTTGTCGTCAAACACAGGACTAAAGATGGAGAAGTCAGGGATGTCAACATCATTACGCAATCTATAGTTTTAGCCGGCAAGCCGGTTATGTATGCGATCTGGCATGACATCACAGAGGGCAAGCGGGCTGAAATTAAAATAATGGAGAGCGAAAAACTCATAAGAAACATCCTTGACTCCGTTGATGAGGGGTTTATCGTGGTAGACAGGGATTTCCGAATACTGTTAGTAAACAAAGCATACTGCAGCCAGGTTGGAGGGAGGGTTGACGATGTCGTCGGCAGGCACTGCTACGAGGTATCTCACAAATCGCTTCGACCGTGCTTTGAAGAAGGAGAAGACTGCGCTGTTCGTCATGTCTTTGAAACTGGCGAGCCCTATAGCACAACACACAGACACTCGGATGCTAAAGGAGATCTTCTGTATGTCGAGACAAAGGCGTTTCCGATAAGGGACAGTTCAGGCAACATTATATCGGTGATTGAGACAGTCCAAAACATAACTGAAAAGTACCTTCTCGAAGAAGAACGACTAAGGACCCAGAAGCTTGAGGCAATCGGGACGCTGGCAGGAGGGATTGCGCATGACTTCAACAACCTGCTGCAAGGGGTCTTCGGCTACATTTCCATGGCAAAGGTGACACTGGAACAGAAAGAGAAGTCCCTTGCAATGCTCGAACAGGCTGAAAAAGCGCTGCATATGTCTGTAAACCTGACTACCCAGCTTCTGACCTTCTCAAAAGGCGGGAAACCGGTCAAGAAGAAGATTCCTCTTCAGCCGGTGATCGAGAACTCAGCGAAGTTTGCGCTGAGCGGTTCGAGCGCTGATTACCGCGTCGAACTCGACACAGCCCTCTGGCATGTGGAGGCAGATGAAGGACAGATTGGGCAGGTGATCCAGAACATCGTGCTCAATGCCGACCAGTCGATGCCCTTGGGAGGCACGATAGTAATCGCCGCAAAGAATGCGCAGGGATCAAAAAAGGGGATGCCGCAACTGCCTGATGAAGGTAAGTATATCGAGATCTCCATTAAGGACAACGGGGTCGGCATTTCTGAGACATACCTCTCAAAAATATTCGACCCTTATTTTACAACAAAGGCCAAGGGAAGCGGCCTTGGACTGGCAACGTGCTATTCCATCATAAAAAACCATGGTGGTATAATTAATGTCTCATCAAAAATGGGAGAAGGCACTACGTTTTTTATCTATCTTCCTGCAATTGAGGCGGAAAAGGAGATGCCAAAGCCGACTGAACTTACTCACTTCGTCCGTAAGGGGAAGATACTTGTCATGGATGATGAGGAAATGGTTAGGAATATCGCAGGAGATATGATAGAGGCCCTTGGCCATAATGCAGAATTGACTGAACACGGAGAAGAAACTATCGAGAAATACAAAGCCGCTATGGAGTCGGGCCATCCTTTTGATATTGTCATTCTGGATCTGACCATTCGTGGAGGGATGGGTGGGAGAGAGACTATGGAGCGGCTTATTGCAGTGGACCCTAAGATCAGGGCAATTGTCTCCAGCGGCTTTTCAGACGACTCTGCCGTATCTAATTATCATGATTACGGCTTTAGCGCCCGGCTGACAAAGCCATACAAGCTTGAAGAATTGGGGGATACTCTGAATAACCTGCTGGGCCGATGAATAATAAAGGAAAAAGAGAGAAGAGAAGTGGACCAAACTATGTACAAATTACAGGAGCTGTACTTTTTATAGTGTAATAGTTACATAAGTTTCTTAGATATCATAGTCCCTGATTTTTCCAGGAGGGTCTTCCGAGTGATTTGCAATATTACTGCGGCCTTTGTATTGTTACTCCCGTCTGTTCGAGAGCAAGGCTTATGGCAATCTTCATATATTATTTATGCTGGGTATATTTATTGCTTGTTTAATATGCGGCGGCCACAATCAAGCGAAAAGGCAGCCTGAGCAATAAAGGGGACGATGGAAAACAAGCTTGCTAACGGAAGAAAATATGGGGGACCTAAAGACCAACAGAGCCTGATCACCAATGCTGTTCCAGCGCTCATCTCTTACATCGATAAGAACTACCGTTACCAGAGTGTCAATGAAACCTATGAGCGTTGGTTAGGCCTGAAACAAGAGCATATTTTAGGCAGGCATGTCAGAGAGGTGCTTGGTCAGATGGCATGGGAGAAGGTGCGGCCCATATATGGAGCTTGCTTTGGGCGGTGAACGGGTCTTTTATATTGCTCTATGGGAGCGGCTGGCAGCGCATTTGGCCGTGGCCCTGGCGAAGTTCCGGGCAGAAGAGTTGCTTCGCGGCAGCGAAGAATTATATCGGTCCCTGTTTGACAATATGCTCAACGGCTTCGCCTATTGCCGTATGTTTTTTGTGCAGGAGCAACCCCGGCACTTCATCCATCTTGCAGTAAACGATGCCTTCACGACATTGACTGGCTTGAAGGACGTCGTAGGGAAGAAGGCGACCGAGGCCATTCCGGGAATACTGGAGTCTGATCCCAAATTAATTGAGATTTCCGGCCGCGTTGCCTTATCCGGGAACCCCGAGCGCTTTGAGATGTATATATCTGCCTTGAGTAGCTGGTTATTAATATCGGTGTACAGCCCGAAAAAAGAACACTTGAAGACCAGGGAGAACACATTCGATCCGTTTTTCACCACGAAGGAAGTCGGCAAAGGCACAGGTCTTGGGTTGGCAATGGTATATGGGATAGTCAAACAGCATGACGGCAATATAACTGTGTACAGCGAACCCGGCAAAGGTACAACCTTCAAGATATATCTGCCCTTAGTACAGACAGAGAATAAGGAAGCAGAGAAACATGCGACATCTGCTCCAGAGGCACGGGAGGGACGGTACTGATAGCAGAAGATAATGCCAAGGTAAGTAGATCAAGATAAAAATTGGAGGGCGACGATGCTTAAAAACTTAAAAATTGGCTTGCGGCTGGGGTTGGGCTTTGGCGTAGTGTTGTTTTTGACAGCCGTAATCATGATAACCGGGCTTCTGGCATTGGTGCAGCTCGATGATAAACTCAATAGAATCGTCACCATCAATAATGTGAAGATGGAGCAAGCCCATATAGTAGAAAGAAATTTATTGAACATTTTCAACAGCATAAAAACAATAGCATTGATTGACGATCACGACGCTAAAATTGCGGAGAAAACTAAAATAGGAGAATATCGACAACAATACACCGATGCGTTAGCTAAACTTAAAGGACTGGAAACTACGCAGGAAGGTCTTCAGGCAATTAAGAACATGGAGGACGCTATTGCTCCGGCAAAGGATGCCAATAACAAGTTTATGGAATTGAGAGTTGCAAATAAAGCCGTAGAAGCCGGCATGGTACTTGTAAAGGAAGCAATTCCGCTTACGCAGAAGCTTATAGATGAATTGCATGAGGTAATGAAATTTGAGGAGAAGCTGAATCAACTTAGGTATGATCAGGCGAAACAGACTTATGGCAATGCAAAGCTGGTGATGATTATTTTAGGTGTGGCAGCGCTTATAATAGGGACGATAATCTCACTAATTACTGCTCGGTTAATAACTGTTCCGCTCAAGAAGAGCGTTGGCATGGCTGACAAGATATCCCGCGGCGATTTGTCCTGTGACGATTTGGACATACATTCGAAGGATGAAATAGGCGTTCTGTCCGACTCCTTAAATAAAATGAAAAAGTCGCTTAGACATGTTATAGGAGAGATATCGGACACCGCCTCACATCTCGCCTCATCATCAGTAGAGCTTTCAGCTACCGTGACCGAGATAACAAAGAGGGTTGATGAGCAGGCAGGCAAGGCCAACCAGGTAGCTACCGCCTCTACTGAAATGTCACAAACTGTTTTAGACATAGCAAAGAACAGTTCTGATATTGCGTCTTCATCGCAGGGTACATTAAAGACAGCGGAAGAAGGAGCAGCGGTAGTCGGCAAAACGGTTGAAGAAGTGCAGGAGATAGCCGAGACCGTGGAGGACCTGGCAAAAATGATGACCTCGCTCGGAGACCGTTCAAAACAGATAGGCGACATAGTGGGCGTGATCCAGGACATAGCGGACCAGACAAACCTCCTTGCCTTGAACGCCGCAATAGAGGCTGCGCGGGCGGGAGAACAGGGGAGAGGTTTTGCAGTTGTTGCGGATGAAGTCAGGAAGCTTGCGGAGAAGACGGCAAAGTCGACATCCGAGATAAGAGACATGATAAAGGCGATACAGGAAGAGACCGAGAGGGCCGTTTTATCGATGGGAGAAGGTACTAAAAAAGTGGAAAGCGGCGTGAGACTTGCGACAGAGGCCGGAGTTGCCTTGAATAATATAGTGAGCAGTGTTAACGGTCTGCAGGGCATGGTGCAGCAGATAGCATCGGCAACAGAGGAGATGTCGACCGTATCTGAGGAGATAAGCAGCGACATAGAAGTTATTGCAACAGTATCGAGGGAGACAAGCGCAGGTTCCACTCAGATAGCTCAGGAGGCGGATAATTTGTCAAGAATGTCTGCGGAATTAAAAACTGATGTCAGCCACTTTAAAATTTAAAAGATATATGACGTCATTAAGAACTCAAAGACTAAAAACTATTTCAAAGATCATTGATATTTTTTGCCAAACTGTTTTTATTGATTAGTTACCTTTTTAATGTTATTTTACTTTTATGCCAAATGAAGCTGTGGATAGAATTGAAGGGCTTTACAGAGCCATCCTGCAGACAGCTATGGACGGCTTCTGGCTGGTGGACATGCATGGGCATTTGCTGGAAGTCAATGAAACCTACTGCCGGATGAGCGGTTACTCCACGGAAGAATTGCTGTCCATGTCCATTCCAGAAATAGAAGTCTCGGAATCTTCCGATGACACAGCCGCTCACATACAAAAGATTATGGCACGGGGTGAGGATCGTTTCGAGTCCCGACACCGAAGGAAAGACGGAACCATTTTTGATGTAGAAGTCAGTTACCAATACCGTCCTATCAAGGAAGGGCGATTTGTAGGCTTTTTGCGTGATATAACCGAACGCAAGCGGATGGAAAATCAATTAATCTACGTTATGAAGGCAGTTGAAGCCGCCAGTGATGCAATAGGAATTTCGGACGCTATGGGGCGCCATTTTTATCAGAACAAGGCTTTTTCAGATTTATACGGATACGCCACTGCCGAAGAATTAGAATTAGCTGGAGGAGGCCCGGCAACGGTCAAAGATCCCGAGGTTGCCGAAGAAATGTTCGATAATATTATGCACGGTAAATCATGGGCTGGTGAGTTAGAAGTGGTAACTAAAAGTGGCCGTGTATTTACTGCCTTTGAGCGTGCGGATGCAATAAAAAATAATGAGGGCAAAATAATTGGGCTCATAGGAATAATAACGGACGTCACGGAACGCAAAAAGACTGAAGAGGCGCTGCTTTATTACCAAATTGCTGTGGATAGCTCCACTGATGCAATTGGTATGTCTACGCCTGAGGGAAGGCATTATTATCAAAATGAGGCATATACCAGGATGTTCGGGTTGTCTGTTAGTGAAGTAGATGGTGTTTCAGGGCCGCCTTCAACTGTTTACGCCGATGAAAAAGAGGGAGCGAAGATTTTTGACATAATTATGAAGGGCGGTTCTTTTACAGGCGAAGTGAAAATGCTGGATAAAGATAGAAATGAAATGGATATCGATCTGCGGGCCTATTCTATCAAGAGTAAAGAGGGAAAAGTCATCGGTCTTGTCGGCATACATACCGACATCACCACCCGCAAGAGGGCTGATGGGAAGCTCAGAAAGAGCGAGCAGCATTTGATGGAGTCACAGAGAGTGGCCCATCTGGGTAGCTGGGACCTGAACCTTGTTTCCCAGGAGCTTGAATGGTCGGATCAAACATACAGGCTCTTTGACAAGTCCCCTAAGGACTTTGTGCCGTCCTTTAATGAATTCGCCCGACTGGTCCATCCGGACGACCATGCAACCATGGAGAATGCTTTCTTAAAAGCTCTTGAGAGTGACACTAATCCTTACCACGTCGCGGTCCGTATCATAAATGATTCAGGCCGTGAGTGGGTGATGGAAGCCTCAGGCGTAGTCAGACGTGATGCCTCCGGCAAAGCCCTCAGCATATTCGGCACAGGCCAGGACATCACGGAGCGTAAGAAGGCTGAGGAGGCGCTGCGCGAGAGTGAAAGTTTACTCAGAGAGTCTCAGATCATTGCGGGTTTGGGCAGTTATATTATGGATATTCCTGCCGGTTTGTGTAAAACTTCGGATGTGCTTGACAAGTTATTAGGGATAGACGAAGCATACGAACGATCCGTTGATGGTTGGTTAGCCCTCGTTCATCCAGACGACCGCGCAATGATAGTCGACTATCTTAAAGAAGTAATAGGCCGGAGGGGAACTTTTGACAAGGAATATAGGATTATCCGTCATGACGATCGGACGGAACGCTGGGTGCACGGGTCAGGCAAACTGGAATTAGATGGCCAGGGCCGCCCCCTGAAACTGCATGGGACGATTCAAGACATTACTGATCGCAAAAAGATGGAAGAACAACTCCTGCAGACTCAGAAGCTTGAAGCAATAGGGACTCTGGCCGGAGGCATTGCGCATGATTTCAACAATTTGCTGCAGGGAGTATTTGGTTATATATCTATTGCTAAGCTGAATACAGCCAATAACGATAGGAGCATTACTGCACTGGAACAGGCTGAAAAAGCGCTGCACATGTCAGTGAACCTGACCACGCAGCTTCTGACTTTCTCAAAGGGTGGGAAACCTGTCAAGAAGAATATTTCTCTCCAGACAGTGATTGAGAACTCAGTGAGGTTCGCCTTGAGCGGTTCCAGCGCCGATTACCGAATCAAACTAGATCCAGACCTCTGGCATGTGGAGGCAGATGAAGGACAGATAGGTCAGGTAATTCAAAACGTCGTGCTCAATGCCGACCAGTCGATGCCAATGGGAGGTACAATAGTAATCGCGGCAAAGAATGTGCAGTCATCTGAAAAGGGAAGTCCGGAGCTGCCGGAAGAAGGGAAGTATGTGGAGATCACTGTTCAGGACGCTGGAAACGGGATTTCCGAGGAGTACCTGCCGAAGATATTTGATCCCTATTTTACGACTAAGGCGAAGGGAAGCGGCCTTGGGCTGGCAACATGCTACTCTATCATCAAAAACCATGGTGGTGTAATTCATGTGTCATCAATAGTGGGCAGGGGCACTACATTTTATGTCTATCTTCCTGCAATTGAAGCTGGGAAAGAGGCCCCAAAAGCTCCCGATCTTTCTCCCATTGTCCGCAAGGGGAAAGTACTGCTCATGGATGATGATGAACTTATAAGGAATATCACAGGAGCCATGATAGAGGCCCTTGATCATGAGGTGGACTTTGCGGAGCACGGAGAAGAAGCCATCGAAAAATATAAAGCATCTATAGAGTCAGGCAAGCCTTTTGATATTGTGATTCTGGATCTGACCATCCGCGGAGGAATGGGCGGAAGAGAAACAATTGAGCGGCTTCTTGCACTCAATTCCAAGATTAAGGCTGTTGTATCGAGCGGTTATTCTGATGACGCCGTTGTATATGATTATCTTAATTATGGCTTTACTGCTCGTCTGACAAAGCCCTACAAGCTTGAAGAATTGAGAGTTACGCTGAACAATCTGCTGAGCCGATGAATAATAAAGGAAAGTGGAACCAAGGCATGGATACGGGCAAGCACGTCTTCCTGAAATATAGCACCTTACATGATGATATGATTAAGTGAAATAATACCTTATTGTTGGGCAATGTCAAGATCAGGACAACAGATCAGGATTTTTGCAGAAGTCACAACTTTACCTATCATTCATTGTCGTGGGTGTGTCAGCTTCTGCTTAAAGGACAAAGCAAGATGAAACCGAGCCACTACCGATTATAGTCTCATGTGCGCCAAATTCATGGGGAGCGATTGCCGGTCTTCCGGCTGTGAATAACTCATACTGGTTCAGAACAGTGGCTCATTCACCGCCGGGACAAGGATTAAAGTACTCTGCGCTGATTTTGTATGAGAGCAGCGGGACGGCCCTTTCGAGCGGCCCGGAAAGACCGGAATGCATTTCCTCCGGGATAGCGGCGACTTGGCAGGCCAGCACCCTCACGGTTACGTTGCATCTTTCCTTCATCTCTTTCAGCAGATTCGAGGTCGGCGCCTGGTGCATGGAGAAGTCATCAGCCTTTTCAAATGGAATGTCGTCGATCGATATCTCGAAGAGTTCCCCGGGCTGCAGACCTTTGTCCACTGCATCGATAATGATGATCTCCTCCGGCCTCTTCTCGCTCAATGCAAGAGTGAAGAGGATATTCCTTACGCCTGTGCCCGCATCGATGAGGCAGACGTTCCGAGGGATTGTATAGTGCTCGTACAGGTGCCGGACTACGGCCGGGCCGAACCCATCATCGCCGAATAAAATGTTGCCGCATCCGAGGATCAGGACCGGCTTAACGCAAAACTCAGGTAGATAATCGTTATCCATTCTCTATAGTATGGTTGATGGCAGGGGCGGTTTGAGACCCGCCCCCTGCGGGTCAACAACTAACTAGATAGTTCGTCTATAAGGTTCTTTTTTGAGTCGTAGATCTTGATATTGACGGGTATCTTCCCATCGAAATTATGTGTCGCGCATGAGTAACAAGGGTCATGAGCGCGGACGGTCATTTCGACCGTGTTCAATATCCCCTGATCGTACTTGCCGTCCTTGATAAGGGTCTTCGCCGCGTGTTTTACCGACATATTGATCGGCGCATTATTGTGTGTTGTGCCGACTATCAGGTTGACATTGGTGATAAGGCCGTTTTCGTCAGTCTCATAGTCGTGGATGAGGGTACCCCTCGGGGCTTCCACACAGCCGACGCCCCGCGCAGCCCTCGGCTCTACTTTCTTCCTGATATCCGTGCCGGTGATCTCGGGGTCATTCAATAACTGCACAGTCAGCTCGGCGTTGTAAAGCAACTCGATCAGTCTTGCCCAGTGATACAGCAAGGTGAGCTGCGCGGGCCTGCCGAAAGACAAACGGAATTCTTCAAGCTCCGCCTGCGCCAGGGGCGTCCCTATTTTATCACATACGTTAATCCTCGCGAGGGAATTGGCGCGGTAAACCCCCACCGGATTGTCGAGGTCCATGGAGAACCCTCCAGCCTTTTTCATGTAAGGGAACTTGAGGTAACTCCAGGGCTCCACATGCTCTGAGATGTAATCGGTATATTGATCATAAGCGAAGTCCTCGTAACTGCCGTCTGCCGACATCATCCTCAATTTCCCGTCGTAGAGATCCAGAGATCCGTCTGCAGTTACGGTCCCGAGAAAGCCGGTATTAATTGCGGCTAAGGTCTTCACCACGTCGAGATACTTGGGGAATATATTTTCCTTCGCAAAAGCGATGGTGAATTTCGCAAGCTCAAGAGCTTCCTCGGCCTGTTTCAAGAGCTCTGCGCGCTCCTCTTCCCTGAGTGGCCTGCTGAACCCCCCGGGCACTGCCGCGGTCATATGTATCGACTTTCCACCTATCACTTCAAGCATACGCGCGCACATGTGCCGTACCTTGACGACCTTTTTTGCGATTTCGGGAGCCGCCCCGACAATACCGATGACGTTTCTTACAGGATATTCGGCGTTGGGACCCAGGATAAAGTCCGCGCCGGCAAGGAAATAGAAATGGAGGATGTGCTCTTCCATATAGGCTATCGCATTACAGAGTTCCCTCAACTTCCTTCCGGTAGATGTAGGCGTTACCCCGAATACCGCATCGTTTGCCTTTGCAGAAGCCAAATGGTGAGACATCGGGCAGACACCGCAGATCGAGGTGGTTATCCTCGGCATCTCCTCGACCGGCTTGCCGAGGCAGAACTTCTCAAAGCCCCTGAGTTCGATGACGCTCACTTTTGTATCGCTTACATTGCCGGAATCGTCGAGATCGATCACTATTTTTGCATGGCCTTCAATTCTGGTTACCGGTTGTATGGTCAAAGTTTTACCCATGTCTTTTACCTCCCACCCGGTAGGGGTTTTAGTCTCCCGGCGCCGCAGTACCGGTTGAACTGCGCCGCACGATCGGGTATCTGTTTCACGTCAAGACCGATGCTCGAAAGTGCTCCCATCATATCGACCATGGGGTTTGCGGTATCTTTGAGCGGACCGAAACAGCCGCGGCACGGCATGTATGCCCTGATACATCTCGGGGTTGCTCCAGAGCCGCCGCAGCCTCCCCTTGTCGCCGGACCCTGGCAGAGGAACCCTTGTTCAAGGAGGCAGCGTACAGTATTCAGAGGTTTTGCCGGATCGAACTCGATGGATTCGAGAGGCCTCTTGAGGTTCGAAACTGCCTTCTTTTCCCTGATCGTCGGACATTCGTCACAGACGCTCTTTTCGGAGAGTTTAAATTCAGTTCCTTCAAGTAATGAATTCAGCGCTGAGGCGATCATCTCCGGTGTCGGGGGACAACCGGGGATTCTAAGGTCTACTTTGACTACCTCGTTGAGAGCGTACACTCTGTCGGTAAGCGGTGGAATACCTGCAGAAGGCGTCGGAGCCGATTCAGTCGATTTTGAGCCGCGATATACCTTCTCATAGAGCGCTTCCAGGGGGAACTGATTTGCAAGTGAGGGAATGCCTCCGAAACATGCACAGGTACCGAGGCCTATCAGAATTTTACTCTTGGCCCTCATTTCCAGCGCCAGTTCCCTGTTCTCCTCGTTCCTTATGCCGCCCGTGATGATCCCGACATCAGCCTCCGGGATTTCGGCTTTTTTACCTTCTCCTGTTTGTCCGAACAGCTTGTGGTCCATAAGTACCGGCATGTGGACAAATTCGAGTTTCGGCAAGATGTCCAGAAGCGGTTCACCGATGTCGAGTATTGCAACCTCGCACCCGGCGCAAATACTAAACCATTCTTCAGCCACTCTCACTGCCATATCCGTACCTCCTTGTGTTGTGCAAAGCCGCCAACGCCGTGCGTTTATAAAGTGATAAATCCATTCCCGCTCATCCTCTCCCACCGAGGGTTTTAAAAAGCAAGGTGGGTTGAGACCCGCACTTACTTACGTCTTGTAGGGACTCGGGCCCAGTTTCCTGATCTTCTCTACAGTCTCCGTAACCACCTCGGCAAAGCGCGGCGCCTCTGCTGCGGATACCCATTCAAGCCTGAAACGCTCGGGCTCGAGCCCGAAGTCCTCAAGCATCAATGCGATCGCATCAGCGCGTGCCTTTGCCCTAAGATTGCCTTCAAGATAATGACAATCTCCGGGATGGCAGCCGCATATAAGTACCCCGTCAGCCCCTTTGGTAAGCGCATCAATCACGAGGTTGGGATGTACCATCCCCGAGCATTGCACCCGTATGATCCTGATGTTTGGGGGGTATTGTATACGCTCTGTGCCCGCCAGGTCCGCGCCGGTATATGAGCACCAGTAGCAGCAAAAAGTGATTATTAAAGGTTCGTAATCATCCACCATATCACCCCTCTATGTTCAGGGCGGCGAATACCTCCGCCCTTAATTTTTCAAGTTCAAAGTGGCGCACATGCACGGCGTCTTTAGGACAGGTCGCCATACATGTTCCACAGCCCTTGCACAATGCCTCATCGATTTTTACCCTCTTCTTCGACTTTCCTTCCCACTCCCATTCCACAAGGGTAATAGCCTTGTACGGACATGTATCCACACAATATGCGCAGCCGTCGCATTTGTCCTCATTGAGCTCGGAAATTGTCGGATCAAGCTCAATATACTCCTTGTTCAGTATGGTTGCCGCCCTCGCGGCAACCGCCTGCGCCTGAATTATGCTCTCGTCAATCGACTTCGGGTAATGCGCAGGACCGCATACAAATACGCCATCAGTGGCAAAATCGACGGGGCGTAATTTCATATGCGCCTCGAGGAAGAACCCATCTTGAGTGAGCGGGACTTTCAGGAATTGGGCTATTGTCTTGTTGTCCTCGCCCGCGACAGTGGCTGCCGAGAGCACCACGAGGCCGGCAGGAATTTCGAGTTCCCTCTTGACTGTCTGTTCAAAAACCTTTACCGAAAAGAGAGAGCCGAAATTTTCTACCAAAGGCTTGCTGTCTTCCTCATACCTCATGAATACCACGCCCTTCTGCCTCGCCTTTGTGTAATATGACTCACTGAACCCATAAGTCCTTATATCACGGTAAAGCACGTATACGTTGGTGTCCGGCGAAAGATCTTTTATCTTCAATGCGTTTTTTATTGCTTCTGCACAGCAGGTCCTCGAACAGTACGGCCTCTTGTCATGGCGGGAGCCGACGCATTGTATCATCACTACGGTATCCGGCTTTTCATCGATTCCCGTGTTGCCGGATAATGCCAATCTCTTTTCAAGCTCGCTCTGCGTGATCACCCTTTTGTCCAACCCGTACAAATATTCCTCAGGCTTGTATTCTTTGGCGCCGGTTGCAACAATTACCACGCCATGCTCGATTTCAACTGTTTTTCCGTTCGTTGCAATCTTTGTCTTGAAATTGCCGACCGAACCCTTTATCTCCTCTATTGTTGCCCCTGTATATGTATGAACCCTTTTATTGAAAGGGTAAGTGTCCTTCAGCCTTTCGATGGTGGCCTTCAGATGGTCCTGAAGTCCCGATCCATCCAGCAAGTAATAAGCATGCCTCAGGCTTCCGCCAAGCTCGCTTTCTTTCTCAGCCAAGTATACGTCGAACCCCTGGAGCGCGAGTTCAGAGGCTGAGGTCATTCCCGAAATGCCCCCGCCGATGACAAGGGCGCTATTGCTGACTTTCAACGGGCGGTTATAAAGCGGGGAATCCAGTCTCGCCTTAGCGACCGCAATACGCACAAGGTCTTTGGCCTTTTGGGTCGCCTTTTCATGCTCGTGCATATGGACCCATGCGCATTGCTCCCTGATGTTTGCCAGCTCAAAAAGATAGGGGTTGAGCCCTGCCTCCCTGATCGTGTTCCTGAACAGCGCTTCATGGGTCCTCGGGGTGCACGAGGCGACAACAAGACGATTGAGCCCGTGCTCCTTTATTCGCGCCTTTATATTTTCTTGCGAATCGTTTGAACAAGTATATAACCCGGTTTCTACATATGCCACATGGGGCAACGTCTTAGCGTAATCGGCAACCTCGGGGACGTTCACCACGCTGCCGATGTTCGTTCCGCAGTTGCAAACAAAGACGCCGACCTTCGGTTCCTGCCCCAGCACATGTGTCTCCGGGGGGTATTCCTTCGAAGCCACCAGAGTCCCCCTCGCTTCGCGCAGGAGCGAAAGCACCATTGATGCGGCGCCTGACGCCTGCGTTACAGTCTCAGGGATGTCCTTTGGCCCCGAGAACGGTCCTGCCACATATATTCCGTCCCGCGTGGTTCGGACAGGAGTAAGGGGGGACGTCCTGCAGAAATTGAACTCGTTTAAACCGATGCCGAACTTTTCGGCAATTCCCTTTGTATCGGCCGGCGGTTCCATACCGGCGGACAAGACAACCATGTCATATTCGCATGACGCCTTCTTTTCATCGCCGGTCAGATAGTTGATTATGAGATTTCCTGTTCCTGGGACATCCCCGATGGTAGGCACCCTGCACCTTATGTAATTGACTCCGAGTCTTTTCGCCCGCTGATAATACTCCTCGAAACCTTTGCTGAACGCGCGTATATCCATGAAGAATATATCTATATCGCATTCCAGTCCCTCGGCATGCTCCTTGGCTATGATAGCCTCCTTCGTCGCATACATGCAGCATACAGATGAACAGTAATCCCTTTCAAAATCCCTTGATCCGACACACTGCAGAAATGCAATCCTTCGGGGTGGATTATTGTCCGAAGGCCTCACGACTTTGCCGGCGTACGGTCCCGACGGGGAGAGGATCCTTTCAAATGCGAGGGAAGTAATCACATTCGGATAACGCCCCAAACCGTATTCCTCCTTCACCTTTGCGTCAAAGAGCTGAAACCCGGGGGCTAATATGATTGCGCCCACATCAAGCTCTATCTTTTCATCTTTCTGATCGAAGTTTATTGCCTTTGCCTCACACGCCTTTTCGCAGAGTTTGCATTTCCCGGTTTTAAAATAGAGACAATGCTCCTTATCTATAGCGGGTTTATTAGGGACCGCCTGAGGATAAAGGATATGCATTGCGTGTCTGTTGCTCAGTCCCTCGTTGAAACGGTTAGGGACCGACTTGGGGCACTTAGAGACGCATGTGCCGCAGCCCGTGCATTTGCTCACATCCACGTATCGTGCCCTTTTATCTATGAGCACCTTGAAATTGCCGGGCACTCCCTCGACCTTTTCGACCTCCGACAGCGTAATTATCTCGATATCCTTGTGCCTGCCGATCTCAACCAGCCTGGGCGACATTGTACACATGGCGCAATCGTTTGTTGGAAAAGTCTTATCCAGCTGGGACATGACTCCGCCGATGGCCGGCTTTTTATCGATCAGGTAGACTTTGATGCCGGATGCGGCAAGGTCAAGGGCGGCCTGCATCCCGCCGATCCCGCCGCCGACAACCAGGGCGGAACCTAATTTGGGCTTGCTCAGGGCTTGGACTTGTTCCTGAAGCGCCAGAATAGTATCGACCAGGGCTTCCGGGTCGGTCCTTGCACTTGACAGGAGTGTTTCCCTTTTGTCGCTCACGTCGCCTCCACTTCGCTCGGAATTTCCTCCCCCGGTATTTGTTGCTTTAAGGCCTTCTCTTTGACCGCCTGGAAGTATATTGCAAGGGGGCGGTAAAGGATATGTGACAGTTTCCCGAACGGTATCTCAATCACCAGCAAAGGGGTAACTATTACCATGTGGATCAAATATGAATAGTGCGCAGCCAATGGGAACTCCATATACCGACATATATGCACGGCAATTCCGCTTAGCGAAGTTAGAAGGATCATGAGCGGCAGCATCCAGTCGCCCGGGTCCGAGAATCTGTGCATCTGTTCACGCTTTCCGATACGGCCTGTCAGGATTTCAAAGCTGCCGTAAATCAAGGCTGCGGCAGCGAGGTAGCCGAGCCATCTTTGAGGATGGTAGAAGGGATAAATCTTGTCCGTCTGAAACCACTTCAGGAAAAAGACCACCAATAGGGAGATGAGGATAAAGCCTGAAAAAAGCACAAGGTGTTTTGTCCTTCTTGTTTTGCTCGCCTTATCGGCGCAA
>Ga0181527_1002947_pt1 | contig 15523 bp, 9 predicted proteins | sample PEATcosm2014_Bin_30_FD_119762 | JGI IMG/M metagenome (GOLD analysis project Ga0181527, IMG submission 119762) | Peatland microbial communities from MTU Mesocosm Facility, Houghton, MI, USA - PEATcosm2014_Bin06_60_metaG | ecosystem: Environmental > Terrestrial > Soil > Wetlands > Peat | place...
ACCAATGTGCCGACTTGGTCGCCCGTGGTCTTGCAGTTCAGCAAACCGATGGACACGAACAGCGTTCAAAACGCCTTCAGCATCAGCCCGGCGGTCGGCGGCGCGTTCAGTTGGTCGCCCGCGAACGACACGATGACGTTTACCGCCGGCGGCGCGGGTCTGGCCGGGCTGGCCAACAGCGTCGTGCGTGTCACCAACTCTGCGGTGGACGCCGTTTCCGGCAATGCGATGTTCGCGCCCTATGAATTGAAATTCACCACCGCTGTAAGCGGCATCCACGACGTGACACCACCGTTCATTTCCCTGCAAACGCCAACGAACGGCGCGGTGATCGCCGGCAACCTGGCCATTTCCGGCATCGCCACCGACAACATCGCCGTGGCCAAAGTGGAGTTTCAATTTGACAACGACGCGTGGCAGACCGCGAGCGGCACGACCTCATGGAGCGCGAGCCTGAACAGCTCGAATTTTCTGAACGGTCCGCACCAAATTTCCGCCCGCGCGACTGATTCGTCGGGAAACATCTCCACGACGAACTCCGTGGGTGTCTGGTTTTTCAACGTGCCGGGAAGTTATCTTCAGCGTGTCAGCGGCGGCAACCCGGCGAACGTCACCGACTGCACCGGCAATGTCTGGCTCAAGGACACGGCTTATAGTTTTGGTTCGTTCGGCTATTCCGGCGGCACGACCGGTTACCTGGCCAACAACATCAGCGGCATTTGCGCCGGTGCGCAATCGCTTTACCAGCGGGAGCGCTACAGCACGTCGAGCGGCGGGTTTTATTACGAGTTCGATTGCCCTGAAGGCATTTACCAAATAACGCTGCTGGAGGCGGAGACCTATTGGAGCGGCCCGGGAGAACGCGAGTTCAACGTCTTCATCCAAGGCCGGCAGGTGCTGACCAATTTCGACATTTTCGCCGCCGCCGGCGGACAGAACATTCCCATCAGCCTTGTTTTCACCAACGCGGTGACGAATTCCCAACTGCAAATTTTATATACTCCGGGGGCTGCGGACAACGCGCGCATTTCGGGAATTCAAATCCTGAAAATCGCCGACGTGTTCAGCGACACGGATGGCATTCCCGACTGGTGGCGGCTGGCTTATTTCGGCCACGCCCTCGGCGAGGCAGCCGACAAATCGCGCGGCTCGGACGACGCGGACGGCGACGGCGTGTCGAACCTTACCGAATATCTTAATGGCACGAATCCGCTGAATCCGGCATCCTATCCGACTCCGCCGGTTTTCAACATCACGCACATTTCGGTGACAGCATCCAATGTCCAAATAAATTGCTCGACGGTGACCAACTGGAGTTTCCAGCTTCAGTGCCGCAACACACTTGACGCCTCTTCGTCCTGGACCAACATCGGTTCCGCCCTGCTTGGCACGAGCGGAACAATGGTATTGAGCGACGGCGGCGGTGCGACCAACTTCACAAGGTATTACCGCGTACAGGCGCGTTGAAATGTATCCGCCGCTCGGTCACGCTTGCACAAGCAGGCTATGGATGTGGGGTCGAGTTTTGATTTGCTTGAAAACCAAAAATTTCAAGCGGCGCGGGCAACAAGATTCTGTTTGGTCGTGGTCGCGGCCCAGGCCGCTGGTGTGAACTTTAGTCTGAGTGATCTTGGTTAAAGCAGCGCCAGTTGTTGTTCATTCGGCTCGCGCAAATTGCTGACCCCAAGCCCCAGCAGGCGCAGCGGCCGTGAAACCAGTTTCTCCCGGCCCAGCAGGAAACATCCCAGCCGGTAAATGTCAGCGATCTCGGTGATCGGTTCCTCGACGGAAAACTGACGCGTGAGAGTGGTGAAATCGCTGTAGCGCACCTTCACCTGGACCGTGTGCGCTCCCAATCGCCGGTGTTTGAGCCGTGACGAAATATCTGCTGCTTGTTCCTTCAGGCAGGCGCGCAGCACCTTCCGGTCGTCGGTGTCCTTGAGAAATGTTTCCTCGCCGCTGATGCTCTTGATCTCGTCTCCGAGTTCCAACGGGCGGTCGTCTTCGCCGAAAGCGAACTGTTTTAGTTTCGGCCCGAATGAGCCGACCAACGCACGCAGATCACCTGGGTAGTCCTGCAAGTCTCCGACCATGACAATGCCCGCCCGGTTCAGTGTCTGTTCGGTGACCTTGCCGACCCCGTAAAGCGCCCGCACCGGCAGCGGACGCAAAAACGACACCTTCTCCTGGTCGGTAATCACCGTGAGTCCATCAGGTTTTTTGTGGTCGCTGGCGATCTTGGCCAGCAGTTTGTTGGACGCAATGCCGATGGTGGCAGTCAACTGGCGTTCTAACAGAATCCGCTGTTTTAACTCCCGCGCCAGCGGCACGGCCTTGATCAGCGAGGCGTCCGCGTTCTCCGCCTGACAGATGGCGGACATGTCGAGATACGCCTCGTCAATGGACATGGGTTCGATGATCGCTCCGGTCTGGGCGACAATCTCCATGATGTGCCGGGATTCTTCCCGGTAATGATCCATGCGCGGACGCACGAAAATGCCCTTGGGACAAAGCCGCCCCGCCGTCGCGCTGGGCAGGGCCGAACGCACCCCAAACTTCCGCGCCTCATAGCTGGCAGCGCACACCACTCCGCGTTGTGTCGGAGGTGCGCCAACGATTACCGGCCGGCCACGCAGCTTCGGATCGTCGCGCTGTTCCACGGAAGCGTAAAATGCGTCCATGTCCAAATGGAAAACCACACGAAACATCACGACAGGAGTTTACAACGGAGGTTGGAAAGCCAGAAGACCTGTCACCTTTTTGTTTGGTTGGTACGTGATTCGGATGCTCATTTGTCAACGGCAGAATGCGTCAAAAATATCAAATACGTAACTGACCCGCCGGGCCGGTGATGTCAACCGCGAAGGAGGAACTGAAAGCGCCAACCGGCGCTGGCTCCAGCCAACAACTGCAATTGATGGATCGTCCCAGCCGGGCCTGGGTTACAGTGAATTCTTCCCCTGAGCCTTGGCTGTCTTCCAGCGCGCCCTGGCTGCCGCCGCAATTTTCGCACGGCCCGCCGCACTCATTTTGCGTCTGGCCTTCTTGACCGGTTTTGCGACTGATTTCCGTCCCTTAACTTTCGCCCACCGTGCTTTTTGCGCGGCAGCAATCTTTGCCCTGCCGGCTGCACTCATTTTGTGTTTTTTCTTCGGAGCAACCGCAGCAACGGGTTTTATCGAAGCACCCAAAATCCGACCAAGCTCATTTTCGAGCGATTGAATTTTATCCTTTAGGTCGGCGGCGCGACGCAATTGTTGCGATGATAGACTTGTCAGTAATGAACTCATGGCGGGCAATTAAGATTTTTGGCGGGGAAAAGTCAATGCGTGATTTTTTACTGGTCATGCTCCGTTAGTGAGGTTGCTTCGAATTGAGTGATCTGCCGCGCCAGGTCCTCCTCCATCATCCGGCGGAGTTCTGCCGCCGCCGCGACCCGATCCGTGCTCTCTATTGCCGATTCTTTTTCCGGCGCCAAACCCATCGCCTTGAGTTCCCGGGCGTGCGTCATCGCGATTCCCGCACCGAGCACCAGGTGCTTGGAACGGTGCGTCCGGAGCTTTCGCGGCCGCAAGCCCAAACCACCAACGTGCGTGTAATGCCGCGTCATGGACGGATGCTATGGCCGAAGGGCGCTGAAACCCAGCAGGATGCGGGTTGTTGGGGCACACGGTGGGGTCAGAAATATCTGCGTTTTAACTGGCATATAACTGACATCACGTTATACTGATTACCATGTTTTCTCCGGTTTACAGGATTACGCCCGCCATCACCAAGGCGCTCATGTCCATTGAAGCGGATCGCCAAGTGGTGTCAGATTTGCCAATTGATGTCACGGTGCTCGCGAGCCTGCGCGAAACGGCGCGGTTGGTTTCAACCCATTATTCAACGCAGATCGAGGGCAATCGCCTCACACAAGCGCAGGTGAAAGAGGCCATTGCGGGGGCGCGCTTTCCGGGCAAGGAACGCGACGAATTGGAAGTGCGCCATCATTACCGCGCCCTGGAAGAAATGGAGAGGCTTGCCGCTGCCGGAGAGCCACTGGCTGAAGGGCAACTGCGACGGCTTCATGGTCTGGTGATGACGGGCCAATCCAAGCCGACACCATATCGCGATGGACAGAACGTCATTCGCAACAGCCGCACCCAGGAAATCGTTTATATGCCGCCGGAAGCCAAAGCGGTTCCGGGTCTGATGTCAGATTTGGTAGAGTGGATCAACCAACAGCTTAATGAAGGGGATTTGCCCGTGCCGGTGATTGCGGCCCTGGCGCACTATCAATTCGCCACCATTCACCCCTACTATGACGGAAACGGCCGGACGGCAAGACTGCTGGCCAACCTGATCCTGCACAAGGCGGGTTACGGGTTAAAGGGCATCTATTCTCTTGATGAATACTATGCCCGCAATCTGGCGGGGTATTATGCCGGGCTGACGATTGGGCCTTCCCACAATTACCACCTTGGGCGCGCGGAAGCTGACACGACAGGGTTTCTGGATTTCTTTTGCGTGGGAATGGCGGACGCGTTCAGTGCCGTGCGCGCTCAGGCGGCAAAGGCGGCGAAGCGTGGCGCTCAAGACCAGAGCGGGCTTCTGCGCAACCTCGACCCGCGCGAAAGGCGACTGCTGGAACTTTTCCGTCGGAATGGAACAGCCACCGCTGCGGAAATCGCAAACCACCTCAAGCTCAGTCACCGCACTGTTGTTGGGCTGTGTCGGTCTTGGTTGAAAACAGGATTTTTAGAGCTACAGAATCGTTCGCGCAAGAACCGCGCCTATCGCCTGGGGCAGGCTTATTTGACCTTGATTGAATGACAAAGCACACACGAAGCCATAGACATGGGCTTGGGGATCGAATGGGGGAAATGATCGCAAGGTGTATGCTCCCGGACATGAACAATTCAACAGAACTCCAACAGTTGGCCGATTCAATTTCTGGCCTGGTTGCCACCATCTACCCTTCATTTCGAACGAGAAGGCATATCGGTCAGCGTCTCAATCGGTTGATTCAAATTTCATCTAAGCCCTTCACAGCTTTCACCCGCCAGCATTGCCAGTAAAGCGGCTTTAGCTTGCGCCAGTTCTTCGCGGAGATTGTTTTCGCAATGGCTTGGATTTCGCGCAAGATTTCGCCCTGCTCGCGTTTTGCCGGCTCTGGCGTGGCTTCACCCATCACGGATGGCAATAGGGCAACGGCGCGGCCAGCGGCAAGCTCGCCAACGTGCGTGTAATGCCGCGTCATGGACGGGTTGCTATGGCCGACGATGCTTTCCACAACGGCCAACGGGGCGTTGCTTTCGCGGCAGAGCGAAACGAACGTGTGGCGCAGGCCCTTCAACTTGCAAGCAATGTCCACCGTGTGAAAGTTGGACGACTCGCAATTGACTGTCATCGCAGGGCAACGCCAAGGATTAGCAACTTGCCGTGCCGAAGCACGAGTGGCGCAGGCGGGCTGGTTCAATTCGTGGCAGCGGGCTACGGCTCGGCAAGCCAGCCTTTTCCTGGCAGAGAGTGAAGGCTGTCGCGCCGAAACGTAGTGAAGGCGGACGCGAACCAATTTTCCAACCACAAACGCTCCAAGCTACGGCCCGGCAGGCCAACGCCTTCGATTTTCGACTCCGCACGCGCGGAGCGATGTTGCCGATTTGCGATTTGGCAGCCGGTGGCCCCAAACTTCAAATGAAATCCAGTGCGAAGGATGAAGTAAAAAAGAAAGAGGCCGGACACTACTCCGGCCTCTCAATGAGAACTAAGCGCTTAAATCAGCGATTCGCAGTTGCGCGACCGCGAACGTTTTGTTGGATGCGGCGCCGCAGACCACGCCTTACTTCACACACAGAACACTGCGTTTCTGCATACCAACAATGGGATTAAAATACCAGAAACCGTGTCCCCTGCCAGTCACCAGTTCTGGTTACACGCAAACCCTTGAAAACAAAGGGAAACTGCTGAAATCCGGTCAACGGCGGAGAAATTTGGTCACGGCTTCGGTGCGGGTGCGGACCTGTAATTTTTCGTAAATGCGGCGAATGTAGGTATGCACGGTTTCATAGCTGATGCCCAATTTCTCCGAGATTTCCTTGTAGAGAAGTCCCTGGCTCAGGAAATCAAGCACTTCCTGTTCGCGCGGGGAAAGATGTTCCGCAGGTTGTGCCGTGGCCGCCGTTTGTTGAAATGATTGCACGACTTTGCGCGCGATGTGCATCGTCATCGGCGAACCGCCCCGGTGGACTTCCTGAATGGCTTCCAGCAATTCCTTGCTGGAGGTGCGTTTGAGCATGTAACCGTTGGCACCCGCGGTCAGCGCGTTGAAAATATTTTCCGTGTCTTCATAAACCGTGAGCATCATGACTTGGATTCCCGGCATCAGCGCCTTCAATTGCCGCACACATTCGACGCCGTTCATGCCGGGCAAATTGATGTCCATCAGCACGACATTGGGGCGGAGCTGGGGCAGGTCCTTCAGCGCGTCCTCGGCGCTGGCGTATTGGCTCAGGCAGCGGAAACCGTCCGACCGGTCGAGCAGGCGGGCCAGCGTCCCACGCAGCTTGTCATTGTCTTCAACGATGGAAACGGTGATGGGCATAGCGCTGATTTTTAAACCATTTTTCCAAAAGGAATGGCCAGGCACACAATCGTTCCGCCCCCGGTTCCGGGGCTGATCGAAAATTCTCCGTGAACATCTTCCATTCGCTTGCGCATGTTGCGAAGTCCGTTCCTCGTCGGTGTCGCATTTGCGTTCCGACCACCCAGGCCGCACCCGTTGTCTTCAATGTTCAGCGTAAAATTGCCGGGCTGCAATTGCAATCGCACCCGGACTTCGGACGCTTGCGCGTGTTTGACCACGTTGTTGACCGCTTCCTTGAAGGCAAGGAAAACGTTATGGCGGACTTCCGGAGGAATATTAACCGCCGGTAGTTGGACCGGCACCTCAACGCGGTAACGCAACCCGGCCAGCGCGAGATATTCCTGCGCGTAGTTGCAGACGTAATTGACCAGGCCTTCCAGCGTGTCGTTGGAAGGATTGACCGCCCAGACGATCTCGTCGAGGGAACGGGTTGTTTCGCGCGCGGTCTGGGAAATCTGCCGGGCGTGTGATTCAATTTCCGCCGGGGAATGCTTGTCCGCTTCCGCCATTTCGCTCAACAGCGCCACTTGCGTGAGATTCGCTCCAAGCTGGTCGTGCAGGTCGCGGGCGATGCGAAAACGTTCCTTTTCCAGCGCCTCCTGTTGTTCGAGCAATTGCAGTCGGCGCCGCAGCTTTTGCGTGGAAAGATAACGCACCACGGCAACGACGATTCCCACCAGACACAAGCTTGCGGCAGTGCGAAACCACCAAGTCTGCCAGAACTGAGGCTGCACCGTCACGTTGAGAACCCCGCCGGTTTCGTTCCACACCCCATCTTCATTGCCGGCAATGACGTGAAAACGATAATTCCCCGGCGGCACTTTGTTGTAATGAGCCACGCGCGTGTCGCCGGCTTCAGTCCATGCGGTCTCGTGGTCTTCCAAACGATATTTGAACCGCACTTCCCGGGGTGCGGAAAAATTCAAGGCCGTGTAATGAATTTCCAATTGTTCGTGACCGGGCGGAATCATGACGGACTGACGCCAGGCCGGACCCAACCGATTTGTTTTTTGTTCCCGGCCCTCGACGAGCACGGATTCAATCATGACCAGCGGTGGCTGGCGATTGGGCCTGAGGTTCGCAGGGTTCACTGACACCAAACCTTTGGTGGTGGGAAACCATAATATGCCATCCAGTGTGCGACACGCAGCGGGTTGTGAACCGGCCGAACATTCGCGCGTCGGCAGTCCGTCGGTTTCAACGTAAGTCCGGCACGAAATGAGGTTCGCCGTTTCATTGGCAAAATCGTTCAGCGATTGTTTTTGAATTCGCATCAATCCCGCATTGGAGCCGATCCATAAACAACCCCCGCCGTCTTCGATGATGTAATCAATGCTGTTGCTGGCGATCCCATTGTCCGTCGAATAACGAGTCCACCTTCCCTTGTAAAAGCGGGCCAGACCGTGTCCGGAGGTTCCAACCCACAAGACGCCGTCCCGATCCAGATAAAGACAGGAAATATCGTTGCCGGGCAATCCCCCATCCTCTTTTTGATAGGAAATAAATTTCCCGGCTTTGAAAAAATCCAGTCCGTGGCTTTCCGTTCCAATCCAAAGGTTGCCTTCAGCATCCTCCACGATGGCACGAACCACGAGACCATCCGGGGTCGTGTAAATCTTCCAGTCTTCTCCGTTCCAGCGCGCCAGACCGTTCTGGGTGCCCGCCCACAGCCATCCCTGATGATCTTCGAACAAGGCGAAGATTTGCGGGCCAAGGATTTCCGCGCCGGGCGCGGGTTGAAAATGGTTGGTTTGAAATTGGAAAAGTCCTTCATCCATGGTTCCAACCCAGACCTGTTGCTGGCGATCCACCAATACGGTCCAAGCACTTTGATGCCGGCTGACGCCAAAATCTTGCACGGAGTTTGTAATCCAATAAGAGACGCCATGTGCGTTGAAAGCCATCCACAAACCACCGGATTCGTCCCCGGATATCGATTGGACAACCCACGAACGATGTTCGGATGGGGTGTTGAAAATTTTCCTTTTGATTCGATCCAGACCCTCGCCGTCGGTTCCCACCCACAGGGTCCCTTCACGGTCCGTGCAGAGCGAAAGCACGAAGGCCGACGACAATCCCTGCTCCGTCGTGATGCGCTGATATTTTCCATCCGCGTCATACCAAAAAACGCCCTCGCCCAGTGTGCCGACAATCAAATTTCCTTCCTGGTCTTCACAAGCGGAAGTGACGGTTGAATTGCCCCACGGATACGGTCCGAAATCCCTTTCGGGTTGTGTGGCGTTCCATTTCTGGATTCGTCCGTCCATCAGCCGCCACGTGCCGCCGCGTTGCCCGGCAAGAATAAAATCGAGCCGGCGCGACTGGAGGGACTGGTCAATGACGAGGGTTGGCGGATGAAAATTGGACGACCGAAATGAAAATATCCCCCAGTTTTCGCCGATCCAGAGCGGGCCGGATTTTTCGGCGATGATCATCTGGCCAATCGCGGGCGAATTGAAATTAAAGTCCAAGGTTTCCAGCTTCCCGTTCTGGTAACGGCCCAGACGGGCGTCCGCCGTGTAGAGCCACACCGCGCCGGTGGCATCTTCACAGGCCGACACCAACCGGCCGTCATGGCCGGCACGCCCGATGTCAAAACCTTTGATTTTTCCATCCTGCACCAACGCCACACCCGCCGTGTCTGTTCCGATCCAAAGATTCGTGTGACTATCCTCAAACAGATGAACAATCCGGTCGCTGTTCAAACCCGGCGTGTTGTTTTGATTGAAAACGGTGAAACGGTTTCCGTCAAAACGCACCAGGCCGTTGAGCGTGCCGAGCCAGAGATAACCATCCCTGGTTTGAATCACGGAGATGACGGCGTTTTCTGGAAGCCCTTCCTTGCTGGTCCAAACATCCACAATGAACGGCAAACCGGACTGGTCGGTCACGGCCGCTGGCGCGGGTAAAATGAAGGAACCAACGCACAGCAACAGCCCTGCGAAATCCAGCTTCCAATGGGTCTTCGGCATATTTGATTGTTCGAATGATGCGAACCGGATGTCAGGATGTTTGAAAAACAATACGAACCCAATACTGAAGATGGAAATTATTTTTCCAAAATCACTTGCCAGACCGCCGCGATGGGTTAGGTTTGCCCTGCCCGATGAGAACTGGGCGCGTGGCGGGTGTGGGCGATATTAAATCGTGTGTGATTGCCCCACCCGCCCGCTTTTTGACCCAACTTCGGGCGGAGGGTTCAAATCCGCCCGCCGGTCGTCCTGACAAAATAAAAATCCCACGGTCGTTGGCTGCAGGAGCGGTTCTGAAAAATAAGCCGCTTAATTACTGACGATGATCTTGCGCGGCTTGACGCGTTCGGACTTCGGCAGGATCAGGGTCAGCATGCCCTGCTCCATCTTCGCCGAGATTTTGCTTGTATCAATCGCCGGGTCGAGCTCAAACACGCGCAGGTAATCCGCCCCGGAACGTTCACGGAGCAAAAGCCCGCCGTTGACCGGCTCCGCCGCGCGCCGCCCCAGGACGGTGATTTCATTGCCTTCGAGCGTGATTTCCAGGCCGTCCTTGTTCACGCCCGGCATTTCCGCCTCGAGGGCGTAGCCGTCCCCGGTTTCAAATATGTTCACCACCGGCACCACGAATTCCTGGTGCTCCGTTCGTTCGGCTGCTGCCTTCGGTTCTGCCTGTACAATTGCTTTCATGTTTTTCCTTTGGTTGAAATTGGGGCCGGGCGCGATGAGGACATCACGCTCCGCTTTTTTAGTTCACGTTTTCGTCAATTTGTTTCGGTTTCGCCGCTTCGGTATTTGGCAGGGTGATGATCAGGACGCCGTCCTTGTATTGCGCCTTGACCTTGTCTGCCGCCACCGGGGCCGACAATGTCACCGTGCGCTGGAATTTGCCAAAGAAGCGCTCCGTCCGACAGACCTCGGCTTCCTCATATTTCTTTTCCGCCTTGCGTTCGCCGGAGATGCTTAACACCCCGTCGTGCAACGTAACGTCAATCTCCTCCCGCTTCATGCCGGGCAATTCGGCCTGGACAACAAAGTTGTCCTTGTCCTCGTGAACGTCGAGTGCCGGAATCCAGCCGCTCAACAGTTGTGAGGTGCGGGCCAGATCGGCCCAAGGCGGTTCAAACAGTCGATCCAGTTCATCGCGCAAGCTCGACGGCCGCCCGAAACCCGCCCAACCCAAATCAGGTCTTTGATATCGCGTCAGATTCATACAGTTATCCTTTCGTTGATTGTTCAAATTGATTTCAGCTTCAAAAATGCCAGACGGAATAAAAAGTCACATGATTCTTATTGAAAACAACTTGCAAACATTAAAATGAGAAACGCCGTTGAATAAGCAGGGTCATATTGGCACAAACATTGTGTCAAAGGTGACAAATTTGCGCCACGATTTACATTCGTGTTGCCTCTGATTTTGAAAATAAAAAAGCCCCAAGCCGGCCGGCTTGGGGTGTGGTGGAGAATCTGAGTTTTAGTCAAAGGCATGACCGGCGCAGCACAGAACATCTTTGACTTTGTGCCGGACCAAATCCTTGACATAGGTGCGCGCCGGGCCGAGGTATTTGCGCGGATCGAATTCCTTCGGGTTTTCCGAGAAAACCTTGCGGATGCCGGCGGTCATGGCCAGACGCAGGTCGGTGTCAATGTTGACCTTTGTGCAACCCACGCGGCGCGCGACTTCGATGTCGGCTTCCGGCACGCCCTGGGCGTCGGGCATCTTGCCGCCGTATTTGTTGATCTCGGCCACGAGATATTGCGGCACGCTGGAAGCGCCATGGAGCACCAGCGGGTAATCGCCGAGACCGGCATCCATAAGCGCCTTCTTGATGGCCTTGAGACGTTCGAGATCCAGATGCTGTTCGCCCTTGAATTTGTAAGCCCCGTGGCTGTTGCCAATGGCGATGGCCAGTGAATCCACGCCGGATTCCCTGACAAATTTGACGGCTTCGTCCGGGTTGGTGTAATGACCGCTGGTGGAATGGCCGCCGCCTTCCTCGCCTTCGTCGAATTGCGCACCGACCAGGTGGCCGAGTTCGCCTTCGACAGAGCAGTTGAATTTGTGCGCGTAGTCCACGACCTTTTTACAAATCTCGACGTTTTTGTCAAATGGCTCGTGGCTGGCGTCAATCATCACGCTGGTGAAACCTTCATCAATGCACTGTTTGCACAGTTCGAAGGTGTCGCCGTGGTCCAGGTGGACGGTAATGGGGATGTTGGACAGGCTGACCGCCGCCTCAATGAGTTTTTTGAGATAGACCGGGTTTGCGTATTGACGGGCGCCTTTGGAAATTTGGAGGATCAACGGCGCCTTTTCCTCTTCACAGGCCTCAACGATGGCCTGGATGAGTTCCATGTTGTTGACGTTGAACGCGCCAAGGGCGTATTTGCCTTTCAACGCCTTTGCGAACAGTTCTTTGGTATGTGTCAGTGGCATAAGTTTTGGAATTTGATTGTCGTATCAACCAACCGGGATTTCCCCGATGGGAAGGTATAATAATGCAACTTTTCCGAAAGGAAACAAAAAACGCGGCCTCCCACCAACCAACCGCTGCCAAAATTTGGCGATAAATTGCCTTGCGATTTCGCGTCTTTGCGCGAAAAGAAGTCCGTGCAAGCGCATTTTCTCCTCGGTCCGGCCGGCAGCGGCAAGACGTTTCGCTGTCTCGCGGAAATCCGGGTTGCCCTGGCGGCATCGCCGGAAGGCCCGCCGCTGGTTCTGCTCGCGCCCAAGCAGGCGACGTTTCAACTCGAACGCCAGTTGCTCGCCGATGGCGCTCCGCAAGGGTACACGCGCTTGAATATTTTTTCGTTCGAGCGGCTCGCGCGGTTTGTCCTGGACGCGCGCGGCGTCCCGATGCCAGCGGGATTGCTCGCCGAGGAAGGCCGCGTGATGGTGCTGCGCGCCTTGTTGATGCGCCACGAGGACAAACTGAAATTGTTTCGCCCAAGCGCGCGCCGCCCCGGGTTCGCCCGGCAACTCAGCCAGTTGCTTGGCGAACTGCAACAGCATCAATTCACACCCGCCAAGCTTCGTTCGTTGTCCCAGCGCACCGGCTTGCGCCACGAACTTCAGGATAAACTCCACGACCTTGCGCTCCTGTTCGAGGCCTACATCAACTGGCTCGCCGAAAACAAATTGCAGGACGGAAACCGATTGCTTGATGCGGCGACGGAAAGTCTCAAGTCCAACTCCGCTGTCGCGCGAGCGGGCGCCCAAAGCCCAAAATCAGCCGGCAATCCGGGCGCTTCGCCATCTTCCATCTTCCATCTTCCATCTTCGCTGCAAATTTCCAACTTGTGGCTCGACGGCTTTGCGGAAATGACGCCGCAGGAACTGGATTTGCTCGCCGCCGTCGTCCCGTTTTGCGGTCGCGCGACACTGGCGTTTTGCCTGGAAAACGAACCCGAAGCCGAAACTTCATGGCTCTCCATCTGGTCGGCCATCGGCAAAACCTTTCAACAGTGCCGCCAGCGCCTCACAAACATGCCGGATTGCGAAGTCAAAATTGAAATTCTCAAGCGCGACCCAAAAACAAGCCGCTTCGCCGGGAATCCGGCTTTGCAGCATCTTGAAGCCAGTTGGAATGCAATCCCCGGGCTTGGAGTTCCGCCTTCAGGCGGCCAGGCACCGTTGACTGCCAACCGCCTGAAGGCGGAACTCCAAACAAAACGCATCCGGATTATCGCGTGCATTAATCCCGAAACCGAAGCGGCGTTCGCGGCGCGCGAAATTCTCAAGTTCGTCCGTGGTGGCGCGCGTTTCCGCGACTGCGCGGTGGTCGTGCGCAATCTCGACGGCTATCACAAACCGCTGGAGCGCGCGTTTCGTCGCTGCGGTATTCCGTTCTTTCTCGACCGGCGGGAATCTGTGGCGCATCACCCCCTGGCGGAACTGACCCGCAGCGCGCTCCGCACGGTCACGTTCGACTGGCCGCATGATGACTGGTTTGCCGCGCTCAAGGCCGGTTTTTCGCCGGTGGACGAAACCGAAATTGACCGGCTTGAAAATGAAGCGCTCGCCCGCGGCTGGCATGGCGCAAAATGGCGCAAACCCATTCAAATCGCGGAAAACCCCGAATTGTCCAAGTCCCTCGAACGGCTGCGCGAAATAATTTTGCCACCCTTTCAAAATTTTGCCGGACAACTCGCGCATTGGGAAAACAAGCCGAACGGCGGGCAACTAACCAACGCCCTGCGTGAACTGTGGAATGAACTCGACGTGGAAAAGACCCTGGAACAATGGAGCCTGGCCAATGCGGAATGCCTTCCATCACTCGTCACTCGTCACTCGTCACTTCACCTGACCGTCTGGGAACAAATGAATGCGTGGCTCGACAATGTCGCCCTTGCGTTTTCAGACGAGGCGCTGGCGTTGCGCGATTGGCTGCCGATTTTGGAGGCCGGCCTCGCGAACTTGACCGTCGGCGTCATTCCACCCGCGCTCGATCAAGTGCTCATCGGCGCGATTGACCGCGCCCGCAATCCTGATTTGAAACTGGCGCTTGTGCTCGGCGTGAACGAGACGATTTTCCCCGCCGCGCCGGCTGCGCCAACGATTTTGACGGACGCCGACCGCGACGAAATGAGCCAATACACTGGCGCGCCCGGCCCCGATTTGCGCGAACGCCTGGCGCGCGAGCGTTATCTCGGCTACATCGCCTGCACGCGCGCCAGCGAAAGACTCGTTGTGACTTTTTCGCGTCACGACACGGAAGACAAGACGCTGAATCCATCGCCGTTCATCGCGCATCTGCGGCGGATTTTTCCCGGACTCGACATCGAAGAATCCAGCGGTGAAATCAAATTGGCCGCTGCGGAACACGTGAGCGAAATCGCGCCGTCTTTGATGGCGGTTTGGTCGTCGGAACAGGAGCGCCGGCCTCCGGCACGGCATGATACAAATGATGGCCAGCAACATGCCGTGCCGGAGGCCGGCGCTCCATCGCGGTTCACAGTCGTAAACCCTGCGGCTGGGACTGTTAAACACTGGGATGAATTGCTCGCACTTCCAACTCTGGCTGAATTGATGAAAAGCTTGCGCGCTTTGCGCGAGCCGGATTCTACGGAAAGTTTATCACCCGCGCTGGCGGAAAAACTTTTTGGTCCGACCCTGTACTCCTCGGTGAGCCGGTTGGAGGAGTTTGCTGCGTGTCCATTCCGTTTTTTCATTCATTCCGGGCTGCAGGCCGAGGAGCGGAAGGTTTTTGAGCTGGATGCGCGCGAGCAGGGGAGTTTTCAGCATGAGGTGTTGAAAATGTTCCACGAGCAATTGAGCGCCGAAGGCAAACGCTGGCGCGACATCACATCACCGGACGCCCGTGAACGCGTGGGCAAAATCGCCGCTGTTCTCGCGTTGAATTATCGCGACGGCTTGTTGCGCGCCGGCGAGCAAAGCCGGTTCACCGCGCGCGTGCTGGCGGAGTCGTTGCAGGATTTCGTCGAAACACTGGTGACCTGGATGCGCGGGCAATATGAATTCGATCCGGCGGTGGCCGAACTCGAATTTGGTTTCGGCGCCGGTGGCGCGCCCGCGTGGAAAATTGATTTGGGCGCCGGACACCGGCTCGCGCTCCGGGGCCGGATTGACCGCATTGATTTGTGCCGTGAACCCGGCGACCGCGCGTTGTGTGTGGTGATGGATTACAAATCCGGCCAGCGAAAACTCGACAAGATTCTGGTCGAACACGGCGTGCAATTGCAATTGCTGGCGTATCTGGCGGCAATCCGAAGCTGGCCGCCGGAAGTTTGGGCGGAATTGAATCTGCCTGCCTTTTTCTCCCTCTCCTCCCTGAAGGAGGAGAGGGCCGGGGAGAGGAGGCCAATAGTTTCAAAATCAAATCCCCTCCCCCCAGCCCTCTCCCCGCTTGGGCCGGGAGAGGGAGAAGAACCAAAAAATTTTGGCGCGTTAAAAATCGCTCCC
>Ga0181527_1002954_pt1 | contig 15504 bp, 15 predicted proteins | sample PEATcosm2014_Bin_30_FD_119762 | JGI IMG/M metagenome (GOLD analysis project Ga0181527, IMG submission 119762) | Peatland microbial communities from MTU Mesocosm Facility, Houghton, MI, USA - PEATcosm2014_Bin06_60_metaG | ecosystem: Environmental > Terrestrial > Soil > Wetlands > Peat | place...
AGCCCGAGACTTTCATGCCCAGGTTGAGCAGGATTTCGGCAATGCCGCTCATGCCGATGCCGCCGATACCGATGAAGTGCGCGTGCTGCGAAGTGGCAAACATGGATTGAAGAATCAGGGTAGCAGAGGCAGGGGTCAGCGGTCCGCCGCGAATCTAGTTCGCTGCCGGATGACGGTCGACATGATCGATCGAAATTACCGCGACGGGCCCCTTCGCTGAAACAAGCTTGAATCCCAGTTGTTCGCGGATCGCGGTGAAGATTGAAGGGCGATCGTCATCGGTCGGCGTGTCCTCGGGCGATGCACCCTCCGGTCTCCACACTAAAGTGAAATCGAACACGGAATCGAAACCCGTATCGTCTTCCACGAATCGGCCGAGCTGGTTCGACAGAACCTTCGCCAGCATCGCCGCAGTCACGTGCGTACCCGAGAGACGCCCCAGCACGGTCATGTTGAACGGATCCTGGCTCACCGCCGTTCCCGCATCCAGAGCATGGACCTTTGGGCCGGCACTATCCATTTCCATCCTGTAGAGCGGAAGCTCCTTGTGGTCCCAATGGACACGCAGGTTAAAGCGGTCGGCGAGAAGCGATTGCACCATCTGGTGCAGTTGATCGCGCGTCGGGTTTTCGCTCGGGGCTTGCGCGGCAATGTCGAATCGCGCCGAGTCCACCCATCCGGGCGCGCCCGTCAGCCAATCGTCCGTGATGTCGTAGGCCCAGGTAATCAGCAGCCGGAGAGAAGCGTTCGCTGCGATCCAGCGTCCTCCCGGCAAACGCCTGATCGCAACCGTACCATTCGAGTCGCTTGGTTTAACGGTTGCGACCTCGAATGCCAAAGGTGCGGTTGGTGCGGACGCGGCCGGCGCAGGCACGGAGGTTTGCGCGAAGGCCAACCACGCACCCATCGCCAGAATGCCGATCGCTGCAGCCATTCTCACTTTGCGCAGCATCAATCTCTTCATTCCTGGAAACTGCCTGCCCTGGCGCACACCCGCCGAGCGCAGTTTACTCTTCCACCGGCGCGCGCTCCAGCAGATTCTCGAGCTGCTGGTATTCAAGCTCCGTCAGCAGCGAAACCGGCTCGAGGTTCTGATTCGCCCAGGCTTCGAAATCTCCCTCGCGGCCGTCGGGCGCGATCGCCGAATCTACGTAGTCCAATTCATCGCAGTCGTTGAAGATCGTGACCGTGTAGTCGCCGATGCGAAAACGCACATCGCCGGCATAAACTTGCTTCCACGATGCGCCCAGCGCGACAACCTTCACCTCACGCCGGATCGCCTTGCGAAAGAGTTCGACAAGCTCCGGTCCCGTCACCTCATTCGCCGGCCACTGAGGTACATCTGTCATTCGCTCCCGCCCCAGCCGTTCGGTCCCCGGCTCACTAACCACTCATCACTGTTCTTCCGGCAGCGTGTAGTCGAAGTCGTAGAAATGCTTTCCGTCTTCGATGCGGATGTTGAATGTGCCCTCGATGCCCTTGAGGTCGCCGGTTCCCGAGCCGGGCACCACGATCACCTGCATCTTCGGGCCGCTCGCGTCCATGGTGGCGAAGTGCTGCAAAGCGAAACTGCCGTGCTTGCCGCCAAGCGTTCCGGTTACGACCTCAATGGCCACGTAACCCGCCGCGCCCTGCCTCGGATCGCCGCCCGCAAGCATCTCGCCGATGGTCGTTGCCTCCAGGTCGCCGTGGATCACCTTGTTGATGGTGAAGCGGCTGAGGCCTGCGGCGGGCGCGGGCGTGAGCGGATGTACGTCAACAGTAAAGCTGCCATGAGCGTGGTGCACGGGGATCTCCTTAGCTGGAGCGGCCGCTTGTGGGCCGGCCAGCGCCAGCGCGAACAGGATGGTTGAAACCAGCGGCATCTATCGCATTTCAGGATACCGCGGCGGCCGAGCGACTTTCTGAAGGCCCTGAAATTCCGCCGATAGCGGTTCCCCAATTGGTGTAGGGCGATTGGAGAACCGCTCTAAATTCCCGCGTTATCAACCCCATTTTGCCGAAAAGTTGCGCACAACCTTTCGCGCCCATCGTGTTTGCAAAGGCAGAACCGGCGAGCCCACGGGGCGGCAAGAGCCAAGCCCACCAAGGTGGGCAGGATGCCGGGGCGGACCAGCAAAACGCTCCGCCTGGAATGGAGGAATCATGGGCAGCATGAAGAAGTGGATGTTGGGAGCGGCATTGGCAGCTGGAGTCGTGGGCATGGGCGCAGCGCCCGCCCAGGCTGCTCGCGTTGGCATCTACATCGGCGCACCGGCGGCTTACGTTCCGCCATGCCCCGGTCCCGGATACGTCTGGGTAGCCGGCTACTGGGAGAACGGCTACTGGGTGCCCGGCTATTGGAATTTCGTGGGCGTCGGCGTGGGCCCGGTGATCCGCGGCGGCGTCGTGATTGGCCACGGCCCGTTCTACGGACCGCATTTCGTCCGCCGGCCCATTCCTTTCCGCAGGTAGTTTCGCCTTCTGCTGCCTGCACATGCGGCCTCTCCAAACTGGAGAGGCCGCTTTTTGTGTCTTTTGGCGATTTTCAGCGTCCAACAAGTTGGGCGTAACTCCCTTTGGAGTGATTGCCCTGGCAAGAGGACGCGGAAAGTCCTTGCTCTTTGATTGGGCTTGCGGGATTCTTTCATTGGACCGCAACAAAAGAGCGAAAATGTTGTTTAAGAGATTGAAAGCCGGCGGTAAGACGAAATAAGAATCGGCTGGCGGGTGCTGAGGCTGGAGGCGACTCTGGTTCCCGGTTGGGCAAGTCAAGAATCGGGCGGCACAAGGAGGATGTCATGAAGAAGCTCAGTTTGATCGCATTGGCCGCGTTGGCAATGCTTGTTGTTCTTCCGTTCGCCGCTGTCCCGGCGAATGCCCAGGTCGAGGTAGGCGTAGGCCCCGCAGTCGGCTATCCCGCTTATTACGGTCCCCCGGATTGCGAATGGGGCTATTACGCGTATTACCCCTACGCTTGCGCACCGTACGGCTATTACGGTCCTGACTGGTTTTACGGCGGCGTCTTCATCGGCGCTGGACCGTGGTACGGACGGGGCTGGGGTCATGGCTGGGGTCGCGGCGGCTACGGCTATCGCGGCGGCTACGGCGCTCGCGGTTATGCCGGCGGAGCGCGCGGTTATGCGGGCGGGGCTCGTGGTTATGCGGGTGGCGCACGCGGATACTCTGGTGGCGGCGTAGCGCGTGGTTATAGTGGCGGCGCACGCGGCTACAGTGGTGGCGGCGGTGCACGCGGCTATAGCGGTGGCGGCGCACGCGGCGGATTCAGTGGTGGCGGCGGCGCTCGCGGCGGATTCAGCGGCGGCGGTGGTGGCTCCCACGGTGGTGGAGGCGGCGGCCACGGCGGTGGCGGACACCGGTAAATTCCGGCTTATTGCCAGAAACGAAAAGCCCGCTCTGCTTCGGCAGGCGGGCTTTTTGCATGCGCGCAGATCTCTTTGCTCAAGCCCCCGCGTCCCGCATTTGTAGCGCCGGTCTCCTGACCGGCTGTAGTGCGGGCGTCCACGCCCGCGCTCGCGGGCACTCGCAGCGCACGCTGACCCGCTAACTCGCTGACTTGCTGACTTGCTGTTTTCCCGCCAGCTCCGCCAGGCGATCGGCGATGCGCTCGGCCGCGCCGGGATGGGCTTGTGTCCGTGCCGCAGCCGACATCGCGGCCAGGCGGACCGGATCGTTCAACAGTCCCGTCAGCGCAGCCAGCAAGCGCTCGGGAATCTCCAGATCCTTCTCCTCCAGCATGACGGCCGCACCGGCATGCACCATGGCTTCGGCATTGCGGCGCTGATGCTCGTCCGCAGCAGCGGCAAAAGGCACCAGCAGCGCAGGCTTGCCCGCGGCTGCCAGTTCCGCCACCGTGGATGCGCCGCTGCGCGACATGACCAGGTGGGATCGCGCAAACTGCAGTGGCATATCGTCGAGAAACGGCTGCACCTGCCAGCGCGAGGGGTCGGCGCCGCTGGCCTGGTACGCCTCTTCAGTGGCAGCGGCGTGGCGCGCGCCGCACTGGTGCAGCACGGTCAGCCCCGGCGTAGCGCAAAACAGCGCCGGTATCAATCGCGGCAGATTGATGTTGAAGATTCGTGCGCCCTGCGAGCCGCCAAAGACCAGCAGATGCGGCGGGCCGGTGGGCGCAGGCAACGAGAAAAAATCCGGCCGCACGGGAACGCCGGTGACCTCGCAGTTGCGGAACCACGAGGCTGCCGCGGGAAAGTTGACGGCTGCCGCCTGCACCCGCCTGCCCACCAGGCGGTTGGCCAGGCCGGGCATGGCATTGGGCTCGAAGGCCATGGCGGGAACCTTGAGCCAGAGCGCCGCCGCCATTGCCGGCCCTGAGGCGTAGCCGCCCACGCCCAGCACCGCGCCGGGCCGGAACTCCCGGATCATTTGCTTGCAATCGGCAATGCTTTGGGGCAAGCGGGAGAGCGTGCGCAGCCGCGTCGTCAGCGACACGCTCTTGAGCGGGCCCACATCGATCAGGCGCAGCGCGAATCCCGCGCCAGGCACCAGCCGCGTCTCCAATCCCCGCGCCGTGCCCACAAACAGCACTTCCGCGCCATGGCGGTCCACCAATTCGCGCGCCACGGCCACGGCGGGAAGTATGTGCCCGCCCGTCCCGCCGCCAGCGATGAGAATGCGTAGTTGAGAGTTCACGGTCTGCGTTCGCAGTTCATAGTTCGAAGTTACTAGCTAGTGGTTAGTGTGAATGTGAGTGTGAATGTGAGTGTGAATGTGAGTGTGCACTGGTCCGCACTCACACACTCACACTCACACGATTCCTTTCATTCCCTCGTCCCCTTGTTCCCTTGTTCCCTGCCTTCTTCACTCTGCCTGCCGGGAAATGTTGAGCAGAATCCCGATACTCGCCAGCGTGCAGAACAGCGACGTGCCGCCGTGCGAAATCATCGGCAGCGGAATGCCCTTGTTGGGAACCAGCGAGAGCACCACGCTGATGTTGAAGAAGGCCTGCAACAGAATCGACGTGGTGAGGCCGAAAGCCACCAGCCGCGCAAAGGGATCGGTCGAGCGGAAGGCGGTGCGCAGCCCGCGTGCGCCGAACAATGCGAACAGAAGCACGATCAACATGGCGCCGATGAATCCGAGTTCCTCCGCGATGTTGGCGAAGATGAAATCCGTCGAGGCTTCGGGCAGATAAAACAGCTTCTGCATCCCTTCCATGTAGCCGCGGCCCGTCAATCCCCCGGTGCCCACGGCGATGAGCGACTGGTAGATGTGGTAGCCGGGGCCTTGCGGATCGGCTTCGGGGCTGAGAAAGACCAGCATGCGCGCCCGCCGCCACGGAACCCAGAAAAGCAGCGCCGCCAGGGCCGGCAAAGCCGCGCAACACGCGCCGAAGAAAACCTTCCACTCCATCCCTGCCAGCACCAGCACCATGGCGGTGACGCCGGCCAGCACCAACGCCGTTCCCAGGTCGGGCTGGGCGACGACCAGGACGATAAACAGAAACGGAATCAGCGCAGCGGGCACCAGCGTGCGTCCCCACTGGTGCATGGCATCCAGCCGCTTGTGCAGGAACCACGCCAGAAAGAACACCAGGACGGGTTTCGCAATCTCAGAGGGCTGGAAGGTGAAGAAATCGCCGAAGCGGATCCAGCGGTGCGTATGGTGCGAGCCGGGCATCAGAAACACCAGCACCAGCAGCACCGTGGTCACGCACAAGGCGGGATAGATGAAGCGCGGCGAGTTGTAACGGCTGATGTCGATGTGCATCAGCACCAGCAGAGCCAGCACTCCCGCCACGGCCCAGATGGCTTGCGTAAAAACGAAGGTGTAGGCCGAGTGATAGCGCTCCTGATCGACTACGGCGGAGGCGGAGAAGACCATGACCAACCCGGCGACCACCAGCACGCAGGTGGTGAAGAACAGCCATTTGTCGACTCCGACTCGCTTCGCCATATGGTCAACCAATCTGAGAATTTTTCAGGGGCTAAAGCCCCATGGTTTTATTGCCCATTTTCGGCGCGACTGAAGTCGCGCCCTGATACAAAGCCCGCAAGCCTCCCTTATGCATTCTGCCGCGCCTTCCACTCGCGCCGCTCGCATACCAGTTGCTTGAAGACACGTCCGCGCTGCTCGTAATTCTCAAACTGATCGTAGCTGGAGCAGGCCGGCGCCAGCAGCACCACGTCGCCGGGCCGCGCCGCTTTGGCCGCCGCATCCACCGCGTTGGCCAACGTCTCGCAGGAGTGGATGGTGACCACTCCGCGCAGCTCGGATTCGATTTTGGCCGCCGCCGAGCCAATCGTGTAAATGGCGCGCACGCGATCGCGCAAGAGCGGCGCCAGCGGACTGTAGGGAGCGCCCTTGTCCTTGCCGCCGAGAATCAGGTGAATGCAGCCGGGAAACGCGGCTACCGCCTTTTCCGTCGCGTCCACGTTGGTAGCCTTGGAGTCGTTGTAGTAATCCACGCCATTGATGGTGTCCACATATTCCAGGCGATGCTCCACGGCTCTGAAATTCTCAATAGCCCGGGCAATTACGCCGGGCGCCACGCCGGCCAGTCGCGCGGCGCACACCGCCGCCAGCACATTTTCCACGTTGTGCTCGCCCTTGAGGGGAATCTTCGCGAGCGGCAGAATGGTTTCGATCGCAGCCCCCGGTGCGGAGCGATAGACCACGTTGCCGTTCTCCACCCACGCGCCCTGCGCCACCGTATGCCTCGCCGAGAACCAGAAAACCGGCGCGTGCGAACGGGCCGCGGCCTCGGCGGTGCGCGGGTTGTCTGCGTTCAGCACCGCAAAGTCGCCGGCATCCTGCGCGGCAAAGATGCGCTCCTTGGCCAGCGCGTAATTCTCAAAGGTGCCGTGCCGGTCGAGATGATCGGGCGTGATGTTCAGGATGACCGCGATCTTCGGGTGGAATTTTTCCGTGGATTCGAGTTGAAAACTGGAAACCTCCAGCACCGACCACGTGTTTTCCGTGCTCTCGTCGATGAGGCCCACCACCGCCACGCCGATATTGCCGGCCACCAGCGTCGGCAACCCCGATTCCTTCAGGATTTCTCCGGCCAGCGCCGTCGTGGTGGTCTTGCCGTTGGAGCCGGTGATCGCCAGTATCTTGCCTTTCAGAAAGCGCGCGGCCAATTCCAGTTCGCCGATCACCGGGCGGCCGAAGTTGCGGGCCTGCACCAGTTCGGGCGTATCCAGCGGCACGCCGGGACTGACCACGATCAGGTCCTGGCGGCGGAACGTCAACAGGCCGTGGCCTCCCGCCTCTACCATGATGCCTTCATCCAGCAGCGCCGGAATCTCCCGTGCCAGCGACTCGGCCGAGCGGATATCGGAAACCGTCACCTGCGCGCCCTGCCGGCGCAAAAACAGCGCCGCCGCAAGCCCGGACTTCCCCAGACCCACCACCAGAACTTTTTTGCCTTTCAGTTCCATCGTTCTGACGTTTCCTCAGGCCCTTGCAGTTTTCATTCCGTCCACCTGGCCTCGCGGACGGAACAGGCAATCGAATTCTACCGCCGAAACATTGTCCACCGTGTGATAGTTCACCGGCAGAATCTGCGCGGGAACAAATCCTGCATCGTCCATGAACTTGATCGCCTCGTGAAACTGCCATTCCCCCTCGTAGACGTGAATGATAGGCAGCTCCAAAAGAATCCCCAATAACCGCGGCATGGTCTGCCGCCCGCCCTCGATAACCTGTCTCTCGTAGCCCTGTGTGTCGACCTTCAAGAGAACCCTCCCGGAAATCCCGGCGGCAATCTCATCGAGGGTGCGAATGGCAATCTCCTCGGTACGATCCACAGCAATGCGTTTGTCGTGCAGGCTCGCAACGTCGGTCAAGTTCAGGATCGAACTGCAGACGGAAAGCCCGGATACATGAAGCGTCGCCGTTCCCGGAGCCGCGCCTAAACCGCAATGGTGAGCCTCCCAGTTGCCATCTTCCTGAGCCCTTTTCGATAGCGCCCGGAATGCAGAAGCAATCGGCTCAAAAGAAACGATCCTGCCCCGATAACCGCCGGCCCGTAAAGATTCACCGAACTGGCCGATGTTCGCTCCCACATCGATGACCACGTCGATCTCGCGGTCCGCGATGAAATCAATCAGATCGCGCACCCTCCGCCTGCCAACGCGAAGCAGCCCAAGACGCCTGTACATAGCCCTTGCTACACGGTTCAACGTGGCCTGTCCTTCTTTCGAGCCTGTGTTCTCATTGTGCACCGCAACCGGCTCGCCGCGCGCCGTGTTTAGCGCAATTTCAGCGTGGTGAGTGCAAACAATGCAAACACCAGGGCGCCGATCCAGAAGCGCACGATGACCTTCGACTCGCTCCATCCCAACTGCTCGAAGTGGTGGTGCAGCGGCGCCATCTTGAAGATGCGCTTTCCGTTGCGCAGTTTGAAACTGCCCACCTGCAGGATCACCGAAACCGCCTCCAGGATGAAGATGCCGCCGATGAACGGCAGCAGCAGCTCCTGCCGGACGATGATGGCCACGGTGCCGATGGCGCCGCCCAGCGCTAGCGAGCCTATGTCGCCCATGAAAATCTCTGCCGGGTGCGCGTTGTACCAGAGAAAGCCGATGCACGCGCCCACCATGGACCCGCAAAACACCGTCAATTCGCCGACCATGGGCATGCGCTGCAGCTCCAGATAGTCGGCAAAGACCACGTGGCCGGTGACGTAGGTGAGCACGGCCAGTGCGCCGGCGGAGATGATGCTGCAGCCGATGGCCAGTCCGTCCAGCCCGTCCGTCAGGTTCACGGCATTCGACGAGCCCACCAGCACCAGCACCACCCAGATCACAAACGGAATGAATGCGAGCAGCGCCATGTGCGGAAGCATGGCCGGCCAGTGGTGCCAAAGGAGATCGGGCTTCAAGCTCTTGATAAATGGCACGGAAAGCCGCGTGTTGAAGAGCTTGAACTGATCCATCACCACCAGCGCCGCGGCCACCAGCGCGCCGGCCAGTCCCTGCCACAGCAGCTTGGCCCGCACCGAAAGGCCCAGACTGCGCCGCTGCACCACCTTGATGTAATCGTCGGCAAAACCGATGGCGCCGAAGGCCAGCGTGGAAAAGACCGTGATCCATACAAACGGATTGGCGGGGTCGGCCCAGAGCACCGTGGGCAGCAAGATCGCAATGCAAATAAGTACGCCGCCCATGGTGGGCGTGCCCGTCTTCTTCAGATGCGACTGCGGCCCGTCCGCGCGCACATATTGGCCGATCTGGAACTCCCGCAGCTTCTCGATCACCCAGGGCCCGATGAAGAGCGCGATCAGCAGCGCCGTAAGCGTGGCAAACGCGGTGCGAAACGTGAGGTAGCGGAAGATCCGGAACGGGTGAAAAAACGGAAACAGCTTTTCGTAAAGAAGCCAGTAAAGCAAGTTGCCTCCACTGCCGGTTTGGTGCTGGGTTTCAGGATGATTTTACAGGGACGGGGCGGAAGAAGCTGATTCAGACACTTCCGCCGCGCCCAGCGAGGCATTTCGCGACATAAATACGCTGTCATCCTGAGCGACCGAGCAAGCCGGCACGGCGCAGCGAGGGAGTCGAAGGATCTGCGGTTGCTTTTCGGGTTGCGAAGTCAACGCACCTGCAAAGGATTAGCTCCAGTCGCCGGTTACGTCGGCAACTCGGGCGATACAATCCAACACTTCAGCCTCATTGGGATCGTTCGCGAGCGACAAGGACTCCCGTTCGCACTCGCTGCGGAAACTTTCCGATGAGGTGTCAGGACGGCGTAGCTCCACGGGCTTCGGCCCAGCGGCGCGGGGAGCCTCGCGGCGGTTGGACAGCCGTGTTGTCGCGGGGTTTCTCTTTTCTTGCATGCGTCCTCTGATACAGGATGAGCCCGAATCTGTGTTTTCGCAACGTGGACGCCGAAACGGGCCGGATCGAACTAGCCTTTGAGATTCGCGCTGTCCCAGGTCCGAGAATCCGGACCCCGGGGCACCCGGCGGCGGTATCATCATTTGTTGTGATGAGGCCACAAAACGCAATTCTGATTTTGGCGTTGCTTGCGCTCTTTGCGCTCGCCCTGCTCGCCCCGTTTGGCATGTGGCCATGGTCTCACGGGCCAGCCGACTTTCGAGTACCCTTGCTTAGTTTCTTCGTGAGCCTAGTTCTTGTTGCCGTAACTTGGCGGTACGTCATCATAACTCGCGACCAGCTTATTGAGCTCCGGTCTGCGCAGGAACCGCAAGCCGCGCTTAGCGTCCGGATTCCGCCGCCTGAAAGCCAGGACATCAACTATGGCAGAGGTAACAATCAGTTCAGAAAAGGGCCCCCGATATTCCTCGACGTCTGGAATGTAGGTGGGCCAACCATCATGGTCACGCGTGTGACCGTAAAAGTAAACTGCTGCCCAGGCGACGGCTCCCTGACGCCTCAAGTTATCGTCGAATCCGGTAAGGTGGCATCTGTCAATGTAGCCTATGAAGTTGTCCGGACAATATCCACATCCAAGCCACATCTCGACTTACCCGACGACTACACCCAAGCGCGCGCGGATTTTACAGTCGAATATTTTTCAAAGGGAGGTACACGGTCCATTCGAACCCAAAGCGATCTCTGGTTCTTCACGTCGGATAGATACATCACGATATCGACAGACGATCCATCACAGCAGCTACTCGCGCTGCAGAAGTTAATGATAAACAAGGGAAGTTCGGTGGACGGATTAGAATCCTGAGGAATAAGAATGCCGAGCGCCCCATCCTCGCGCCTTTTTTTCTGGCGCAAGGGTTGGAGTTCTGGGGCAATACGGCCACCAACTAGAAGCCAGTAGCTGGAGGCTGTCTCGGCTGCCGCGTCTTCGCCACTTCCTACACCGTCACCGGACCAATCCAGACCCAGCAGTGCATGTCGGCGGCCCGGCGAGCACATGGTCGGCCGCTACCTGCGGCGTGAACGCCCAGGGTCCAGGCGCCGACCGAGGAAGATGAAAAGCGCGCTGAACAGGATCATTGCTACGAGATTGGGCAGGATCGTACCAGCAGCCGTGAGGGGGTCCGCGTGGAGAAGCCGGGCCGCGAGCCAAACCAACGACGCGACACCCAATCCGTAGCCGGTGAAGCGCAAGCTCGGGGCAAAATCCGCACGTGCAGAGCGGTCGATGAGCGCAGGGAAAAGAAAAAAGACGGCTGCGAAACCAGCACCACACCAATACAGCGCACGAAGGAGATCAAGGTGCATGCTCAGCCCCTCGGGGAGCGCGACCATCTTAGTTAGGAGAGGTCGCAGCTTATCTATTTGCCCAGTGCCGCCGGGAATCCATTAAGAGAGCGGCCTCTGGAGTACAGCGTTTGACCTACCGCGTCTTCGCCACTTCCTCCACCGTAACTGGATCCAAGAAAGGCATCTGAGCGCGCAATTGCTTGCCCACGATCTCGACGGGGTGTTTGGCTTCGGCCTCGCGGAAGGCGAGGAATTCTTTCTTGCCGCCGTTCTGGTCGGCCAGAAATTTCTTCGCAAACGTCCCGTCCTGAATCTCGGCCAGAATCTGCTTCATCGCCTTGATACTTTCCGCATTGATCACGCGCGGGCCGCTCACGTAGTCGCCGTACTCCGCTGTGTCGGAGATCGAGTAGCGCATGTAGGCCAGGCCGCCGCGATAAATCAGGTCGACGATGAGCTTGAGCTCGTGCAGCACTTCGAAGTACGCGCTCTCGGGCTGATAGCCGGCCTCAACCAGCGTTTCAAAACCGGCTTTGATCAACGCGCTCACACCGCCGCATAGCACTGCCTGCTCGCCAAAGAGATCCGTTTCAGTTTCTTCCTTGTATGTGGTCTCCAGCACGCCGGCGCGCGTGCCGCCAATGCCCTTCAGGTAACTGAGGCAGAGCGCATGCGCGTTGCCGGTCGCGTCCTGATGCACCGCGATGAGGCAAGGCACGCCGCCGCCTTCGGTAAACACCTCGCGCACGCGATGCCCCGGCGCCTTGGGTGCGGCCATGCCCACATCGATGCCCGCTGCCGGCACAATGGTCTTGAAGTGAATGTTGAATCCGTGCGCAAACATCAGCAGCGCGCCCGGCTTGATGTTCGGACCGATCTCATCCGCGTAGAGCTTAGCCGCGGTCTGGTCGGGAACCAGAACCATCACCACATCCGCCCACTTCACGGCGTCTGCGACCGTGGCAACTTCCAGTCCCGCCTTCTGCGCCTTGGCGATCGATTTTGAGTTTGCCGCCAGGCCTACCTTCACCTGCACACCCGAATCCTTCAGGTTGAGAGCGTGCGCGTGCCCCTGCGAGCCGTAACCGATGATGGCCACCTTCTTGGCCTGGATCAGGCTGAGGTCGGCATCGTGATCGTAATAAGTCTTTGCCATGATTTTTCCGCTTTTCCTTTGCTGGTTTCGATTTTCAATTTCCGATCGGCCAATTCAACAGATCATTGACCGCTGATTCTTTACCAATTCCGTGCCCCATCCTTTCGCCTTCTTTCTGGCGAAAGGGTGGGAAACCACCAAAGCTAAAAGCACGAATTCATGCGGTCAGGGACCTGGCCGCAAATCCGCGCCTTACGCCGGCTCGCTCGCCACGCTGTCCTCTTCGGCGACTGCGCTGGCTTCGGCCCCGTTCACACCCATCGCTTTCACCACGCTGCTCAGATGGTGACCTCGACGCATGGTCATTTTGCCGCTGCGGCAGATCTCCAGAATCCGCCCTTCATCTTCGCGCAGCACTTCGATCAGCCCTTCGATCTTGCTCTCCACTCCGGTCATCTCGATCATCAGCGATTCCGAAGTGAGATCGACGATGCGGGCGCGGAAGACCTCGACCAGATCGAAGATTTGCGCGCGATTCTGCGGATTGGCGGCGACTTTAATCAGCGCCAGTTCGCGCGTGACTGCGGGCGCCTTGGCGATGTCGTCCACGTCGACAACATTTTCGAGTTTAAACAAACTGGCGCGGATGCGGTGCCCGGCCTCGGCCGACGCCTCGCAGGTCAGCGTGAGCCGCGACAGCCCCGGCCGCTCGCTGCGCCCTACGGTGAGCGAGTTGATATTGATGTTCAGTCTCCGGAACAGCGACGCAACGCGCGTCAGCACGCCGGGTAAATCTTCGACATATGCAACGAATGTGTGCAGCATAATAGCAGCTCCTGGTTTCTAGCTCCTGGCTTTTAGCTTCGCCGGTAAAACCCCGATACGGCTCGTCGCTGCACGAATGCAGCTAAGAGCTAGAAGCTAGCAGCTAGAAGCTGTCTTTCTCACTTGTCGTCCGCCGCCTCTTCCAGCGGATCGCGTCCCGGCCGGCGAATCATCTCGTGCAATGCCTTGCCCGCGGGAATCATGGGGTACACCGAGTCTTCCTTCTCCACCATGAAGTTGAGCAGGAACGCGCCCGGATTTGCGCGCGCTTCCTGAACCGCTGCTTCGACGTCGGCACGCTTGCGCACCGCGCGTCCGGGAATGCCATGCGCGTCGGCCAGCTTCACAAAATCCGGACTCACCAGCGGCGTGGCCTCGTAGTTACTCTCATAGAAGAACTCCTGCCACTGCCGCACCATGCCCAGGTAGCCGTTGTTGATGACGGCGATGTTGATCTTGATTTTTTCCTGCACAATTGTCGCCAGCTCCGCAGCCGTCATCTGGAAGCCGCCATCGCCGGCCACGACCCAAACTTCCTTTTCGGGGCAGGCAAACTTGGCGCCGATGGCCGCGGGCAGCGCATAGCCCATGGTGCCCAACCCGCCTGAGGTAATGAGCGTGCGCGGATGGTCATGGTGGAAATACTGCGCCTCCCACATCTGGTGCTGGCCCACGTCGGTCACAACGATCGCGTCGCCGCCCGTCAGGCGCCACAGGTCGTGCATCACGTGCGCCGCATACAAATGGCCGGAGTCGGGCAGGTTCTTGATGTCGCGCACCGCAACCGCGCCCTTGCTGGCCTCGATGGTCTTCAGCCACGCCCCGCCGTCGCGGCCCCCGATGCGCGGCAGCAACTGCTCCAGCACCTCGCCGAGATCGCCCACCAGCGCCACATCCACCTTCACGTTCTTGTTCACCTCGGCGGGATCCACCTCGATGTGAATCTTCTTCGCCTTCTGAGCGTAATCGGTCAACTTGCCCGTTACGCGATCGTCGAAGCGCATGCCGCAGGCGATGAGCAGATCGGCCTCCTGGATGGCGTCATTCACCCACGCCTCGCCGTGCATGCCCATCATGCCCAGGCACAGCGGATGCGATGCCGGAAATCCGCCAATCCCTAATAGCGTCAGCGCCACGGGGATCTGCGCGCGCTCGGCGAGCGTGCGAATCTGCTCCATGGCGCCGGATTCCATGACGCCGTGCCCGGCAAAAATCACCGGGCGTTTGGCGTTGCGAATCAACTCGGCCGCCTGCGCCAGTTCCGCTTCGCCTACGTGCAGCATGGGATGCGGGCGGTTGGTGCGCGGCTTGGCCGCTTCAAAGTCAAAGATCGCGCTGTTGATTTCGGCATCCTTGGTAATGTCGACGAGAACCGGCCCCGGACGATTGCTGCGCGCAATCTGAAATGCATGGCGGATTGTCGGCGCAATGTCCTCGGCGCGATTCACCAGAAAGTTGTGCTTGGTAACGGGAAGCGTGATGCCGGTAATGTCGACTTCCTGAAATGCATCGGTTCCCAGCAATTTGGAAGACACGTTGGCCGTGATACACACGATGGGAATGGAATCGAGCATCGCGGTGGCGATACCGGTGACCAGGTTGGTCGATCCGGGACCGCTGGTGGCAATGGCCACACCCACATCGCCCGAAGCGCGCGCGTAGCCGTCGGCCATGTGCGCGGCGCCCTGTTCGTGGCGCACCAGAACATGGCGCACGGGAAACTTCCGCAAAGCGTCGTAAGCCGGAAGAATCGTTCCTCCGGGGTAACCGAAAACGGTGTCGACGCCTTCGCCGACCAGCGTGGCCCAGATGATCTCCGCGCCCGTCAACCGAGTGGGCGCGTTGAAGCGAGTGGGCGCGCTCGATGCGTTTTCTTCCGCCGCGATGGCCTTCGCTTCCGCCACCTTTGCGCTTGCTTGTCCTTTGGCTGCCATATGCTGCTCCTTTAAAGCTGCTAGCCTCTAGCTCCTAGCTTCTAGCTTGTACTTACTGTTCCGAGTGTCGTTTTTCGCTTCTTTCTGCGTCGCTTAATCGATCTTTCAAAATCCCATGCAATTCAACTTCATCGCTTCGTTAGATCTCACCAAGATCGAAGCTAGTAGCTAGAAGCTAGGAGCTAGTAGCTGCTTCTTTACGTCGTCGCGCCCACCGATGCCGACGTGACCCGATCCACATACTTGCGGAAGACTCCCCTGGGCCAGCGCAGCGCCGGCGGCTTGAAGTCCTTGTGCCGCGCCGCCATCTCTGCTTCGCTGATCTCCACATTGAGCGTGCGCTTGGGAATGTCGAAGGCAATGATGTCGCCCTCGCGCACCGCCGCAATCGGTCCGCCCACAAACGCCTCAGGAGCCACGTGGCCCGCGGTGAATCCGCGCGTTGCGCCGCTGAAGCGGCCGTCGGTGAGCAGCGCAACATGCGCGCTGAGTTCGGCGTTCGACG
>Ga0181527_1002955_pt1 | contig 15490 bp, 11 predicted proteins | sample PEATcosm2014_Bin_30_FD_119762 | JGI IMG/M metagenome (GOLD analysis project Ga0181527, IMG submission 119762) | Peatland microbial communities from MTU Mesocosm Facility, Houghton, MI, USA - PEATcosm2014_Bin06_60_metaG | ecosystem: Environmental > Terrestrial > Soil > Wetlands > Peat | place...
AATCGGCGCACGATGTACACCTACCCGTCGAAGAACGCCCTCGCGGCGATCAAGGCGAAGGTGCGTGCGCTCACGCAGGGCAACACGAACCAGACCCTGGCCAACCTGCTGCAACGGCTGAACCCGGTGCTGCGGGGATGGACCAACTACTTCCGGCACGGCGTGTCGGCGAGGACCTTCAGCTACCTGAATGCCTTCTCCTGGCGACGGGTGGTCAACTGGCTTCGCCACAAGCACCCTCGTGCCTCTTGGAGCTGGCTCCGTCGCCGTCATCTCCCGAGATGGCGGCCGACGGACGGCGAAGTCACCTTGTTCAACCCGGCGACGGTGCCGATCACGAGGTATCGCTATCGGGGAACGAGGATTGCAACGCCTTGGGCAGGGCCGAACGAGAGGGACGCCGCATAGCTCGGCGGCATGAGCTCGTGGAGAGCCGGATGCGGGGGAACTCGCACGTCCGGTTTGGGAGTGCGGGCCGGGGAGACGGACCATCGAAAGGTGGATACCGCGCTCCGGCCCGACACTCACTACTGGGCGACCGACCTGCTCGAAGAGCTCGGCTGCAATGTCCACCTTGCCCATCCCCTCGGCAACAGCTGGGGCAACCGCCGCGTGAAGAACGACACCCGGGACGCCGAGGACTTGGCCGATCTGTTGAGACTCGGCCGCCTCGCCGAGGCCTGGATCGCCCCCCCGAAGGTCAGAGAGCTCCGTGAGCTCGTGAGGTACAGGGCCAAACTCGTCTGCCTGCGCACCAACTGCAAGTTGCAGGTCTACGCGGTTTTGGCCAAAGAAGGCGTCAACGTTCCCATGACGGACCTGTTCGGCGTCTTGGGCTCCGAGCTGTTGGAGACCTGCCACCTCGCCACGGCCTACCGCACCCGCGTCGAGTCGCTCCGGGACCTGATCGAGGTCTTCGACCGTGAGATCGCAAAGCTCGAGGGTGACGTGCGCCACGAGCTTCGCGGCCACGCCGGTTATCAGGCGATCCAGCAGATCCCCGGTGTCGGCCCTCTGTTCGCCTCGGTGTTCGTGGCCGAGATCGGCGACGTCACGAGGTTCAGGTCCCCGGCCCAGCTGGCGAGCTGGGCGGGGCTCACCCCGAAGCACCGCGAGTCCGACCTAACAGTGCACCGGGGCCCGATCACCAAACAGGGATCGCGTCTCGTTCGCTGGGCGGCGGTCGAAGCGGCCCAACGCCAGGCATCAGGGACCAAGCTACGAGCTGACTTCGCCCGCATCACCGCTCACCACGGCGACAGCGCCGGTGCTCGCAAGATCGCCCGCGTCGCCGTGGCGCGAAAGATCGTCACCCTCGTCTACTACGGCCTTCGGGACGGCACCATCCGCTCCAAGGCCATCTCGGAGGCGGCGTGACGCGGAAGCGACACCACCAGGGCGCGTGGCCGCTCGTAGTCATGGCCCCCGGTCAACCGGCGTGGTCGCGGAACTGATTGGTCCCGCCTTGGTGGTGCCGCAACACTCCATGCCGTCAAACGGCGCAGGAATGACAGGCAACCGCGTCAGCGCCTTGCCCTCCCGAAGCATGCTTCGGACCTGGAGACGACACCTGGTGTCCCCTTTCCCGAACAAGAGGTAGTGACGATCGCCTGAATTCCTCCTCGACCGATGCCAGCGTGCGCCCTCGCGCGTCGGCAGCGTCAAGGCTTGCCTGCGGCGGCTCCGCCGGCCTTGACCCTGCCTTGGCGATGGCGCGCGATCGCAATCAGGTCGAGACAAGCACCGCTACTCCAAAATCGTGCTCCTCTTCGAGGAGCGCTAGTTGACAACAAGCGCTCCTTCAGGAATGACTACGCGTAGCCGAGGCGATGCGGGACACCGAGCAGCTCGAAGGCTCGGCGCTGGATAGGGGTCGGTGTGGTGATCACCGTGAAGACGGGCAGATCGGTCTTGAGCGGCTGGACTCTGTTGGCGGCGATCGTGGCCAGGTCCTCGAGCAAGGTGGCGAAGCAGTGGACCGGCTCGTTGTGCACGGTGCGCTTGGTGCGGACCTTTCTCACTGCTCTCTCCGGGCGCAACGCGGGGGCGAGCGGGCTCGTGCGTTGCGCCTCGGCGCCCTGGTGGTGGTCGTCCTTGAGGAGCATCGGTGCGAGTCGGCGCTCCATGTGCCAGGTGATGTAGTAGGAGAGCATGCGCAGGAACACGTGAGCGCGGATGCGCTCTTCGCTCCGGTGGCGGATCGGGCGGATGTCGAGGTCGGTGTCGAACCCCCGGAAGACCCGCTCGACTTTCTCCAGGGCCTTGTAGGAGGAAACCACCTCATCTTTGCCGAACGCTTCTTCGCCAAGGCTCGTGCGCAGCACGTAGACCCCGTCGAGAGCGGCCTCGGCGGCGATCTTCGCCTCGTCGCGGTTGAACGAGAAGACGTCGTCATCGATCTCGAGAACGAAGTGCTTGCCCATCTTGTGGTGGTTAATGACTTTGCCGACCCGCAGTGCGATCTTGTCCTTGCCCCGTAACGGCCGGCTCTGGCGTCGCACGGCTGCGGCGATGGTGGCCAGCTCGGCCTCGGTAGAAGTAAGCAGCGACTCTCGCTTCCTGGCCCGCTGTTCAGCGAGCAGCGGGTTCTTGCTGGCGACGAGGCGTTCTCCCGGGTAGTCGGCGTGCGCGATCTCGAAAAGGTCGGAGGTGTCGAACAAGGAGAGCTGGATGGCACCAGATTCGACCAGGGCCTTGATCTGCGGTGGGCGCAGTGCGGCGATGAACTCGAGCTGTGCGGGGATGACGCCGTCTTGGTGGCGGGCCTTGGTCAGCATCCCCCGGTCGCCCACCAGGGCGACACGCGAGAGGGAGAAGCGCTCTCTCAGCTTTTGCACCTGGGAGGCGACCGTGGCGGAGTCGCCGGTGTTGGCCTTGAAGACCTCGACGGCCACGGGGATGCCCTCTTTGGTGGCCAGCAAGCCGTAGACGATCTGGAGCCGGCCGCGCGCACCGTCTTTCGCATGGCCGAGCGCACCGAGCAGCCAGGTCCTGCCCTCAAAGGCGGCCGAGGAGACATCATGGAGCAGGAGCGTGCCGTCTTTGAGGTGCCGGGCGGCCAGGGCGTCCTCGATCGCCGCCTGACGAGGTCCCAGCCAGTCCATGGCCGCGTAGAGGTCGTCCTCGTCGACGCCGGTCAGAGAGAGCACCTCGCCAAGCGAGCTCGAGACCGTCTCGGCCCGCAGCCCGCGCGCCAAGGCGAACTCCGAGGGCGCCTCGATCACCTGGGCCACGACCATCGCGACCACCAGGTCACGCGAGCGTGAGGGGACATGGTCGATGAGCTCTTCGAGGCCCAGGTTCTTCAGCGTCCCCAGCACCGCGGCGACCTGACCGTGGGGAAGGCTGCGGATGACGTCGAAGCTCCCCGGGAGGCTGGCTGTGATCGCACGCCCCTTGAGCACGGCTGCGAGCGCGTCGACCTTCTCCTCGGGCCAGCGCGAGAGGTTGGCCAGCGTCCGGTTCTTGACCTTGCCCCCCTCGCGGTAGCTTTCCCGCAGCAGGATCGCCGGTGGTGAACCCCGGTTAGGCACCTTGGCGATGTACATGTCGACCATCATGCTGTATCTCTGTAGTCCATATCAAGTAGTACAAGAGTTCTCCTGACATCGGCTCATCTTTCACATGACTACGCTGCTGCCGCCTTGAGGGCGCAGAGTCCCTGCCAATGATCGTGCGATAGTGTCTGAGCCGAGGCGATCAGAGGGGACTGCGGGCTAGAAAGGGGGCGGTAGTCCTACAAGCCAGGGAGGCAGCGTGGACGTCAGCCAGTGGGTTTGTGTCGATGGCAACGAGGCCGCTGCCCGTGTCGCCTACGCCCTTTCGGAAGTGATCGCGATCTACCCCATCACACCGGCGTCGCCGATGGCCGAGTACGCCGACGACTGGGCAACGGCGGGCAAAGAGAACCTCTGGGGCCAAGTGCCTGACGTGATCGAGATGCAGTCGGAAGCCGGCGCGGCGGGCACCCTCCACGGTGCCCTGCAAAAGGGAGCCTTGGCCACGACGTTCACCGCGTCACAAGGCCTGCTCTTGATGGTGCCCAACATGTTCAAGATCGCCGGAGAGCTGACTCCTGCGGTGGTCCACGTCGCTGCCCGCACCGTCGCGACTCATGCCCTGTCGATCTTCGGAGACCACTCCGATGTGATGCATGCCCGGACGACGGGTTGGGCCATGCTGGCAGCCAGCTCGGTCCAGGAGGCCCACGACTTCGCACTGGTCGCCCACGCTGCCACCTTGCGGGCGCGCGTGCCGTTCCTCCACTTCTTCGACGGATTCCGGACCTCCCATGAGCTGGCGAAGATCGCCCTGCTCTCGACCGAGGACATAGCCGCGCTCATCGACACCGACGCCCTGATCGAGTTCCGCCTCCGGGGAATGAACCCCGACACGCCCGACGTGCGGGGCACTGCACAGAACCCGGACGTGTTCTTCCAAGCTCGCGAGGCATGCAATCCCTATCACCTCGCCGTGCCTGGGATCGTGCAGGAAACGATGGACTCTCTCGGCGAGAGAACCGGACGCTCGTACCGCCTTGTCGAGTATCACGGCGCTCCCGACGCCGAACGGGTCATCGTGCTCATGGGATCGGGCGTCGGCGCGGCGCGCGAGGCGGTCGACGCTCTCGTCGAGGATGGGGAGCGGGCAGGGATGGTGACCATTCGCCTCTACAGACCCTTCCCGGCTGAGCAGTTCGTATCCGCCCTTCCGCCGAGCGTGCGCTCGGTCGCCGTGCTCGACCGGACCAAGGAGCCCGGTGCCGTCGGTGAACCTCTTTACCTCGACGTTCGCGCCGCGGTGGACGAAGCAATGGACAGCCCTCGGCCAGCCTTCAGCCAAGCGCCGCGGGTCATCGGAGGCCGATACGGCCTGTCTTCCAAGGAATTCACGCCGGCCATGGCCAAGGCCGCTCTCGACGAGCTGACGAGCGATCGGCCCAGGCGCCACTTCACAGTCGGCATCTTCGACGACGTGACCTCACTGAGCCTTCCCTGGGACCGGGATTTCCGCCCGGCCAGGCCCGCCAACGAGGTCCAGGCCGTCTTCTTCGGACTGGGATCGGACGGCACCGTCGGCGCCAACAAGAACAGCGCCAAGATCATCGTCGACGCCACCGACGACTTCGTGCAGGGCTACTTCGTGTACGACTCGAAGAAGTCGGGCGCCATGACCGCTTCGCACCTGCGATTCGGGCCGGAGCCCATCAACTCGACCTATCTCATAACCCACGCCGACTTCGTCGCCTGCCATCAATTCGGCCTTCTCAGCCGAGTGGACATCCTCGACGTCGCCAGAGACGGAGCGACCTTCCTGCTCAACAGCCCTTACGGACCCCTCGAGGTGTGGGACCAGCTACCGGGCAAGGTGCAGCGCCAGCTGCAGGACAAGCACATTCAGTTCTGGGTGGTCGACGCAAACAAGGTCGCGGCCGAGGCCCAGCTCGGCAGCCGGATCAACACGGTGATGCAGCCTTGTTTCTTCGCTCTTTCGGGGATATTGACGGCCGAAAAGGCGGTGGAGGAGATCAAGGCCTCGATCACCAAGGCCTACGGCAAGCGGGGTCGCACCATCGTGGACCGCAACTTCGCCGCCGTCGACGCGGCGCTGGCCGGCCTGGCTCAGGTGGAGATACCCGAAGAGACTGCCGCCTCCGGATCGATCGGCATCACTATCCCCGAGTCCGCCCCGGACTTCGTCCGGCATGTCACCTCGATGCTCATGGACGGCCAGGGCGACCTCTTGCCCGTGTCGGCGCTTCCGGCGGACGGCCGCTTTCCCTCAGGGACGACTCGCTACGAGAAGCGGGCCATCGCAGTGGACATGCCGATATGGGACCCGGACGTTTGCATCGACTGCGGCAAGTGCACGATCGTCTGCCCCCACGCAGTCATCCGCATGAAGGTGTTCGCTCCAGAAGCGCTCGCCGGGGCTCCCGACGGGTTCTTGTCCAAGCCTTTCCGTTCCAAGGATCTGGCCGGTCACCACATGGTCATCCAGGTGGCTCCTGACGACTGCACCGGTTGCGGCGTATGTGTCGACGTGTGCCCGGCGAAGTCCAAGACGGAGGCCAGGCACAAGTCCATCAACATGGAACCTGCGATCGCTCACCGCGACCGGCTGCGGACTCACTGGGACTTCTTCCTGTCCATCCCGGAGCTGGACCGCTCCCTGCTGCCCCACGACTCGGTGAAGGGTTCCCAAGCTCTTCAGCCACTGTTCGAATTCTCCGGTGCGTGTGACGGTTGCGGGGAGACCCCGTACTTGAAGCTGGCCAGCCAGTTGTTCGGGGACCGCATGCTTGTGGCCAATGCCACGGGCTGCTCGTCGATCTACGGCGGCAACCTGCCGACGACTCCGTGGGCCATGAACCCCGAAGGGCGCGGGCCGGCTTGGGCCAACTCACTGTTCGAGGACAACGCCGAGTTCGGCCTCGGCATCCGGCTCGGTCTCGAGGCCCAGCAACGCAGGGCTCAAGCCCTGCTCCGCTCCCTCGCCGGGGCGGTGGGTGAGGATCTGGCCACCTCGATCCTGGATGCCGTCCAGGACCAGGAGGAGGCTGTGTTCGCGCAACGGGAACGTGTCGCCCGGCTGAACGAGGAGCTGCGCCGCCTGGCCGCTTCCGGCGACGACGCTGTTGGCCCACCCGCCCGCCACTTGCTCACATTGACCAGTGCCTTGGTCCGTAAGAGCGTGTGGATCGTCGGTGGTGACGGCTGGGCCTATGACATCGGCTTCGGCGGGCTCGACCATGTCCTGTCCTCGGGCCGCGATGTCAACATCCTCGTGCTCGACACCGAGGTCTACTCGAACACCGGCGGCCAGGCGTCAAAGGCCACTCAACGCGGGGCAATTGCCAAGTTCGCGGCGGCAGGAAAAGAGTCGCCCAAGAAGGACCTCGGTGCGGTGGCGCGCTCGTACGGCAACGTGTACGTCGCCCAGATCTCCATGGGGGCCAACGACCTGCAAGCAACCAAGGCACTGCTCGAGGCCGACGCCTACCCCGGCCCCTCGCTGGTGATCGCCTATTCGACTTGCATTGCCCACGGCATCGACATGACCAAGTCGATGACGCACCAAAAGGACGCCGTCCGGTCGGGCTACTGGCCCTTGTACCGGTTCCATCCACCGCTGGCGGAGCCAGGTCAGCCCTTCCAGCTCGACTCCAAGGCGCCGTCGATCCCGCTGGCCGACTTCGCCGCCACCGAGGCCCGCTATGCCATGCTGGCCCGGACCTACCCGCAGCAGGCGGCTCGCCTGGCACCGCTGGCACAGGCCGACGTGGCCGAGCGGTGGCGGTACTACGAGCAGCTGGCCGAAGTGCAGCGCACCGTTCCCCAGGCCGCGTCCGACGTCGAACCCGATGTCGACTCCGATGCCGGATACCGCTACGACGAGGAGGTCGACTAATGACCGGGCCGGACGCAGTAGACCTGAGGACGACCTACCTGGGCCTCCAGTTGTCGTCGCCGATCGTCGCCTCGGCAGGACCGCTCACACGAGACCTCGGCGGAGCCAAAGCGCTCGCCGACGCCGGGGTGGGCGCCCTTGTCCTGCCGTCACTTTTCGAGGAGGAGATCGTCACCGAGGAGGTAGGGCTGTCATTCGCCCTCGAAGCCGGGAGCGAGCATTTCGCCGAGGCACTCGACTACTTTCCCGCCGTCACCAACTTCACCAGCACCGCAGACCTGTACCTGAAACTGCTTGAACAGACCAAGAAGGCCGTCGAGGTTCCAGTAGTCGCCAGTCTGAACGCCTCGTCCACTGGTGGCTGGGTCCGCTATGCCAACCTTCTCACCGACGCCGGCGCCGATGCCCTCGAGTTGAATGTTTACCGGGTCCCCACCGATCCGCACCTGACTGCGGCACAGGTGGAGGAGACGGACTTGGCGCTGGTGACAAACGTGTGCGCCAGCGTGTCACTGCCGGTGGCCGTGAAGTTGTCCCCGTACTACTCGGCTATGGCCGGCTTCGCGGCCAAGGTGGTGGCGGCGGGCGCCGCCGGACTGGTCCTGTTCAATCGCTTCTACCAGCCCGACCTGGACCTGGACACGATGGACGTGGTATCGAAGGTGGAATTGTCCCGGACCTGGGAGCTGCGCCTGCCGTTGCGCTGGATCGCCATCTTGCGCCCCCAGCTGGGACCGGGCACGTCACTGGCCGCGACGTCGGGGATCCACACCGGATCTGACGTCGTCAAGGTTCTCGCAGTGGGCTCCGACGTAGCCATGATGACCTCGGCTCTGCTTCGGTTGGGCCCAACCCACGTCAACTTCGTCGAGTCCGAGTTGCGCTCCTGGCTGGCCGAGCACGACTACACCTCAGTGGCCGAGCTGCGTGGCTCGGTGTCCCAAGCGACCTCGATCGACGCGAGCGCGTTCGAACGGGCCAACTATCTCAAGACCATGCACTCTTGGACGACAGTCGACCAACATCTTGTCCCTGGACGCGATTGACAGCCAGATGCACGCGGGAGACCCGCCGTGAGCTCTACGACGACGCAAAGTTCAGGAGGCCTCGGCAACCTGGTCGTCCGGCCTCTGGTCGAACGTGACCTCGACCGGGCCGACCGGATCTTTCGCACTGCGTTCGGCACCTTCTTGGGAGCGCCTGAGCCGGAGAAGTTCTTCGGCGACGTCGACCTCGTGCGAACACGCTGGCGGGCCGATCCGGCGGCGGCTTTCGGAGCCGAGCTGGACGGCACGCTGGTCGGCTCGAACTTCCTCACGAACTGGGGCAGTGTCGGGTTTTTCGGACCCTTGACCGTGCGGCCCGAGTACTGGGACCGCGGCATAGCCCGGCGCCTCCTGGGCCCGACGATGGACCTGTTCGCCTCCTGGAAGACCCGGCACGTAGGGCTGCTGACCTTTGCCGAGAGCCCGAAGCACGTCGGCCTGTACCAAAGCTTCGGGTTCTGGCCCAGATACCTGATCGCCGCGATGTCAGCGCCGGTGGTTCCGCCGGAACGGGCAGTCTCGTACACCAGGTTCTCAGAAGCCGCCTCGCACGACCGCAGCGGCGCGACCAACGATGTTCGTGAGCTCACGTCCTCGGTCTTCGACGGCCTCGACGTCACCCGGGAGGTCGACGCGGTTCTCGACCAGAAGCTCGGCGAGACCGTGCTGATCTACGAAGCCTCGGGTCTGCAAGCAATGGCGGTATGTCACATCGGTCCCGGGACCGAGGCCGGGAGCGGCATGTGCTACGTGAAGTTCGGAGCGGCAAAGCCCGGCCGCAAGGCGGCCGGTTCGTTCGGCCGGCTGATCGACGCGTGCCAGGACCTCGCCGCGACCGCGGGTGCCTCGGTCATCTCGGCCGGTGTGAACCTCGGGCGTGAGCATGCCTACGCCGCGCTCCGGCAAAGAGGGTTTCGACACACATACCAGGGCGTCTCGATGCATCGCCCGAACCAGCCCGCCTACGACAGGCCCAACTGCTACGTCGTTGACGATTGGCGATGACGTCGCATCCCTCAGCCGAACGGCCGGCCCTGTCCAGGTCATCTGCGGGGTCACCTGACGACTGGACGTTCCGCGTCGAGGCTCTCACCAAGCGGTTCGGCGCGCTCGCCGCCAACGACTCCATCACGCTTCGCGTCCGGCCCGGCGAGGTCTACGGTCTGCTCGGCCCAAATGGAGCAGGCAAGTCCACGCTCGTGAAGCAGACGATCGGTCTCCTGAAGCCGACCTCCGGTCGTATCACGCTCGGTCGCTTCGACCTCGTCGCCGACCCCGATGCGGCGCGGCAACTGTGCTCCTACTTGCCACAGGTGCAGATGCCGATCGACTCGTTCCACGTCGTTGAAGCAATCGAGCTCGCCGGCCGCATCAGGGGCGCCGGCGCGAGAGACGTCCGGGGGCGCACGGCGTCGCTTATCGATGCACTCGACCTCGGCGAGTGGAAGGACGCTCTCGGGCACACCTTGTCCGGCGGCGTCAAGCGCCTCGTCGGGTTCTGCATGGCCATTGTCCGCCCGGGGCGCCTGGTGATCCTCGACGAGCCCACGAACGACGTCGACCCATTGCGCCGGCGCCTGCTGTGGGAGGAGATCCGCTCCCTCGGCGCGCATGGGTGTGCCGTCCTGCTGGTGACCCACAATGTGCTCGAGGCCGAGAAGTCGGTCGACCGCCTGGCGGTGATCCACAAGGGACGGCTCGTGGCAGAGGGGACGCCGTCCTCGATGAAGGCGGCCGACCGGTCGCAGCTCCGGCTGCAGTTGATGCTCACACCGGGCACGGCCACGCCCGCCCTGCCACCGTGGGCCGGTCCGGCGGTACGCGTCGGGCACAATCTCGTCACCGCGATCGCCGAGGTCGACGCCTCCACCGCGATCTCGTGGGCAGCGGAGTTGACCAATGCCGGTGTCGCGGAGGAGTACGCGCTGAGCGCCATGACCCTGGAGGACGCGTACATCCGGCTCACCTCGCACATGTCGGGCGACGGAGACGACGACGGTGATGCCTGAGCTCCAGGATGCGAGCGTCATCGTCCCGCACGGCACTGTCGAACGCGGGGCGAGGCACTGGTGGCACGACTACGCCGTGATGGTGCAATGGCATCTCGCCAGCCTGCGCGTCTGGCTGGTGACGCTAACGATCGTCCAGCTGCTGGCGGGCGTCGGGTTCGTGCTCGGAATCTCCCTGTTCTTCGTCCGGGTCCCGATGACAGCCGCCCTGTTCGTCTCGACCGGCGTGCCGGTCATCAACTTGATGACAGTCGGGTTGATCCTCGGGCCCCAGCTCGTGGCCGACCAGAAGTCCAATGGGAGCTACGAGTACCTGCGCTCGATGCCGGTCAGCCGGTCGGTGACTGCCGCCGCCTGGTACACGGTCTGCCTCATCGGCGGCGTACCGGCGATGGTCGTGTCTCTCGGAGTGGCACGGCTGCGCTACGACCTGCCGCTGCACGTCTCGCCGATGATCGTCCCAGCTGTCCTTCTCACCTCGTTCGCCGGCACGATGCTCGGCTACGCCCTCGGGCACGCCATAGGCAGCCCGATGGCGACGAGGCTGATCACCCAGCTTCTCGTCTTCGCCATCTTCGGTTTCGCTCCCATCCTCTTCCCCCTCTCCCAGATGCCGCGCTGGCTCGGCACCCTCAATTGGTGGTTCCCATTTCGTCAGATGGCCGTCGTCACACGCGCTGCCCTCACGCCGGGAGGCCATGCGGCGGTGCTGTCCGCGTACGTGGTGCTCGGCCTGTGGGCGATCGCCTGTGCAGGGCTCGCAGGGCGGGCGCTCGGACGGCGACCATGACCGTCGTCGTCGCCGGAGGTCGCCCGAGGCACCTACCACAGTCCGAGCTGCGGTCGGGGACGGGCTACTGGGTTGCCAGCCTGGTCTCGATGATGCACTTCGACTACGGCCGCGTGCGCCAATGGGTGCCGATGATGATCGTCATCCAGACGATGATGGGGGCCGGCATGGCATTGCTGTACGGGTTCTTCTACCCGCATGTCACCGCCACCCGGGCCTTGTACATCACGACCGGCGCACCGACGCTGGCACTCATACCCCTCGGCTTCGTGATGCTCCCGGGTACTGTCGCCGAGCAGAAGCTCGAGGGAACCTTCGACTACATCTGGTCACTGCCCTCACCAAGAAGCGCCCAGGCCGCGTCCACCTTCGTGCTCTACACGCTCCTCGCCCTCCCGGGTTCGGTGTTCGCCCTCCTCGTTGCGGCGTGGCGGTACCACGTGCACCTCGCGTTCTCGCCGCTCCTGGTCCCAGCGGTCCTTCTCTGCGCGCTGATGGCGATCACGGTCGGTTACGGCATGGCACTGGCCATCTCCAACCCGATGGTGACCAACGTCGTGACGAACGCACTGATGTTCGTCGTGCTGCTGTTCTCCCCGATCGTCTACCCGGTGTCGCAGCTGCCCCGCTGGCTCGCCACTGTCCACTACTTCTTGCCCTTCTACAACATGGCCGTCGTCATCCGGGCCGGCCTCACTTCCGGCGTCGTTGCTCACGTGGCGATCTCGTTCGTCGTCCTGGCGGCGTGGACCGCCGCCGGTGGCGCGGCGACGGCGTGGGTCGTCGGCCGCCGCCGCTAGAGATCCTCTCGCTCAGGCGCTCGGAAGGCCGAAGGCGAAGCAGCTTGCCTGCAGATAGCGGCAGCTTCCAAGCCGCTGGGAGCACCGTAGCTAGTCTTGAGCTGTGGCATTCACGAGCGGGCAAGGCCTCACGAGCTCGGAGCTCGGCTGGACAAGGGCCGACTCGCAACGGAAGATATGGGGCCTGAGCCACACTCATCTGGCGAATGCCATAGACCGGTTCTCTAATGGCCCCGGAGAAGGACCCGACGAGTCGCCAATACGAGAAGCAGCCGCCGCGCGGACTGGCTTCGCATGGTTGGCAGAGCTCGGAGCGCGACTCGAGTTGACACAGCCGCTGGCGACGGCGTGCGACGACTTCGTCATGGGTCTGGCTGAGGGAGACCAGGAGCGGACTATGCGCGGGTATTCGGCCGTTGAGACGATCGTCAGCCGGATTCGCGCGCAGTTCGGTTACGACGTCGGCCGGTCATGGAATCTGCAGAAGATCGATGAGGAGTTCGATCAGCTGATCGAGGCCTCGGCATTGTTGGTCGGCCGGCTCAAGCACGAGCACCCGACGGATACAGATACCAAGAACACCTACGAGTTGGCGGTCAAGATCGCCCACGGCTGGGCACGGCTCGTCAACGGAAGTTACTTCCTCCTGTACTCGGCGCCGTACTCAGAAGCGGCAGCAAGCATCGTCTCGGGAATGAGCGATCGCGATTGCGGCTGTGTTCAGGCTGGTGTCGAGCAGATGGTCGAGCTCGGCGCGCGACTGTCCGAGGGGTCGACGACGATCGTCGAAGGTGGACAGCCCCGTAAGGGCGACCCGGTCAAGTTCCCCAATGCGGTGCCCGGCGGCCGCTATGTCGCCGCCGCTGACGGACGTCCCGTCGAAGGCCACTCTGACCGGTGGTCGGTCGACGTGGTCCTCTCAGACCCTCGGGACGGGTGACCAGCGGCGCTGCCCGGTCCGGCAGGTCAGGTTATGTCGGAGCGCAGGGTCGTCAAGGTTCCGACGACGGCGAGCGCGACGCCATAGATCAGAAGCATGATGGCCCCTCCCCACCAGGGCAAAAGTGGCGTGTTGCCACCCCCGAAGCTCGTCCGTGCGGCATCCTCGAGTGCCGTTGCGGCCGCGCCGGGAAGGTACTCGCCAATCGTGGGCCACACGGCCGCGACAATCGACTCCACGACCAGGGTGAAGATGAGGCCAACAACGATGGCAACGATCTGGTTCTTCAACAACGCGCCGAGACCGAGGCCATAAATGGCAAACAGGCCTGTCCCGAGCACGACTCCGGGCGCAATCCGCGACCAGTCGTGCCACATGCTGTGGGAGCTGGCGAGGTAGTAGAGGCCGTGCTTCGCGCTGCACAGTGCCTGCGACATTCCCTGGGTCACGCCTGCGGGTGCCAGGCAGGAGTGGGCCCCGAGGCCGACGAGCACCAAGCCGATGACCAGTCCCGTCAACATCGTGAGCGCGCCCAGCACGACACCAGCTCCGAAGCTGGTCCCCAGCTTGGCGATGACGACGCGACCGCGACGCGGCTCGGCGAGGAACGTCGGGGTCACGGTCTTGTGGCGGTACTCGCCTGTGATGATGATCGCACCGAGAACAAGGGCGAGAAGCCGCGAGTTGTCGAGCACGGAGAACACGTTGGTGAACCACTGGGACGAGCCGTGCGGGACGATCCCGGCCCTGCCGCCGTGCCGGCCGCCTGGAGCGAAGGCAACGAGGAAGCCGAACGCGACGTCGATGAACACGACGATCCCGAAGATCACGTACGTCGACCAGATCGTCCAGAGCTTGCGGACCTCGGCTCTGAGCAGCCTGGTCATCACTGACCGCCTATCGCGCCGGCAGAGGGCGGCGGCGTGGGCGAATCCTTTGGCGCGTCATTGAACCGGCGGTAGTCGCCCACCGGCCCCGCCGCATGTCCGACCTGCATCCCCTCACCGCCGGTCAGAGAGAAGAAGAGCGACTCGAGCGACTCGGTGGACGAGACCATCTCGTGCACTTCGATGCGGTTCTCGACCATGATCGGGCCCACTGTCTCGGGCGCAACGCCCTCACACACGACGCAGCCGTCCCGCACCGCTGCTGGAAGGCTCGCGGCTTGTAGAGCCTGAACGAGGCGCTCGGCATCGGGCGTGCGCACCCTCACAGCCCGTTTGGTGCCGACGAGCAGGTCCGCCAGTCTCCCTTGGGCCGCGAGACGGCCGGCCGTCAGGACGATGACGTCGTCCACGATCAGCTGCGCCTCCGACAGCAGGTGTGACGACACGATCACGATGCGGCCGCCCTCCGGCTCAGCCGCTTTCTCGGACGCGTAGAACCTGAGGAAGTCGCGAAGCCATGCGATGCCCTGCGGGTCGAGGCCGTTGGCCGGTTCGTCGAGAACGAGGATGTCGGGCTTGCCCAGCAGCGCCCGGGCGAGCTCGAGGCGCTGGCGCATGCCCATCGAGAAGCCGCCGACTCTCCGGTTCCCGGACTCGGACAAGCCCACTAGGTCGAGGCACTCCTCGACCCTGCTGAAAGGAATGCCTGCCGTCGTCGCGATCAGCTTCAGGTGGTTGCGCGCCGTGCGGGCCGGGTGGAATCCCGACGCCTCGAGCACGGCGCCGACCCGCATCGTGGGGTGGGGCAGGTGACGGTAGCGGTGCCCGTCGATGACCACCGAGCCCGAGGTCGGAGTCACCAGTCCGAGGAGCATCCGCAGTGTCGTGGTCTTGCCGGCGCCGTTGGGCCCGAGGAACCCTGTGACCCCGCCTGGGATCGCGTCGAAGTCGAGGTGGTCGACGGCAAGGACGTCCGCGCCGAAACGCTTCGTCAGTCCCCGAGCTTGGATTGTCGGCATCTCTGGCCCGGCCTCCGTCAAGCTTCGTCGATCAGCATCCGCGCGAGGCGGTGCGAGGTGACCTTACTTCCGCCGACACATCAGGTTGTGCGACTGCCACGGACAAGATTGGCCTGACCAACTGACTCGGAGCACTGAAAGCCAGGAGCTGCGGTTCCGCAAGTCCCGCTCAACTTTGCGGCACCCGTGCCGACTAATTGAAACCAGCGAGGGTATTTTGCCGCGCTCCGAGAAGGAGGCCGCACATGTTGAGCAGACTCAAGGAGTTGCGTCTTGGAAGGATCGTCCCGGTGACTGTCGTGGTCATTCTCGGGGCATCCGCTGTCGCCGCCGGAGCCACACCCGCAGCCCGCGTCTCCGCACGCCAGCACGAAGGGGGCCCGGCGATCGTCACCTCCGTGAACGGCGTCTCCACCGCGGGCACCTGCGGCGTCTCTGGCGCCACGGGCAGCTTCACGCTGGTCGGCGGCAGGCACCAGGTCATCCTGACCGTCGACGTCACCTCGACGACGACCTTCACGGACTCCGCCGACCCGACGCCGTCGTTCCTCGACGTCTGCGTCGGCAGTCGCGTGGTGGCCCTCGGCGC
>Ga0181527_1002957_pt1 | contig 15486 bp, 20 predicted proteins | sample PEATcosm2014_Bin_30_FD_119762 | JGI IMG/M metagenome (GOLD analysis project Ga0181527, IMG submission 119762) | Peatland microbial communities from MTU Mesocosm Facility, Houghton, MI, USA - PEATcosm2014_Bin06_60_metaG | ecosystem: Environmental > Terrestrial > Soil > Wetlands > Peat | place...
CGCAGAACTTCTGGCTGGCGAGCTTCGCCTTCACCGTCTGCTTCGTCCTGACGCTGGTCATCTCGCTGGCCACCCGCCGGACTAAGACGGACGAGGAACTCAAGGGCCTGGTCTATTCGCTGACGCCCAAGCTCAAAGACGACGAGGCGGCATGGTACCTGCGCCCGGCGGTGCTGGGCGTGGTGCTGCTCGCGTGCTGCGTGATCCTCAACATCATTTTCTGGTAACACAAAAGGAATAATATTATGGGTCTTGATATTCGCTGGCCGATCGGCCTCATGTTCTCGCTCGTCGGCGTCCTGCTCGTCATCTACGGCGGCGCCACCATCTCAGACACCGAGATTTACCGGCGCTCGCTGGACATCAACATCAACTTGCGCTGGGGCCTGGTGGTGCTCGCCTTCGGCGCAACCATGCTGGCGCTGGCCTGGCGCGGGAGCCGCCAGCCCGCCGAACCGCAGGCGCCAGAGAAGAAGTGACGCGGATGCAAGCGTGTGTCCGGAAGTCCAGCTTTGGCAAACTGCCTAACGGCACGGCGGTGGACCTGTACACCCTGGCGAACGCCAATGGCCTGATCGCCAAAGTCGCTGCCTACGGCACCATCATCACCGAACTGCACGTGCCGGACCGCCGGGGCGAACTGTGCGACGTCGTGCTGGGTTTCGACAACCTGGCGCAGTATGCGAACGGGCACCCCTATTTCGGCTGCACCGTCGGGCGGGTGGCCAACCGCATTGCCAAGGGTCGTTTCACACTGGACGGCCAGACCTATGCCCTGGCGATCAACAACGGTCCAAACCATCTGCATGGCGGGCTCAAGGGTTTCGACAAGGTGGTGTGGCAAGCCGAACCACAGGCCGGCGCGGCTGTCATGTTCACCTACGCCAGCCCCGACGGCGAGGAAGGCTATCCCGGCACGCTCACGGTCGCCGTGACCATAGCCCTGACGGATGCCAACGAACTGCGCCTTGACTATTCCGCCACGACCAACAAACCGACGCCGGTCAACCTTACCAACCACTCCTATTTCAACCTCGCCGGGGACGGGGACGTGCTCGGTCACGAGTTGATGATCGCAGCAGACCGCTACACACCGTCGGACAGCACGCTGATTCCTACCGGCGAGATCAAGCCGGTGAAAGGCACGCCACTGGATTTTAGGCAATCGCAGCCCATCGGTTCGCGCTTTGCGCAGATCCACTCACATCCCGCTGGCTACGACCATAACTATGTGCTGAATGCTGACGGCAAGGGCTTGGCGCTGGCGGCGCGAGCTTATGAACCTCGGAGTGGCCGCGTCATGGAAGTCCATACCACCCAGCCGGCGGTTCAGCTCTACACAGCCAACTTCCTGGATGGTTCGCTCACGGGAATACGCGGCGTCGTATATCGTCAGCACAGCGCGTTCTGCCTGGAGACGCAGCACTTTCCTGATTCGGTCAACCAACCATCGTTTCCCTCGGTGATCCTGCGTCCCGGTCAGATCTACCACCACACGACCGTCCACAAGTTCTTAACGCAACCTTGACTCCCGTATGACTCTCGACGAACTGGGCCGCCACACCGCGCAGCAATTCACCAACACCTACGGACGCCCGCCCCGCTGGATCGCCGCCGCTCCCGGACGCGTCAACGTCATCGGCGAGCATACCGATTACAACGATGGCTTCGTCCTGCCGATGGCGATTGAGCGTTACACCGTAATCGCCGCCGCGCCGGCTAACAATGGGGCAGCGAAGATTCAACTGCGCTCGACGCTGGGAGACGGGGTGATCAGCCTTGATCTGACTCAGCCCGTGAAACCCGCCCCAAAGGGCGCGTGGTCCAATTACCCGGTTGGCGTGATCGCGGGCTTCCTGGCCCGCGGTGCGAAGCCATGTGGGTTCGACGCCTTGATTCATTCCACCGTCCCGCTGGGGGGCGGCCTGTCCAGTAGCGCCGCACTCGAGGTTTCGACCGCCACCCTCCTCGAGGCTATCACGGGCCGGAAGCTCGACCCGGTGGATAAAGCGCTGCTCTGCCAGAAGGCGGAGCACGACTACGCCGGCATGCCTTGCGGCATCATGGACCAGTTCATCTCCGTGATGGGCAAGCGAGACCATCTGCTCCTGCTCGACTGCCGGTCCCGGAAACCGGAATTGGTGCCGATGACTGATCCCTCCAAGGCCCTTCTCATCATCAATACGAACGTCAAGCACGAGTTGACCGGCGGCGAATACGCCAAACGCCGCGCCCAATGCGAGCAGGCCGCCAACATTCTAAGCCTCCCCTCCCTGCGCGATGCCACCGCCGACATGCTGGTGCGCGCTCGCGGCCGGATGGAGGAGGTGGTCTTCCGCCGAGCCCGCCACGTCATCGGTGAAATTGAGCGGACGCTCCATGCGGCGGAAGCCGTGCGCGCCTCCAACTGGACGACCGTCGGCCAGCTTATGTATGCCAGCCACGCTTCGCTCCGCGACGACTATGAAGTAAGCTGCCCGGAATTGGACGCCGTCGTGGACATCGCGCAGGCAATTGGACCCAAAGGTGGTGTCATCGGCTGCCGGATGACCGGCGGCGGCTTCGGCGGTTGCGCCGTGGCAATGGTGAACGCGGATGCGGTCGCCGCCATTTCCGCCCAGATTGCCTCCGAATACGAGCGCCGCACGAAGATCAAGCCCACCCTTTTCGTCTCCCGCCCCGCCGCCGGCGCCACCCTGCTCCAGTCCTAAGCGGCCACGCCGGCACAGGAGCGCAGCCTGAAGGCTGCGCTCCTGTCGCGCTCGCGCTTGCCACACATCAGACCGCGGTGCCAATCAGGGACTCCACCTCGCGTCGGGCTAATCCACTACGCGCTTTCCGGATTTGCGGGCAGCGAGCTGCTGCTTGATCCACTTATACGTGGCGCTCAGCCCGGCATCGAGCGAGGTGTTCGGTTCCCACTTGAGCATCTTCTGGATGAACGTGTTGTCGCTGTTCCGGCCCGCCACACCCCGCGGTGCCGTCAGGTCGTATTCCCGCTTCAACTTCACCCCGGCGATCCGCTCCACCTTTGAGACCAGCTCGTTGATGGTGACCAGCTCACTCGACCCGAGGTTAATCGGTGTGGCGATCAGCGCATCGCAGTGCATAATCATGTCGATTCCCTTCACGCAATCGTCGATATACATGAAGCTCCGCGTCTGGTGGCCATCGCCCCAGATGCTGATCGTATGCTTGCCGGAATCAATGGCTGCGGCGACCTTGCGGCAGATGGCCGCCGGAGCCTTTTCCCGCCCGCCGTCCCAAGTCCCCCAGGGACCGTACACGTTGTGGAAACGCGCGATGGCGGTCTTGAGCCCGCGTTCCACCCAATACTCCTGGCAAAACATCTCCGAGATCAGCTTCTCCCACCCATAACCACGCTCCGCCATCGCCGGGTATGCGTCGGACTCCTTCAGCGCCCGCACGTTCGGGTCTTGCTGGAGATCCGTGTTGTAAGCGCACGCTGACGAGGAAAAGAAATAGCGCCGCGCGCCCGCGCGATAAGCCGCCTCAATCATGTGCGTATTGATCAGCACGCTCCGCAGGCATTCCACGCGAAACCGCTCGATGAAACCCATGCCCCCCATGTCCGCCGCCAGGTTGTAAACCTCCACCGCCCCTTCGCACAGCCGTTTGCAGTTGTCTTCGACGCTCAGGTCCAGGTTCAGGTACTCCACCCCCGGCACCCGCTGATACCATTCGGGCAGTGGCTTCTTATCTGCCGCCCGGATCCGCCTGAACCCCTTCTTGCTAAAATGCCGGGCGAGCGCCCCGCCGATGAATCCCCCGGCGCCCCCAATCACAATTAAATCCTCCGTGTTCAGTTTCGGATCTTTCTCAACCAGTCGCGTGTTTTCTGTAATCATAGTCTTTTCTCTTCTTGCGGCGCCCTCAACGGCGAACGCCAAACGCCGGCCGCGAAGCTTCTTGCTCGCGGCTGCCAGCCAGCGTCAGGCTCCCCAACATGCCCGCCCGCCAGCCTGCTGGCGAGCCCAAAAAGGGCCTAACCAGGGCTGATTCGAGGCAGCCCTCCCCGCCTCCGGCTGTCATGCGGCTCAAGAGTTGGTTTTCCCGGCGCGTTGAACCTAACAGCCTGCTTTACACCTTGCGCCGTGCCGCATAAAGTCTCCGCATGTCTTCGGATTACGATGCAACGGAGTTTGTCGATGGCGATCTTGAAGCGCACAAGTTGCCTTCCTCCGCCACATCGGCCGGCGTGGGCCAGCCGCAGCGCGCGCCGACGCGCGAGGAGGTGGACTCAAGAGTGGCCGAGGCTCAGCAAAAACTCGCGGAGTTGAAGCGCGAGCAGGAGGAGTTAGAACGTCAGCGGGCCGCGCTCGAGGAAACGCGCCGACGCCAGATGGAGTTTCAGACCGGTCGCCAGGAGACGATCCAGAACCTGACACGCGGCGTAGGCCTGCTCGAAGAGGCCGAGTTCAGTGCGCGGCGGGACGCCGAGCAAATGGCCACGGCGCTGGTTGATCTGCGCGACGCCCTCTCCAAGATCGAGGCCATTCACGAGGAGTCGTGGACAAAGGACAATTTCAGCGTGGAGCTGACCCGCGCTCTAACGGCGCTGGAAAACGCGCGGATGGAGTGGAATACCGCCCGGCTGAAGTTCCCGATACTGTCCCGCCCAACCCAGGACGGCACTGCGAGCACGCCGGCCGCTGCTGCCCCGCCGGCATCCCTCCTGGCTCCGCATAGCTTCGGCGAGCTTTGCCGGCTTGGCCTGGGGCTGACCTGGCCGCTGGCCTTAGTAGCGTTGGTCACTTTGGCCGCGCTGCTGGTTTTCCTAATGCGTCACTGAACCGGCTGCCGTCATGGCGTGGTTTCGAAAAAAGCCGGACCTCATTTCCGACCGCGCGCGGTCGCTCAACGATGAGATAGCCAGGCTCGACGCCCAAATCAAAGAGCTTGGCGCGCAATTGCAGCAAAGCCCTTCCCAGCCGCGTTTGCGGTCCACCGTGTCGCCGCACGGCAGCACGGTCAATCACGCGGTGCCCACCCCCGCGGCGCCCCCGACGCCGCCGGCGAACGAAGAGCCGATCTTCGAAGAGGTAGGCCAGAACCTGCTGAAGGCGCGGAGCGAGGCTGCCACGACGCCGGAGCATTATAACGAACTGGGGGTGCGCAAGTACGACCTGCCCGCCTTGGTGCGGCGCATTCGGGATCACTTTCGCGGGCCGTCCACGACTAACCCCAAGCTGGTGAGCTACCTGGCGGCGGGTGGTATCCAGGGACTTCGGCCGTTGCGCTACGAGAAGCGCGTGGCGCGCAACCGCTTCATCGTCACCGTGGTATTGCTGTTTCTGATCTTGCTAGGCACGTTCGTGGTCTTCCATAAGGGGCACTAGTTGAAGCAGACCATGAAAAGCGACATACCAACCTCGATCCACGCGATACCGATCCCGACTCCGGACGGGGAATTCACCGCACACTATTCCAGGCAAGGCTTGTGCGGCTTGGAGTTTCCGTCAGGCACGAAGCGGCGGAAGAAGGAGATGGTCACAGCCCGGCCGGCCGCCCAAGTCCGCCGGTGGCACGCGGCTGTAAGCAAGGCCCTCAGGCTTGCCCTGGCGGGCCGACCACTAAAAGCGCTGCCACCAATTGATCTATCCAGCGGCACGCAGTTTCAACAGCGTGTGTGGCATACTCTGCGCAAGATCCCCCGGGGCCGGACGTGGCGTTACGCGCAAGTGGCGCAGGCAATTGGTAATCCGAAGGCTGTCCGTGCGGTCGGGGGGGCTTGCGGCGCAAACCCGATTCCCGTGTTCGTGCCCTGCCATCGGGTTGTGGCCGCCAACAGCGGCTTGGGCGGCTTTTCGAGCGGGCTGAATTGGAAGCGGGCACTGCTGAGGCGTGAGGGCGTCACGCTGCCCGATTGAGGCGCCTGAAGCGCCCAGCGAGAGCCGGGGATCGAACACCGTAGCCGGCGACAGCATGCGACGGCATAGCGGTCATTCCGGCACCAGGTCAATCTCCGCCTTCTCCTCTACATCCGTGATATACTTCCTGGTGGCGGCCGGCAACTCATGCCAGATCCTTAAGGCCAGAAAGCCGCCAAGCAGGGCAAAGGGCATCAGGAAGATCGGCCACCAATACCAGCTCTGGCCCGTCAGGTAGCCGAGGCTCACGGCCTGGACTCCGGTTCCCAAATAAGTAAAGCCGTCAACAATTCCGGAGCAGGTGGCGGTGGCTTTTCGTCCGCCAAAATCGGCCGCCGCCGTCCCCGACATCAGCGAATGGACGCCGATCACCGCCGTCGTGATGAGCAGGGAAGCGGCGCCCACAACCAGCGGCGAAGAGAACAGATAAATGGTCATTAGGAGCGCCAGGAGGAACATGACCCCACACAAAATGGCCGCGGGGGGACCCCGGCGGGAATGAAAAAGCTTGTCGGAGACCATGCCGCCCGCAAACCCGCCAATGATGCCAAAAAAGCAGAGCAGCAAGCCCCAGTTGTTAAGAATGAACTCTGCGCCAGTCTGTTTGACTTCCTTGGCGAAGATGAAATACCACGTCATGATCCCGTTGCGCAGCACTCCGGAGGTCAAGCCGATCATTGCAATCATCAGCATGAGCGGGCTGGCAAACACTTTCTTGAGCAGGTCCATCGTGGTCAGCTCGATATGCATCTGGCCCGACGAGGCGTCACACGGGTCCAAGTGCGGGAAACCGGCCTCCTCGGGTGTGTCTTTGATGAGCCACCAGTCCAGCAGCGCCCACACAATCAGGATCGCCGCCGGGATGAAGAATACGGCCCACGTCCCGTTGACAGGCTTGCCGTCGGGGACGAATACCCGCTGGATTAAAGCGTGGAGCCAGCCGACCTCGCCCTTCGGATTTGCCGCCGCCATATCAACGATGGCTTGCCCCCAATCGAAGGCGAAATAGGCGCCGAAGGAAATGAGCGTGCCGAAGATGGCCCCGAAGACCCCGCGCTCGCGCACATGGAACCAGTACGCTTTGACCTTGATGATGGAGACCGCCCCGTAGCTTTGAAAATACATGTTCAGGGCGTAAATAACCGAGAAGGCCACGACCAGCCTCATCTTGAGCCGGTCGGTGACGACCAGGTAGGTGAGCACCCCCAGCACGATGTTCGCCAGCGAGGCGCCCACCGCCGCGATGATGATGCCCTTCTTGCCCCCGATCTTATCCACCAGAGGCCCGTTGACGACAAACGACACGCCATACACCACCGTGCCGATGCCGAAGATCCAGCCAAAGTCCTGGTTGGACATCAGTGACCCCAGCGCGGTCTTTGCGACAGTCAAGTTGTACCGCCCCATGTACAGGAAGGCGTACGTCATCCCCAGCGGGAACCAGTTGATGAAGCGCCGGGTCATGAACCAGGACCCGTGCCTCAGCGGGTTATTGTAGAAATAGAGGGCGACAACAACCAATAGGCAAAGACCAACTAGAAGCAGAGGCATACGAATTTACTCAGGCGCGTGAACCCAACGGTCTGACTTGCGTTTCAGCTAATCAGACCACGGCCTCCAGGTCAAAAATATTCCGCCTTCATCAACCGGCCCAGTTGACGAAACCCCACTCTTGCAAGAAATTAGCGCCTGAATGCGGGAAAACCTATGAGTGATTTACCAGAATACGTGGGCGCGTTGCCGAATATCTGCGGCGCGGAACCCCAAATCGAATCCACCCTGCGCGCGAGTCGCAACCAGCCGGTCTTCAAGCCGGACAGCCGGATTGATTTCGGCGGCATCAAGAGCGCGTTTGCCACCGCCCTGCATATGCACCAGCCGCTGATCCCGGCCGGCGGCGGCAACCTCGCCACCGCTGAGATCATCAGCAACCTGAAGCACATGATGGACAACCCCGGCATCGGCGACAACCACAACGCCTCCGTGTTCCACTGGTGCTACAAGCGCATGGGGGACTTCATCCCCCAACTGGTCAATGAAGGCAAGCAGCCGCGCGTGATGCTCGAATACTCCGGCACCCTCCTGCATGGCCTTCGCCAGATGGGCCTGAACGATGTCTTCGATAATCTGAAGCGCATCACCTGCGACCCGCGCTACCGGTCGGCGGTGGAGTGGCTGGGTGCCGCGTGGGGACACCCGGTCGCGCCATCCACCCCGGTGCAGGATTTCCGCCTGCATGTCACGGCCTGGCAACACCACTTTGCGGCCATCTTCGGCCTGGAGGCGATGAGTCGTGTGCGCGGTTTCTCGCCCGCCGAAATGGCGCTGCCCAATCACCCGGACACGGCCTACGAGTTCGTGAAGACCCTCAAGGATTCCGGTTACCAGTGGGTCCTGGTGCAGGAACATACAGTCGAGCGCCCTGAGAACGGCCACGGGCCGGAGCGCAAACACCTGCCGCACCGCCTCGTCTGCCGCAATGCCCGCGGGGAGGAAGCCGCCATTATTGCCATTATCAAGACCCAGGGCAGCGACACCAAGCTGGTCGCGCAGATGCAGCCTTATTACGAAGCCAAGGGGCTCTCCCGCTGGGAACTCGCCGGCAAGCAGGTCCCGCCGCTCGTGACGCAAATCGCCGACGGCGAGAATGGCGGCGTCATGATGAACGAGTTCCCGTCGAAGTATCTCGAAATCATGCGCGAGTGCTCCGGCTCGAGCACCCCCGCCATGAACGCGACCGAATACCTGGAGCATCTCTTTGCCTCGGGCATTCAGGAGAAAGACCTCCCCGCCTTGCAGCCTATCTGCCAGAAGCGCATTTGGGACCGATTCAAGCCAGGCGAAGGCCCCGACCGCCTCGCCCAGGTGATCGAGCAGCTCAGGAAGGAAGATCACCGCTTCAGCATGGAAGGCGGCAGTTGGACGAACAACATCTCCTGGGTGAAGGGCTACGAATCCCTGCTCGGCCCAATGGAGAGAGCCAGTTCACTGTTCTACGAAAAGGTGCTCAAGCCCGGCCTGCCAAAGAGCGATCCCCGGTTTCGCAACGCGCTCTTTCATCTCCTCTGCTCGCAAACCAGTTGCTACCGCTACTGGGGCCAGGGAATCTGGACGGACTACGGGCGCGAAATCTGCCGCCGCCTGGAAGCGATCCTGACCCACGACCTCTGAGGCGGCGAAGCCCGGAACCCGGCCAAAAGTCAGAAGGCATACGGTAGAAAGCAAGCGGGAGAAGTCGGTGTCCAGTCGTCAGTAGTCAGTGGTCAGAAAGAACCGCGGGGGATTGCGATTTCAATTGAATAACGGCCAACCCATCGCGGTCTAACCCAGGCAGGGCTGCGGTGGAGACGCCGCAGGGCCGCCGAAAACCAGGCGGAAGCACAAGAGGAGCACAAGAGGAGCACAAGAGCAACACAAGAGGAACACAAGAGACCACATCCCAATCCCTTGGCTTGCACTTGGCTTGTGCCTGCCTTGTGCCTGGCTTTGGGTGCCTTTGCTCGGCATTTCTGCATTCATAATTCTTCCTTCTGCCTTCGCCCCAGTGTGGCATTGGGAGCCCTTCCCGCCATTTCATCATTCATCATTCATCATTCTGCCTTCCCTCCTGCGCGCCTTTCTGTTTTCTGCTTTCTACTTTCTGCTTTCGCTTGGCGCTGGCTTTGGGTGCTGCTGCTGCTTGTAGTATGTCAGGTTCTCGTCGAGCACCGCGCGCGGGCACGCCGGGCTTCTTCAACTCACTACCAAGGGCCAGAGTTTTTCCCTGGTCAGCCGGCGTTCGATCACGCTGCTGGACACTTCAAATTTCCGCGAAACGGGCTTCACGAGATACTGCAGGTGGGCGTCGCCTTGAAGTTGGTCCCTTGGCATTCCGTTCTGTTCGGCAAGCAGAAGAGTTGCATCAAATAGAGGAGCTTTGAAGCTTTCCGGTGCCATTCCCCGGTCCTATCCTTCCTTGATTTTGTGGACGATCTTTCGGAGTTCCTCCTCCGTCGGCTTCTGGCCCCGCAGGGTCCGGAAGAATGCCGGCAATTGCCTTACCAGTGCCTCGTTGTCCATCAGGTCTTGTGGAATCATGCCACGGCCAGCCGCGGCCAGATCGAAGAACTGATACCATTCGGCGCTTCCCTCCACCAAACCAAGTGCTTGCGCATACCTCGTCAGAATGTCCCTGTCCTGGGGCGGAATCATCCCGCCACGCTCCATCCGGCTGATATTTCCCGGGTCGGCTCCAGCCGCGTCACAAAATGCCCGGAGCGTAATTCGCTTCTCTTTCCTAAGTGCCTTAAAATAGGCGGCAAAGGTAGTTTTCGCATCGTTCATATTCACCCCATGTTGTAGTTTTTGTTCAAAAACTACAACATGAACCACCATCCGTCAATAGCGCAAATTCACTCGATTTTAGACCTCGTCATTGCCGCAACCGCAAAGGTCATTGACCGCCTTCACCGCGTTGCGACCGGCTTGGAGAAAAAGGGTTCGTTTCCTGATTCCTTTGTGGCGATGCGCTAACCAACCACTACCCGATCGCCCTGCTGCCAACTCACCGGAGGGCGGACGTAGAACGGCTGGCTGAAATGTACATGGCGCCCCGCGCTCTTCCCGCCAGCAAACGCGACGACGCCTTTCATGTGGGCTATGCAACCGTCTTTGGCATGGATATACTATTGTCATGGAACTTCAAACACCTCGCCAATGTCAGGCGCGAAAAGCTGATTGCGGAGATCAATCGGGCGGCGGGGTATCCAGAGTTATTGCGGCTGTTGTCGCCGCTGGAGGTGGAAGATGAAAACCAAGATTGAAGAGCGAGACGAATACGTGCCCACGGCGCTGCGGCAGGTCTGGGAATGGAAGGACTCCATCTACCAGGAAACCAAGCACCTCTCGACGCGGGACGCTTTGCGCTACATCAGCGAACGAGCAGCCGAGGTTGCCCGGCAACTCAAGTTTCGAGTCGCGGTCTTCCCCGACGTGAAGGCAGGCGTAGAAACCAAGCTGGCCGAAACACCGCCGCCCTATGGAGCGAAGCAACCATGAATTGCTGGCCCCGAGAGGACAACCATGAGTAACGCCGCTCTCGCTCGTTCCAAGCCGGAGGCCAACTGGGCGCTGCTGGACAAGCAGGTCGCTCAGGCCACGTCTTTGCTCCGCCAGATGCGCGACACCAGCGAGGACATCGAGGACGCCCGCACCATCGAGCGTATCAAGAAAGTCCACGGCCACAAGCCGCGCATCCCCTGGTCCCGCGTTAGAAAGATGTGGTGCTGGCGCAGGACTTGCCGGAACACCGCCTCAAACGCGGTGACATCGTGAAGCCGGTGGAACACCACCTCGCGCCCGATGGCGCCGAAGGCTACAGTGGTGAAGTTTTCAACGCGCTGGGTGACACGCTGGCCATCATCACCGTTCCCGATTCCGCGCTCGAACCTCTCCGTGAAGACTAAGTCCTCTGCGCGCGGGTGCTGGCGGCGGCCTGACTTCGCTTAAACGCCTGCAACCCCCTGGGGGGACAACCGTGCCCCGGTGGTGGCTAGCCTGGTTTTCCGCGATGCCTCTCGTCTTCGTTGGCTCCGCCCTCTGCACTCTGCCTTCTGCCTTCTGCCTTCCTCTAAAACCCGGGCATTCCTGGCGAGATTTCTTGTGCGCGCGCAAGAATCCCATCGGACGGGGATTTTCCCATCCTCAGTCTCGCCGGCTATCCGCCCCGGCGGCTGCCTCGGCACGGCAAACCGGGCAAAAGAATACTCTGAATTCACTTGCCACACGCCCCTGTTTGCGGTGTAACTGCTGCATGCTTTGACGGATACTCATTTCCGTCCATAGCGACTCACAGGGTGGAGAGATTTCTGGAGCCTTCCCCCTGTGGTAAAGCCGGAGGCAGATGATGACGTTCGAGCAATTCTTCGAGACGGCAACGGGGCACGCGCCCTACGACTACCAGCGGCGGCTGGCGGGCGGCGACGCGGGCCGATCCTGCGAATCGCAGCTCATCAGTGTCCCGACCGGCCTCGGCAAAACCGCCGCCGTCGTCCTCGCCTGGCTCTGGAACCGCGTCGCCCCGTCCCTCAACCCTCAACGCTCAACCCTCAACCAACCGTGGCCCCGCCGCCTCGTCTATTCCCTGCCGATGCGAACGCCGGGCGCAGGTGGTTTATGACCGCAGAGGAATCACAACCGGCATCAGGAATGCCGTCACGGCTAACCCCGGAAGAGGAGAAGCTGGTTGCGGACCTTGTGGCCGATGGCCTCAGCATCCAACACAAGTTCCGCCCAGAACCCCTGCACAAGCAACCCGGCAAAGGGCATTACCCGAGCGGAACGGTGGAGGAAATTGGCAAGGTGAAAGAGCAGTCCAAGCGGAAGCGCAAAACATGAAACGGGCCTGGCTGCAGTCTTTCACTTGGGCGGTGATCGTCGAGACGATCCGCCGGTTCCGCCAGCCAAAAGGCCCGCTGCCCAATGGGGCTGGCCGTGGATACCACCGGAGCCTCGGGAACTGGGAGTCCTTGCAGCCCACTGAAAACCACCTGCTCGTTCGACGCGGCGCCGAGGAACACCCTCGTGTCCCCTCATCTCCTGAACGTGATGTTGCTCGGAGAAACGTCCAGCAAATAGACTCCGAGTTCCTCGAACGCGTCCAGGACCCGCTGGACTTCGGGCCAGCGCTCCTCGAACTGCTCACGCTTCTCCACCTCCCAATCCGCCCAGACCTCCTCGGGAAACTCCGGCCGCGCGTCAAGGCGAGCCCCGGCGAAATCCAGAACGAACGGGGCTTTGACAATCGTCATTTCGATCACGCGCAGGGCATCGTTGGAGCCGACCAACTGCGGAACATTGAAGCCGAGGACCTGGCTGACTCCCAGCCTCTTCAGTCGCTCATACACCAGCTTTTCGGGAAGGTAAGCTTCATCCCAGCAAAGCACTTTGAGGGCAACATCTGCCGGTCTGCCCTTGTGTTTGGCCACCAGTACGATACCGTCTTTTCCAGAGCCCAATGTCTCGGCGAGCTCCAGTCCCCGCTGGGACGCATAAAGGCCAGCGTTAGGTATCAGGCTTTCGTTCATGATCGCAAACCAGAATTACGGCGCACATTCCGCCCAGGTGGAGATGCGCCTGATCATCAATGGTTCGTCCATCAGCATCACTCAGATGGGCCCCGACTTTCTTTTCATCGAAGGCGGCCACGACCATCCGCCGGGCCGAGCCACTATTGTGCTCCAAGTGGACGACACCGAGCGCCGCTGGCAGGTAAACCTGCCGGACGGCATTTCGAGGGATGCGAAGCGCATCGCTCTGGCGCTCTGCGGGCGAGCTTGAGCTTCGGGAACCTGCAGTTCCATTCTAATTTCGTGTTTTGTAATGGGGCCGCGCCCGTTGGGGCGCGGAGTGAGTTCAAGCTCTGCCTGTGGCAGAGACAACATAGCTGCTTCAACGAGGCCGCGGTTTCTTTCGTGTGTTACCATGGTGGTTCTACTCTCATGATCGAGTGCGGAAGGAGGGTTTATTCGCTCACCGAAAACCGGCTGCTGTTTGGAGGGGCCACCACGATTCTCACCCCGATAGCGCATCCCTGGTGGACAGCGTCCTTTATCACTCGGCGCAGATGCTTCTCAATCGAGTCGTTCCAGCAATCAACAGCAATGTTGAGCCGGGCGTGCGAGGCCGGTTTGCGGCGTGTGCTCTTGAACATGGGCGTAATATATCCTGCGGTTCTACTAGTGTCAACTAAGACACAACATAGCTAAATATTGACAGAAGCTTTATGCCGGGTATAGTACCCGGGTGAGAGCAGCACACAGTTAAAACCATAATGTAAGAATTAAACTTATGAGCGACACCAAACGACCAAATCCAGTAACCTTGAAGGACTTGCAGGAGGCAGTTGCCTCAACCGCCGCAGCCTTTCGCTGCCGGCGCAAGCTGCAACCCGGCGGTGGCGCGGGCGACAAAGTGTTTCCCCCGACCTACGCCGGGGCCGTGTATGCCGTCGAACAGCGCCGCGTGCCGGGCCGCGAGGAGCCGGTCACCTGCGTGCTGCTCGACAGTGTGCAGAGCCAGGCTAACCGCATGGAGCAGGCGCTCCAGGAGGCCCTCGGCCTTGGCGAACTCAACTTACCTGTCATCGAGGTGGACTTCTCCCCGTACGCCCCGACCGGCAAGCTGGACGAGGATGAGAAGGCAGGTCGCTTGCTCGATGCGATCGGCAAGCTCACCAGCCTGCAAGTCCCCCATCGCCTCGCCGACGCCATCCTGCGCGACAGCGAGATCGCGGAGGGAGAAGGCGCCCAGAAGAAGACGGTCCCTTTCCGCAAGTCGCATTACGGCAACGCGCTCAACACCGCCAGTCCGCTCAATGCCACGCCAATCTACGAACTCTGCCCGACTGCGTTGCTCTTCGGTATGTGGGACAGCACTGGTCCCAAGGGTGGCCTCGGCGCGAAGTTCGAACGCGCTATAGTGTCGGAAGTGGTCGGATTCGGCGCCGAGGTTGCAGACCTGCTCCGAGGCGTCCGCCGCGACCCGCTCGACATCCGAGCAAGTGTCAAAATCCAAAAGGCGACCGACAAAGAGAAACAATGGACAGTGCTTGGCGCTGACGCAAAAGGCGGCGACAGTCCCTCGGCAATAAACCATAGCAGCGTCCCGTTCCCTAAAGAGCGGGACAGGAAAACGGACAAGAACCATTATGCTGGCGTCACTCTCGACTACGCCGAACAACTCACCACGCTTTCGCTCATTGCCCTCCGCCGCCTGCGCTTTCCCGTGACGAAGTCCGCGACTGATGCCGCCCTCGCGCACGCCGCCGGCCAGACCGTCCTCGCCGCGCTCGGCCTCTGCGCTGCCACGCTCGCTTTTGAATCCGGCATGGGGTTGCGCTCGCGCTGCCTTCTCTGGCCCGAAGGTCCGATGGAATGGGAACTCCTCGCCAAGCCCGGCGAAACGCCCCAGCGGTTTACCCTGGATTCCAAAGCCGCGCGGAAACTGCTCGCTGATGCCGTCTCCGCCGCCGAGAAAGCGGGACTGAATTGGCGTTCCGAACCACTCGCGCTCCAGCCTTCCAAGGAACTGCTGAAGCTTGTCCGCTTGAGCCAGCAACAGGCCGTCAAAGCTGGCGGCGATGAAGGGGCGGAATGACATGCTCACCCTCGGCATTCGCTACCTGACCGGCAGCGTCGCCGCCAGCGACGTGGCTGACCGCCGTCACGCGGAATGGCCGCCGCACCCGGGCCGCGTCTTCATGGCCCTCGCCGCCGCGCATTTCTCGACCGGCGACGACCCGGGAGAACGCGCCGCGCTCGAATGGCTCGAAACCCAGCCCGCACCGGAACTCGTCGCGCCCGATGCTATCGAACGTCCGGTCGTCACGCATTACGTGCCGGTCAACGACAAGGCCGGCCCGTCGAAAGCGCCGCTCCAGTCCGCGAACGGCGTCACTCGCGCACGTCAGCCGCGCACCTTCGCTCGCGCCTGGCTTGCCGATGACACCGTCTTTCTCGTTTGGCCCGATGCCGCGCCGGATAAGCGGCAGTATGCCGCCCTCGCCGAACTCACCGGCAAAGTCACGCGCATCGGCCACAGCATTTCGCTCGTCCAG
>Ga0181527_1002963_pt1 | contig 15461 bp, 18 predicted proteins | sample PEATcosm2014_Bin_30_FD_119762 | JGI IMG/M metagenome (GOLD analysis project Ga0181527, IMG submission 119762) | Peatland microbial communities from MTU Mesocosm Facility, Houghton, MI, USA - PEATcosm2014_Bin06_60_metaG | ecosystem: Environmental > Terrestrial > Soil > Wetlands > Peat | place...
CTTCCGGAACGCCTCCAGCGCGCGGTCGAGTTCCGGCTTGGTGTGGGTGGCAGTGACGATGGTGCGAACCCGCGCCTTGCCTTTCGGCACCGTGGGGAAGCCGATGCCCGTCGCCAGCACGCCTTCCTCGAACAATTCGCGCGAGAGCTCATGGGCCAGCCTGGCTTCGCCTACAATCACGGGGGTGATGGGGGTTTCGCTGTTCCCGGTATGGAAGCCAGCCGAAATCAACCCATGCTTGAAGTATTTCGTGTTATCCCATAGATCCTGAATACGTTCCGGCTCCTGTTCCAGAACATCGAATGCTGCCAGACAAGCGGCTGCCACGGCTGGCGGATGGGAGGTCGAGAACAGGAATGGCCGCGCCCGGTGGTACAGGAACTGGATCAGGTCGCGGCTCCCGCAAACGTAGCCGCCGAGCACCCCGATGGCTTTCGAAAGTGTTCCGACCTGCACCTGGACGCGGCCGTGCAACCCGAAATGATCGATGGTGCCGCGGCCGTTGCGGCCCAGCACGCCGGAAGCGTGGGCGTCGTCCACCATCATGATGGCGCCGCGCTTTTCCGCGGCTTCCACCAGCGAGGGCAGCGCGCCAATGTCGCCGTCCATGGAAAAGACGCCGTCCGAGATCAGGAGTTTACGGCCGGGCGCGGAGTCGAGCGCCGCCAGAATCTTCTCGGCCGCCGCCGCGTCCTTGTGCGCGAAAACGTGAATTTTGGCCTTCGAGAGCCGGCAGCCATCGATGATGCTGGCGTGGTTCAGCTCATCGGAGACAATGTGGTCTTCCGGCCCGAGGATGGCCGCGACCGTGCCGGCGTTGGCCGCAAAACCGGACTGAAACACGACGCAGGCCTCCACGTTTTTGAAGCGGGCAATGCGTTCTTCGAGCTCCAGGTGCAGGCGCATGGTGCCGGAGATGGTGCGGACGGCGCCCGACCCCACGCCGTACTTGCGCACGGCCTCGATGGCGGCCTCCCGCAGCTTGGGATGGGTAGTCAGTCCCAGGTAGTTGTTGGAGGCGAGGTTGACGACCTGTTTGCCGTCAAAGCGCGATTCCGCGGCGCTGGCCGATTCGAGCACGCGCAGGCGCTGGTAGGTGCCTTCCGCCCGCCACTGTTCGAGTTGGTCGTGAAGATAGGAGAGAGGGTTGCCCATGAGTAGATTATGACGCAGGGAGGGCGCGTTCCCGAAGCGTGGTTTCCACCCAGGAGCGCAACTCGCGCAGCGACTCGCGCGCCGCATGGCGGTCGAGGGAGACGATTGCGTCGTAATCCTCGTAGCGGTAAATGGCGCCGAAGGGTGTCAGCACATCAAGGTTCTCAAACTGGCCAGGCAGCCCATGACCGGACTGTGCCAGCAGAGCCATTAACGCGCCGATCTCGTGGGTTTTTCGGAAGCGGACTCCAACGTCGGAAAGCAGGGCTTTCAAGATCTTCTCGGCGGCCTGCTGGCAATGAAATCCGATGATTTCATCGCTGACTTGATCCGAGGTGAGCACTTCATCCAGCAGTGCTTCATCCTGGGCGGCCTTGCGGAGCAACAGCAGGGCTTGTTCACGCCGCTTCATAGAGGATTTGGCCTTCGGTGGCCGCCTCGAAATAAACATTCCCCGGCGTTTCGCACCAGTAGTCGAATTTTTCGGCGCTCACCACCAGCAAATCCACCGCGATGTCCAGAGAGCGCAGCAAGCGATTCAGCCGTACCATCTCCGCGGCACGATCCAAAACGCCCTCCTCGACTACCATGACGTCGAGGTCGCTCGCTTCACCCGCATCGCCGCGCGCCTGAGAACCGAACATGATGATGCGTTTGGGCTTGGCGGCCTCAATGAGCAACTCGGTCAGCCGCTTGATAGTCTCGATGTTTCGGGTTGGGGCTTTGGTGTGCAAACCTGGCTCCTGGCTTCGGTTTCGCACTGGTGAGCCGGGCGGGACTCGAACCCGCGACCCTGTGCTTAAAAGGCACATGCTCTACCACCTGAGCTACCGGCCCTCGATGTTGCGGCAATGCGAAACGATACTTGTTCAGTTTATCAGACCGCGGCTATACTTGGTCCAGACAACCGATGAACCGGCTGGCGCGCCGTTTTCTATTTCTCGGGCTGGCGATCGCGGCAACACTGCTGATCGGGACGGTGGGGTTCACCCTCATCGATCACTACCCCCTTTTCGACGCCTTCTACATGACCCTCATCACCATGACCACGGTGGGGTATAGCGAGATCCATCCCCTATCGCACGCGGGACGGGTGTTCAATTCTTTCCTGATCTTTTTCGGCGTCACCACCATCTTCATCGCCATGGGCGCCATGACCCAGACCATCATCGAGCTGGAATTCGGCCATGTCATCGGCAAGCGGCGGACTAAACGCATGATCGACAAGTTAAAGGACCACTACATCATCTGCGGCTACGGGCGCGTGGGGCGCGGCGCGGCCGAGGAACTGCAACACTCGGGCGTCCCGTTCGTGGTGGTGGATATCAGCCCGGAACGCGTGGAACGCGCCCTGCAGTCGGGCATGCTCGCCCTGGCGGCCGATTCCACGCGCGATGAGACCCTGCGCCAGGCGGGCGTCGAGCGGGCTCGCGGGCTGGTGGCGGCCCTGGCCACCGACGCGGACAACCTCTTTGTGCTGCTTTCCGCCAAGGGCCTCAATCCGCGCATTTACGTGGCCGCGCGCGCGGCCGAGGAGGGCGCCGAAGGGAAGATGCGGCGGGCCGGCGCGGATGCCGTCTTCGCTCCCTACTCCATCGCCGGCCACCGCCTGGCGCAGTCGCTGGTGCGGCCGCACGTGGTGCAGTTTCTCGACTTCACCACCCACGACATCGGCATGGACATTGCCATCGAGCAAGTGCGCGTTTCCGAAACCAGCGAGGTGGTTTCGAGGACCATCAGGGAGATGCAGTATCGCCGCGACGTCGGCGTGATCGTCATGGCAATCCGCAAGGGCGACGGTCACATGCTCTTCAATCCGCCGGCCGACACCGCCGTCGAGGGGGGCGATTACCTGATCGTCATGGGTCGCCAGGAAAACTTGCGCACTTTGGAAGTATTGCTGGCCGAGCCTGGCAGAACCGCGCGATGAGCCGGCCCGCGTTTGACGGGAGTCGGCGGGAATAGAGAAGCCCATAAGGGGTCGCGGTAGGGACAGCGGTTAACCCGCCGCCCCCCGCACAGACCCGTGCTGGCGCTGCTAACGCATGCCCCACCGCGGTTCTGTACGGTATAATGACAGCGGCTGTGTATAGCCGGTTATGTGGAAGCGTTTTCGTGGATTCGTCGATTCCGTTGTCTTCGCGGGCCTGAAGCCGGACGCTCCCAGGGAGCAGTCGAAGCGCACGCGGTGGCTCGGCCCGCTGCGCGGTTTAGTGGACCGGGTTCTTTCCAGGCCGGCGCCCTCCGACCCCCTGTATCTCAGCAATCGCACGTTCGACCAGAAGGTCAAGCTCTGGCTGGCGATCGCCGTGCCGTGCCTCATTCTGGCAGGCGTCACGGTGCTCGGCCTGAGCCACTTCTTTCGAGCCAAACTACCCGGGCCTGCCCCCGAACCGTCTGCCGCGGTACTGGCGGCGAAGCTCTTTCCGAATGCGGACAAGACCATCAAGATCCAGGTCGACCGGGACGTGCAGGTGTTGGATGCGCATGTCGAAAGTGAGGATGGCATGAAAGTGGTCGGCACTGTCAAGAACAACACCAGCCGCCTGATTCACACGACCACGATTATCCTCAACCTGACCGATATCATGGGCTCGCATCTGGGAGCGGTGAGCGCCCAGGTGGACAACCTGGCGCCCAACGCCACTGTGAAATTCCAGATCCCCATCGAGCAGAAAGACGCTGCTTCCGCGCTGGTGCGCGAGGTCTCCACCCAATAAGAGACTGTCGGAAATCGCTCCGTGAAGGTCGCGGCTGGGAAAGCACATCCGCGAACGTATGATCGTGTGAAATATTGTCCGCCAGAGTCTAAGGGGAACGATGGAGCAGTTCCACGACCCCGCAACTCGATTATTGTCGTTATCTGGCCTCCGGTTCGACCCTACTCATGGGCTATGCAGTGCCACTGCCTGCCGGGCTTCCTGTAAGCGCTCCCGTAGGGTCTTCTCCCGCCGGAAGGTATCCGCTCCCGTGACCGCCCGGATCTTGGTCCCGTCGTGCATCACTTGTTTTAAGTCCACCAAGCCCGCTTGCGCCAGCAGCGCCAACAACTGCGCAAACAGTTCGTCCAAAGCAGCCCGATGCTCGATCCGGGAATCCGACAGGCTGTGGTGGTTGACCGCCTGCCACCCTCCCAGGCACTGCATCCCCGGCTCCCACTCCATCAGCCGCTCGATCTCCCGCGCCGAACTGATCCCTTCGCTGTAGGCATAGATCCACAAGCTGACCATCAACCGCGGGTCCCAGGCCGGCCGCCCCGCGCAACCGGCGGTGGTGCGCAACGACTCGGTAAACCGGCTCAGGTCCATACGTCCGACCAAGTCCCAGATGGCTCGCGCCTTATGATCGGCGGGGATCAGTTCCTCGAAAAGAACTTTGTAATCGCGCGACGACAATTTTTCACAGGTTCTAAGGGAGCGGTTGGCTACATCCGCGGAGGGGCGAAGAACTGGAGCGGCTCGAACGAGGCGATGCGCCACTTCTTGCCGGGCTTCTCGACGCGGCACTTCACGCGCTGCTGGCGCCGCTCCGCCACCGCGCCATCCTGCCGATCCACAATATGAACCAGCCAATCCAACTCCACGGCGCGGCTGCGATCATCCCCCTGTTCCTCCACCAACTCGATCGACGACTGCACTTCGGCCGCGCGCAGAAGGGCCGTAACGCTGGCGCGGAGCGCCTCGTATCCCGGCATGGCGGGATCGAAAGCGTTCATAAATGCGATGGCATTGGCCTCGCTCAGCGCCGAGGCCATGGAGGTAAAGAGGTCCCAAACCTGCTGCGCGGAATCGGCCCGGAGGCGGGTCGCGAGGGGAACCAGCAGCAGAGCGCGGCGCGTCATTTCAAGTCCTGTAACTGGCATTGATTTGGATGTAGCCCTCGGTCAGGTCGCACGTCCAGAAGCGCGCCGTGCCCTTGCCCTTGCCGCGGACCGTCACCCGGATTTCGCACTCGGGGGCGTCCAGCTTGCGCTTCAACTCGGGCTCGGAAAATGGCGCGGCCAGGCCTCCGCGGCACACCATTACGCCTTGCAGGTAGACGTCGGTCCTGGAAGGATCGAAGACCACTCCGGCATTGCCCGCGGCGGAGAGGATGCGCCCCCAGTTGGGATCGGAGCCCGCCACCGCCGTTTTCACCAGGGGCGAATTGGCGATGGCGCGCGCCATCCGCACCGCGCCATCGTTATTGGAGGCTCCGGAAACCACGATGGTGATGAACTTGCGCGCGCCCTCGCCGTCGCGCGCGATGGCCTGCGCCAGCGACTCCATCACGCGTGCGATCCCCTCTTCCACTTGGGGAAGCTCGCGGGGGTCCGGGCGCACGCCGGAAGCGCCGTTGGCCAGCAGCACCAGCGTGTCGTTGGTGGAAGTGTCGCCATCCACCGAAAGGCGGTTGTAGCTGCGTTCGACGCCGCGCTTCAGCATGGCGCGCAGTCGGGCCGGTGGGATGGACGCGTCGGTCATGACGAACCCCAGGGTGGTGGCCATGCGCGGCTGGATCATGCCGGAGCCTTTGGTCATGCCGGCGGTGCGCACCACACCGCGGCGCAGGCTGGTTTTGGCGAATGCGGTCTTGGGCACGCGGTCGGTGGTCATGATGGCGCGGGCGGCGGCGTCGAAGCGATCGGTGCCCAGGCCGCCGACGAGCCTCGGCAGGGCGTCGATGATTTTCCGCGGATCGAGTTCCACCCCGATTACGCCGGTGGAGGCCGGCAGGACCTGCGAGACCGGCAGCTTGAGAAGTTTCGCGGCTGCCTTGGAGGTGGCGAGCGCCACCGCGTCGCCGGTGCGGGTGGCGCAGTTGGCGTTGCCGGCATTCACCAGGATGGCTCCCACTAGGCCGCCCGACAGCTTCAAATGACGCCGGCAGAGCTTCACCGGAGCGGCCTGGACGCGGTTCTGGGTAAACACGGCGGCGGCGCTGGCAGGGAGCCCCGTGACAATCAAGGCCAAGTCGTCCTTCTTCACCTGGCGGATGCCGGCGTAGGTGGCGGCGTAGGCGTATCCGAGCGGCGAATTCAAAGGTGCAACCCTCCTATATCCTCATTTTCGGCCAAACGCTGGCCGTTGGCAAAATCGGCGGCGGAGATGCGTTTGCGGCCTTCGAGCTGAACCTCGAGAAGTTCGAGGGCGCCGGAGCCGCAGCTTACGATTAGCGGCTTGACGGATGAGATGCGGCCGGGGCCGAGAACCGGGGGCCGGGGGACCGGGCGCGATTTCCAGATATGCAGAGTCTGGCCGCGAAAAGTGGTGTATGCGCCGGGCCAGGGCTGCAATCCGCGCACGCGATTGTGGATCGCCTGGGCGGGCAGGCTCCAATCCACCACGCCGTCTTCTTTCTTCAGCAGGCGCGCGTAGGTGGCCTGCGACGAGTCCTGTTTTTCCGGAACGATCGTGCCCGCCACGAGACCGGCGAGGGTTTCCACGAGCAGATCCGCGCCCATCGCGGCCAGGCGTGCCCCGAGTTCCACGGCGCTCTCCTCCGGCCCGATCTCCGTCCAGCTCTTGAGGAGCATGTCGCCGGTATCGAGGCCCGCGTCGATGCGCATAGTGGTGACGCCCGTGCGCGATTCGCCGTTGAGGATGGCCCATTGAATGGGTCCAGCCCCGCGGTACTTGGGCAATAGCGACGCGTGTACGTTGACGATTCCGAGCGGCGCCAGGTCGATCACCGTCTGAGGAATGATCTGGCCGTAACCCACCACCACCATGGCCTCCGGCTGGAGCGCGCGCAGGAATTCGACGGCTTCCGGCAGCTTCACGCGCTCCGGTTGGCGGACGGCGAGGCCCAGGCGCGCGGCGGCTTCCTTCACGGGCGGCGGAGAGGGGTGCTGTCCGCGGCCGCGGGGCCGGTCGGGCTGGGTCACCACCGCCAGCACCTGGTGCCCGGCCTCCACTACGCGCTGGAGCGTGGGGACGGCGAAGGCTGGAGTTCCCAAAAAGACCAGGCGCATCCCGCGTCTCAGCCCCAGTCCCCGGCGCGCTGGAGTTTCTTGATCTTGCGCTTCATCAGGTCGCGCTTCAGCGCGCTGATATGGGTGATGTAGAGGCGGCCATTGAGGTGGTCGGTTTCATGCAGGAACGCGCGCGCCAGCACGTCTTCGCCGGTTCTTTCAAACTCCTCGCCGCGGGCGTCCCTGGCGCGCACCGTGACACGCTTGGCCCGCCGCACCTGCTCGCGAAATCCCGGGATGCTGAGGCAGCCCTCCTCGCCCTCCTGCTTGCCTTCGACGCGAACGATCCGGGGATTGATCAAGACGAGTTTGTCGGCCGGATTCTCGCCATTGGAGACGTCGATAACGGAGATCTTCCTGGAGAAGCCGATCTGCGGCGCGGCCAGCCCAACGCCTTTGGCGGCATACATCGATTCGAACATGTCCTCGATGAACTTGTGCAGTTCCGGGGTGTCGAACTCGGTAACGTCCTCGGCCTCGCGCTCCAATACGGGATTGCCGAACTTCACAATTGGGTAAACCATAAGACTCAAAAACTCCTCACCTGCTCGAGGTAACCTTCGAAATTCCGCCGTGTTTCACCCAGCGAGTCGCCGCCGAACTTTTCGAGGAACGCCTGGGCCAGCACCATCGCCACCATGGCCTCCCCGATGACGCCGGCGGCCGGCACCACGCACACGTCGGAACGCTCGTAAGCGGCCAGCGCCGGTTCGCGGGTGGCCAGGTCGACGGATTCGAGCGGCCGCCGCAGCGTGGAAATGGGCTTGAGCAGCCCGCGTGCCACGATGTCCTGGCCGTTGGCGATGCCGCCTTCGAGGCCTCCCGCGCGATTGGCGCCGCGCGTAAAGCGGCGCGCCTCGCGATCGTAGTGGATGGTGTCCTGCACCTTCGATCCGAAGCTGGCCGCGCCCTCCGCCGCGCAGCCGATTTCGACTCCCTTCACGGCCTGAATGGAGACGATGGCCTGCGCCAAGCGGCCATCCAGGCGCGAATCCCACGTCACATGCGATCCCAGCCCCACGGGGACGCCGCGCGCCACCACCTCGAAAACGCCGCCGACGGTATCGCCGGTGCGGTACGCCTCATCGACCACGGCTTTCATGCGGACTTCGGTTTCCGCGTCCACGCAACCGAGCAGGACTTCCGGCTGGCGGCTGAGAGCGACAATTTCCTCCCACGAGGTCGCGCGCTGGAGCCGAACCGGGCCGACGGCGACGACGTGGCTCAACACCTGGATGCCGAATTCCCCCAGCAGCGCCTTGGCCAGCGCGCCCACGGCGACGCGCGCCGCCGTTTCGCGGGCGCTGGCGCGCTCCAGAACGTAGCGCGCGTCGTCGAAATCGTACTTGATGGCGCCCGCCAGGTCGGCATGGCCGGGCCGCGGCCGGGTCACCGGCTTGCGCTGGTCCCCGGCGCCCCCGGTCGCTTCCACGGGAAGCGCCTCGGTCCAGTTTTGCCAGTCCCGATTGGCGATCAGGATGGCCACCGGAGAGCCGATGGTGCGGGAATGGCGGACGCCCGCCACGATCTGGGCGCGGTCTTCCTCGATTTTCATGCGGCCACCGCGGCCGTAGCCCTGCTGGCGGCGCCACAGCTCGTGGTTGACGGCGCTCAACGATATGGGTATGCCGGCGGGAAGCCCTGCGAGCGTCGCCACGAGGCACTCGCCATGGGACTCTCCGGCGGTCTCAAAGCGCAACATCGGATGAGAATTTTCATCGTAGCAGACTCGAACAATTATCTGGCTGTGTGCGTATTAGGTAGCGCCGGGCCCAGCGGGCACCCCCTTTGCCGCCGGTGGGGTTATTCGAACTGCAACACACCGGCGGCACGACCGCCGGCGCTACTATGGATGGAGGTTTGCCGTGCTGAAGTTTCTCCTGTGGTGCATTCTACTGGTGCTGTGCTGGCCCGTGGCCCTGATAGCGCTGGTGCTGTACCCCCTGGTTTGGCTGCTGTTGCTGCCGTTCCGCCTGGTGGGGATTGCGGTGGGCGGCGTGCTCTCGCTGGTGTGGGCGCTGGTCACGCTGCCGGCGAGAGTGCTGCGGCTTTAACCTGGCAGGCGGCACTCCGCCGCCGCCGGTATTACCGGCTGGTGGAAGGCCCGCGAACCCTGGGTGCGAAATTCGTACCGCTCGATCGTCACGGCCGCCCCCTTTTCATTACTCCGTACGACACAGCCGTAGATCATGAGCTTCATAGCGCAAGAATCGTTGAGCAGAACCGGCCAGCCCATCGACACTTCGATCGGCATGCCGACGGTGAGCATGTTCTCGGTAGTGAACCACACTCCGCCACTCGATATGTTCAGGGTTTTCCCCGAGCCGGTCTCGGCGATGCGCTGGCCATAGAGCATCTTGTAGCGCAATTCTTGAGCGATCTCGAAGCGCCGTTTCTTGCGCCTCTCCCGCTGTCCATTGCCGACGGTTTGTTCCTCGCGAGTCTCGGTCACCACGCACCACCTTCCTCCCGCAAAACTACAATGGACCGGCGCTTCGCTCAAGATGTCTTTAGTTAGTCCGGCGGCGCTATCCGGGCTCCGGAAGGAAGCGGCGCTCCGGCCGCGGGCGACTGCATCCACGGCACAAACCGAACGCCGGAAAACCTTGAAAAAAATACTGGACAACAAGGCCCGAAATTGCTAGTATGAAAACAATACAGACAGCATCCTTGGCGGTGAGTCCCCTCCCACCGCCGACCCCTCTGAGTGCAGGCCCCGAGATACCCAACTCGGGGCCTTTTACTTTTTTCCGCAAAACAGACACAGACGTGGACGGGCTACCGGTACTGCATTAGATCCCCACAAAATAGGGTACCGAAATCCCCCCTTAAAAAAAGTTTGAGAAATCACTAGACAAGCAGATCTTAAACTGCTAGTATTAATGCAACACAGACAGCATCCCTGGCGGTGAGTCCCCTCCCACCGCCAACTCTCTGAGTGCAGGCCCCGAGATACCCAGCTCGGGGCCATTAATTTATGGGGCCCACTTTTCGGAACCGGTACCGCTACCGTCTGATTAGTTCCACGGAGCTTCGGGCCGGGCCTGCCCCATAAGCGCTAAGATAATTTATCCGATTTATGCCAATTTGACTGCGCTACCGCGCGAAGAACGCGGGCACTTGGGGGTACGCGCTTGCGGCTCGATTCAGCGAGATCGACGGCCAGCGTGTTCCAGTTCGCCATCGTCGCCGCCAGCGCCAGCGGTGGATCGATAGCTTGGCGCAGTGGATGCAGCGCCAAACTGAACTCCCGCCACCGGCGGGGGATCTGATGGCGTAGGGAACGAGTATCCCCAGGGGGAAATATCGCGGCCGGTGCGGATGAGTTTCTGGGTAAGTAGTCCCACCAGCAGTTTGCCGTACAGCCAACTGCGCACACTTGGCTCGTCGTGTTTGGCCAAGTGGCCCAACCCGGCGAGCGACTTGAGACGTTTGAAAACCAGTTCGATCTGCCAGCGGAGCCGGTACCACTCCAAGACTTCCTGGGCGCTGAATTCCGCGCTGGGCAGGTTGCTCACGACCAGGACATACTGGGCATATTCCAGCGTCTCCGGTTTCGGCGTGTGGCCCTGCTTGCCGGCTTGGCGGAGCAGTTGCGCCAGCGCGCGTTGGATGCCGTATTCGCTTTTGCGAATGCCACACAGCCGCAACCGACCCACGCTGGTTCCGGCGCGCACATGCACTTCCCATTCGCCGCATTGCCCCGCCTCCGGCAGTCCGCCCACAGCGCCATCGGCGGCGCGGAACACCCGGCCGCCAGTTTGTTCCGGCACGTGCATTCCGTTCTCCGCCAGCAGGCGCGCACACATCCGACGCCACCAGGGACCTGCCGTTCGCAGGCGATCTAAGATCGCCACATCCGACACCGAAGCGAGTCCGGCGGCTTTGGCTCGGGTTGCCGTTTCCCGCAAGGAATAACCGTTGCCGACGTGCAACAGCAAGGTACGCAGCAAATCCGAAACGCTGGCGAAGCCGCGCAAACGCCCTACCGCACCCGAACGAAAAGCGTCGCCCTGCCAGCCTTTGGGCAGCAGCGTGGCAAGTACTTGCCAGTTTTCATCTTGAGCGCCAAGCAGGGTCTGAGTTTAGACCAAAGGCGCATAAAAAGCAACTATTATCTTAGCGCTTATGGGACATGCCCGGCCCTGCTGGACCCAATCTCAGCCACCACCGCAGCCCCCCGAATGTTGTTACGATAACTTCACGGCGGGACGCCGCTGGAGAAGAGAGGATTGGATGGAAACTCGCCCGGATTCCGGCCAGGACCGGCGCACGGTAGTCTCGTGGCTGCTGGGAGGCGGAGTCGCCGCTTCGCTCGCCTCGTTCTTCTATCCCGTGACTCGCTTTGTGAACCCGCCGGCGGTTGCGGAAGCCTCCGTAAATGAAGTGGACGCGGGCAAAGTGCAGGACCTCAAGCCCAATTCGGGCAAAATCGTGAGGTTCGGAAGCAAGCCCGCCCTGCTGGTGCACATTAGCGACACCGAGTGGAAGGCGTTCTCCGCCGTGTGCACGCATTTGAACTGCACCGTCCAATACCGCGAAGCGCGCCGGGACATCTGGTGCGCCTGTCATAACGGCACCTATAACTTGAACGGCCAGGTAATATCCGGACCTCCGCCCAGGCCGCTCGAGGAGCTGGTTGTGCAGATCCGCGGCGACGAGGTTTTCATTTCGCGCCGGGCCTGAGGGAGAGAACCAACTTGCCTGCGACCGAACCGAAAAACAAAACGCTCGACTGGCTGGATGAGCGGACCGGCTGGCGCATGGTCCGCGATCTGGCGGACCACAAGGTGGTGCCGCTGCACGCCGGCACGGCCTGGTACTACTTCGGCGGCATCACCCTGTTCCTGTTGGGAATCCAGGTGATCACCGGGGTTCTGCTGCTGCTCTACTACCGGCCCACCGTCGCCGAAGCCTTCGACAGCGTGCGCTTCATCATGACCCGCGTGGAGTTCGGGTGGCTGATCCGGTCGATCCATAGCTGGTCGGCCAACCTGCTGATCCTGGCGGCCTTCGTACACATGTTCAGCGTGGTCTTCACGCATGCTTACCGGCGCCCGCGCGAGCTGACCTGGCTGAGCGGCATCGCGCTGCTGGGCCTGATGCTCGGTTTCGGATTCAGCGGGTACCTGCTGCCGTGGAACCAGATTTCGTATTTCGCCACCAAGGTGGGGACCGACATGGCCTCGAGCGTCCCGGTAGCCGGTCCGCCCATGGCCCGGTTCCTGCGCGGCGGCGATGACGTCGGCGCCGCCACGCTCACCCGCTTCTTCGCGTTCCACGTCATGATCCTGCCGCTGATTACGTTTGGGCTGGTCGGCCTGCATCTGCTGCTGGTCCAGTTCCACGGCATGAGCACACCCAGCGGCGTTTCCGCTTCCCGGCTGGCGCACATGAAGTTCTTCCCCAACTTCTTCCTCCGCGAGCTGGTGATCTGGTACGGTGTGCTGGCGGTTCTGGGGACGCTGGCCGCCATCTTTCCCTGGGAGCTCGGGCAGAAGGCCGATCCGTTCGCCTCGGCCCCGGCGGGCATCCGGCCGGAATGGTATTTCCTGGCGGAGTTCTACACTCTGAAGCTCATCCCCAGCCACGTATGGTTCTTCGAAGGCGAGCTGCTGGGCCTGCTGGGATTCGGGCTGCTGGCCGCCGGATGGGTAGCGCTGCCGTTCTGGGCCGCCGGCCGCAACGGCGAGCACCGCGCCCGGCTGGTCACGGCCGCGGGTGTCTTCCTCATCTGTTACCTCGCCACCTTCACGATTCTGGGTTACGTCAAATGAGAGCGCCTGCCATCGTCTTCTTTCTCTATTGGAGTCTCAGCGGAGGGGTACCTTCCGGGTCCGCGGCGGACTCTTGCATGACCTGCCACTCCGCCATGGAGGAAGGCACCAAGGGTCCCTCCACGCTCATCAAGAACGACGTCCATATCGCCCACGGCCTCAGTTGCGCGGATTGCCACGGCGGCGACCGCACGAGCGACGATCCCAGCGTCGCCATGAGCAAGGCCAAGGGCTTCAAAGGCAAGCCGGCGCGCGCCGCTATTCCGAAATTCTGCGCGAGCTGCCACAGCAATCCCGACTTCATGCGCAAGTTCGCGCCGCGAGAACGCGTCGATCAATACGAGCTGTACCAGACCAGCGTCCACGGCAAGCGCCTGGCGGCCGGCGATACCAACGTGGCCACCTGCATCGACTGCCACAGCGTCCACGACATCCGGGCGGTGAAGGACAGCATGTCCCCGGTTTATCCGCTGAATGTCCCCGAAACCTGCTCGCGCTGCCACTCCGACCAGCAGAAGATGGCCCCCTACAAAATTCCCACCAACCAGTTTGCAGAGTACCGCACCAGCGTGCATTGGGACGCGCTGACCAAGCGAGGCGACCTCTCCGCGCCGACCTGCGCATCGTGCCACGGCAACCATGGCGCCAAGCCGCCGGAGGTGGAATCGGTGGCGGCGGTGTGCGGAACGTGCCACGTGGCGTTCGAAGAGTTGTACGACAAAAGCGTTCACGAGGCGATTTTCTCGGGCGCCGGCGGGGGCGGGGGATGCATCGTGTGCCATTCCAATCATGGAATCCATCAACCCTCCACCGCCATGCTGGTTGGCCCGCATGCGGTCTGTTCCGAGTGCCACGACGCGGGCACCGCTCCGGCCAACACCGCCGCGCAGATGGCGGGGTGGATCGACGGCCTCGACCGGGCGCTGAAACAATCCGAGACCGTGCTGACGCGCGCCGAGGAGTCCGGGATGGAAGTCTCCGAAGCGCAGATGGGCCTGACCGGCGGCCGCGAGAACCTGGTGAAAGCTCGTCTGGCCCTGCACGCCATGGAGCCCGACGAGATGCGCAAACCCATCGACGCGGGTATGGCCATTGCCAAGGAAACGCTGGAAGCCGGCCAAGCGGCGCTGCGCGAAAGGAATTATCGCCGCTGGGGCCTGGCCGTGTCGGTGCTGTTGATTGGCATCGCGATTCTGGCCATCCGCTTCCTGATCCGGCGCATCGAAACTAACGGAAGCCGCGAAGTACGCGGCCCACAACAAGGACCTTTATGAAAACAATCGTCATTGCAACTCTCTCATGGATCGTCTCCGCCGGCCTGCTCTATGCAGGCGCTCCGGAGGGGAAAGAACTGTTTACGGCCAAGTGTCAAGCCTGCCACGGGGCCAACGGCGAGGGCAAGGCCGCCATCGCCAAAATGTTCAATGTCACCATGCCGCCACTGGCCTCGAAAGAGGTCCAGGCCAAGTCGGATGCGGAGTTGAAGAAAGTCATTCTGACGGGCAAAGGGAAGATGAAGGCGGTCTCCGGAGTCACGGAAAAACAGGCCGGCGACATCGTGGCCTTTCTGCGCACGCTGAAGCAGTAAGGCGCGCGCCCGCCCGGCGCCGATTGCGAAGAAGCCGCCCGCGGCCGCGCCGCGCTGGTTGCGGCCCGTCATCCTGGCGCTCTCCGCTTGACCCACGAGGGGCTGTCGGAAGTGGTCTTTTACCTGGTGTACGCCGGCGGGGGGTTCGCCGGGCTGGTGGCGTTTCACCGGTCGAAGGGCTTCTATCGCGCGCTGGGTGCGGCGTTCCTGGCGGCCAGCATCGCGGATAAGTTCCGCTCGGACCGGCCGTTCCTGATCGGTTTCCTGCTGCTGGCGCTGGTGATGACTGCCCTGGAATATCGCCGGTGGCTGTGGCTGCTCCCTCCCATGTTGGTAGTGTGGGCGAACATGCATGGCGGGTTCTTCCTGGGCTGGGCGCCGCTGGGGGCCTATTGCGCCGAAGCTCTGTTTCTGCGATGGCGCGGCAGGCCGGTAGCCGATGAGCGCCGTCTGTGGACGGTGAGCGCGGCCTCGATCCTGGCGTCGGGCCTGAACCTCAACGGCTTTCGCGCCGCTACCATATCCCCGCGATCCCGGGCGTCTGGGCCAATGCCAAAACCCTGGAAGCGTGCCGGGAAGAGCTGAAGAGCGTCCTGGAGGGATGGGTGCTGGTCAGCATTGCCGATCACTCCGCGATTCCGGACATTGACGGCAACCGCCTCGAAATCCGTGACGGCGCTTGAATGCCCGCCATCGGTCCAATCAAGCGGAGGGACTTGATTGCTTGCCTCCGTGGACTGGGCTTCGAGCCGCCCGTGTCCGACCCGGTTCTTCCGCCCCGTTCCGGGGCTTTCCAAACGTTCGTCCCTTTCCCAAGGCTGACGCCTTGGGCTATGTTCTTTCGCCCTGCCGGGCTAACGAATAAGACCAACTCTGTCTCCGTGAAGGCTTTCGGGTTATACTGTGGTTACACAGGGATCGCATGAAAAAATACGGCAAGTTCGCGGCTTTGATCGCCGTCGTGGTCGGCACCCTGGCGTGGCTCGCC
>Ga0181527_1002964_pt1 | contig 15460 bp, 17 predicted proteins | sample PEATcosm2014_Bin_30_FD_119762 | JGI IMG/M metagenome (GOLD analysis project Ga0181527, IMG submission 119762) | Peatland microbial communities from MTU Mesocosm Facility, Houghton, MI, USA - PEATcosm2014_Bin06_60_metaG | ecosystem: Environmental > Terrestrial > Soil > Wetlands > Peat | place...
CCATCGGGGTCCCGAGTTCGCGGCACTGATGTCCGACGTCTGTTCCGGCATCCAGGAGGTGCTGCGCACGCGCAACGACGTGCTCCTCTACCCGTCGAGCGGGACGGGGGGGCTCGAGGCCGCCGTCGCCAACCTGCTGAGCCCGGGCGAGAAGGCGCTGTTCTGCTCGGTCGGCTCGTTCGGTGACCGCTGGACCGATATCGCGGTCGCCTACGGCGTCGACGCGGTCCGGCTCAAGATGCCGGAGGGCGAGGCCATCGACCCCGAGGACGTCGAGCGGCTCCTGGCCGAGAACCCGGCCATCGAGAAGGTCTTCGTCACCCACAACGAGACCTCGACCGGGGTCACCAACGACATGCCGGCGATCGCGGCCGTGGTCAAGGGCCGCGGCAAGCTGATAGCGGTGGACTCGGTGAGCGGCGCGAGCTGCCTGCCGCTGGAGACGGACGCCCTCGGCCTGGATGTGGTCGTCTGCGGCTCGCAGAAGGGATGGATGGCGCCTCCCGGCCTGGCCATGATCGCGGTCTCGAAGGACGCCTTCGCCGCCGCCGAGAAGGCCAAGCTGCCGCGCTGGTACTTCGATTTCGCACGCGAGAAGAAGTTCCAGGAGCGCAATCAGACCTACACGACCCCACCGGTCAGCGTGATGTACGCGATGCAGGAGGGCCTGCGGATCATCCTCGAGGAGGGCGTCGAGAACGTCTGGGCGCGCCACGCGCAGGTGGGGGCGATGATCCGGGCCGGGGTCGAGGCCGCCGGGCTCCGCCTCTTCGCGGCCAAGCCCTACCGCAGCAACGCCGTGACCCCGATCCACAACCCGGCCGCGACCCCCGAGGAGCTCTCCAAGCTGCTCACCCTGCTGCGCACCAAGCACGGGCTGGTGCTCGCGGGTGGCCAGGGCGACCTCAAGGGCAAGATCTTCCGGATCGGCCACCTCGGCGCCATCGAGGTGGGCGACGTCTACACGATCCTCGCCTCCCTGGAGCTGGCTCTCAGCGAGCTCGGCCTGCTCAGCCGGGTGGGCCTGATGGTGCCCGCCGCCCAGGCGGTGGCCCGCGAGACGGCGGCCAGCGCCGAGCCCGCGGGAGTCCACTGATGTCGGTGGCGGCCACACCCGGCGCGGCCGGCGGCCGGACCGTCATCCCTCCGACCGTGCGCATCCTGGTCTCCGACCCGATCGCGGCCGACGGGGTGGAGCGGCTCCGCGCCGCCGGCGAGGTCGAGGTCGCGACCGGTCTCTCCCCCGAGGAGCTGAAGCGGCGGATCGCCGACGTGGATGCGCTGGTCGTGCGCAGCGAGACGAAGGTCACCGCCGAGGTGCTCGACGCGGCCCGGCGCCTCAGGGTCGTCGGACGAGCCGGAGTGGGTGTCGACAACATCGACCTGGACGCCGCCACCCGGCACGGGGTGCTGGTGCTCAACGCGCCGACGGGCAACACCATCGCCGCCGCCGAGCACACGGTGGGGATGATGATGGCGCTCGCCCGCAACATCTCCCGCGCCGACGCGTCGATGCACGAGGGCCGGTGGGACCGGAAGGCGTTCGTGGGGACCGAGCTCCGGGGAAAGACGCTGGGACTGCTCGGGCTCGGCAAGATCGGGTTCGAGGTGGCCAGGATCGCCTCCCAGGGCCTCAAGATGCGGGTCATCGCCGACGACCCCCTGGTGACCCCCGAGCGGGCGGAGCAGGCGGGGGCCGAGCTGGTGGACTTCGGCACCCTGCTGGCGGAGTCGGATTTCCTGAGCGTCCACGTCCCCCTCAACGACAAGACCCGCGGCGTGGTGGGAGCCGCCGAGCTGGCTCGGATGAAGAAGGGCGCCCGGCTGATCAACGTCGCCCGCGGCGGCATCATCGACGAGCAGGCGCTCGCCGACGCCGTCCGTGAAGGGCACATCGGCGGCGCCGCCATCGATGTCTTCACCAAGGAGCCGGCGCTTCCCGAGAACCCGCTGCTGACCGTCCCGGAGCTTCTGCTCACCCCCCACCTCGGGGCCAGCACCACCGAGGCCCAGGTCAACGTGGCCACCGACGTCGCCGATCAGATCGTCCAGTACCTGGGCGGCGCCGGTCCGCGCTACGCCGTCAACCTGCCCACCGTGCAGCCGGAGGAGATGGCCCGGCTCCGGCCCTACCTCACCCTCGCCGAGAAGATGGGGTCGCTGGCGGCCCAGCTCGCCGGCGAGAAGGTGAGCCGGGTGGTCTGCAGCTATGCGGGGGAGCTGAGTCAGGTCGATCCGAGCCTGCTCACCGCGGAGGTGCTGCGCGGCCTCTTCGGCCACTTCACCGACACCCGGGTCAACGCCATCAACGCCAAGCTGGTGGCCAAGGACCACGGCGTGGCGGTCGAGGAGCGGACCACCACCCGCGACCTGGACCACGCCGACGCGCTGCTGGTCGAAGTGATCGGCAAGGACCGTCTGATCCTGGTCGGCACCCAGTTCGAGGGCCAGCCTCGGATCACCCGGATCAACGACTTCCGGGTCGACATGGAGCCCAACGGCGTCTTCCTGGTGGTCCAGCACAACGACCGCCCCGGGGTCATCGCCAAGGTCTCGGGTCTTCTGGCCAGCAATGACATCAACATCGCCGGCATCGAGCTGGGCCGCGACCATCCGCGGGGCCAGGCGGTGATGCTGATGCAGGTCGACGACCCGGTCGGAGCCGAGCTTCAGGTGGCTCTCCGAGAGATCGCCGACCTGGAGTCGCTCCGGGTCGTCACCCTCTAGTGCACCACTAATTGGCACTACTGCATCCCCTCCGGGGGGTCCGGTTCAACCCCGAGCACGTCCGGCTCGGCGGTGTCCTGGCGCCTCCGTACGACGTCATCAGCCCGGCCCGGCGGGACGAGCTCTACGCGCGCGACCTGCGCAACGTGGTGCGCATCGACTTCGGCCGGGGATACCCGGACGATGTCGGCGGCGAGAACGACGTCTACACCCGAGCGGCGGCACACCTCCGCAGCTGGCTCGACCTCGGCATCCTAGTCCGGGACGAGCGACCGGGCCTCTACGTGGTGGCTCACGAGTTCGTGGCCCCCGAGGGTGCTGCGCGCCGCCGCCTCGGGCTGCTGGGTCGGGTCCCGGCCCTGCCGTGGGATCGCTCCGAGGTGCGCCCCCACGAGCTGACCCTGCTCGGGCCCAAGCAGGACCGGCTGGCGCTGATGAGGGCGACCCGGACTCAGACCTCTCCGTCGTGGGTGCTCTGGGACGGCGCTCCCGGGCTCGGCACGCGGCTCGAGGAGATCGCGGACGGGCGGGCGCTCCTGGGCGGACGCTTCGAGGGTGAGATGGGATCGGAGAAGCTGCTGGTGTGGCAGGTGGCCGCCACGGCGGACCTCGCCGAGATCGACTCCCTGCTCGCCCCGGCAACCCTCTACATCGCCGACGGCCACCACCGCTTCGAGACCATGGCCGCCTACGCGGCGGAGCGGCGCGCCGCCGGGGACGCCGACGGTGCGGACAGCCAGTTCGCCCTGGTGTACGCCAGCGCCGCCGACGATCCCGCCCTGGTGGTGCTCCCGATCCACCGCATGGTCCGCCCGCGCCCCGGACTGCCCGGGAGCCGCGCCGAGCTGCTGGCCCGGGTGGGCGACGGCTGGGAGCTGGAGCCGGTCGATGACGCCCTGGCCGCCCACGCCCACCTCGGCGACCGCCGGACCGCCGAGCACGCCTACGTCCTGGTCGCACCCGACGGGGCCGGGATCCTCTGGCGGCGGCACGGCGAGGTCGGCGCCCGCCGTGACGCCCTGGACGTCGCGGTGCTCCAGTCCGAGGTGATCGGTGCGTGCGGGATCGGCGAGGCCGATCTGCGCGAGGGCGCGCTCACCTACACCCGCGACCCCGCTGAGGCGGTGGGGGCGGTGCGAGACGGCCGGGCGGCGCTGGCCTTCCTGGTCTCCCCCTGCACCAGCCAGGAGGTGATCGGGGTCGCCGACGCCGGCGAGACCATGCCGCAGAAGTCGACGTACTTCTATCCGAAGGTCCCCACCGGGCTGGTCATCTCACCGGTCTGAGCCCCTGGAAGGCTCACGATCGTGAGCAGAATCAGGGGGTGGACCGTGTTCCACATGTCTCGCTCATGATCGCAGTCAAAACTGGCATCTGAGGCATATGGACCCCGACCGGGCTGCTGATCTCCTCGGTCCGAGGGCCCGCGCGGCGCGGCCCTTCCAGTCCACGCGGGTCGTGGCCGCGTCACCTCGTCCTGTCCCTCCGCGTATGAGAGGTGATGGAGGCTCCAAGGACAGTACCGCCGCGCACCGCCGGCAGACGGCACCGAGCTCAGGACGGCACCGCTGGCGCGCGGATGGCCATCGCCCTCGCGGCGCTGGCGGCCGCCGCCGTGGCGGCAGGCTGTGGAACCCGCCCCGCAGCCACCTCCGCGCCGAGGCCTTCGACCGGCTCCGGCGTCAACCAGTCCCCGGCCCCAGCGCCCAGCCCGACCGGCCCCTTCGGCAAGCCGGTGGAGCCGGTCAGCCTCCCTCCGACGTCGCCGACCCCCTCCGGCTTCCAGCCCGAGGCGGTGACCGCGGTCAGCGACTCGCAGTACTGGGTCCTGGGCACCGATGGGCTCTGCTCCGGCTGCACACCGCTGATCTGGCACACCACCGACGCCGGTCAGACGTTCAGCTCCATCCCCGCGCCCCCGACCCAATTCGCGAACTACTCCCAGGGCACCGCGGACTCGGTCAGCGACCTGCGCTTCGCCGACGGTGACGACGGCTGGGCATTCGGCCCAGGGCTGTGGGCGACCCACGACGACGGCGAGCAGTGGCAGAGCATCGGCCTTCCGGGCGACGTCACGAGCCTGGAGCCGGGGGCGGGGGGCTACGTCTACGCGGTGGTGGATCTCTGCGCGGTGGGCGGTGGCGGAGCGTGTCCGGTGGAAGTCGTGAGGAGCACGGCCGCGGAGGATGCGTGGAGCGTCGTGCTCAAGCTGGACGACGAGGGTGCTCCGGCACCGTCGCTGGGGGTCCACGGGGCGGACGTCTGGCTCCTGGGAGCAACGGGTCTCTGGCGGTCGCTGGATGACGGCACCACCTTCGACGAGCTCCCGACCCCCTGCGCGGCCGAGCTGGGCGGCAGCATCGACCCGGTGTCGGCGAGCACGGTGTGGGCCTTCTGCCCGACCGGGAACATGGGTGGCCCGTGGGTGTCCACCGACGGAGGGGGCAGCTTCAGCTCGGCGTACGGCGGTGAGGCGTGGAGCAACGCCGCGGAGGTCGGCGGGCTCTCCGCCAGCACCGCCTTCGTGACCGGGATCGGAGGGCTGGACGAGACGGACGACGGCGGGACCAGCTACCGGGTCGTCCCCGCCTTCGACGGCGGCTGGGCAAGGTGGCTGGGCTTCACCGACCCGTCGGTCGGCTACGCGCTGGTCACCACCCAGCTGCCGGCCGGGTCGGAGGACCAGCTCTGGCGCACCAACGACGGCGGCGCCGGCTGGGCGCTGATCGCGTTCCCCTCGACCTGAGCCGCCTCTGAACCGGCCTCAGGCGGGCGGCCTGGCCGGCACCGCGGGCGGGTGCCAGCGGTCCCGGGTCATCCGCCAGAGACGGAAGACCCCGGACTCGGCGGGCGCGGCCGCCGCCCTCGGGTACTCCTCGACCAGGCTGAAGCCCAGCTTGCGGGGCACGCCCTCGCTGGCGAGGTTGGCCCGGTCGTGGTGGATCTCCACCACGGCGATGCTCGGAAGGGAGAAGCCAGCGGTGGTGAGCGCCGCGGCGGCCACGGTCGCGTAACCCCGGCGGGTGTGCGCCGCGTGCACCCAGTACCCGATCTCCAGCCCGGTAGGTCCGATGCGGCGGTGGAGCCCGCAGCCGCCGACGACGAGCGGCCCGAGGAAGAGACCGTACACGAGGTCTCCTCCCTTCTCCCATTCCCGCTCCCAGCGCGCCAGGTTGGCACGGCGCTCCTCGACGGCGACCCTGCCGGCCCAGGGCATCCACGGCAGCAGGTGCTCCCGGCTCTCGGCGATCGCCAGTGACTGCGCCTCGGCATCGGCGGGGCGCCAGCGTCGGAGGACCAGCCCGCTGCCGAGGTCGATGCTCTCGGGCGCGGTCATCAACTCCCCCCCACGAGCTCCACCACGGCATCGACGAAGCGCTGCCGCTCCCGGATCAGGAAGAAGAGATGGCCACCTCGGAAGGTGATCAGTCGCGAGCCCGGGATCTCGCGGTGCATCTCCTCCGCCATCGCGAGCGGGGCGGCGCGGTCGCTGCGGCCGTGCATGACGACCGTGGGCATCGCCAGCTGGTGGAGCCGGGATCCGGCGTCGTACCCGTCGGAGGCCTCGAGCTGGCGGACGAACGCATAGCGCGGCTGCGGGTGCCGGCTCCGGTGGAGCGGCATCCCGGCGAGGATCGGGTAGAGGTGCCGCCGGCGCCAGCTCCGGATCACCCGGGGAGCGGTCGAGACGAGGATCAGCCTCTCGACCCGATCGGGGTGCCGCAGCGCCATCTCCATGGCGATGCGGCCTCCGAGAGAGATCCCCAGCACGCTGGCCCGGGCCACGCCCATGCTGTCCAGGACGCCCAGCGCGTCGTCGGCCATGATCTCGATCGAATAGGGCCGGTCAGGCTTGTCGGTGCGCCCCGCGCCGCGGTTGTCGAAGGCGATGACCTGACAGCCGGCGGCGAGCTGGTCGATGAGCGACGCGTACTCGGAGACATCGGCGCCCAGCCCGAGGATGAGCAGGAGCGGGCGGCCCCGGCCGCGGACCTCGCAGTGGATGCGGATGCGGTCGGCGTCGGCGGTATCGGTCATGCCGCCTGCGCACCCTACGCCGAGGGCTGGCCGACCCGCAGCAGGTCCCGCACCGCCACCCGGAGGGTGGCGGCCAGCTCGGCCGGATCCGGAGCGGGGGTGCCCGGCTGCATCGCCAGGGCCGCGCCGGAGACGACCAGGGCCAGTGAGCCGGCCATCCGGACCCGCTCGTCGAGGCTGAGCGCCGGGTCGCCGAGCCTCTCGAGGAAGAGCTGCTCGGGCTCCACCTCCGGCCCCCCGTGGTCCTTGCGGTGCAGCTCGCCGATGGCCTGGGCGTTGCGCTGGTACATGAGGAATAGCCGGCTGTGCGCGGCCAGCTGGTCGATCAGCCAGTCGAGGAAGGCGAGCCATGAGGCGGTCCCGGCCGTGTCACCGATCCGGGTCATGGCGCTGTGCATCAGCTCGTGGACCGGCAGGTGCAGGGTGTTGACGATGTCTTCCTTCGACTGGAAGTGGTAGTAGAGGGCGGCCTTGGTGACCCCGACCCCCTCGGCGATCTCCCGGAGCGAGGTCTTCTCGTAGCCCTGCTCCACGAAGAGGTCCAGGGCCACGTCGAGGATGCGCTGGCGGGTCTCCCCGGATACCCCCCTCGCCCCGCGAGGGCGGATGAGCACCCGGCGACCGCGCCGCCCGAGCGGTCCCCCCCTGGCCCCGCTCGCGGTGCCGTCCGGCGCAGAACCCGGGACGGCGCCCACCGAGGAGGCCGGTCCTGGAGGCGGCGGCGGCGCGGGAGGGGCCGGGGGTGCCGGAGGCGGTGCGGCGGCAGGAGCCCGTTCAGGTGCGGAGGGCGACGCGGAAGCGAGAGGCGATGCGAGCGCGGAAGGCGACGCCGCGGCGAGAGGCGATGCGGGTGCGAAGGCCGGCGGAGGAGCCGCCGGGGGCGCGGTGCCTGAGACTGGAGCCCGGACGCCCGTGGGGTCGCTCCCCATCGGCTCGCCGGCCATCATGAGTTCTTTACTTGACGGCCGGTAAGCACCTCACTTACCATACGGTCAGTAAGTATACGTCCGGCGGGCGCCTGAGCGGCCCTCCGCCACCGGACCGGCCCGCGCAGAGTGAGTTGCATCTGCGTGCTATCGCGATATATCGTTATACTACGTCCAAACCCCATCAAGGTTGCTCGCATGAACCCCATCGTAATCGGGACCCGGCCGGCCCGGGTCCCCCCACAGAAGGAGGCCTGAGATGGCCGCCACGGCCATGATCGAGGCGGAGGGACTGGTCAAGCGCTACGGGAGCACCGTCGCCCTGGCAGGCGTCGACCTCTCCGTCCCCCCGGGGGCGATCCTCGGACTGCTGGGTCCCAACGGCGCCGGCAAGACCACGGCGATCCGCATCCTCACCACCCTGAGCCACCCCGACGAGGGGCGGGCGTGGGTTGCCGGATTCGATGTCGCGTCTCATCCCGCCGACGTGCGGCGCCGGATCGGGGTCGCCGCCCAGGACACCACCCTCGACGAGCTGCTCACCGGCAGGCAGAACCTGGTGATGATCGGCCAGCTGAGCGGGCTCCGCCGGGCCGAGGCCCAGCGGCGCGCGACCGACCTGCTGGAGCGGCTGGAGCTGAGCGACGCCGCGGACCGCCTCACCAAGGGCTACTCCGGCGGCATGCGTCGCCGCCTCGACCTCGCCGCCAGCATGATCATGGCGCCCCCCGTCCTCTTCCTCGACGAGCCCACCACCGGGCTCGACCCGGCCAGCCGGCTCGGGGTGTGGGAGGTGATCCGGGGGATGGTGGGCGACGGCTGCACCGTCCTGCTCACCACCCAGTACCTCGACGAGGCCGACCACCTCGCCGACAGCATCGCCGTCTTCGATCACGGCCGCGTGATCGCCAGCGGGACCCCGCAGCAGCTCAAGTCGGAGACCGGCTCGGCGCGGCTGGAGGTGACCCTCAGCGCGCCCCGGCCGGAGGCGGTGCTCGCCCTGCAGCCGCTGCTCGAGGGCGAGGTCCACGTCAGCCACGACGGGCGACGGCTGCGCGCGGCGGTCCGCAACCAGGACGGCCTGGCCACCGCGGCGGTCCGAGCCCTCGACCGCGCCGGCATCCTGGTCGACGACGTCCAGGTGCACCAGCCCTCACTCGACGACGTCTTCCTCGCCCTCACCGGGCGCGAGGCCGACGACGACGAGACGGCCGCGGAGCCGGAGGAGGCGACCGCATGAGCGTCCGCACCGCCGCCATCGATACCGTCGAGCCCAACTGGCTCACCCAGAAGGTCCGGGAGATCCTGGTCCTGGTCCGCCGGAATCTCATCCACATCCTGCGCGAGCCGATGCAGCTCTCCGACGTGACCCTGCAGCCGATCCTCTTCACCTTCCTCTTCATCTACGTCTTCGGGTCGGGGATCCCGATCCCGGGAGGCAGCTACACCGAGTTCGCCCTGGCCGGGCTGCTGGCGATGAACCTGATCACCTCGTCCAACGGGACCGCGGTGGGCCTGAGCACGGACCTCAACACCGGCCTCATCGATCGCCTCCGGGCCCTGCCCATGTGGCGGCCCTCGATCCTCATCGCGCGATCGATCACCGACCTGCTCTCGGCGATGATCTGCACGGCCATCGTGGTGGCCGCGGGCCTGGTGGTGGGCTGGCGTCCCACCACCGGGGTGCTCTCGGTGGCCGCGGGGCTCGGCCTCGCGCTCCTCTTCACCTATGCGATCTGCTGGACCTTCGGCTGCGTCGGGCTGGTGGCCCGCAACATCGAGGCGGCGATGTCGATCGGCTTCATCGTCCTCTTCCCGATGGCGTTCGTCTCCAACGCGATGGTGCCGACCCAAGGGATGCCCGCCTGGCTGCGCGTCATCGCCGACTGGAACCCGGTGAGCGCGGTGACGGCGGCCTGCCGCCAGCTCTTCGGCAACCCCAACCCGTCGGCGCTGGTCCAGGACTGGCCGATGCAGCACCCGGTGGTCGCCGCCCTGCTCTGGTCCGCAGCGCTGCTCGCCGTCTGCGTGCCCCTGGCCGTCTACCTCTTCCGGCGGCGCACCGCCGACTGAGCGGCCCGGCATCGCACCGCCGATCAGTCCGGCACCGTAGCCGCGGCCGCGGTCGCGGCTCAGCTCGAGGTCGGACGCCCCGAGACGGCCAGCCCCACCCCGAGCCCGATCATCACCACCCCGCTGCCCCAATGGAGCCGGCGGAGGCGCCGCGGCGAACCCGTGAACCACGACCGGGCCGCGCTCGCCGCCAGCGCCCAGCAGCTGTCGGAGACCAGCGCGATCACGGTCCAGACCAGGCCGAGCACCAGCAGCTGGAGAGGGACGTGCCCGAGGCTGGGGTCGGCGAACTGGGGCAGCACCGCCGCGAAGAACACGGTCGTCTTGGGATTGCTGACCCCGACCACGAAGGCCTGCCAGGCGACCCGCCGCCGGGAGACCCCAGCGGATGCGCCGGGCGAGGAGCCGGATTGCGCGGTCAGCCGGCGGCTGCGGATGGTCTGGACGCCCAGGTACACCAGGTAGGCGGCCCCCGCCAGCTTCACCACCGTGAAGGCGACAGCCGACGCGGCCACCAGAGCTCCGATCCCCAGGGCCACGGCGCACACCTGAACCAGCTCACCGAGCTCGTTGCCCGCGACGGTCAGGAGCGCCAGGCGTCGCCGCCCCAGCGACAGCGAGCGGCTGACGATGAAGAGCACGCTCGGCCCCGGGAAGAGGATGACGAGCAGCGCCACGCCGGCGAAGGCCAGTGTCCGGCTGGGGTCCATCGGCGAAGGATAGCCTGAGCCTCGAACACGGGCTGAGCCGGCGGTCGCGGTCTCCGCGGCCGCGGACGGCGCCCGACCTGGCAAAGTCGCGGGCATGGGCGACACCCCCGCCACCCAGGCCGTCGAGGCCGTGATCCTCGACATGGACGGGCTCCTCATCGACACCGAGCCGGTCTGGCGGGATGTCGAGAGGGAGCTCTTCGGCGAGCTGGGGATCCAGCTCAGCGAGGCCGACATGCTCGCCACCATGGGCCGGCGCGCCCTCGAGATGGTCGCGCACTGGCGCCGTCAGCGTCCCTGGCCGGGGGCCGAGACCGGGGAGCCGAGCGATCAGGTCCTCGCCGAGCGGGTCATCGACCGGATGGTGGCCCACGTGAGCAGCCGTGGCGAGCCGATGCCCGGGGTGGTCCAGGCGATCGAGCTCATCCGGCGGCTGGGCCTCCGGGTGGCCATCGCCTCCTCATCGCCCCACCGGCTCATCGACGCGGTCTGCGCCCGGCTCCGCTTGGAGTGGATCGAGGTCCGGTGCTCCGCCAGCGACGAGCAGCGGGGCAAGCCGGCCGGCGACGTCTACCTCACCGCCGCCCGCCGGCTCGGGCTGCGCCCCGCCGCGTGCCTGGCGATCGAGGACTCGCCCAACGGAGTGCTGTCAGCCCGGGCGGCCGGGATGCGCTGCGTGGCCGTCCCCGACCGGCACCTGGCGGGGGATCCGCGCTACCGGGAGGCCGACCTGGTGCTGGGTTCGCTGCGGGAGCTGGACGAAGAGGTGCTCCGCACGCTCGGAGTCTGATGAGGGCAACGCTCGCTTCGGAACGGAGGGGCAGGGGCCCGCGGGCCCAGGATCGAGTGACCGGTGTTCCGTCCGTCCCGATCGCACCAGCGGGCCGGAGGGTGACGAGGCGGTACCATGCGGCCATGGGCCGGCGGATCAACTTCTATCTGGATGACGACCTGATCGAGGCGCTCAACCAACACACCCAGGTCTCCCCCCTTTCCCGGAGCGAGATCGTGGCGATCGCCCTGCGCCGGCTGCTCCGCGAGGAGCGGCGGCGGGTCCGGGTGGACGTCCCGGCGACCGAGATGGCGCGCCGGATCGCGGCGGGAGAGCTGCCCTCCCAGCGCCTCGACGGTCCCAGGCTGCGCACGCTGCCCCCTCCCTGGGAGAATTGACGCGCCCGAGGTTTGGCTCCCGTCCGCCACGGGTATGAGCTGACCAGTTCCAGTCGAGAGTCCCGTGCCCACCTACGGATACCACTGCCCCCGCTGCCAGACCGAGTTCGAGGTCTCCCAGCGGATGACCGACGACTCCGGCGCCGACTGCCCCCACTGCGGGACACCCGGCCGCCGGCTCTTCTTCCCGGCGGGGATCGTCTTCAAGGGGAGCGGCTTCTACAAGACCGATTCGCGCCGCTCCTCCAGCGCCTCGGTCAACGGCGGCGGGCCGTCCGCGCCGAGCAAGCCAGCGGGCGAGACCGCGGCCCCGGCCGGCGAGAAGACGTCCGGGACAGAGAAGGGGTCGGCCGCGACCAAGCCGGTCGCGGGCGGGGAGGCCTCGTCCGGAGGCTCGACCAGACCCTGAAGGTCGCCGCCCCGAGCGGCGTTGCTAGCATGGTTCAGGGACGGACAGGTGTCCGTCATCACCAGGAGGCCACGATGGCGCATCCCGTCACCATCACCGATTCCAACTTCCAGTCCGAGGTTCTCGACAGCGAGATCCCGGTCCTGGTCGACTTCTGGGCGTCCTGGTGCACCCCCTGCAAGCTGGTCGCCCCCATCGTCGAGGAGTTCAGCACCGAGTACGAGGGCAGGGTCAAGGTTGGCAAGGTTGACGTCGACGCCAACCCCGCCACCCCCGGGATGTTCGGGATCATGAGCATCCCCACCCTGATGGTCTTCCAGGGCGGCAAGGCCACCGACCGGATCGTCGGCTTTCAGCCCAAGCCGGCCCTCAAGGCGCGGCTCGACGCCCTGCTGGGCGCCGCCAAGGGCGCGGCCTGACGCCGCTGCCGATTCCGTGAGCCGACCCGGGCGGACCTCCGCGGGGCGGCTCCGGCGAGCAGGGTCCGATTGGCGGTGGGTGACCCGGTGGCACGACACCCGAAGTGCGCGTCGCTTGCCAAGTTCGGGATCGCCGACCACACTGGGTGAGAGGGACGGGACTCGGAGCAGGCCTGGGTTGGGAGGGCCGCCGCGATGGTGGTGCGCGCGCGTGAGACCGCAGCTCAGATGCGTGACGTCCTCGCCTGGCGCGACGTTCGCCTGGTTGTGGCCCTCTTCTGCGCGGCCCAGCTCCTCGACGGCGTCACCACCTACGTCGCTCTGGCCTCCCACCACTTCCAGGAGGCGAACCCTCTGCTCGGCGGCCTGCTCGACAGCCACCCCCTGGCCGCACTGGCGGTCAAGGTGGTGCTGGCGGCGGTCGTGGTTACCGTGCTGCTGACCCTGCGTCTCCGCTGGCGGCTCCGCCTGGTGGTGATCTCGCTGTTCGCCGTGGTCAGCCTGGTGGCACCCCTGGAGAACCTCCTGCACCTCACCGGGGTGGTCTGAGCCCAGACCGAGTCGTCTGAGCCCGGATCGGATGGACCGGCCCAGGCCGGGACCATCTGACCAAACCGGGGTCGCCTGAGCCGAGGACCGTGCCCATCGAAGACCGGGCCCATCCGTAATCGGCGGCTCGACGGGGTCAGGCGGGCTCGAGCTGGGCCAGCACCGCCCCCACCAGGGCGAGCGACCCGCAGACGAGGACCAGGCCCGCCGGGCCGGCGCGCCGCCTGGCCTCGGCCAGCGCCGCGGCCGGGGGCTCGAGGGCGTTCCCGCCGCCCAGCATCGCCGCGAGGGCGACGGCCGAGGCGGCCCGCTCGCCGCCGACGCTGGTCAGCACCACCTCCTGGGCCATCCCCGCGACCAGCGGGAGCATCACGTCGAGCTGCTTGTCGGCCATGGCGCCGAAGAGCGCGACCACGCGGCGGTCCCCGGCCAGCTCGACGACCTCCGGTCCGAGGGCGGTCAGCGCGGCCGGGTTGTGGGCTCCGTCGAGGAGGAGCGCGGGTGCGCCCTCCACCCACTGGAGCCGTCCCGGCCACCGCACCGTGGCGGCCCCGGCGACGATCGCCGGCTCCGGGATGCCGAGCCGGGTCGCGGCCGCCGCGGTGACGGCCAGGTTCTCGATCTGCACCCCGCCCATCAGCGGCGACCCGCATCGAAGGCGCGGCGTCGAGGATCCGTCCCCTCGGGCATCGGCACCGCGATCGGCACCGGCACCGACATCGGCGCCGTCGACCCCGACCTCGACCTCGACCTCGACCCCTCCTCGCCCGCGGCCGGTCCCCCGCCAATCCCGCCCGGCCTCGAGAACCCTGAGGTCGGCGCCGACCGCCCGCGCCCGTTCGGCGATGATCGAGCGCGCCGGCTCGGTGGCGGCGCTCACCACCCAGTCGCCCGCCTTCACGATCCCGGCCTTCTCCGCGGCGATCGCCTCCATGGTGTCGCCGAGCCACTCCCGGTGGTCCAGGGCGATGTTGGTGATGACGCAGCCGCCGAGGTCGGCGACGTTGGTGCTGTCCAGCCGGCCACCCATGCCCACCTCGCAGACGACGCAGTCCGCGCCGTGGCGGGCGGCGCCGAGGAAGCCCATGGCGGTGAGCATCTCGAACTGGGTGGGGTGCTCCCCCGGCGGTGCCCCGTCGGCCACGGCGAGCACCTCCCCGGCGAGGGTGGCGAAGCGGTCATCGTCCAGCGGCTCGCCGTCGAGGACGATCCGCTCCCCCCAGCGAACCAGGTGAGGCTTGGCGAGCAGGGCCGTCCGCCGCCCCGCCGCCCGCGCCATCGCCTCCAGCAGGGCGCAGACGGAGCCCTTGCCGTTGGTGCCCGCGACCAGCACGCCGCGGAGCCCTCGGTCGGGATCGCCCAGCCGTGCGAGCAGCCACCGGGTCCGCTCCAGGCCGGGCACGATGCCGAACCTGGCCGCCGCCTCCAGACGCGCCATGGTCGCGGAGAGCTGCTCCGGCTCCGGACCGCCTCCGGAGCGCGTCCCTCCGGGGCTCACGGCGCGGGCCGGGGCCTCCACGGCCAGGCCCCCGCCATCGCCTCGTCCGCGCCGGGCCTCTCCAGGAGGTCACCGAGGAGGCGGAGCCACGCCCGCTGGCGCTGATCAGGATCGACGACAGCCTCGATGTCGCGGTTGCGGTACAGGCGTCCGGTCTGGTGGGCGAGGGTGGCCTGCAGCTCCTGGTACTCGAGAACCGCGGGCGCCTCGACGCGCGCCGGGTCAGGGCAGCCGGGTACCCGCGCCTCGACGTGGAACACCCGGCCCCGGTCGTGGTCAAAGGTCGACACCGGCCGGAGCTCCAGGCTCTCCACCGCCGGCAGCAGGGCCGAGAGGCGCTCCAGCCAGGCCGCCTGGGCATCCGGCTCCGCATCCAGCGCGCCGTCGACGAAGAGCTCGCCGGCCAGGGCGAGGACGGCGGCCTGGAACTGCCGGTAATAGAGGAGATCCGCCCCACTCACGGCCACCGAGCCGATCACCTCACCGGCGTCGTCCGCGAAGCTAACCATGAAGGGGCGCGCGTAGGGCTTGCGCGCCTCCTGCTCCGACCAGCGGACGCTGATCGCCGGCATCAGCGGGCGGGCGCGGCGCGGTGGGCCCGCGCCAGCGCCAGGGTGTTGCGGAGCAGCATCGCGATGGTCATCGGGCCGACCCCGCCGGGGACCGGGGTGAGCCACCCGGCGATCGGCTCGACGGACGCGCGGTCCACGTCGCCGCGGAGCTGCCCGTCCACGGGGGAGGTCCCCACGTCGATGACCGCCGCACCCGGCTTGACGTACTCGCCGGTGATCATCCCCGGGCGGCCGATGGCGGCGATCAGGATGTCGGCCTCCCGGCAGACCCCGGCCAGGTCGCGCGTCTTCGAATGGCAGACGGTGACGGTGGCGTCGGCGTTGACCAGCAGGAGCGCCACGGGGCGTCCGACGATGACGCTCCGGCCG
>Ga0181527_1002971_pt1 | contig 15433 bp, 4 predicted proteins | sample PEATcosm2014_Bin_30_FD_119762 | JGI IMG/M metagenome (GOLD analysis project Ga0181527, IMG submission 119762) | Peatland microbial communities from MTU Mesocosm Facility, Houghton, MI, USA - PEATcosm2014_Bin06_60_metaG | ecosystem: Environmental > Terrestrial > Soil > Wetlands > Peat | place...
CCGCGCATAGATCGTCTCGCCGTTGACCGGCAGGTTGTTGGCTGTGATCGTGTTGCCTGTCGTATGACCGTCAAACAGATTGCACGAGCCCACGCCGGTGCTTCCCAGACAAAGAGCGTAGCCAGTGGCTCCGGCGGCGGGATTCCATGTGAAGATCTGGCTGGAACCTGCCAGCGTCGCATTCGCTGCGGGTGAGGTCAGTGTGGCAGGCGAGACCGCCGTGAATGTGTAGTCGTTATACGCATAGGCTCCTCCGTTGTAGCCGGTAATCAGCCGCGCATAGATCGTCTCGCCGTTAACCGGCAGGTTATTGGCCGTGAGAGTGTTGCCTGTCGTATGACCGTCATACAGGTTGCACGAGCCCACGCCGGTGCTTCCCAGACAAAAAGCGTAGCCGGTGGCTCCGGTGGCGGGATTCCATGTGAAGATCTGGCTGGAACCTGCCAGCGTCGCATTCGCTGCGGGCGAGGTCAGCGTTGCCGACGAGAACGCCGTAAAGGTCGAGTCGGTGTATGCATAGGCTCCTCCGTTTAAGCCGGTAATCAGCCGCGCATAGATCGTCTCGCCGTTGACCGGCAGGTTATTGACCGTGAGAGTGTTGCCTGTCGTATGGCCGTCAAACAGGTTGCACGAGCCCGCGCCGGTGCTTCCCAGACAAAGAGCGTAGCCGGTGGCTCCGGCGGCGGGATTCCATGTGAAGGCCTGGCTGGAACCTGCCAGCGTCGCATTCGCTGCGGGCGAGGTCAGCGTGGCAGGCGAGACCGCCGTGAATGTGTAGTCGTTATACGCATTGACTCCATTGAAATTGGTAATTAGCCGCGCATAGATCGTCTCGCCGTTGACCGGCAGGTTGTTGGCCGTGACGGTGGCTGCTGTTGTATGAGCGTCAAGCAGGTTGATCGAGCCAGCGCCCGTGCTTCCCAGGAAAAGGACATAGCCGGTGGCCCCGGCAACCGGCGCCCAGGTGAATGTCACGCTGTTACCAGTAAACGCCGTACCCGGCGTGGGAGAGGTGAGCGTGGCAGGAGCGGGAGTTCCTACCCCAGTGACGGTCAACGTAAAGCTCTGCGTAGCGGCGGGGCTGACGCCATTGCTCGCCGTGATGGTGATGGGATAACTTCCGTCAGTGCCGTTAGCCAGTGTGCCGCTGAGTGTTCCCGCAGTGCTGAACGTGATGCCGCTGGGCAGAACGCCGGTCTCGCTGAATGTTATTGAGGCGGGAAAGCCGGATGCGGTTACTGTAAAGGAGTTAGGAGCACGGCCGCTGAAGGTGGCTCCGCTGGCGCTTGTGATGGCCGGAGCCTGGTCCACGGTCAGTGTGAAGTTCTGCTGGGCGGTCAGGCCCGCGCCGTTGGTTGCCGTGATGGTGAAAGTTTCAGTGCCGGACGCGGTTGGCGTGCCGCTGATCGTGATCGAGCCGGTACCGCTGGACGGAAGAATGACTCCCGGGACCGCGTTTAGAATGTTCGATACCGCCAGCGTAGCGGCGTTGGTGGGATAGCCGGGCGAGGCCGTTATGCTGAACGAGCCTGCCACATTCACTTCAAAGGTGGTGCTACTGGCGCTGATGAAAGCCGGAGGCTGATCCACCGTCAGCGATGCCGAGGCGGTGTTGCCCACGCCGCCGTTAGTCGAAGTCACTACACCTGTGGTGTTATTCATCACGCCCGCCGCCGTGGCCGTGATGTTAACTGATACATTGCATATGGCGCTGTCAGGTAGGGCGCCGCCGGTGAAGTTGATGGTCGTATCGCCTGCATTGGGAGCAAATGTCCCGCACGGCGCGCTGGCATTTGGCGTCGCCGCTACTGCCAGGCCCGACGGCAATGCATCGGTGAAGCTTACACCGGTTAACGGCGCGCTTGAATTCGGATTGGTCAAGGTAAATGCCAATACAACCGTGCCGTTCAGCTGCATCGTCGTGATCGGCAGCACAGTCGCCGTTCCACCGCCCGACGCCGCGAGTCCAGTATTCGGAACCGTATACGTGAACGTCGTCGGTGTTGGTACGTTCGCAATCGTGAATGTCCCGTTGTATCCGGCCACCCCAACGCCCGCAATCGTCACGCTCTGGCCTGTCAGGAAGCCATGCATACTCATCGTCGTTATCGTTACCGTCGACCCCGATTCGTTCGCCCCAATTGGCGCCGCCGCGATCGTGCTCACCAATTCGAACGCCTCGCTGATCGACGGCGGCAGAAGGCTGTTGGTCAGGGAGAATGTCGCCTGCGTCGCAAGGCCCGAGACGCTGGCCGTCACGCTATAAGCGCCCGGATTGGCATTCGCCGTAAACGTGCCGGCGCTGGCTACGCCGCTGGCGTTGGTGTTCACCGTGAGGGTATTGCTGCTATTGCTGAAAGTCCCGCTGGCTCCCGAGGCGGGCGCGGTGAAGGTCACGCTGGCATTGTTGATGGGAACTCCAGCCGCGTCTTCCACCAAGACCGACAGAGGCGCTGCGAAGGCTGTCGAAACCGCCGTCGATTGCGTTCCGCCGCCGCTGACGACAATCGAAGCCGGAACCTGCACCACCGATACAGTGTCGGTATTCGACGTGGCGGCCGTTCCAGAACTGGTGTGGGTCAGATCGCCACCGCCCCAGGCAGCCGCCGTGTTGCTCACTGATGTGGGCGAGTTGGCCGGAACATTCACGGTCAACTGAAGTGTGCTGAAAGAGCCGCCGTCGGATACCACCTGTGAGGAGTTGCAATTGACGGTCACCGTGCCGCTGCAGCTCCAGCCCGAGCCGCTATTGCCGGAAAGGGTGTAGCCCGTGGGAAGCATGTCGGAAACCGTGGTCGTGCCGGAGGTCTGGCTGCTGGCGGCGGCGTTGTTGGAGACCGCGATGCTCCAAACAGCGGTTGAGCCTTGCGTGAAGCCTCCGGAATGCGTCTTGGAAACTGCCAACACCGGGGGCGTCTGGATGGTCACCGAGTCGGTGTTGGAGTTGATGGCGATGACGCCGGCGCCGCTGACCGAGACGGTGTTATTGATGCTGCCGGAGGCACTGTTGGCCACGTTCACGTCGATGGTCAGCGTCGGATAGCTGGCGCCGTCGGCAACCGGGAAGTCATTGGTGCAGTTGACTGTCTGTCCCGCCGCCGAGCAGGACCAGCCCGTACCCGAGTAGTTGGAGTAACTGAAGGCGGAATTCAGAGTATCGGTGACCTTCAGCGGACTGGTGCCCGTTGGATCGCCGGTCGAGCCGGGGCCGTTGTTGGTGATGTTCACTGTGTAGGCCGCGTTCTGTTCGCCCTGCGAAAAAGTTCCGGCGTGAGCCAGAGTGGGCTGGGCCAAGCTGGGCAGATTCTCGGTCAGGTTCACGCACCAGCCATTGGCCGCGCCGAAGGTATTGTTCGGAAAGCCCGAACTAAAAAACAGCAACCAGGCGCCATTCGCGTCGCTGCCATTGGTGAAGACGTCGGCGAATGTTGACGAGGCGCCGAGGGTCGTAGGCGCGGCATAACTGAAATTGCCGGCTGTGGGCGCGGGGTACTGGCCGCTGGTGCTGGAGGTGAAGGTATCGCCGGCATCGAGATAGCTTTCGTAGGCGGTCGGCTTGTAGTCGCCGGGTGAGAGGTTCGTATTCCCGGATGACACCTCGCTGCCGGCGCTATCTTCAAAAATATAGTTGCCCGCCGAAGCGGTGCTGTTGCCGCTGGAGCCCTGGGTCGTATTGGAGAAGAAGTCCAGCGCGGCTCCCGACGGACCCTCCACCAGCGACGCAAGCTCCATGAGGCCATAGGTGGAATTAACGGAGAAGTTAGTGAGTTGAACACCAACGGTGTTGAGGGTGCCGGGAAGATTAATCACCGAGATCACCGATGGATTCGGCGTAAAGGGACCGGCGTAGGTTCCCCCATGTATCAGGACCGCTCCCGGGTTGCAGTACTGCCACGTATTGCTGCTCACGTTCGTGACCGTGGTTGCGGTGTTGATGCGTTGATGCAGCACGGCGGAAAAGCTTTCATTGTCAGATGATGTGCCGCTGTAGTTCGCCGTGATCGTGTGGTCGCCTTCGGTCAGTGAACTGGTGGTAAACGTCGCCACTCCGCTGCCGTTCAGCGTCACCACGTTGTTGCCGCTCACCGTGCCGGCGGGAGCCGCGTTGTTGTCAAGGAAGGTCACTGTGCCGCCGGAGGTCACCGGATTGCCGCCGCTGGTCACGGTTGCGGTAAACGTGACCGGCTGCCCGGTCGTGGCAGGATTGTTGCCGCCGGATGTCACTGCGGTTGTTGTCGCGCTGCCGGAGTTGAACGTAAAGGTGATGCACCAGCCACTGTTGACATTGGCGCCTTCGCCGACAGTGGAGTACAACGCCCAGTCGCCATTCGCGGTGGCCCCATTGAAGGCCTCTCCGAAGGTGTATATGTTCGTATAAGGCTTGTAATCGTTGTTATCCTGCCCGTACGGTAGAGCGAAATTGACTTTCGATGGAACCTGAGGGATGTTTGAATCGATGGACGGGGAAGTCGATGTGGGGAAATAATCCGGGTTCACGCCCTCATTGTCGTCGGTCGGCAGGAAAGTGCCGGAAGCGGCTGGTGTGCTGATTGGCACATACCCGCTGGCGGTATCTTCAAACGTCAGGTTCACCTCGCTGGTCGCTCCGCCAGGTTGTGAAAACCCCGAGTCGAAGAAGTCCAGGTTTTGCGTTCCGCCGCTGGGCGCAACCAGCAGGAACTGGCCGGAAATTCCATTCGTCGTCCCTTGAACATTCTCCAGCTCCACCGTGACATTGGCCACGGACTTGCTGTATGTGCCGCTGGGGATCTTGATGACGGAGGGATAAGCCAGGCCAGGGTTGCCATTGATCGGATCCGCGATCAAGCTGTTATTGCACCATGTGTACCCGCTTGTGTTCTCGGCGGTGACTTCCATCAGTTGCGTCATGGAGGTGCTGCTCTGCCCGAAGCTCCCGCTGGGCGTATATTGCGCCGCGATGGAATTATTGCCCTGGGCCAGCGAGACCGTGCAGTGCGCGACGCCGCCGCTCAGAGCGACTGCGCCGCAACCTGAAATGTTTGAGCCGTTTGCCTGGAAGGTTACCGTGCCGGTTGGCGTCCCTGAACTGGATGTGACGGTCGCCGTGAACGTCACCGAACCGCTGGTCGCCGAGTTGGGATAGGATGCCGGATTCGCCGAGCTGGAGAGCGTTGTTGTCGTAGGGGTAGCCGCGGAAAACGTTAGGATCAGATTCCACCCCGTGATCGAAAACGGGTCGACACCTGGATAGGGATCGTTATCGATGAGATAGAGCGTCCAGGTTCCGTTTGCCTGCGTCCCGCCAAATCTTCCGTTCAGCGTAGCGCCGCCATCGCTCTGCGGGTAGTCGGCCGTGTTTACCGCCGTTGGGAGCGGGGGAGGGAAATCGCCATCGTAATTAGAGTAAGAGCTGGGCTCTACCGTATATGGCATGTAAGCCGTTTGCCATCCCTCATACTGTTCGCCCAGAGATCCGGCTCCGTTCGGCGCAGAGTGCGCGCCGTCCACGATCGTAATGGTGTCCGGGTGGGTGCCGGATGTGGATCCCTGCAGCCCGTCACAAGACGGTACCGGGTTCTGATTCTCGTCGCAGCCGTCGATGCCACTGCCCGTCTGGTAGAGCAGCACCAACTGCGCTCCGCCTGGTCCCACCAGCAGGAATTCTGCATACCCCAGGCTGTCATAACTGGCCTGATTCGCATACGGACCGGTCGTATACTCCGCAGAAGTCGATTTCACGCCCAGCAGCTGTACCTCTACAGTCGCCACCGTGCCTGGGGCGCCGCTCACCGTAATGGTGGAGGTGACACCCGTGGCAGGACTGCTCGTCGTAAACGCTGCGCCCCCGCCGCTGTAGGTCGTCTGTGCCCGCGCCGTTGCAGGCGGAAGCAGGGCGGCCAGGGCAAGAACGAACAGGCTGAACGTCACGCGGGTTAACCGCTCGGGCAATACAGAAAGGGCAGCTAAAGACATAATCGAGACCTCATATCCCTTGGTGGGGAGTTGTGGAGAACACTTGGGTAAGGGTGAAATCGCCTGATGGCTGGGAGGCTCATGCCTCCTCACAGAAAAGGCCGCTGACAATATGATGAAGACCTCGCATTCCTGGATTCGGAAATGCGGGGAACCCTTGTGGAAGAGAGAAATCACTTACAGGCAAGGAGGCTCATGCCTCTTCGTCCGTGCTGAATTAAAGAGTCGTCCTGACGTTCGCGATACTTGTTTGGCAGGGGGAAGTCAGCGCATGGGGAAGCCAAGGTTAACTGCAAGGCCGCGATACGTCGCCTGCTTCCAGCATTACCCTGCAGCTGGTTCGGTTGTCAATATCAATTTATCTTCCCAATCCGGCGTCATCTTCAGCGCCAGGTCGTTGCCGGCGGTGGAGATGAAGACCACATTATTCGAATCCACCGCAACCGAAGTGGGGGGATGGACAGGCCGTTGATGGTGAGATTCGCCACCGTCGTTTCGGTCCAAAAGGTCACGCCCGCTGCTGGGTACACTGAGATAAGAGCCGCTGGTGTCCTCCTGGAACGCTTCACTTCATCGGGGCTGGAAACCTCGATGGCTTCGAGTGGACTGGCGACCGCCTGCAGATGGCGGCGGAACAAGTGCAAGTAGAGAGCCGTATCGCCGATCTTGGCATGGCCAAGCAGAACCTGGATGGTGCGCTTACCAGATTCGTTCACGGCCTTCCACACGACCTTCAGAATGATGGGCACATCTGCCAGCCAGTTGTTCACTGTACCTGGAAACAGATAGGTCTTGGGCTTCATCCAGCGTCAATACTCACGCATAGTCTTCAACAGATTCGTGCTCAATAGAACATCGCGGTCGCGGCCGCCCTTGCTCTTGCGGACATGAAGCCGCAGCGCAACTTCGAGCGGAATACCGAGTTGAAGATCATTCGCAACCGCCTGAAAAGCGAAAAGCGCCTAATGATAGTGGGGCCGGACGGCCGCGGCCGGAGCAGCCTGCTGACGTCGTTGGCGGCCGGTTACGCGGGACCGCGGGTTTTTCACTTCCGGTTTGCCAAGAACGAGGGCCCGATTCCGCGGTTCATAAGCGAGTTCGCCGGATTTCTGGCGGCGCGCGGCGATTTTCTGCTCTCGAACATCATGGTCGACGAAGAGCCGAACAGCAAGCATGAAACGGCGCTCGTTCGCGTTCTGCGCGGCGCCAGGCCCGAGCATCGCGGCGTCCCCTTGCTGATGTGTCTTGAAGATCTCAACAGTGTGGCGCGAGGCGAGGAGTTTTTCAGGTCCGTGATCGAGTGGTTCCCATGCATCAGTTGTCAGAAGGCAGTGGAGTGCACATTCGACGCGGACCGCCGCCACGGCTGCGAGGAAGAGACCGCCAGCGGCGTACTTGTTACGAGCACCAAGCGGCCTAGCGACCGATGGTTCAGGTCGGAACCATTTCCGCTCAAGGAAAGGGTGTACGAAATTCCTCCGCTCAGTGACGATGAAATTGCTCGCCTGGCGAAGCAGATCTTTCGCGAAGAGCGGCTGGCACATGGGGTAGCCGGAATATGGCGGGCGTATGGCAGCGAAGCCTTCGCGATCCCCATCTGCGAAAAGTACAGCGCGAAGGGCTGGGACCCCGAGCAGGTGCTGCGATTAATTGAAGAGGACATCGTGTCCTGGCTTGTGGCTCATTTCCAAAACCAGCTGGGGAGCGACAAGAGCCTCAACATCATGAGGTTGATCGGTCTGCTGAATGGCTGCATTTCGGAGACAGAGATCCGGCATCTGTTCAGAGTCGCGCCTCAAGAGGGTGAGGACGAATTGACCACTTTGCTCAGCCGGGGACTGGTCCGTGTCGAGGAAGGACGCCTGTTTGTAACCTCTTTAGCGTGGACGGAGGGTCACCGGAGGAGTCGCTGGCTGGATCGATTGCCAGAAGAGAGAAGTTTCGCAAACGATCTGGCGGCCTACGTTCGGAGTTCAGTCGAGGCTGCTGAATATGCGCGCAAGCGCTGGACGGAAGTCCAGTCATACCTCCCCAGGAAGGGTGTTGAGGATGTTCGCGCTCTTCCGGTCAAGTCAACGTCCCGGTAAGCAGATTGAAGATCATCCTTTGCCTGATTGGACTAGGCGGACATGTCGGGTTGAGTGCCTTCGACGGCCTACAGACGAGAGCGAATGCCGGGAATAGCAGCGGCCAGGGCAGCTCCCGGAAAAATGACGGGCAACCATGGCGGGTCAGAATAGTAATAGCAAAGGGGCTTGGTACGCAGATTCGCAGAAATCGGCAATTTGGTACATTCGTTCCCCTTCCCATGGGTCAAAGCGTCATTTAAGTCATTGATACTAAACGTCTTACTCAAAAGTGCCGGGAGGGGGGCGGATTGCCGTCACGTTCGGACGTTTTGACCTATCCCACGAAGTTTCGGTTGGCAGTTCGGTACGATGATTTTCTGTCATGCAATCTCGGCAGCCCGGTAAACTTCCATAGTATCGGATAACTTCTAGCTTGCCATGATCCGCGCGGACCCTGGCCGAAACTTCCGAGAAGAGCGCCGAGCAGGCCCAGGCGCTCAGCCAGTGCGAGCAGCCGGAGGAGCACGGTTGATCCAGCAGGCTTCACCGGGCCAATCGCGCTGGAGCTCCTGCGTTGTGCACAAGAGTCCCGGTGCGATAGTCACTCTGTTTTCAGTTTCCTGCCGGTCTTAACGCATGAGTAGTTTTATGGGCAAGGGAGCGCCGGTAATCCGCCAGTAGCTTGTCGCGGTTCTGGCGCAAATCCTTGCCGGTTGGTCGGGAAGGATAAGGCCGGTTGCCCATCATTCCCCTCCAGAGAACGCGGTTGAAGGTATCGTCATCGACGCGATCCGCATCCCTAAAGTCCATCCCCTTGGTAACTCGCGCCCAGTATCTTGCGTCGTTTGCCGTCGGGTTCAAGCAGGGCAGTGCCGGAGCGGGCAGCGGCAGACTCGTGCAGTAGAGGATCGCTGAAGGCGTAGCAGTATAGCTCCATGCGCTTGGCGTGGTGTTGAAGATGTCGTACATCGGCGAGGCCAGCGCGTCGTTCAGATTCATCGGCGGAAGGCCCATGACCTCTTCCATCGTGCGAATGAAATCAAGGGTGGTATACGGCGTGGAGACAACTGCATTCTTTACGTAGGCCCCGGCGACGTAGGCCGTGGTGCGATGCGAGTCAACGTGATCACCGCCATCCTGCGAGTCGTCTTCCACGACAAAGATCAGCGTGTTGTTTTTGTAGATGGGGCTGTTGGCGATCTTCTGCACCACCAGTCCGACTGCATAGTCGTTGTCGGCCACATCGCGTTCGGGCGTATTCACGCCGTCGATGGCCGTCGCGAAGTTTCCGGTGTGATCGTGCATGAAACGAATCAGAGTCAGATTCGGCAGCCCGCCTTTTGCGTAGTTGGCGTCGAAGTCCCGCTCCCACTCCTTGAAGCGGTAGAAGTCCGGAAATCCAGGATCGAAGCCGCGGAAGTACGGGTCGGTGAATGGCGTCAGAGCAACGTTTGTAGAGGGCGACACGATGGTGCCGGTAGAGAAAGGATCATGAATTAAAGGAATCTGGCAACTGGGCTCGTTATAGCAGGTTGTGTCAACGAAGAAGCCATAGTCGTGCACCGTGAGGCCTGCTCGCAGCGCGTTGTTCCACAGGTAGCCTGTATTGATCTCATCATCCGGTCCGTCGGGCGCGGCCGCGTCGGTCTGGCCCGGCAGCAGATCCGCGCCGTCCGGTACGTTGGGCGCCAGCGTCCCGCCCGGCATCAGCGGATCAGAGGCCTGGCGCTGAGCCAGAGTAGGCAGGGAGACGTTGACGCTGCGATTCATACCTTCGGTGTCCAAACTGAGTCCTCGCTGCGCGTAGTTCACGGGGAATTGATGCTCGACGATATCGGGAGCGCGTGCTGATGTGCTCCATGGCCAGCCGTCGTTGCTGGTTTCAGCGGTGGCGAGAAAGTTGTCGAGGGTAACAAATTGCTGTGCGAGATTATGCTCATTTGGCGTAATCGCCTGGCCAAACAACGTCAGGGCGGGATCGCCGTTGCCGCGGCCCAGATCGCCCAGAATCTGATCGTAGGTCCGGTTCTCCTTGAGAATGTAGATCACGTGCTGGATGCCGCTATGAACAGCCGCCATGGTGGCGGCAGCGGCGGGGCTCTCCACGGTGGCGAAGTGATTATTCGTCGCCACCGTCGCCGTAAGCGCTGGAAGCTGCGCCGTGAGGCCGCCAAGCGGGAAGCTAAGCAGTCCGGCCTTGGTCATCTGCGGATTGTACTCATTCGCGGGCATGCAGGTGGGATAACCGGTCGGCCCGTAGACATAGCACCAGTTGATATTCGGGCCGGTCGGCGACTTGGAATTGACCACATACGCCCATGTTCCATCGCCGCTGATGCTGATCGAGTTCGGATACCATCCGGTCGGGATCAAGCCGATTACATGGTCGCCCTGATTGGTCCCGTTCAACGCCACTACTGCGACGTCATTCAGATTGCCATTGGTCACATAGAGAGTCTTCTCGTCCGGCGAAAGTGTCACGCTGTTGGTGTTAGCGCCGGTATAGGGCATCAGCGAGTAAGTGGACATAGTCGCCGGCGGAGCGATGACCGGAATGGTTTCAATCACTTTGTACTGCGTGGCGGGCCGGCCCTGAGTTGGAAGGCCGGCATCCAGCGGGTTGAGGTCAATCACGTCCACCGTGTCCGACTCGTCTTCGGCAACATAGAGCAGCGTACCGGCCTTGTTCAGTGTCATCTTGTTGGGCTGGCCTTTGACTGGAATCCGGGCTGTTACCGAAGGGTGAATGACACAATTTGTGGGACAACCTGCATATATACTCACCACGTCGATCTCGCGATCGCGCAGGCTCGACACATAGGCTGTTGCGCTCGCTCCGCTTCCCGCCATAACCACCCAAAAGGGATACTCGCCCCCTGGCGTGCCGGTCGCAGGCGAACTGGCAGCCTTGCCGGGACGCAGGTCAAGTTCCGTTCCTTGCAGCGTTCCTTGCATCCCCTGCATCGAAGCCGGGTCCGACAGCCATTGGCTGAGCCAGACAGCCAAGCCTCCGGTAAATACCGTGATCGAATCGTTGTAATAATTTGCCACTACCAGCGTCTGGCCATCGTTGGAAATTGCCAGACCGGCGGCCATCGGCGCCACGTAGACCGCGGCGTTGACCGAGGCAAATGAGTTGTTGGGCACCGGAAGGCCGTTGCCCGACGGGTGGCCTTCGACAACTGTCTGAGGTGGATTATTGCTGGGCAGATTCTGGCCCAGGTCAAGTTCGGCCGCTGGCGCCCAGACACCGCTGGTTTGCATGATAATGTGCACATTGTCGCCGTTATTATTCGCCGGAGCTCTAGTCGATGGTGAGTAGTACGGAATCGGATCGGTGCCGAAGGGAGCATCGCCCATGCCGCCGGAGACGTAGAATGCTGTGCCACTCGGATCCCAGACAATGCCGTGGTAGGCGTTGGGGATGGGGACCGCTTGCTTGAAGACCGGAGTGTGATTCGAGATGTCGAAGATAAAGATGTATTCACTCGACATGAGCGGATCAAATAACGGAAACGGCCCTTGGAAAACACGATTATAGCCGCTGGTCAGAACCAGCAGTGTGTTGTTGTCGGGACTGATCGAAGTGCTGACCGCCTGCCCCGCCAGCCATTCCACCGGAGCGACTTGCGGATCATACGGATCGGTCACAACCATGCCGGTATCCAGAAACTGGAAGCTGGAACCGGTGGTTGCCAGCGGCGTAAGCGATTGAGACATATTCGGAACGGCTTGCGACGCGTTATAGATCGTGATAGTGACCGGCGCGGAGACAGTCCCCGTCCCGTTGGAGGCGGTAACCGTGTAAGTCGCAGTAACAGCGGGCGGTGGCATGATCACGGATGGCACAGCCACGGCACTCCCGGTGATGACGCCGGTCTGGGGATCCAGGCTCAGACCGATCAGGGTGAGATCGGGGCTCACGCTATAAGTAAGCGGCGCGCCGCCGGGGTTGCTGATGGTTGGATTGTTCGCTGTAATCTGTACTCCGGCGGCATAGACCGGAGCGGGGGCGCTATATGCCAGGCCTGACAGAGTCATTGAGTTATTTACTGTGAGAGTAAACGTGGCCGTTGCTATTCCAGATGAATTGGAGGCAGTGACCGTATAAAGGGTAGGACCAGAAGCAGCCGTTGGCGTCCCACTAATGATACCTGTGGCATCAATACCGAAGGTGGGCGGCGGTGGCGGCACGGAGCTTATTTTCAGGCCATTCGGAAGCGGCGGATTGATGCTGTACGCCGGAATCGTGGCACTAATCGCACTCACATAAGTTGTGGGAGCCCCGCCAGTGCTGGTTGGAACATTCTCCTGTATCGGAATGCCCACTGTGTAGACCGCATTGCCGGGAGTATAGACCAGACCCGCCGGAGCTGCCAGAGCCGTCGAGGGAGCGTTATTCACCGCGATCGTCAGAGTCGTCGTCGCATTGCCGCCCGTGTTGGTCGCCGTCACCACGTAGCTGGCCGAGCCGGTTATAGCTGATGGCGTTCCGCTGATGATGCCCGTAATTGTACTAAAGCTCAGTCCGGATGGAAGGGCCGGAGTCACGCTGTAGGAGATTGCCGTTCCGCCCGTATTGGTCGGAAAGTTATCCGTGATCGGCGAATTGACGATGTAGTTTGCCGTGTTCGTGGCATAGCTGAGGGCCGTGGGCTTTTGATCGTTAACCGTGATGGAGAGAGAGGCCGTTGCGCTGCTGTCAAAGCCGTAGGCGGTAACCACGTAGGTGGTATTGCCGGCCACAACCGTGGGAGTTCCACTGATGACTCCGGTGGAGTAGTTAAGGATCAAGCCCGCGGGAAGCGGCGGACTTATGCTGTATCCGTACACAACTCCGCCGCTGGAGGTCGGGGTGTCAGGTGTGACGGCTACACCCTTGACGAATACAACTGTGGGCTGCGCGTAGCTGAGCGTGATCGACGCCGACCCACTGCCGCTGCCTTGCCCGCATCCGCAAAGAAGAACCAGAACTGCCGTCAGACAAAAACCAAGACTACGCATCAACTGCATGGAACCCACCCTTTCGCTTATCGCCTGAAACATTGCCTAGTCGCTCGCGGACAAGCACCCAAAGAAAAACCGCTGCATAGTCAGAATTCCACCGTCTGGTTTTGGTTCTTAGAAAAAGCGCATGACTTTTTTCGAGGAGTAAAGAAGAGGGAACGCAGTACCAGAGTGGGAATTTAATACGAAAAATGAGGCCCCATAATTCGCCGAACCCGGTTCTGTGCCTCATCGTAAAAACAATGGCTCAGGTTGCTGATGCTCAAGCCTCATGTGCCGATGAAACCGTCGAACGAACATTTCGGCGCTTGTACCATGCAAAAGGAGAAGTAGTCATGCCCATACTTTCACGCCGCACATTTCTTGAGCTGGCAGGCTTGGCAAGCGCCGGCCTCCTCGGCGGATGCAGCGGAGGCAACGGGATTACCGGATCGGATAGCTTCTCGGTCCCGGTTTTCTCCGATGTGCATTTCCAGCCATTTATCGATCCGTTTCTGCCAAATGGCACATATCCGAATCCTGCAACTACGGAGACTAATACGTTGCTGGTAGCACAGCTTGATACGGCGGATCCCTCCGATTGGCCGGCAATCTTCAAGGGCTCGTTAAATGCGTTGAACAATCCACCTTCCCCGCTTAGCACCGACACCAACTATACGCTGCTGAAAATGGCGCTCGAAAGCATCACGTCGAACCTGGGGGCGGCTCCGGCGGTCCTGTTTACAGGTGACTTTCTCGGACACGGCATTGACCAGCTTTACCCGTACTATTCGGTGAACCCGACTGCTGCGTTTGTCGATAAGACTCTCACCTTTGTCCTGCAGCAGATCCGAGCGGCAGTAGGCACGATCCCCGTCTACTTCGCGCTGGGCAACTGCGATTCTTATACCGGTTATGGGCCGGACAGCACCTTTCTTGCCAGTAACGCACAGCAGTTATATACGCTGGCGTTAAATGGCGCGGGGAATCAGCAGGATGTTATCAGCAGTCTTAAGAATGGCGGATATTACTCGGTAGAGCCCGCGGGAATGAATCTGATGATCGTCGCACTGAACACGTTCGCGCTTTCCCCAAATAATACTGTCGAGCAGGCCATGATTCAAGAACAATTTGCCTGGTTTGATGCCCAACTTTCCCAAGCCAGCTCGGCTGGCAAGAAGGTGTGGCTGCTGATGCATGCGCCTCCTGGCGCGGTTGAGAGTACAACCGGCAGCACCAGCAACGACATTAATGGCCAGATCGCGGTAGCCACGATGATGTGGGCTGAAAACTATCAGGAACAGTTCTTGGGCATCATTGGACAGTATCCCGGCGTCATTGCTATGTCTCTTGCCGGTCATACGCACATGGACGAATTCCGGCTGATGTCACCGGGCAATGCGCTGGCAATTACCGCGGGCATCAGTCCGTTCTTTGGCAATTACCCCGCCTACAAAATCTTTACTTTGGATAGCGTGAGCCTTGCGCCGATCGACTATTCCGCTGTGAACTGCAACCTGGCGACGTCTTCTCAGTTCAACAACTTTTACACATTCTCACAAGCCTATGAACTCGAAGGCCCTCTCGCCACTTCGTTCGCGGAGCTGTTTCCCGCGCTGATCGCATCAAATGCGGCAAAGATGCAATACCAGGGCGCATTCTACTCCGGTAACAACACGGATATTCCTAACACCACAACGAAATGGAATCCTATCACCAGTACAAACTGGCCAGTGTATTGGTGCGGCATTGGATACATGGATGAACAGGAGTTCTTCACGGCCGTGAACGCTTTCTGACATTTGCCGGCGCACGCCGCTTTTTCTCCGTTCCCTGTGCGTTTTTCCTGGAGTTGGCATCCGCTTGAATTCCAGTGAAGAACAAAGAGTAGAAGCGATTTGGCTCGCGAATACCTTTCTCGCGGGAGGATATTTCTCTCGATCTATTTGACGGCCAACTGAAGGTGATCGGGCTGAATACGATCATGTGCGCTGCTCTGATTTGGGAACATTTCGGAGTTCGCGTTTCTCAACGGCGTCAACACTTATCAATGAGGTTCGTTATGTATAACCCGCGCGGCTCATCTTTTCCGAGGCTGACGGTGCTGTGCTTGTTGCTTTAGAATTCTTGATTTCGGTACCGATTGATCGATCCGTACGCCACAAGGACAGCTAGGCATAAAGACAGCGCAAGTAATTGATTATATATGACTTAGTTGGTGCCTGGAGGGGGGTCGGATTCCGGTGGCGCATTGATTTTAAACAAGTTATTGAAAATCCGAGACGCTCAAAACTATCAATACGCAGGAAACGCGGTTTCCACACACGTATTACACACGCGGCATTGGGTCCATCGGCAAATGCGTCTTTACATCGATTGGGACCGGCAATGTTCTCCGCGTTGAGGAAGACTACGGATCTGAA
>Ga0181527_1002979_pt1 | contig 15405 bp, 12 predicted proteins | sample PEATcosm2014_Bin_30_FD_119762 | JGI IMG/M metagenome (GOLD analysis project Ga0181527, IMG submission 119762) | Peatland microbial communities from MTU Mesocosm Facility, Houghton, MI, USA - PEATcosm2014_Bin06_60_metaG | ecosystem: Environmental > Terrestrial > Soil > Wetlands > Peat | place...
AAACCACCGAGGTCAAGCCGATCGTCGAGTGGAACCTCGGCCCGGTCGTCGTCGAGTACTCGCGGCCGATGCGGGTCTTCAACCAGTACGACCAGTCCGCCTACCGTTTCTATGATGTCGAAGGGGCATCGGGTTACAACCCGTACAGCATCGTCCCGGACAACTACACGCAGCTCGACCAGCTCAAAATCAGCGCGCTGGTGAACGAGGACAACCGCTTCTACGGATTCCTGTACACGGGTAACACCCGCAGCCAGGGAGAAGGGATCCTGGCGACGGCTCCCTTCGGACCGGTGGTCGACCAGGTCAATGACCGCCGCATGGGCGGCGCCGACCTCCGCTGGACCAACACGGCCATCGACAACCTGACGATCACCCCTTATCTCCGGTACACGAAGGAAACCAACCGGTACAGCGAGCCCACCGGGGAGCAAGCCGGGGGGGTATGGGATGTCACCTTCCCCATCGACTTCGAGCGCACGCAAGCGGGGGTGCGAACCCTCTGGCGGCCCTTCGGCGGCGGCTTCGGGCTGGGAGGGCTGGCCATCACCGGCAATTACGAGTACGGCAACCTGCACCGCTCGAACCTGGACTTCCCCGCCGACAATATCAACGCCGTGCTGGAGGAACAACACACCATCAGCAACACTTTCACCATCGGCCCTACGGTGCGGTGGTCGCCCCAGTTCGACACGTACCTGCATTACAAGTACTATGACACCCAGGATCCGCTGTTCGGCGTGGCTTACCACACGCCCGCCACCGGCGCCCACGGCGACGCGTTCCCGTACGAAGCCGAAGCGATGAACACCGCCTTGCCCGAACACGACAACATCGTCGAGATCGGCGGCACGTGGATGCCCGGCGATCGCTTCATGCTCAACGGCTGGGTCGGCATCGACGTGCAGAGCCAGGACATCGGCCAGTTGACCGTCGCCAACACCAACGGCAGCCTGACCCCAACCCCGCCGTATCGAATGCTCCCGCTGAGTTCCAAGTCCGAGGACTACCCTTGCGGGATCAACGGCACCTTCCGGGCCGGCGAGCAGTGGACGTTCAACTTCGGCCTCGCCTACTACACCAACTGGATCGATCAAGACATGACGTTCGGCCCGGGCTCGGACCACGGCTTCGGCAGCCCCCCCGCCGGCACCGAGTACGGGGCGCTGATGAACCGCATCGCCTATGGCGGCCGGGCCGGGGTGCTCAACCTGGGCGTTACCTATGTCTACAGCCCCAGGCTCCGCTTCCTCGGTCAGGCCGAGTACGTCCACGGGATCGACTCCGCCTACCAGCTCTCCGGCGATCCCAACTTCCCAGCCACTAACTCGGCCACCGCCACCATCCCCGGCCTGTTCCGCGACGACGTGATGATTACGCGGGTATCGGCGGGGGTCGATTACATGGTGTCGAAGCACTGTACCGCCTACTTCCGCTACGTGCTGTTCGACTACCAGGACAGCGCGGACAAGGCGCAGATCGCCGCCTCCACGCTGCCGGTCGACGGCCTGCCGCTGTCGGGCACGTCCAACCTGTTCCTGGGCGGACTCAACGCGACCTTCTAACAGCTAATGACGGCGGAACAACTGGGTGAACTGGCGGCCATAGGGACGGCCCTGCTCTGGACGCTCTCTGCGCTGGCCTGGACTTCGGCCGGCAGGCACGTGGGCGCGGTCTCCGTCGGCTTCATTCGCCTGGTCGTCGCCATTGTCTTGTTGATGGCCTATGGGCAGCTTGTCCGCGGACTGCCCCTGCCCACGGACGTGACCGCCGAGGCATGGGCCATCCTCGGCCTCTCCGGTGCCATGGGGTTCTTCGTGTGCGACCTTTGCCTGTTCAAGGCATTCCTGCTGATCGGCCCGCGGCTGTCGCTGCTGGTCTTCTCGTTGACGCCGCCGCTGGCCGCCCTGATCGGGTGGGTCGTTCTGGCCGACGGGCTGTCGGCCAGGCATTGGCTGGGCATGGCGGTCACGCTGGCCGGCATTGTGTGGGTCGTGCTGGAACAGCCGGAAACCGAGCGGTGCTTGCACGAGCGGCGGCAACTGCGGCAGGGCGTCGCACTGGCGACTGTGGCCGCGGCCGCCCAGGCCGTCGGCTTCGTACTCTCACGCAAGGGCATCGGCAGTTACGACGCGGCGGCGGCCACCCTGGTCCGCATCCTGGGGGCCATGGCCGGTTACCTGATCCTGCTGACGGTCTTCCGCCGCTGGCCTCCCGTCCTGGCGGCGGTCGGCCATCGCCGCGCGATGCTCATCATCCTTCTGGGAGCCGTGGTCGGTCCCTGCGTCGGGGTGGTGCTCTGCATGATCGCCTTGCGGCACTGCCAGGCCGGCGTGGTCTCGACCATCATCGCCACGATGCCGGTGCTCATTCTCCCGTGTACGATCCTTATTTACCGGGAGCGCGTCAGCCTGCGAGCCGCCGCAGGCGCCCTGGTCTCGGTCGCGGGAGTTGCCCTGCTGGTGCTGTGATCCCGAATGGACTTGGCGGGCCACTACCACAGCCGGCCGCCGGCGGCCAGCAGCGCGTCCACCAAGGGTGCCGAGAGAACGCCGCGCGCCGGACCGGCGGCGCGGAACTGGCCCGCATGTACCGCGGGGCTGCCTTGCGAGGCCCCGATGACCACCGAGCCGGAGGCGTCGGCCACCGCCAGTTGGCTGCAGTCGGCCTGCAACTGGCCCCAAGTGAGCGGGCCGGGCTGGTCCATCCCCCAGGGATTGTAGAGCGTGAACGTGTCGCTGCCGGCGTTGTAGCCGATGATCGCGTAGGCGTGGTCCGCATAGAGGCCGTCGGTCGTGCCCGACCACTGGAGCGTCCCGATGGTCACCGCCTCGTGCGCCGCCAGGGCATTGATCGCCGTCTGCTCGCTGGTGCTGGACATGATATAGTCGGTGGCGTTGTAGCCGAGCACCTGGGCGTCGACGGTGGCCATCCAGCCGCCCTGGATGGAAGCGTAGGCGTTCGTGCCGTCGCGGCCCGCGCGGCCGCTCTGGTTCCATTGGGCGTAGGCTTTCTCGGCCAGGGGGATCCACAGAGAGTTGCCGGCGTTGTTCGCGCTGGCGCCGTAGTCGGCGTAGACCAGCCGGCCCCCGCTGGTGGGCAGCATGGCGTTGACGGTCACGTAGTCGGCGGTGATCTGGTTGTTCTGGAAGCCGGCGCTGATGCCGCCGCTGCCGGAGTTGATGACCCCGTAAGTGCCGAAGTAGAAGCGGACCGTGTACGTGCCGTCGCCGTTGTTGATGAACATGTTCTCGACCGCGGCCGGGTTGCTGTCGGCCAGGGTCCCCAGGGCGGAGATGAAATAGCAGTCGCCGAGTTCTCCCTGGTACTCGTCGTTGTGCGACGGCGTACGCGGAAACAGCGAGCCGGCCACCGTCTGGTAGACCAGCGAGGAATCGCAGAGCGTCGGCAGGTCGCTGCCGTAGAACCACTTGTCGATGAGGTCCGAGCTGGGCGGCCGAGCTGCCCACGGCCAGGTTGCCCAGCGGCTGCCCTTGGTACGTGGCGTTGGCCGGGTTGCCGTCGATCACGTCGGACGCCAGCACCTGCACGTAGCCGGGGATGTTCAGCGTCGCGGCCTGGCGCAGGATCTGGTTCAAGTCGCTGAAGTCCGTAGCCCCCAGCGGGCCGTTGGCGGCCACGGCGTCGAGGATCTGGATCATGTCCTGCCGGCTGATCGATCCGTCGGCGTCCAGCTTCGCCACCAGGGCCGCCAAGGCCGGATCCTGCAAGTTCGCGGGATTGGCCAGGATGGTCACCGTCGTCGCCCCCGCCAGCGAGCCGCTCTGGGCGGTCACCGTGCAAGTGCCGGCGGCGCTCGGGGCCGTGAACATCCCGCTGCCGCTGATCGTTCCGCCGCTGGTGCTCCAGGTGAACACCTGCGGATTGGCCATCGGCTGGCCGAATTGGTCCAAGGCCAGCGGGGTGAACTGCTGCGTGGCCCCCGCGAGGACGGCAGGCGCGTTGGGCGCCAGCACGATACTCGTGAACGTCTGATCCACCACGAGCGAGCTGACGAACAAGCCGCCCGTCCCATTGGCGGCGCGGGCGGTAAGCGTGTAGCTGCCGGCCATTGCGAAGGTGACGGTGGTGATGTTCCCGTTGGTCGTGAACGTCGGCGCCGCGTTGGCCTGGGGAAGCGACGTTGCCGCCCAGGTCAGAGTGGGCGTACTGCTCATCGCGTTGTGGAACTGGTCCTGGCACGCGCTCACGCTGAACTGGGCCGTGATGCCCTGGACGTCCCCCGTGCCCCCGAGCCGGGCGACGGTGAAGTAGGTGAGCGTGGGCGTCACCACCACGCTGGCCGAGGTGCTCACCGTCAGTCCGCCGGCGTCCTGGATCGTCACGGCCACGCCGTAGGTACCCGCCTCGCTGAACGCAATCGTCGTATTCTTGGCGGCGTTGCTGCCGTTGAGGCTGAAGGTCGCCGACCCTCCGCTGGGCTCCACCGCGACCGACCAGGTGTAGGTCAGATTGGACTGGCCCCCAGCGTCGCTCCCCAAGACCGACAGCGTGGCGGTCGTGCCGCTGACGGCCGCATTGTTGTTGACCGTGATCGCCTGCGCCACGGTCGGCGGGGCATTCTGCGGATCCACCTTCAACGTGGTGGTGAACACGCTGCCCGTCCCGTTGGCGGCGCTGGCGGAGCGGGCGGTCAGCGTGTAGCTGCCGGGCGCGGCGAAGGTAACGGTGGTCACGCTCCCGTTGGCCGTAAACGTCGGCGCCGCGGCGCCCGCGGGACGCGACATCGTTGCCCACGCCAAAACGGACGTCCCGCCCAGCGCGTTGTGGAACTGGTCCAGACCCTGACTCACGCTGAACTGCACCGTGCTGCCCTGGACGTCCCCCGTGCCACCGAGCCGGGTGACGGCGAAGTAGGTGAGCGTGGGCGTCACCACCACGCTCGCCGAGGTGCTCACCCACAGGCCGCCGGCGTCCTTGATCGTCACGCCCACGCCGTACGTGCCGGCCTTGCTGAACGTAACCGTCGTATTCCTGGCGGCGTTCTTGCCGTTGACGCTGAAGGTCGCCGACCCTCCGCTGGGCTCCGCCGTGACCAACCATGTGTAGATCAGATTGGATTGGCCCCCAGCGTCGCTCCCCAAGACCGACAGCGTGGCGGTCGTGCCGGTGACGGCCGCGTGATTGTTGACCGTGATCGCTTGTGCCACGGTCGGCGGAGCGTTCTTCGGCGCCACCGCCGCGAGCAGCCTGCCCGCCGCCGGCGGGGCGCTCCCCAGGACCCACGGCGAGAAGCCGCTGCCGCTCAAGAGCATCCGCGATTCCAGCGACTCGCTCCGCAGGAGCCGGTGGCGGTTACTGGAGGACTTGCGGGAATAAGAGCGTCGAGAATGCAGGGCACCCTGGCGCAGGCCGCGCATGGCCTTGCTCCTTGTCGACGCCTGGCCCGAAGAGAAGAACCAAGACAGGGAAATTGAGAAAAGTCTTCGCCCGTGGGGGAGTCGTCTTGCGGGCTAACGGGATCGCGCTGCAGAGGAGTCTTGCCTTTCGCGGCCGCCTGCCGATCGGTCGGGCTCATGGCAAGGCAGAACGCTCCGGCATTGAAAGCCTACGTCGCTTCTTGCCCCATGTCAAAAATTGCACCCTCCGCAAGGGAAACTACTTCCCCTGCCGGACGTCGCGCCACGTCGCCGGTTCACCGGCCTCGATCGAGCAGACCAGTTTTTCGATGAAGAACAAGTCGGCCTTGCACCACGGAAGGTCGAGGAAGCCGCGGAGCTTCTCGGCCGGCTCGCCGAGGATCAGGGCCCGCGCGGCGAAGATTTCGGCCGGGGTTGTGGGGAGATCGAGCGGCGCCTCGTTGCGCATCATGATCTCCACGTTCCAGGCCAGCCACCAGGTGGGGCGGTGGTAGTCGACATAGACGTCCATCAGGCGGCGGTGCGTGGCCGGGGCATAGTCGGCCAAGAGGCGGCCGATCTCGGGGGTCAGGTGCCGCCAGCGGGCGAAGATCGAGCGGCCCACTGGTACCCGGGCGATCAGGCCGCCGCGGGGATAAGCCAGCTCGTATTGCAGCCGTTGGCGGAGCATGGCCCGCGCCTTGGCCACGCCCCGCTCGGCGGCGAGCTGGTCGTCCAGGCGGCTTGCCATGCGGCAGAAGGCGATGAGCCCTGCCGTGTAGCCGTTGCCGCAGTCTTCCTCCGCTTTGTCGGGTGGCTGGTCGGCCAGCCCGCGGAGTTGCGGCCAATCGCGGCGGATCTTGCTCCAATCACCGCTGGCGTGGGCCCACAGCCAGAGCGGATAGAGCCGGGCAGTCTCCGAGCGGACCAGGTCGTCGCTGCCGGGCAAGATTCGCCGCGGGGGCAGGTCGTAGGCCGCGCGGTTCTGGCCCTGATCGGGCGCGAAGGTTCGTAGCCCCGTGCCGATCGCCAACGGGCCGCCGGGGGCCGCCATGCGGGCCACATACCGCTGCACCTGTTGCTGCAATGCGGGATCCAGGTGCGGGTAGGCCCGGGCGAGGGCCTCGAGGGTCTCGGTGGGCTCGACGAAGAAGCGGTACGCCTCGGCGGGGGCCTTTGCGGCGGGGAACTGCAACGGGCGCCACTCCTGCCTGATCAGCTCGCCGACGGCCCGCGCTAAATCGCCCGCCAGAGCGTCGGCCGCCGCGCCATCCCCCTTGCGGAGCGGGGCTTCCCAAATGAAACGATCGATCCGGCCGTCGGGGATCTCGGCCACCGCGCGGGCCGCCTCTTCGGCCAGCGGCTGCATCCGCGTGCCGGGCACCTTGCCGGGCAAGGCCGCGAGCACGTGGTCCAGCCGCGGCATGGCCAGCGTATCCCAATCCCAGGGGAGCTGCTGGCCTTTCCGCCACTCGTCGTCGGTCAGTTTGCCGGGCGGCGGCGGGGACGGGGTCGCTGCGCTGCCGCCGGGCTGCATGCGGTAGGCGATCACTGCCGCGCCGGCGTTGATCTCGTGCGACGGCACGTAATAAAAGCTGTCGCCGGCAATCGCCACCGGCACGCCGATGGCCGAGCCGCCGCCGTAAACGGCCGTGCCGCGGGCCAGCCACTCCTTGCCCACGGGAACGGGCTGCCCCCGCAGCAGGCACGCCCAGATGCCCAAGGCCTCGCCCGGCTGCGGCTCGTGGATGTTCCGGCAGAACGGCTCCGCGTAGCCGCCCAGCGTGTCCAGGTCCATGGCGTTGACGTTGTCCTGGTGCGTATTCAACAGCACATGGCCGGCCGCACTCAGCCGGCACTGCTCGTCGTGGACCAACAGCAGGCTGTCGTGCCAGCCGTAAGTCCGCGACTGGTCCATGACCGGCGTGACCTGGCCCGTGGACGTGTCCAGATAGCCCACGTTCAGCAGCGGCGAGTAGTGCTCGTAGCGGGACCGCAAGAGCGCCTGGTACTTGACGATCACCCGGCCCTGGCGGGTCACCAGCGCCGCGGAGCCCGGGCCGTTCATGCTCTCGGCATAGACGATCGGGGCGACGAACTTCTGTTTTCCGCTGGCGGGGTCCAGCACGAAGAACGTCTGGTAGGCCGGCTCCTCGGCCAGCCGCCTGCGGAGATAATCGAGTTGTTTGCGGTAGGTTTCCGCGTTCTCCATGAGCTTGAAGTTGACCGCGCGGAGCCTGGCGTTCTCCGCGGCCGAATGCCGCCAACTGGCGAAATCGCCGAAGACTTCGCGGACCATGTCCAACAGTACCGCGGCGAATGTATCGCCGCAAAGCACGGGCTCGACGGAAACCAGGACCGAGCCGTCGGGGGCGATGACCGGATGGTAGCCGCGGAGGCTGGCGCCCGGCAGCTTGTCGCTCTGCCAGATCTGCTTGCCGCCGCGGGCGTCCAGGGCGTAGACGTGCATGTCCTCGCTGCCGACGTAGACGTGGCCTTTGGCGGGGTCTAGGGCGGGGCTGCCCAGCAGCGGCCCGCCGGTCGCCGCCGCCCAGCGAAGCGCGCCGCGTTGGCTGTCGAAGGCATATAAGCTGCCGTCGCGGCTGCCCACCAGGAGCATACCGTCGGCGACCAGCGGCGCATTCCAGACGGGGCCGCCGGTGGCCGCCGACCATGCCAGGTGTCCGTCGGCCGCATGCACGGCATAGACCTTGCCGTCGGCTGCGCCAAAGAAGACCTTGCCGCCGGCTGCTGCGGCGGTGTGCAGGATGGTGCCGCCGGCCTGGAAGGTCCACAGGTCCCTGCCCGTCTCGGCGTCGATCGCGTGCAGGATGCCCCGCATCGTGCCGACGAAGACTCGTCCCTCGGCGATCACCGGCTGGACCCCGGCCATCAGCCCCTCGTCCGGGAAGAGGCGGTACCATTTCCGCTGGAAAGGCGGCCGAAGCTCGGCGGGAGAGGTCCCGCTGCGGGCCGGATCGTGGGCGAGCATGGGCCAATCGTTGGTGGCCGCGGCGGAAATCGTGTCGCCGCCAGCCGCCGCCCAGGCTGTCGCCAAGCACAGCAGGAAAGCCAGGCAGAAGCCGCGGGCCAGCCCCGCGGCAGGCACTGCGCGCGGTGCACGCCGGTGCCCGGCCTGACCGTTAAACTCCAATTTCCAGTCCCTAATGCCCAATCCCGAATCCTCTCCTCCGCCGCCGCGCGGCGGCCAGTCCGCAGGCGGCCGCGGCCGCCAACAAGGCCAGCGTGCCGGGCTCCGGCACCGGGTTGGCGCCCCCGCCAGTGCCCGACGGCTGCGAGCCCAGCGGGCCGGCCGACCCGCCGCCCGAGAGCAATCCCAGCGGCTCAGCGGCACCCGGGGTGCCCAGCACCACCGAGCCGCCCGCGCCGACCGCCAGCAGCGACCCGCTCGGGATCGCCGCGGCGTTTTGGGCTACCAGCGTTCCGCCCGTGACCAACGTGCCGTCGCTATAGCTGTTGCTGGCCGTCAGGACGACCGTGCCGGGGCCGGCAGCCACCAGGGCAGTGGTGCTGCCGCTGCCGTCCACGATCGGCACTCCGATGGTCAGCGTCTGGCCGCCGGCGGCGGAGATCGTGCCACCAGGTTGGATGGCCAGGGCGGTGCTGTCGCCCGGGGCATTCAGGACGCTTGCCGAGGCGGTGGCGGTAACGCCGGAGAAGCTGAGCGAGGTGGCGCTGTTGCCGCCGGTGAAGGTCAGGTCGGCGCCGGGGTTGCTGAAGCTCAGGCCGCCCAGCGTCGAGGCGGCGCCGCTCGGGGCGGCGAAGCTGGTGGCCGCGGTGAGGTTCAAGCCCGTGTTCGGCAAGGTGAGCACCGAGGTCCCGTAAGAGAATTGGAAGTTGCTGACCGTCTGGTTGGAATGCGCGCCGCCCGTCCCACCGGTGAAGCCCGCATAGGCGACGTTCCCGCCGGCGTCGCCGGGGATGCTGGCGGCGTAACTCTTGGCAAAGGTGGCCAGCGTGGTTTGGTCGGTGAGCATTTCGGCCAACGTGCTCCCATTGTAGCTCAGTTGCACCAGGATCGGATCGCCGCTGGCGACGTTGACGCTACCGGTGGCATCGTAGAGGTAGGCTCCCCAATTGCCGGGGCTGATATAGGCCGTGCCGACCTGGTGCCCCTGCCAGATATTGATGGCCAGGGCGGCGGCGTTGGTAGCGATGCCCTGGAAGCCCAGCCCGCTGCCGCCACCGCTGGTGCCAATGGCGGTGGCTCCGCCGTTTTGGAAGCAAAACGTGGCTCCGTCGGCCAGGCCGCCACCGACGTCCTGGTAAACGAAGCTGGCGGTGAATGCGGTCGTCGGCATCTTTGTTGAATAGAAGGCGCTCCGGGCCTCGAACGGCTTGTCGTCGGTCAGCGTGAGCGTGCCGCCGCTCAATGTCGCTCCGCCGTTGAGCTGCCAGCCGGGGGCGAAACCGAAAACACTTCCCCCCGAGACGACCGAAACCGCCCCGCCGGAAAGGGTCAGGGTGGACGGGACTGACGCGCCGGCCAGGTTGGCGCCGCTGGCCCCCAGCGAGGAACTGCCGGTGTGGAAGAACGTGACCCCGCCGGGCAGGATCAATTGGCTGGTGACGGCCAGGCTCCCGCCTTGGGTGTTGACCGTGGCCCCACCGCCGAGAAAGCTGGCCGTGCCGGCCGTGACCACACCGCCGTTGGCAATCAACAGCGAGCCGGCGTAGGCGACAATCGAGGCGATGCTGGCGCCGTTGCCCAGGGTTGTGGTACCGCCGCTGACCGTCAAGCTGGTCATCGGGATGGTGTTATTGAGGTTGACCGTGCCGCCGGGGACAGCCAGGGTCGCGGGGCCGGTGGCGCCGGAACTGATGGTCGTGGTGCCGGCGTAACCGCTGGCCAGGGTGAGCCCGCTCAGCGTCCCGCCGGTTACGGTCAGGCTACTCGTATCGGAGCCGGTCAGGCTGGTGATGGTCCCTTCGCCGGCGGCGGTGAACTGGCCGGCGCCGGAGACCGTGACGCCGGGCAGCGCCACCGTGCTGCATTGGCCGAAGTTGGCCGTGCCTGTGACCGCCAGCGAGCCGCCGGTGTTGTCCACGAGCGCATTGGCGCCCGGGACGCCGTTGGAGGTGAGGTTGCCGGACACCGTCGCCGCACCGGGGGCCGTCAGGCTGCCGCCCGAGCCGACGCTAACCATGCCGCCGACCGTCAGGACCGTGGTCGAGAGGGTGCCGCCGCTGACGTCCAGTGAGCCGGTCGGGCTGACCGTGGTACCGGCGGCGCCGGTGACGCTCAACGCCCCCGCGCCGAGGGTCAGGGTGTTCGCGCTGCCACTGGTGGAGCCGAGCGCCAGGCTGGCGACGGTGGTAGCGGACGCCGGGCCGGCCACCGTGGCGCCTGCGGGCACTTGGATGAAGACGCTGGAAAATGGTGTCGGGCCGGTGGCCGAGCACGCCAAGACCGTGGCCCCCTGGAGTTGCAAGGAGCCGGCGGTGGTCGTGCCGGTGGCCACCACCGTGCCGCCGCTCGCCTGGAAGCCGCTCCAGTTGGCGTTCGTCCCCCAATTGTTGTCTGCCGTGCCTGCCCAGATGGCGTTCAGTACCGGGACGATGGTCCAATTGCTTTGCGCGCCGGCGGCCGGGCCGCTGGCGGTCCAACTGAGGAACGTGTAATTGCTGCCGGCCAGGGTAGTGGCGTCCAGCGGCGTGACCTCGAGATTGACCGTCCCCGAGGTGACCAGCCGGGCGACTGTGGCCAGGTTCAGGCTGCCGCCGCTGGCAATCAGGCCATAGTTGGAGCCGGAGTTGAAGGTCACGGTGTTGTTGAGTGCCAGGGACTTGGCCAACGAGGGGCTCAGCGTGCCGCCGGCATTGATCACGACCGGGGCTTTGGTCACTGTGCCCCCGCCGCCCAGGGTAGCGCCCGCGTTGACAACGACCGTGCCGGTACCGGCGATGGCCCCGCTGCCCGTCAGTGCCAGGGTGCCGTAGGCGACGGTGGTGCCGCCGCTGTAGGTGTCCGAGCCGCCCAGGGCGACGGTGCCGGTGTAGCCGGGGAAGCCGACAGTAACGCCGCCGGCGCCGCTCAGGACGCCGGAGAAGTTGGCGGTGCCGCCGGAGGCGGCCAGAAGGGTGGCCGTCTTGCCCAGGGAGACCGGGCCCGAGAAGGTCGAGCTATCGGCGGTGTTGCCGCCGAGGTAGGTGCCGTTGCCGTAGACGTCCACGGTAACGGGGTTGGGAATCGTGTACGCCCCGTGGATCAAGAGCGCGGTGCTGCCGTCGTTGGTGTTGGCAGTGTAGTCGTCGTCGATAAACACCGAGTTGTTGCCCAGGGCCGCCGAGCTAGCCAGGGCTAGGGTGCCCTGGTTGATCCGGACGCCGCCGTTGAAGGAGTTCGAGCCGCTCATGGTGAACACGCCGCCGGTGTTCCAGTTGCTACCCTGGAAGAGCCACAGCTCGAAACCGGTGCCGCTGATATTGCCGGCGAAGGTCACGTTGTGGGCCATAAGAACTTGGCTGGGCTTTTGGCCGGAAAGCGAGATCGGGCCGGTGAAGGTGATGCCGTAGGCGCCGCCATCGTAGCCGTATGAACCGATGATGTTCACCGGGTTGCCGATGGTTACCGCGGCGGTGCCGGTGTAATTGCCGATGTTCCCGTAGCCGCTGACGCCGCTGGTGCCAAGGCTCAAGGCGCCGGTGCCCAAGGGGCCGCTGGTGGGCGCCCCGGCCGGGCCCGCGCTGCTGACCGGCACGTCGAGGTTGCCGTTGTAGCCGCCGGGCAGGACCGTGCCGCCGGAGTAGGTGCTGGCGGTGCTGGCCAGGGTCAGGACGCCGCCGCCGTTCTTGGTCAGGCTGAAGCCGCCGGTGATCGCGCCGTCGATCTGCCAGGGGCCAACGCCGTTGTTGACGTTCATCGTGGCCGCACCAGCGAGCGTTGTGCCTTGGGTCAGCTCGACGAGATGCGCGCCGTAGACGTAGCCGGTACCTCCCGGGGCTACGGACCAGGCGTTGGTAACCGCCAGGGCGCCGGTCAGGGGCACGGTAGACTGGAAGCCGCCGCCGTTAAAATAGAGGGCCCCGGGGCCGAACGCCTGGTTGTTAGTGATTGTCGCGTTGGTGTTGGCGTTGAAGGTCGTCCCGCCGGTATAGGAATTGGTATTGTAGAGGATTGGGCTAGTGGTCAAACTCAGCCCGCCGGCGCCGCTGATCGCGCCCAAGACGTTCGTCGTGCCGGACCCGTTCAGCGCCAGGAGATGCCCGCCGTTGGCGACGCTGCCGCCGATGGCCAGGGTCTTTCCCGAAGCGACGCTCCAGTTCTGGGCGGCCCCTAGGGTAAAAGGGCTGTTGAACGTCGCAGTCTCGTTGGCCGTGATGCCGCCGGAGCCGAGCGTGATGCCGCCGCCGCCGAATGTGTACCCCGTGGCCCCGGAGTTGATGGTGATCGCGTTGGCCTTGATCCCGGAGGAAACGGTGATCGCGCCGCTGCCGGCCGTGCTAAACACGGCCTGGCTGGTGGCGGTACTGTTCACCCAGGCGGTGCCCCCGCCGCTCCAGTCCTTGGACGTGGTATCCCAAGTCCAATTACCGGCGCCGTTCGTCCAAGTGTAGACGGTTGCGGCGTGTGCCGGGATGGCGGTCAGGAGGCGCACCCCGATCAGCACGAAAAGACTCACAAGCCGAGCGCGGCGCACATGGCAACGCACGATACACCCCCCAAATGAGCCTTAGAGGCTATCCTCATTCGACCACCTTCCTACCGACATGTCAATAATCTGGATGCCCCTCCAACGGGTGCTATCTGAAAAAATTCTTGACCTGTCCTGTGGACGCTCGATCAAAGAACCGGTCCCCGTTGCACGCCGCCGGAATTCTGGCACAATGACGGCCGGAGATCGTTCGAATCGCGCATTTCAGGAGAAGGAGGATTCCATGCCACGACCCGTCACGATGTTCACCGGCCAATGGGCGGACCTGCCGTTGGAAGAACTGGCCAAGAAGTGCAGCGGCTTCGGTTATGACGGCCTGGAGCTGGCCTGCTGGGGCGACCACTTCCAGATCGACCTGGCGTTGTCCCAGGCCGACTACTGCGAGTGCAAGCGCGAGCTGCTGGAGCGCAACGGCTTGCAGGTCTGGGCCATCAGCAATCACCTGGTGGGGCAGGCGGTGCTGGACCTGATCGACGGGCGGCACCAGGCCATCCTGCCGCCGGCGGTGTGGGGCGACGGCAACCCGGCCGGCGTGAACGCGCGGGCCGCCGAGGGCATGAAGGACGCCGCCCGCGCCGCCCAAAAACTGGGCGTGAGCGTGGTCAACGGGTTTACGGGCTCGAGCATCTGGCACCTCTTATATTCCTTCCCGCCGGTGCCCCCCAAGGCCATCGACGACGGTTTCAAGCTCTTGGCCGAGCGGTGGAACCCGATCCTGGACGTTTTCGGGCAGTGCGGGGTGAAGTTCGCCTTGGAGGTCCACCCGACGGAGATCGCCTTCGACCTGTACACGGCCCAGCGGGCGCTAGAGGCGCTGGACTACCGCGAGGAGTTCGGCTTCAATTTCGACCCCAGCCACCTGATCTGGCAGGGGGTCGATCCGGTGGAGTTCATCCGCAAGTTCCCGGACCGGATCTTCCACGTGCACATGAAGGACGCGCTGGTGACGCTCAACGGCCAGAGCGGGATCCTCTCCAGCCACTTGAACTTCGGCGACCCGCGCCGCGGCTGGGACTTCCGCTCGCTGGGCCGCGGCGGCGTGAACTTCGAGGAGATCGTGCGGGCCCTGAACCAGGCCGGCTACGAGGGCCCGCTCTCGGTCGAGTGGGAAGACAGCGGCATGGACCGCGAGCACGGCGCAAGAGAGGCCTGCGAGTTCGTCCGCAAGACCGATTTCGAGCCCAGCCGGCGGGCCTTCGACTCCGCGTTCGACAAGGAAGAACAGGGGTAAGGCGTGGTCGTCCGCTGAACGGGATCCCGGGGCCACTACCGCTCGCGGTAAGTGATGCGGCCCTTGGTCAGGTCGTAGGGCGACAACTCGACCCGCACCTTGTCGCCCGGCACGATGCGAATGAAGTTCTTTCGCATGCGGCCGGCGACGTGGGCAATGACCTTGTGCCCGCTGTCCAACTGCACGCGGAACCGCGTATTGGCCAGCGCCTCGGTCACTACGCCGTCGACCTCGATCGCTTCCTCTTTCTTGGTCATACACCACTCCGGCAACAGACGTTCTCGGGTTACTTCTTCGGCCGTCTCTGCACCTCGTGGCAACGCTTGCAGCGCGTCACCTGGCTGTTGATCTTGCCGCCGCACTTGGGGCAGCGGCGGCTCTTGAGCTTCAAGACGAACTTCGTTCGCGGGCGGGATTGCATGGCCACGGCTCCGGGCGACTCGTGTCGAGAACAGCGGTTCAGTCTAGCCGATCCGGCGGACTGCGCCTAGGGGTCCGGGGGCAGGGGTCGGGGGCCAGGGGTCAGTTCTGACTTGTCAGTTGTCGGTTGGACCGCGAACCGAAAGCCTAGGGCTGGCCTGGCCCTCAGCCCCCTCCGCACCCTTCCACCCCGCGACACAGTCGCGGGGTTTTTCCCTGGCCCCTGTCCCCTGACCCCTTCTTCCCGCGGGCGGTATAATGGGTGGCTAGTGGAGGCCGTCGCGTGAAACTGGTGATTGCCGTCATCCAGCCGACCAAGCTCAATGCCGTGCGGGAGGCCCTCGAGAAGATCGAGGTCACCCGGCTGACGGTCTGCGATGCCCAGGGGTTCGGCCGCCAGCGGGGCCGTAGCGAGATGTACCGCGGCCACGAGTACACGACCGTCCTGCTGCGGAAGATCGTGCTGGAGATCGTCGTCAACGACGATTTTCTGGACCGCACCCTGAGCACGATCATCCACGTCGCGCGGACCGGGCCGGAAGGAAACATCGGCGACGGCAAGATCTTCATCCTGCCGGCGATGGAAGCGATCCAGATCAACGATGGCAGCCGGGGGAAAGGGGCCGTGTGAAGGGGACGGGGAATAAGGGGATGAGGCGCGGCTGCCATGCTTGCTAAGCGAGCGCAGCGAGACAGCAAGTATGTCGGCGGCCCAACT
>Ga0181527_1002985_pt1 | contig 15395 bp, 11 predicted proteins | sample PEATcosm2014_Bin_30_FD_119762 | JGI IMG/M metagenome (GOLD analysis project Ga0181527, IMG submission 119762) | Peatland microbial communities from MTU Mesocosm Facility, Houghton, MI, USA - PEATcosm2014_Bin06_60_metaG | ecosystem: Environmental > Terrestrial > Soil > Wetlands > Peat | place...
GGAAATCTCGCTCGACCCCGTCCCCGGCGAAGAAAACGTCCAAAACAACAAAGTGACGCGCCTGGTCAACGTCGAAGCGCGCAAGCCGCGCATCCTTTATATAGAGGGCGAGCCGCGCTGGGAGTTCAAGTTCATCCGCCGAGCCCTGGACGATTACAACAACATCGAATTGGTGACCATGCTGCGAACCACCCAGAACAAGATCTACCGCCAGGGCGTGCCCGACCCGCCGGAGCCGCACGAGCTGGAGGACGGCTTCCCCTCGAAGGCCGAAGATCTGTTCGCATACCAGGGGTTGATCATCGGCAGCGTGGAGGCCAACTATTTTACGCCCACCGAGCAGCAGTTGATCCGCGATTTCGTGGACCGCCGCGGCGGCGGCCTGCTGTTCATGGGCGGGCGCGCCACGCTCTCCGACGGCGGCTACCCCGGTTCGCCGCTGGCCGACCTGGTGCCCACCAACCTGCCGGAGGGCAAAGGCACTTTTCACCGCGACTTCACGGGCCAGGAACTCACCGCTGCGGGCGCGCAGAGCGTCCTCTGCCGTCTGGATGAGGACCCCGCGCGCAACCTCGAGCGGTGGAAGAAGATGCCACAGATGGCCAATTACCAGGACGCCGGCGATCCCAAGCCCGGCGCCACGGTGCTGTTGGTTTCCACCCCCGCGGGGAAGCGCAAACCGCCGTTGCTGGTGACGGAAAATTACGGCCGCGGCCGCACCGTGCTGTTCTCGACCGAGGGAAGCTGGCGCTGGAAGATGTGGCTGCCCCATGACGACAAGACCCACGCCACTTTCTGGCAGCAGATTCTGCGCCACCTGGTGACCGATACGCCGGGCCAGGTGACTGCCTCGACACCCAAGTCCGTACTCTCCGATGAAACCAAGGTGCCGCTGCGGGTGGAAGTGCGCGACAGGCAGTACAAGCCCGTGACCGACGCCAAGGTGCAGGCCCGCTTCATGGGGCCCGATGGCGCTTCCGCCACCGTCGAGCTGACGCCGCAACCGCTCGAAGAGGGCGTCTACAGCGGGGAATGGACCGCCGAAAAGCCGGGATCTTACGTGGCCGATATTATCGCCGGCAGGGAACAGGAAGAGATCGGGCGTGACGTGGTGACTTTCCGAAGGGAAGACGGCGTGGCGGAGAATTTCCATACCTCGCAGAATCGCGAACTCCTGGAGAAGCTCTCCGACGAGACCGGCGGACGTTACTACACGCCCGGTGAAGCGTCCAAGTTGGCGAATGAAATCTCGTACTCGGAAGCCGGCATCTCGACAAGGGAGACGCGCGACCTGTGGGACATGCCCGCCATCTTCCTGCTGGCTCTCGGCCTACTCGCCTGCGAGTGGCTGCTGCGCAGACGGTGGGGTGTGGTATGAAGCTGTTCTGGCTGCTGCTGCTGGCCGCGCTCTCGGCGCCTGCCACCACTTTTTATGTGACCATCTCCGGCCTGGGCGGCGAGCCGGATTACGAACAGCGCTTCAAGATGTGGGCCGAAGATATCGACTCGAGTTTGAAGCGCGCCGGCGGCGATTCCAGCGTGGTCACGCTGGTCGAGCCCACGCGCGAACAGATCCGCGCGCGATTCGCCGAGATCGCGAAACAGGCGAAGCCCGCCGATGCGCTGGTGGTGATGCTGATCGGCCACGGCACCTTCGATGGCGTGGATTACAAATTCAACATTCCCGGGCCCGACATTACGGGCGCGGAGCTGGGGGCGCTGCTCGACCGCGTGCCGGCCACGCGCCAGCTCGTGGTGAACATGACCAGCTCCAGCGGCGGCTCCATCGAGGCGCTACGCCGGCCCGCGCGCGTGGTGATCGCCGCCACCAGGACCGGGACGGAAAAGAACGCCACGGTGTTCGCCCGCTATTGGGCCGAAGCGCTGCGGGATCCAGCGGCGGACGCGGATAAGAACGAAGCCATCTCGGCGCTCGAAGCCTTCCATTACGCCCAGCGCAAAACCGCCGATTTCTACGAATCTCAAAAGCGCCTGGCCACCGAGCACGCGGTGCTGGAGGACACCGGCAAGGGCGAGGGCGAGCGCGTTCCCTCGGCCGAGAACGGCGAAGGTAGGCTGGCTGCGGCCTTCCCGGTGGTGCGGCTGGGCGCCAACGCCGCCGCGGCGCGCGACCCCGCCAAGCGGCCGCTGCTCGAAAAGAAGGAGCAGCTTGAACAAGCCATTGACAAGCTGAAGTACGAGAAGGCCGCCATGCCCGCCGACGCGTATAAGAAGCAATTGACGCAGCTCTTGCTGGAACTCGCGCGAACCCAGGAGGCCCTCGATAAATGAGCATGTCGCTCAGCTTGTGGGGCAGCTTTGCAAGCTGCGCGCCGGTTTGTTACCGGCGCAACTGGCGGGTTGCCAACCCGCCGCAGGATGCAATCCTGCCCCACAAACCTGTACTGGTCGCCTTCGTGCTGTTGCTGGCGTCGCTTCTGCCGGCGCAGACGCTGGAGCGGGCCGAGGCATTCTGGAAAGCGCGCCGCTTCCAGGAAGCCAATGACGTGTTCCGCGCGCTGGTCGCCCAGAATCCTAAAAATCCCGATTACAAGGTGCGCTGGGGCCGGCTGTATCTGGATAACTCTCAACCGGACATTGCGGTGGACCTCTTCAACGAGGCGCTCCAATTGAAGAAGGACCACGCCGGCGCCCTGCTGGGCCTGGCCTTGGTGGCCGCGGAGGATTACGAAAGCGTGGCCGCTGATCTGGCGCACCAGGCGCTGGCGTCGGACCCCAAGCTGGTGGAGGCCCAGGAACTGCTGGCACGGCTGGCGCTCGAGGACAACGACACCGCCAAGGCCGCCGAAGAGGCGAACAAGGCCCTCGCCCTCGGCGCGAAGTCCATCGGGGGCAGAGCCATCCTGGCCACCATCGACTGGCTGGCCGGCAAGAAGGACACAGCCTTCGACCCCCACGCGGCCCGCGGCTACGAGACGGCGGGCCACTTTTTCGTCATCAACCGCCGCTACGAAGAAGGCGTTCAGTATTACCGCAAGGCCATCGAGCTCGATCCGGAATTGTACAGCGCGCGCTCGCAACTGGGCGTCAACCTGATGCGCCTGGGCCAAGATCAAGAGGCTTACACCCAGCTAGAGACTTGCTACAAGAACGGCTTCCAAGACGCCGCCACGCGCAACTCGCTGAAGCTACTCGATAGCTATAAGAAATTCGACACCGTTCAGACCGGCCTCATCATCCTGAAGCTAGACAAGAAGGAAGCGGAACTGCTGCGTCCCTACTTCGAATCGGAAATGGAGCGCGTGATCGCGACCTACGAGAAGAAGTACCGGATCAAGCTCGCCAAGCCGGTGCGGGTGGAGGTTTACCCCGACCACGAAGACTTCGCCGTCCGCGCCCTCGGCATGCCCGGGCTGGGCGCGCTGGGCGTCACCTTCACATCCGCCACCTATGGCTCTTTCATTGCCATGGACAGCCCTTCCGGCCGCCCGCCGGGGAGCTTTCATTGGGCCTCCACCCTGTGGCACGAGATGAGCCACGTGTTCACTCTGACGCTGACCGATTCCCACGTGCCGCGCTGGTTCACCGAGGGCCTGGCCGTGCACGAAGAGACCGCGGTCTCGCCGGAGTGGGGCGACCGGCTGGCTCCGCCCGTCATCATGGCGATCAAGGACAAGAAGCTACTGCCGGTTGCGGAGCTGGACCGCGGCTTCGTGCATCCTACCAGCCCCGCGCAGGTGGTGGTGAGTTACTTCCAGGCCGGCCGCATCTGCGACTACATCGACGATAAGTGGGGCTGGGCGACGCTGCTCGCCATGCTACGCGATTTCGGCAACGACGACGACACGGCCACGGTCGTCCGCAAGGAATTGAAGATGGAATCGGTCGAATTCGACAAACAGTTTCTGGTGTCCGTCGAAGCCGGCACTAAGAACGTGGTGGATCACTTCGACGAATGGCAAAAGAGACTGAAGCAGGTCAATGCCCTGTCGAAGAGCAAAGACTACGACGGCGTCATCAAGGAAGGCGTGGCCATCCGCGACATGTATCCGGACTACGTCGAGGATGGCAGCGTCTACGAGTTTCTGGCCAGCGCGTACTTGGCCAAAGACAACAAGCCCGCGGCCATCGACGAGCTAGAGCGCTACGTCAAAGCCGGCGGGCGCAATCCCGACTCCATCAAGCTGCTCTCCAAACAACTCGAAGACGCCGGCCGCAAGAAGGAAGCTGCGGACGTGCTGGTCCGCCTCAATTACATCTATCCGATGGATAACGACCAGCACCAGGCGCTGGGCGCGCTGTGGATGGACGCGGGCAACCTGGCCGGCGCTATCGCCGAGTTCCGCGCGGTGCTGGCGCACAATCCCATCGATCCGGCGCGGTCGCACTACGACCTGGCGCGCGCCTACCAGTTGAACCACCAGCCCGAGCAGGCCATAGAGGAATTGCTGGCGGCCCTGGAAACCGCCCCAGGGTACCGCCCCGCCCAAAAGCTCTTGCTGGAATTGACGACAAACGAAGCTAAGTGAGAATGGAACATCATGTCAACAACCGCGACTCCGCAGATTGATTCCGAGGCTTTGAGAAAGCGTATCCAGCGCTTCCGCCAGGTGCACTCCGAGATCGTGACGCAGGTTCACCGCGTGATCGTGGGCCAGGAGGAGGTGCTGGAGCAGGTCATGATCGGCCTGTTCGTGGGCGGCCACTGCCTGATAACCGGCCTGCCGGGCACCGCCAAGACGCTGCTGGTGCGCACCCTGGCGCAGACCCTCGGCCTGGTTTTCAAACGCATCCAGTTCACGCCGGACCTCATGCCGAGCGACATCACCGGCACCGACATTATCGAAGAGGACCCGGTCAGCGGCCACCGCACCTGGACCTTCGTGCCGGGGCCGATCTTCGGCAACATCCTGCTGGCCGACGAGATCAACCGCACTCCGCCGAAGACGCAGAGTGCGCTGCTGGAGGCCATGCAGGAGATGGCCTGCACGGTGCGCGGCAACAACTACAAGCTGCCCGCTCCGTTTTTTGTGCTGGCGACGCAGAACCCCATCGAACTGGAGGGCACCTACCCGCTGCCCGAGGCGCAGCTAGACCGCTTTCTGTTCAACACGGTGCTCGACTACCTTACTGCCGATGAAGAGCTGGAGGTGGTGGACCTTACGACCGTCACCACCATCCCGCACGCGGACCCGGTGACGAACGCCGCGGAGATCCTGGATTTCCAGCAGTTGGTGCGCATGGTCCCGATCGGCGAGAGCGTGGCGCGCCACGCCGTGGATATGGTGCGCGTGTCGCGTCCCCGCGACGAGTCATCGCCCGACTTCGTGAAGAAGTACGTGAACTACGGCGCCAGTGTCCGCGCCGCCCAGTTCCTGGTTTTGTCGGCCAAGGCGAGGGCGCTGATGCGGGGGCGGTATCACGTGAGCTATGAAGACATACGCGCGATGTATATTCCGATCTTGCGTCACCGGCTGTTGCTGAATTTCCATGCGGAATCGGACCGGCTGAACCAGGATGACATTTTGAAGCGGATACTGGAGTGGAAGGGGGCGCCTAGGGAGTAGGAGTTGAATCACCGCAGAGACGCAGAGAAGAGAAGAGTAAGATGGAAAAGTCAAAACCTGAGAGCGCAGAGGGGGCAGAGGTAATAAGTGCTCCCCGGGTGTCTCGGTTGAATCAACTGACTGAACAAATAATTGGCGCTGCCATTGAAGTCCATCGGCAGACCGGGCCGGGCTTGATGGAATCGGTCTATGAGGAATGTCTCTGCTATGAGTTGAGTCGGTTGGGCCTAGCCTTCCAACGCCAGGTCCATTTACCGGTCTCTTACAAGGGCGTTAAGTTGGATTGTGGTTTCATAATGGATCTGCTGGTGGAGGATATAGTTGTTTTGGAGTTAAAGACGGTTGATCAACTCCTTCCAATCCACTTCGCGCAATTACTTACATATCTAAAACTATCAGGTAAGAAAGTGGGTCTCCTGATCAACTTTAACGAGCCGGTTTTGACAAAAGGTCTGAAACGACTGGTGAACCATTTTAGAGAACCCTCGGGAGCACCTGTTACCTCTGCCTCCTCTGCGTTCTCTGATGTTGCTTTCTTAACTCTGCGTCTCTGCGTCTCTGCGGTGAAATAGAATGTTACAGCGCTTCCTGGACCCATCCACGCTGGCTTCCATCTCGGGGCTGGACCTCGTCGCCAAGACCGTTGTCGATGGGTTCGTGGCGGGGCTTCACCGGTCTCCGGATTTCGGGTTTTCCCAGGAGTTCGCCGAGTATCGCGCGTATTCGCAGGGCGATGACCTCCGGCACGTCGATTGGAACGTCTTCGCTCGCACCGAGAAGACCTTTCTCAAGCGCTACCGAGGGGAGACTAATACCCGACTGCTGGTTCTGCTCGATACCTCGGCCTCCATGGCGTACGGGTCCGGGGCGGTTACCAAGCTGGATTACGCGCGCTTCGTGGCGGCGTCGTTGTGTTACATGGCCCATGTGCAGCGCGACGCTGCGGGGCTGATCGTGTTCGATGAAGATGTGAGCAACTACGTGGCGCCTTCCACCAGACAGGGGCAGCTCTTCCGGCTGCTGCACGGCATCGAAAAGGCCGAAGCGGGGACGCGCACGGATTTCGCCAAGCCGTTCGCGCATTTTCAGAATTTCCTGCACCGGCGCGGCATCGTGGTGGTGCTCTCGGATTTCTACGAGCAGCCGGACATCATCGTCAAAACGATCGAGCCGCTGCGCTACCGGGGCAACGACGTCATCCTCTTTCACTTGCTCGACCCGCAGGAGATCAAGCCGAAATTCCGCGAGCCGGTGCTGCTGGTCGATATGGAAAACGCGGCCGATACGCTGGAAGTTTCGCCCGAGTATACGAGAGACGAGTACCCGCGGAAGATCGATTCGCACATCGAGGCGCTCAGCTCCAAGGTGCGCGCCGCGGGCATGGAATACTTCCTTATGAATACCGCGCGGCCGCTGGATGAAGGGCTGCGCGAGTACCTGGCCGTGCGCAAGGGGAGGCTGTAGATGGGCTTCTTCACGCCCTGGTTTCTGGGCGGCGCGGTGGCTGTGGGACTGCCCATCTGGCTGCATCTTCTGAAGAAACACAAGACGACGCCGCTGCCGTTCAGCTCCCTGATGTTTTTCGAGCGCCGCATACAAAGCTCCATCAAGCACCGGCGGCTGCGCTACCTGGTGCTGTTGGCGTTGCGGATGGCGCTGATCTTGCTGATCGTGCTGGCGTTTGCGCAGCCTTACGTGCGCCAGGCGGTGACGCCGGCCAGCCGCACGGGGGAAGTCACCGTGCTGGCGATTGACGACTCTCTCAGCATGCAGGCCGGCAACCGGCTGGACCAGGCCAAGAAGATGGCACGGCGCATGGTGGCGGGGCTGCGCCTGGGGCAGCGCGCGCAGGTGCTGGCGTTCGGAGCGCGCGTGCAGGTGATGAGCGAGGTGACCGACGATCACACGCCGCTCAACGCCGCGATCGATGCCATCGAAAGCTCCGACGCGCGCACGTCGTTCGCGGAACTGGCGCGCTCGCTGCGCTCCATCGCGCAATCGATCCAGCTTCCGCTGGCCGTACACCTCTATTCGGACATGCAGCAGACCGGCATGCCGGCCAATTTCAACGATCTCCGGTTGAATGCGGCGGTGCGGCTGGAGCCGCACCCGCTGGAGACCAAGGAAGTCCCCAACTTCGCCCTGGAGAACGTGGTGGCGCCTCGGCGCGTGTACGACAGCCGCAAGTCGCGCGTGCTGGCCACCATCGCGGGTTTCGGCAATGCCAAGGCCACGCGCAGCGTTTCGCTGGCGCTGAATCGTCGCGTGATCGAAACCAAGACGGTGGAGGTGCCGGAGAACGGGCGCGCGACGGTGGAGTTCCTCTCGCTCGAAGTGCCTTACGGGAACAACCGGGGCGAGGTGCGCATCGATTCCGCGGACGCGCTGGCGGCCGACGACGTTTTCTACTTCTCGGTGGAGCGCGCCGACCCGCGCCACGCCCTGTTCGTACACGAGGCCGAGAACAGTCGTGATTTGCTGTATTTCAAAGCGGCGATGGAGGCCTCGGGGCAGTCCGCCTTCGAGTCGGACCCCGCCACGCCGGACCAGACCGCCAACCTCTCGCCAGGCAAATACGCGTTCGTGGTGCTTTCCGACGTGGGCGCGATACCGGCCGCCTTTGAAGATCAGTTGCGCGAGTACGTGCGCGGCGGCGGCTCGGTGCTGATCGCCCTGGGCCACATGTCGGTGGCGCGCGCGCGGGTGCCGGTGACGGAAGATCGCATCGAAGAAACGCGCTATGCGGGGAGGGAAGGCGAGCGCTTCCAGACGGCGGCCTGGCTGGACCGCTCCCACCCATCCATATTGAAGGACGACCGCTGGGACGACGTCAAGTTCTACCAAGCCATCCGCGTGGCGCCGGGCACCGCGCGCGTGGCGGCCAGGCTCTCAGACCAGACGCCGCTGCTCATGGACCACCAGGTGGGCGAGGGCCATATTCTGGTGTTCGCCTCCACCTTCGACAACGTGGCCAACGATTTTCCGCTGCACGCCTCCTTCGTGCCGTTCATCCAGCAGACCGCGCGATACCTGGGCCGGCTGGACGAGGGGCCTCCCAGCGTGCTGGTGGGATCTTTCGAGGAGCTGCGCGATTCCAGGGAGAAAGGCTCCGCGGTGGAAGTGGTGGACCCCAAGGGCGGTCGCGTCCTTTCGCTCGAAGAAGCCACCGAAGCGCAGAACATTCAGTTCACCTCGGCCGGTTTCTACGAGATCCACCGGCCCAACCGCGCCGATGAGCTGGTGGCCGTGAATGCGGACCGCCACGAGTCCGATCTGACACCGGCCCCGGCGGAGACCCTGGCTTTGTGGCAGAATACAGCGCAGGGGTCCTCGGAGGGCGGAGCGGCGGCGGCGGGAGAGCAGAAACCGCTTTCGCTCTGGTGGTATGTCATGCTGGTGGTACTGGCACTCGCCGTAAGCGAATCGCTGTTGGGGAATCAACATCTGTCTGTGGACAAGGAGGCGGCATGAATCCTTTGGATCGCCTGTCCGAATATCTGGGCATTATAGAGCGCCGGCTGCGATGGCTGACGCTGACGCGCGGAGCGGCGGTGACAGCGGCCGCGGCCCTGGCTCTGACGGTGGTGGCCGTGCTGGCGGCCAACTACTTCGCCTTTTCCAATTGGAGCGTGCTGGGCGCGCGGGTGTTTCTCTTTCTGGGGCTGGCATTCGCCCTGGCGGCGGCCCTGATCGTGCCGCTGATCCGCCTCAACCGGCGGCGCGCGGCGCGTGCAGCCGAGCACCGGTGTCCCCAGTTCGAAGAGCGCCTGCTCACCTTCAGCGAGCGCGTGGAGCAGAACCCGGGCGATCCCTTCCTGGAGCTGCTGGCGGCCGATACGCTTGCGGTGGCCGAGCACGCCGAGCCGAGAGAGATTGCCCGCACCGCCTGGATTTTCAGCTTCTCTTCCGCCGCCGCGGCCGCCGCCCTGGTGCTGCTCTGGCTGGCCACGTCCGGCCCGGGCTTCCTGGGCTACGGTACTTCGCTGCTGTGGGGCGGCGTGCCGAAGGGCGGCGTGAAGCCCTACTACGACATCCAGGTCGAGCCCGGCAACCGCACCGTGCGCAAGCGCTCGGACCAGGCGATCACCGCCCGGCTGGTGGGCTTCACCGCGCCCAAAGTGCGTTTCTTCGCGAAATACGCCAGCGCGTCGCAGTGGGAGCAGGCCGAGATGGGAACCGAGCCGGGCGGCTCCGCCTACCAGTTCCTGATCGCCGGCGTGCCGGAATCGCTGGAATACTACGTAGAAGCGGGCGGCGTGCGGTCCTCGTCCTACAAGCTCAACGTGGTGGATCTGCCATCGGTCAAAAACATCCGCGTCACCTATCGCTACCCCGCGTGGACCGGCATGAAAGACCGCGTGGAGGACCCCGGCGGCGATCTGCGCGCCGTCGAGGGCACCACCGCCGAGGTGGCCATTCAGACCGACAAGCCGCTCGCGACTGGCGCCATCTTGCTGGATGACGGCTCCAAGCTCGCCCTGCGCCAGGGCGGCGCGGGCGAACTGGTGGCCAGCGTGCCCATCCAGAAGGACGGGCTGTATCACGTGGCCGCGGTCGAGAACGGCGAAGACGTGCGGCTCAGCGAAGACTATTTCATCGAAGCGCAGAAGCAGCGCCCGCCGGAGGTGAAAATCGCGCGGCCGGGCCGCGATTTCCGCGCCTCGCCCATCGAGGAAGTCACCGTCCAGGTGGAAGCCAAGGACGATTTCGCCCTGAAGGACGTGGCCCTGCACTACTCCGTGAATGGCGGCGCGGAGAAGACGGTTTCCATGCTGCCGGCTAAGGACGCCAGGAATTCTTCCGGAACCACGGTGCTGGCGCTGGAGGATTTCAAAGTGGAGCCGGGCGACATCGTCAGCCTGTACGCCACCGCCAAGGATGCGCGCGCCACCAGCAACACCGATATGTTCTTCATCGAAGCGCAGCCGTTCGAGCGAAACTACTCGCAATCCCAGCAGGAGGGCGGCGGCGACGATAGCGGCGCTGGCGGCCAGGGCGGGCAGCAGAACCAGATTTCGCAGCGCCAGAAAGAGATCGTCACGGCCACTTGGAACCAGCTCAAGGGCTCGGGCGCCCGGGGCAGCGATGCGGAGAACGCGGCGTTTCTTTCCTCGGTGCAGTCGAAACTGCGCGACCAGGCGAAATCCCTCTCCGAGCGGATGAAGGCCCGCTCGATCGAGGGTGCGGGCGACTCTTTCAAGAGCTTCGTCGACGACATGGACAAGGCCGTGGAGTCGATGGGGCCGGCCTCCGACAAGCTGAAGGGCGCGAAGTGGCAGGACGCGCTGGCGCCGGAACAGAAAGCGCTGCAATACCTGTTGCGCGCGGAGGCCACCTTCCGCGACATCCAGGTGGCGTTTGGAAGCCGCGGCGGGCGCGGCGGTGGTGGCGGAGGCGGCGGCAATGGCGCCACGCGCGACCTCGAAGGACTGTTCGACCTGGAGCTCGACACCGAGAAGAACCAGTACGAGAGCGGCCGGATGACGCAATCCGCCGACCAGCGGCAGCGCGCCATCGATGAGGCGCTGCAAAAACTCGAGCAGCTCGCCAGGCGGCAGCAGGAACTGGCGCAGCAGCAGCGCCAGCCGCAGCAGACCTCTCAACAGCGCTGGCAGCAGGAGATGCTGCGGCGTGAAGCCGAGGAGCTGCAGCGCCAGATGGAGCAGTTGAGCCGGGGCGACAACGGACAACTAAGCCGCAACGGCCAGCAAAGCCAGCAGGGCCAGCAAAGCCAGCAGGGACAACAGGGACAGCAGGGCCAGCAGAGCGGGCAGCAGGGCCAGCAGCCGAGCGGGGCGCGCGGGGCCGACTCGCAGCAATTGCGGCAGACCCTCGACCGTTTGCAGCAGGCGGTGAACGATATGCGCTCGGCGGCGTCCTCCCAACAGGCCGGCACGCCACAGGGCGAGGCCGAGGCCCGGCGCGCCGCGGACCGTCTGCAAGAGGCGCAGCAGACGCTCTCCGGGCTGCGCAGCCAGGAAGCCGGCAGTCAAGTGGACAACCTGGCCCGCCAGGCCGCGGAACTGGCCAGCCGCCAGCAGGATTTCGAAGGCCAGATGCGCCGCGCCTACGGCCCGCAGAGCAAGGATCTCACCCGCCAGCAGGCCGAACAGTTGGCCGGCCAAAGAGACGGCGAAATCAAGGATCTGAAGCAGCTCGAGCAGGAGATGCAGAACGCCGTGCGCGACCTGATGGCCACCGAGCCCAAGACCTCGAGCAAGCTGCGCCAGGCGCTGGGAGATATGCAGCAGGCGGAGTTGCCGCGCGACATGCAGCGCAACGCCAATTGGATCCGCCAAGGCATGGGCGAGTTAGGCGTGATGTCGGAATCCATGATCACGCAGGGCCTCAATGAGTTGCGGGACCAGTTGAAAGAGGTGCAGCAGTCGATGGCGGCGGGCGGCAAGGATGACAAGCCCGGCGGGCAGGATGACAAGGCGATGGAGCAGGCGCTGAGCAACGTCGAGCGCTTGCGTCAACAATTGGAGCAACTGCAGGCCCAGCGCGGGCAGCAAGGGCAACCGGGCGGTCAGCAAGGGCAGCAGGGTGGTCAGCAAGGCCAGCAGGGGCAAGGCGGCAAGCAGGGGCAACAGCAGGGGCAGGGCGGGCAACAGGCTCAAGGTGGCCGGCCAGGACAGCAGGGCGGCCAGTATGGTGGCCAGAATAATGGCCCATATGGTGGCAATCTCTGGATCGGCGGCCCCAACGGCCCCGTCCGTCCGGAGGATTTCCAGAACACCTATCGCAATACGCTCGAAAGCCTGCGGCAGCTCGAACAGCAGGCGCAGGCCGATCCCAACATGCTGAAGGACATCCAGACGCTTATGCGCGACCTGCAGCGGCTCGATCCCTACACCTACGCCAACGATCCGCTACTGGCGGAGCGGATTCACGCCGCGCTGATGTCGGGCGTCGAGCAGGTGGAAATGGAACTTCGCCGCAAGGTGGAGGAGACCACCGGCAACGGCAGCGTCCGCAGCCCCGGCGGTGAGACCGTGCCGCAAGGCTACGCCGACGCCGTGGCGGAATACTTCCGCAAGCTGAGCAAATCGAAGTAGCGGGGGCCGTGCGATGGTCCGGGGGGCGCTGCGCTCAATTATTGGTTCCCTGTATGCCCTATCAACACTTCCAAAGGTGCCGAGCCGAGAATGAAAGGTGCGTCGGCGTCCCGCTCAGTGGGCCGCCAGTCGCGGTCGTGAAACCCGTAAATGTTATAGCGGCCGGGGCTCGGGGCTATCCGCCCGCTGCATTCCATGCGAAAAGTGTCTGCTCCGTCGCGGAATGTCAGGACATTATCCGAAACTTCTCCGGCTCTTTTCAGCTTGGATTCCTGTTTGGGGATCAAAGAGAGTACAAACCGTCCTTGGCCCTGCAAATAGAGCCACACGGCCGCGCCTGAAATTCCGCCGGTGGTGTGCGCGGTGGCGTCCACAAGCTTCCCGTTCACGCTCAGACGCGGCTGATTCACGGACAATTCGACGTCCGCCAAAGTAAAGTCTCGTGCACGCCCAGGCGCCGGCGGGCCGGTGTGTTGGAGCGTGAGGTAGTCGACGACTTTCTGCCCGGTTTTGGGATTCTCCATTAAATCGATCGCCAGGGTGTCGCCGACTCGCACCTCGGGAATGACCGGGTATTTCGGTAACGCGAGCTTGGTCCACGTTTCCGGAAATCCCTGTTCCGCCATCTGCTTGGAGGTGAGGCTCAACGGCGAGATGTGCACCTGGAAAACTCCTGAATTCGGTCCCGGCTCGATCGACAGGTCGTACCCCAGGTATAACTTCTGCTCAGCGTCCCGCCAAAAACGGTGCACCTGGGCATCCACGATCACGCCGCCGACAACGCCCCTTTCGAGTTGCCGCAGCACGGCCGGGTCGGTGCCCGGCCCCGGCGGCGGCTCGATCTTGGCATCGAAGTATACCTGGATGGCGGGCCAGCTTGCGATCTTCGCGATCACCTGGGCGCTGGCCGACAGTGCCGAGACTGCGATGAACAGAACGGACCATTTACTCCGCCGCATATTGGCTCCGGATCACTCGCACCTGAATGTGCGCAACGGGCTGGAAATCCTTCAGATTGAACACCGGGCGGACTGGCTCGGCGGGCGGGCGCCCGTGTTCGCGCGCCAGGGACATACTCATCGCGATCAGGGCAGCCGCCACCGCGAGGCCCACCGGTACGGGGACGCGGATCTGTCCAGTGAGCAGAAAACGTAACCAGGAGCGGCGGCCGCCGAGCACCCGCGCATCCAGCGACGGCGGCGCGTCCGGCACCTGCCATTCGCGCAGAACCTTGCGCAACTGGGGATCGTCATTTGGTTCCATAGGTCGTACCCTCCGTTTCCAGCAAAGGCGCCAGCATGCGCCGCAAGTTATGCCGGCCGCGGTGGAGACGGGATTTCACCGCTGCCAGTTCGCTCCCGGTCGCGCTGGAGATTTCTTCTAGCGACATCTCTTCGTACTCCGCCAGGATGACGGCTTCGCGCTGCAGCGGCGGAAGCATCCGCACAGCGCGCGCGACGGTTTCGGCGCGTTCCTCACCCACCAGATCCAGCGGCCCGCAAATTGAGGACTCGTCCTCCAGCGGCTCGTGAGGCCGCTCCGCGCGCCACCGTTTGAGTATCAGCTTGCGGACCATGCCGAGCAGGAAGGCCCGCAATGCGCCGCGGCTGGGTTGGTACGCTCGGGGATTGCGCCACAGCGCCAGAAAGCACTCCTGCGTAACGTCTTCGGCAGTTGCGGCGGACCCCGTCATGCGGCAGGCGAATCGGTATATGACTTCCTTATGCCTGTGGTACGCGGATTGGAAGTCCGGGTCCGTCATCCTACTGCTAGTTTCCATCGAATCGGCAAAAGGATTCGGCCAGCCGCGAAGTTTTCCGGCCCCGCCACCCGGCGAGTATGGAACTTCGCCGCAAGGTTACGCCAACGCCGTGGCGGAATATCTCTGCAATCTGAGCCAGTCGAAGTAGGGGTCGCCCTTTCATATAGGCTATAATCTATATTGAATCGATAGAAAATAGGTTATAACCTATGAACAAAGCGAAGCTTGCCGCCCACTCCCGCTCCCAACTCGATAGGCGTTTCAATGAGATAGGCCCATTATCGCGGTTCAACGTGCCGGTTCGCGGATGGATCAAGGCCATTCGGGCAGGTCTTGGCATGTCCTCCCAGCAACTCGCGAAACGGCTGGGCGTCAAGCAGCCTTCCGTCGTCGCGCTGGAACAATCCGAAGCGAAGGGCACCATAGAACTCGCGACCCTGCGGCGCGTCGCCGAAGCTCTCGACTGCACCCTCGTTTATGCGCTCGTGCCGAACCAGCCGCTGGAGACCATCGTCCGGGACCGGGCGCGCATACTGCTCCGCCGCCGCGCGCCGGTCGAGCATTCGATGTTGCTTGAGGACCAGGCGGTAAGCGCGAAGGACTCCGAAGCACGGCTGGACGAGTTTGTCCGCGAGACGAATCCGAGCCGGTTGTGGGACGAGCCGTGAACGGCATTTTCGAAAAGCCGGCGAGCGCGACGCCGCCAACGCCGGAGGAAATGCGCGATCTCATCCCCGCGCACATTTCCTACCGCCGCGAATTGAACGAGGCCGAGCAGGAGAATATCGCCCGCGCTGAGGAGTGGGCGTTCAGCCGCCGCCGGCGCGATCTGGTGAGCGAAGTCGGCTTGTCCGCATACACCCGTTCCCGAATGGCAGTGGCCGTCATGCCCGCCTGATGGCCGACCTTCTTGTGATGCGGCTTGGCCGCGAACGGTTTTCGTGGGGACGCGAAAGTCTGCGCGGCCGGGGCGCGGCACGGACGCGCTACATCGAATCGTTACGCGCCGCCGACAATCGCGACATCGCTTTATTGCTGGCGTTCCCA
>Ga0181527_1002986_pt1 | contig 15388 bp, 10 predicted proteins | sample PEATcosm2014_Bin_30_FD_119762 | JGI IMG/M metagenome (GOLD analysis project Ga0181527, IMG submission 119762) | Peatland microbial communities from MTU Mesocosm Facility, Houghton, MI, USA - PEATcosm2014_Bin06_60_metaG | ecosystem: Environmental > Terrestrial > Soil > Wetlands > Peat | place...
ACAGCTTCTCGATTCCCGCGTTCCGCGTGAAGCGCGAGGCCATTCCGGGCCGCTACACCACGGTGTGGTTTGAGGCCACGGCAGTTGGAACCTATCACCTTTTTTGCACCCAGTACTGCGGCACCGACCACTCGCAGATGATCGGCGACGTGATCGTGATGACGCCCGAAGATTACAAGAAGTGGCTGGAGAGCTCGACCAGCGGCAACTCGCTGGCGCAGGATGGCGAGCGGCTTTTCGCGAGCCTGAGCTGCAGCGCCTGCCACAACACGCGGCCCGACGCGCGCGGCCCCAGCCTGGCCAATGTCTACAACGCCCGGCTCACGCTTTCGAGCGGCCAGACGGTCACGGTCGACGACGCGTATTTGCGCGATGCCATCCTGGACCCGTCGCAGCACACCACGCAGGGCTATGCGCCCATCATGCCCACCTACCGGGGGCAGATCAGCGAAGAGGGCGTGATCGCTCTGGTGGAGTACATCAAGAATCTCGATTCCGACTATCGCGTCCAGCAAACTCTCAACACCACCGACCTGCTTCCTGAAACTGAAGGCGGGTCGCCGCGGCGACCGGCCGGGGCCAAGGCGCCCGCGGCCGAGAAGGAGGTCAAGCCATGAGCGCTGGCACTATCGTCAGTCTTCCCGATCAATCCACGGCCAGGATCCCCAAGATGAACTTCCTGACCAGGGAGAACGGCCTGCTCAGCTGGCTGCTTACGGGCGACCACAAGCGGATCGCCACGCTCTACCTAATTTCAATTACGTTCTTCTTTTTCATCGGCGGCGCGCTGGCGGGACTCATCCGCCTGGAGCTGCTGACCCCGCAGACCAGCCTGATGGCCGCCGACACCTATAACAAGGTGTTCACCATGCACGGCATCATCATGATCTTCTTCTTTCTGGTGCCGTCGGTGCCCGCAACGCTGGGCAATTTCCTGATCCCCATGATGATCGGCGCCAAGGATCTGGCGCTGCCCAAGGTCAACCTGTTGAGCTGGTACCTCTACATCATCGGCGGAGCCATGGGCGTTTACGTGATGGCCACCGGCGGCGTGGACACGGGTTGGACCTTCACCACCCCGCTCTCAACGCATTACGTGAACACGCATGTCATCTCCACGGCGCTGGCCGCGTTCATTGCCGGCTTCAGCTCGGTATTCACGGGGCTGAATTTCATCGTCACCATCCACAAGATGCGCTGCCCGGGCATGACCTGGTTCCGGCTGCCGCTTTTCGTGTGGGCGAACTACGCGGCCTCGATCCTGATGGTGCTGGGCACGCCGGTTCTGGCCATCACGCTGGTGCTGATCATTCTGGAGCGCACGGTCGGGATCGGCGTCTTCGATCCGGCCAAAGGCGGCGACCCGCTTCTCTTCCAGCATTTGTTCTGGTTCTACTCGCACCCCGCCGTCTACATCATGATTCTGCCCGGCATGGGGGTCATCTCCGAGGTAGTCTCCACGTTCAGCCGCAAGCGCGTCTTCGGCTACACGGCGGTGGCATTTTCCTCGGTGGCTATCGCCGTCTTCGGATTTTTTGTGTGGGCCCACCACATGTTCATCATGGGCATCTCCAACTACGCGGCGCTCATCTTTTCGCTGCTCACCATGCTGGTCGCGGTGCCCTCGGCCATCAAAATATTCAACTGGACCTTTACGCTCTACAAGGGTTCCATCACCTTTGAGACGCCGATGCTCTACGCCTTCGGCTTCATGGGCCTGTTCACCATCGGCGGGCTGACCGGCGTCTTTCTGGGCACCACCGGCACCGACATTCACCTGACCGAAACGTATTTCATTGTCGCCCACTTCCACTTCGTCATGGTGGGCGGCATGTTGATGGCCTTCTTGTCGGGCATGCACTTCTGGTGGCCCAAGTGGACGGGGCGCATGTATCCCGAAAAGATTTCGCAGTTCGCCGCCGTGGTCACTTTCATCGGCTTCAACTTCACCTTCTTCCCGCAGTTCATCCTGGGCATGCTGGGCATGCCGCGGCGCTACGCCGCCTACCCGCCGGAGTTCCAGGCGCTGAATGTGTTTTCGACGGCGGGCGCCAGCATTCTTGGCGTGGGCTATTTGCTGCCCATCCTCTATCTCACGTGGTCGCTCAAATACGGCGCAGTGGCGGGCAACAATCCCTGGCAGGCCACGGGGCTCGAATGGCAGACGCAGTCGCCGCCGCTGACGGAAAACTTTCTGGAGATCCCCGTCATGGATCACGAAGCCTACGACTACGAGTGGCTGGAGAAACAACAGGAGAAAGAGGTGGCGAGTGTCGGATAGCACCACAGTTGCGAACGGCGCCGCGGCGGAAGCTCATCACGAACATCCGCCGTATCAGCGCCACCACTTCGAGACCGTCGATCAGCAGTTTGACGCCACCAACTTCGCCATGTGGATCTTCCTGCTCACCGAAATCATGTTTTTCGGCGGCCTCTTCACCGCCTATCTGATCATGCGCAACTGGTACTACCCGGCCTTTGTCGCCGCTTCGCACCAGTTGCAAATCGGCTGGGGCACGGCCAACACGGTGGTCCTGATCGCCTCCAGCTTTACGATGGCCATGGGCGTCTGGTCGGCGGAGACGCGGCGCAGGAAATCGCTGGTGCTTTACCTGAGCCTCACGCTCTTATTCGGCCTCACCTTCCTGGGCATCAAGGGCATCGAGTGGCACGAGAAGTGGGAGAAGCACCACATCCCCGGCGAGCACTACAGTGTGCAGTCGTTCGTCGATCCTGCATCGGACGTCGAGGTCCATAAGCAATATCCGGACGACAAGCCGCTTCAGGCAGACATGGCGCAGAAGACCGAGGAGTACTTCTTCCTCTACTTCGCCATGACCGGCATGCACGCGCTGCACATGGTGATTGGCATTGGCATCCTCATCTTCATGATCTTTCGCGCCAGGGCCGGGGCGTACACCACGGGGCACGTCACATTTGTTGAGAACTTCGGTTTGTACTGGCACTTTGTCGACATCATCTGGATCTATCTCTTCGCCCTGCTGTATTTGATCAGCAGGCATTGACCGTTTCCGGGATAGGTGTACCGAGGCCTTGTACTTTCCCACCCTTTTCGCAAAGAGCGCGAAAAGGATGGGGCACGGAAGCGATGGGCATGGCCATCGTGAAATCGCTACAGAGGGTTGAAGCGCATGAGCGAACAAGACATTCAACACGAGCAGGAACACCACATCGTAAGCCCCGCGACCTACGTGATCATTTTGCTGGCGCTGCTGGTGGGCACGGCGTTAACGGTGGCAGCTTCGTACGTCGATCTCGGCGAGTGGCACATCGCTCCCGGCCTCACCCTGTTCTGGAATCCGGTGGTTGCGCTGGCCATTGCGTCGACCAAAATGATTCTGGTGGTGCTGTTCTTCATGCACGTCAAGTACAGTTCCAAGCTCACCAAGCTCACCGTGGCTGCGGGCTTCTTCATGTTCCTGGTGCTGATCGGAATGACGCTGTCCGACTACTTCACGCGGGCTTGGGGACGGTGGTAGAGAAGCAGGGACCAAGGGACCGAGGGAACAAGGGAACAAAGTGAGGGCCGCCTGCGGGCGGCCCTTGCTGTCTGTGCAGACGTCAGCAGGCGTTCCAGCCTCATGAAGGAATCACGGCGGAGTGGCCTTGCTTCCTGGCGAGGCCGTAAAGCGCACGGTCAACAGTGACGAGGGTTGCCTGGATGCCTGCTGCGAAGGCGAGCAGCCAGCAGTCTCCGATTGCCTTCGAAGCCGGCAGCGACGCCAAGGGCTTGGTCATTTTACGGAAGGTGGAATCCACTCCGCGGGGTTCCAGGTAGAATTCCACGCATGGATCTTCGAGCCAGCGGTCGTACACCTGCCAGGCTTCTCGTAGCTTCAGGACCTGGTCTCCCATCACGGCCGAATTGGCCAGCAGCCGCAGCAATCCGATCTGCGTGTAGCGTGAGAATATGAGTTTGTCGTCTCCAGACAGCAGGTTCCGCCACCGCCAAGCGGCATTGTGATGTGTATTTGCGACGTCAGAAAGGGCAAGCCAGACGTTCAGATCAGGAAAAAATAAGGTCATGCGGGTTTTCGTCCGTTGGGTACAACGGGCCACGCTTTCCGGCGCCACGAATCAGCGGACCGGTGACGGGACGGCCCTTCTTGGGACCTGGATAGGTTTGCTCAATCGCATTCACGATCAGCGAGCGGATGGAGGCGCCTGAACTTTCCGCCCGGCGGCGCAGCCTGTCATGCAGTGGCTCGGGAATATCGACGGTGGTGCGAATCGGCATGACATAATTATGTCACCACCGATAAATATTCGCAACCCGCGCCAATCTCTTGGCTGCTGCTTCTACAGCGTTGGCTTCGGCGGCTTTACCACGGTCCACGCATTTGCGCCGGTCACTTTCACCGGCCGCCGGAAGAGCTTTCCATCCTGCACAACGTACAGCCAGTTTTGATCGCCGACTCCTGCAAAGGTCATCGCGGTCAGCGGGCCGCCGCCGGGAACGGGCGGATTCAGAATCTCCACGATGCGGCCGTTTTGCATGGCGACCTGAATGCCGAGCGGCGTCGCGAAGTAGACTTGGCCATTCGTGTCTTCCGCTACACTCCATATGCGGTCGCCTTGCAAACTCGACTCGGTCGTCTCTGGTATTTCCAGGCGATAAAAGGGCTCACCGTTGATGAGCGAGCCATCGGCTGCAATCTGGAGTGACCAGCTATAGCGCCCGAGCGCGTCGGTCGCCACGAGCATCGACTGATCGGGCGAGAGCGCGAGCCCCATGGGCGCGACGATTGCTCGGCCCATGTCCTGCGATTCCACTTTTCCTGAGGCATCGATTCGGCCTGATGACGTTCTTCCGCTTCCGCTAAAGTAAATCGTGCCATTCTGTGCGACTACAAAGTCATAGATTCCAAGACCCCGCGCTATGATCTTTAAATCATTTGACGGAAAGGTAGCCTTATTAAACGAAATGATTTTGTCGGTTCCCAGGGATGCATACCAGCGGCCGTCCGCACCGGGTCTGAGGCGCCTCACGCCGCCTTTCAATCTGAGAAATTGCGTCACGTTTCCAACTGCATCGACGCGCTCGACGGTATTTCCGCTGCAAATATATACGTTTCCCTTGGCATCGGAGGTCAGGCTCCAAACTTGTCCATAATCACGGTCGATAATGTAGTCGCCGCCAATCTGCTGCCACGGCTTGTCGAGATAAATTGTCGAAAAAACGCGATCTGTTACGTCGTATCCGGGCTGGTGTGCGGCCGCGGGCTCGTGCACCACGATCGGCTCGGGATATCCGCGCCACAACCAGCGCAATGCGTCCGGCAAATCCGCTCCGCCCTGCTTCAGGTTGTGCGCTTCGGCGCCCATCTCGAACTTCACGTCGTAGCCCGCGAACTCGAGCGCCTCGTACATCACCTGGTTGTTGATGGGCCAGCTTCCGAAAGGCGAACTCCCGAACGGCTCAGGCGGCACGATGTGGTCCTGGGTTCCGTCCTGCATCCAGATGCGGATCGGCTTGGGCTCGGTCTTGCGCACCAGCGCCGGCAGCGCGTCGGCGCCCTTCATGGAAACGTAGGTTCCGATGAAGCTCAGCACGCGGTGAAACTGGTCGGGCCGGTTCCACGCCGCCGCGAATGCGCCCACCGCGCCCGTGCTTACGCCGCTCAGCCCGCGGTCGTCGGGATTCTTCGACAGGTTGTAGTTCTTGGCCACCGCGGGAATCAGCTCGTTGAGCAGAAACTCGCTGAAGCGCGGCGTCAGCGAGTCGTATTCATAAATACGGTTGTAGCGGTTCTGGTCGGCATCGGAGACAGCAGGCAGAACGCCGGGATCGACGAAGATCGCGATCATCGGCGGCAGGTCGTGTTTGGCGATCAGGTTGTCGAAGACCACCGGCACGCGCATCGCGTCGCCCAGCGCCTGGCTGCCGTCGAGAAAGATCATGAACGGCGTGGGCTTGCTGGCGTCGTACTGCGCGGGGACGTAGACGGCACAGTTGTGCGGGGTGCCGGGGTAGGTTTTGCCCGGCGGGAGAACAAATTTGGTCACCGTGCCTTTGGGCACACCGTCCTGCGGTTGTGAGTCGGGGCCGAGGGTGTAGTTTTGCGCGGGCAGCGCTTGGCCCAAGGAAATCAGCAGCAGAGAAAACAGAATTGGTTTCATCGAAAACCCTGGCTGTGAAGGTTGGTTGTGGAATTTGACGTAATCGAGTCGGGAAAAACGCGCCTGCATAGCTTGCAACGCAACCATCCTACATGGCCCAAGACTCGTTGAAAATGGAATTCAAAGGCCGCACGTGATCCCCGCACCCGCCACGGCGCCAATCCAATCCCCGCCGAACTAGCCGGCCTCGCCAGCACGGCGAACCCCGCCAATCCGCATTTCTCACAGACGTCTCGACGGCAGGCAAGACGGCCGTCGGCCCATTTTCAACCGCCGGCCTGCCCTGCACGGGTCTGGAGACCCCCGCTACAGCCGGTCTGGAGACCGGCGCTACAGGTCCTCGCCGGCAGGGCGAACCCCGCCAAGTCCTGCATTTGCCGCATTACCACCCCTGTATCCGCAATCACACAGGGCTCTGTTCTTGGCTGTCCTATAATGGGCCACAATTTCAAACCCGGAAGCTGCGTGTTTCGTTGAGCGTTATCCGATGGATTTCGCGCTTATCCCCATTGGAAGATCTTCAGACAAGGGGAAGTGCGAATCCGGTCACGGGTGCGCGTCACGGAGCCCATGCTCGATCCGATCGTCTATCGCCCTGTTCGTCTTCACAGGGCAGGGAAGTCCGACAGTCTTGCGCTTGTGCGGGCGCGCCGCGCCGCATGGGCCCGCGCTGCGCTGTTCACAGGTCTTCTCGTCGATCTCGCTTTCGGCCTCGCGACTGTGGCGCAACAACCCCTCGCGCCGCCGCTAACCCCATCCGAGACACAATCCGCGCCGCAGCCGCGAACAGCGCCGCAACCGCAGCCTCTGCCGCCTCGTGTGCTTGCTGCGCAGCACTTTCTCGCGCAGCGTGGAGTGGTTCCCGGCCATCGCGCCCAAGCCCGCTCGCTCTCGCCTCACCGTCTCAGCGCCGGGCTTTCCGCCCGTCCGTTGGCAGCCTCGGCGCAAACCTCCACCAATACCGCCGCCAGCGCCACCTGGCAGCCGCTCGGCCCCACCGCCGTCCTTACTCCGGGTTTCGGCCTGGTCACCGGCCGCATCTCGGCCATTGCGCTCGATCCCTCCGACTCGACGGGCAACCATCTCTATATCGGCACCACCGGCGGCGGGGTGTGGAGTTCCAGCAACGCCGGCACTTCTACTCTCTCCAACATCGTCTTCAACCCGCTGACGGACGCTCTGACCGCTCTGGGCGGGGCCGTCGACGCATCGATCAGCATCGGGGCGCTGACCGTGCAGCCGGGCGAGACCGGCGTCATTCTGGCCGGCACCGGCGATCCCAACGACGTTCTCGACTCCTACTACGGGGCCGGCATCCTGCGCTCCACCGACGGCGGCAATACCTGGAACTTGATCCAGGGAACCTCCGACTTGGAAGATGGGCTGGGCACCCGCGACGTGGTCTTTGCGGGCGAGGGTTTTGCGGGTTTTGCCTGGAGTACCGTCAATCCCCAGGTGGTGGTGGCCGCGGTCACGCAATCGTACGAAGGCGACGTGGTGGACGCGAACCAGCCGGCTGAGAACTGCGAGGGCCTCTACTACTCCTCAGATAGCGGGGCCACCTGGCATCTGGCCACCATCACCGACGGCAGCGGCGCCGTGGTGCAGTCGCCCGGCAATCCACTGCTCGGGCCCAACGGCGACGCGGCTACCTCCGTGGTCTGGAACCCTGTACGCCAGCGGTTCGTCGCGGCGGTGCGCTATCACGGTTATTACCAGTCCTCCGACGGCATCACCTGGACACGCCTTGCCGACCAGCCGGGCGCGGGACTCACCACCGTCGTGTGCCCCACCAACCCGTCGTTTTTCGGTGACCCTGCCTGCCCCATCTATCGCGGCGCGCTTGCCGTCAATCCCCAGTCCGGCGACACCTTTGCCTGGACCGTCGATGGCGACAATCAGGATCAGGGCCTGTTGCAGGACAAGTGCGCAATCAGTAACAGCGGCGTATGCACCAACACCACCATCACCTTTGCTCAGCAATGGAGTACGACCGCTCTTGAAACCAGCACCCTCCAGGGAGCGGCGACCATCGCCAACGGCAACTACAACCTGGCGCTGGCCGCGGTTCCTTCCGGCCAGGAGACGATCGTGCTGGCCGGGGCCAACGACCTGTGGAAGGCGACCTGCCCCGTATCGCAGGGCTGCGCCTGGCGCAACACCACCAACTCCACCACCTGCATGAGCGGCCAGGTGGGCGAATTCCAGCACGCGCTGGCCTGGAACACATCGAATCCGCAGGAGATCTTTCTGGGCAACGACAGCGGCCTGTGGCGCTCGACAGACGCCATCGGCGAAACCGGCGCGGCCTGTTCCTCCAGCGACTCCACGCACTTCCAGAACCTGAATGGCAGTCTCGGTTCGCTGGCCGAGGTGGAGAGCATGTCGCCGGCTCTCATTTCGCCGTACACCCTGATGGCCGGCCTCGGCGTCAACGGCGTGGCCGGCGTCAAGAGCGCGGCTGTCACCACGGATTGGCCACAGATTCTCTCCGGGTACGGCGGTCCCGTGGCCGTCGATCCCACGAACACCTACGACTGGTACGTCAACGACCAGCCCGGGGTCGCCATCTATCTGTGCTCGCAATTAGCGCCCTGCACGGCCTCCGCCTTTGGCACAACGCCGGTGGTCAGCGATGCCGATGTGGGCGGCGATGGCGACGCCATGCCTCAGCCCGCACCCTTCCTGGTCGACCCGATCGACGACACGCAGTTGCTGGTGGCTACCTGCCGGGTGTGGCGCGGCAGGGCCGGCTCCGGCTGGACCGCAGCGAACGCCATCAGCCCCATCCTTTCCGGAGAAGCTTCTGCCGTCTCCTGCAACGGCAACGCACTCATCCGTTCCATGGCCGTCATGCCTCTGGGCTCCGGCGGCGAGATCATCTATCTCGGCATGTACGGTTCTGCCACCAACGGCTCGCTTCTGCCCGGCCACGTCTTGAGCGCCGTCTACAATCCCACCTCAGGCTCCGCGCCCACCTGGAACGATCTCACCTTGAATCCCGTGGCCAACGACCCGCGCGCACTCAACTACTACGGCCTCGACATCTCCAGCATCACCATCGATGCCCACGATGCCACCGGCAACACGGTCTACGTCACCGTGGACGGCTTGCCCAATCAGGCGGAAGAAATTGACACCGTGTACCGCACCACCAACGGGGGTTCTACCTGGACGGACATCTCGTCCAATCTGCCTCCGGCGCCCGCCAGCAGCCTGGCGGTCGATCCGCAAAACGCCAACACGGTCTATGTGGCCACCGATGCCGGTGTTTACTTCACGCCCGAGGTTGCCAACTGCGGTGCAATGTACGCCGATTGCTGGTCGGCCTTCGGCACCGGGCTTCCCGCCGCTCCCGCCGTGGCCCTGAGCGCCGCGCCCGCCTCCGCTTCCACACCCGTGCTGGTCGCGGCCACCTACGGGCGCGGTATTTGGCAAACGCAGCTCTGGACCGCAGGCAAGGCCCTCAGCGCCGCATCCATCAACCCCGCCGCGTACACCTTCGGCAACGAGAGCTTCAATTCCACCAGCGGTCCCGTCCCCGTCACGGTCCTCAATACCGGCAGCATCGCCCTCACGCCCACCTCCATAGCCATGACCGGCGACTTCGGCGAAACCGACAACTGCGTGAATCAGTCCATCGCTCCGGGTTCCAGCTGCACCATTTGGGTCACGTTTACGCCGCAGACCGCCGGCCCGCTTACGGGCCAGATGATCATGTACGCCAACGTCTACGGCGGCCAGCTCAGCGCCGATTTCAACGGCACCGGAACCGCCTCCGGCACGGTCACTCTCAGCCCGTCCGGCGTAGGCTTCGGCCAAATCGAAGAGGGGACGGTCTCCCCGGCGCTCACGATCACCGTCGCCAACAGCAGCCTTGCGCCCATTCCCATCAGCGGCCTTACTATCAGCGCGCCGTTTGTTGTCTCCGGCAATGGCTGCGGCGCCACCAGTCTCGCGGCCAACACCGATTGCCCGTTGCAGGTGGAATTCGCGCCCACCACGACGGGCGTCTACACCGGTCTGCTGACGCTCACCGACGGTGCGGGAACGCAAACCGTGCAGCTGAACGGAATCGCCGCGGCTGCGCCCACCGACATCATCAATCCGCCTGAGCCCTCTTCTTCATTGGCCTTTCCATCGACCCCCGAGGGCCAGTTTTCCGCGGCGCAGTCCGTCACCATCACCAACATCGGCGGCATGCCGCTGACCGGCATCGGCATCTCCATCAGCGGCCAGTTTCAGCAGACTAACAACTGCGGCACGCAGTTGGCGGCGGGCGCGGTCTGCACCATCAGCGTGGTCTTCGCTCCCACGCAACTGGGCGCGCTCAGCGGCACGCTCACCATCGCGGATGCCCTGCGAACCCAGACCGCATCCCTGAGCGGCACCGGCGTAGCGCCGCCGGTCTTCAGCGTCACTCCAACCAGCCTGACCTTCACCAACACGCAGCCGGGCGTGGCCAGCGCGGCGCAAACCGTCACCATAGGCAACGCCGGCGCTTCTCCTATGGCCAACATCGGCTTTGCCATCACCGGATCCGCGGCCTTCAGTTACTCCGTCGCCTCCACCACCTGCGGAGCGCTCTTGAACAACGGCAGCAACTGCACGGCGCAGATTGTCTTCACTCCCAACGCCACCGGTTCCATCGCAGCCACACTGGTGGTCTCGTCCTCCACCGCTGGCGTCGCGGCGGTCCCGGTTCCCCTCAACGGGTCCGGGGTACTCACGAGCGGCCTCGCCACCAATCCCGCCCAGCTCACCTTTGCCGTGGTCGCCGCGGGCCAGTCCAGCACCGCGCAATCGGTCACCGTCACCAACTCCTCCAATTACGCCATCGGCTCGGTGGCGCTGGCTGCCTCCGTGCCTTTCAACGTGACACAAAACGGCTGCACCGGCAGCCTGGCGGCGGGCGCCAACTGCACGGCTTCGGTGGTCTTCGCGCCCAGCACGGGCGGCTCCGCCACGGGTTCGCTCACCGTCAGCTCCGCGGCCGTGGCCACGCCGGCCACTGTCGCGCTCTCCGGAACCGGCTTCGATTTCACTGTCGCCTTCTCCGGACCATCCAGCCAGACCGTAGCCCGCGGCCAGCAGGCCAACTACACGCTCGTCCTCACTCCAATCGGCTCCAGCGGCACTTTCACCTTTGCCTGCGGCACGCTTCCCACGGACGCGCTCTGCCTCTTCAACCCCGCGACGGAAACGCTGAATGCGGGCGTGCAGGGCAACGTCCTGGCCGAAATTTCCACCAGTAGCTCCCAGGTGCGCCTGGAAAGACCGGAATTGGGCAGACCGGAATTGGGCAAGCCCGGCTTCTGGCGCGCTCTGCCGCTCACTTGCGGCCTGCTGCTTCTGCCGCTCGCGATTCGCCGGCGCCGCAGAATTTTTCAGCTCGTCGTGCTTCTGGCGGTTCTCGCCTGCGGCATCTCCAGTTGCACCAGCTCCGGCGGGGGAACGGGTGGCAGCGGAGGTTCCGGCGGCTCGGGCGGCTCGGGCGGCAGCGGAGGCACGCCCACCGGGACCTACACCATTCCTGTCACCGTCACCGCCGACGGCATCACGCAAACCGTGGACCTGGTCCTTACTGTCGACTGACGGCGTGCCCGCATTCACTCCTTCGCTTCTTTCACTGCGCCAACCGCTATACTTGTTTTTCGGGAAAGCGCACGAAAACGCCCACGCCAGGCCGGCGGAAACGCCGGTCAAGAGAATTCAAGAGGAATGCCCGCGCATGACTGCCAAAGTAACCGTCGCAGATGTGGAACGCGTCGCCGAACTGGCGCATCTGGAACTGGCGCCGGAAGAAGTCGAGCCCATGCTTCGCGACCTGAACGCCATCCTCGACTACGTGGCCGAGTTGAACCAGCTCGACACTTCGGGCATCGAGCCGCTGGCCCAGGTATGTGAATTGCCAGGTGAGCTCGAAGACGTCGCCCGCCCTCAGCCGCGGCCGGATGTGGTCGCGCCTTCGCTGGATCGCGCCGTCGTGATGGCCCAGACTCCTGAAACCGACGGCGCATTTTTCAGGGTGCCCAAGGTGATTGAGAGATAGAGAAGCAGGGAACAAGGGAACGAGGGAACAAGGGAACGAGAAAGCAGGGAACGGGGAACAGAAAACAGGGAATACCGAGTAGGAACCCGCAAAGGAAGTACATTTGTCGATCGAGACGAAAACTACCGAGACTTACGTTGAGAAGCCGAAGACTCTGGCCGCGTTGCGCGACGAGATTGCTTCCGGCCGCACCAAGGCCACGGACCTTGCTGCCAGCTACTACGCGCGCATCGAGGAAAAGAATCCGCGCCTCAATATCTACCTGAGCCTGACCAAAGAGCGCGCCCTGGCGCAGGCCGCGCGCGTCGATGATCTGGTGAAGAAAGGCGATCCACTGCCCGCTCTGGCCGGAATTCCCATGGGAATCAAGGACGTGATGGTCACGCAGGGCGCGCCCTCGACCGCGGGCTCCAAAATCCTTCAGGGTTATCGGCCGCCTTACGACTGCACCGCGGTGGCAAAGCTCGAAGCCGCGGGCGCAGTGTTTCTGGGCAAGCTCAACTGCGACGAGTTCGCCATGGGTTCGTCCACCGAGAACTCCGCCTACGGCCCGGTGCGCAATCCCGTCGACACCGAGCGCGTACCGGGCGGATCGAGCGGCGGCTCGGCCGCGGCCGTGGCGTCCAATCTCGCCGTGGCCACGCTGGGTAGCGATACCGGCGGATCGATTCGCCAGCCCGCCAGTTTTTGCGGCGTGGTGGGCGTGCTGCCCACCTATGGGCGCGTCTCGCGCTACGGGCTCATCGCCTTCGCGTCGTCTCTGGACCGCATCGGCCCTTTCGCCGCCAACGTACGCGACGCCGCCACGCTGCTCGGCGTTATCGCCGGCCACGACCCCAGGGACGCCACCAGTTCTCCCGCTCCCGTTGAGGACTACGCCGCAGCCAGCGACCAGCCCGTCAAAGAACCGGGGAAGGGGGGTCTGCGTATCGGCGTTCCGGCGGAGTACTTTGCCGAAGGCCTCGACGCCGAAGTCCGCGCCGCCATCGAGAAGGGCATTGCCGCGCTCGAAGCTGCCGGCTGCGTCATCAAGCCGGTCTCATTGCCGCATACCAAGTACGCAGTCCCGACTTACTATCTCGTCGCGACGGCCGAAGCCAGCGCGAATCTCGCCCGCTTCGACGGCGTGCGCTACGGCTACCGCTCGCCGCGCTCGGCAACGCTCTCTGATATGTACTCGCACTCGCGCGACGAGGGCTTCGGCGCCGAGGTGAAGCGCCGCATCTTTCTCGGCACCTACGCGCTCTCGGCCGGCTACTACGACGCTTACTACCTGAAGGCGCAACAGGTCCGCCGCATCCTTGCCGAGGAGTTCCTCCGCGCCTTTGCCGGCGTCGACGCCATCGTTACGCCCACCTCGCCCTTCCCCGCCTTCAAAATCGGTGAGAAGACCGGCGATCCGCTGGCCATGTATCTCGCCGACATCTACACCGTCACTGCGAGCCTGGCCGGCATCTGCGGCGTCACAGTGCCCTGTGGGGCCACGAAAGCGGGGCTGCCGGTGGGTATGCAGATCCTGGCGCGGCATCTGGGCGAAAGCACGGCGTTCCGCGTGGCGCGGGCTGTTGAAGCCGCGCAGATCTAACTTGCGCTAGAATCATCGCGCAGCATTTTTCCGCCCCGGCCCGTCGCCGGCGTGGTGTCGTCATTCTCCCAGAAGCGTGTTTCCAGGAATCCGTGCGGAATAGTCCCGGAGGAAGAACGGGGCACGCAACGGATTCACGAATCATCAGGAGACTCGCCTTCATGCATGCTCGGCGGAAATCTGTCCTTATCGTCCTCCTTTTCGCAATGTTCTTTGCGATCGTCTCGGCAGCCTCAGCCGCACCGCGCAAAACCCACACCGTTGTCCTCGGCGCGGCGAGGAAAGTGCCGTATTCCAAGGCTGGCGATCCCTCCGGCGCGGCTGCCGGCGAAGACGCGCTCAAAATTCGTGCCCTGCTCGTCGATGGCGTGCTCAAGGAATGGACCACAGGCGACGCGCACGATGTCACCGACCGCAGCTTTGTGGTGCGCCGCGTCATCCGCCTCAATGACGCATTACCCACGGACGAGCCGCCGGAAAAGCCCGGGTCAAATTTGGCCGGCCACTGGGTGTGGCAGCGCGGGCCGTGGCTGCTGGTCGATCGCACGACCGGCCATGTCACCGCGCTGCACTTGCCCGACTATGATCCCGGCGTGAGTCAGGTGAGCTGGTTCCGCGATTACGCGGCCTACTGCGGCGTGACGGCGACCGGCAAGAGCCTGTATGCGGTGGTGGCGCAGTTGGCTGCGCGTAGGCCGGTGCTGGCCAGGAAACTCGCGGCCTTCGATCCAGAGAATGGATCCGGTCCCGCCTGCGCTCCGCCCGATTGGCAGCGCGAGCCGCTGCGCATCAGCTTTCATCCCGCGGGCAAGGACCAGGTCAGCTACGATTTCGTTCCTGGTTCGGCCGTGCTGGTAGAAGATTCGGGCGACGATGAAGAGACGCCGGCCCAGCCAGCGGCGAAATAGCGAGTCGGCGAGTCAGCAAGCCAGCGTGCGATTTGTGCGCGCCGGAGCGGTGCAATCAGAGAGCGATTAGGGATTTATACGATCTGAGCCCTACCGCCGCTCTTCCTTCCGCCAGTTCCAAAGCACCCAAATCATGAACCAGAGCGCAATTCCCACGGGAATCAGCCAGAGCGTGACGGCATCGAATTCCAGTTTCACGGCGACAAACCCTCACACCGTCTCCCACATGCTGGGAGCCGAAAAACGGCTCCCGCGCCGCGGAAGAACCGGTAACACCAGAGGACGCCTTTCTTTGTAAAGAGGGAGTAGGGGATTTGTAAGGGACCTATAAAAGCCGCAATCCTGGGTCCGCGGGCCTTCCTTGTGCGCTCCCTCCTTGACACCGAACCGGCCGCACATTTCTTATCGTTACAGGCTTTCTTTTGGCAACCGGGGCGGGACGAACCTGGCGGGAACGGTTTTCTGCTCGCTCTGGCGCTGAAAAGGGGAGCTGTGTCGAACAGGAAGCAGGCGGTAGTAGGGTTGCGCGGCGCGTGCAGGCATGAGCATCAGGTCCTGAATGGCGCGGGCAAATCCTTCCACCCGGAGCTTGGGCCGTTTAGAGACTGAGGCTCCAAGAACCTTTCCCGGAGACAAATCTAATGGTCAGGCGCCGGCAGCATCGGCCGGGTGCGCCTGTGCCCAAAGCTGGCCAGCGCCGGC
>Ga0181527_1002987_pt1 | contig 15388 bp, 11 predicted proteins | sample PEATcosm2014_Bin_30_FD_119762 | JGI IMG/M metagenome (GOLD analysis project Ga0181527, IMG submission 119762) | Peatland microbial communities from MTU Mesocosm Facility, Houghton, MI, USA - PEATcosm2014_Bin06_60_metaG | ecosystem: Environmental > Terrestrial > Soil > Wetlands > Peat | place...
CTGCGGAAAAACTCGGGATTTCGTGCGAAATCGGCGAAAAGCGTCCCTCCGGGGCTAAAGCCCGCGTTGATCCTGTTGGCTTTATGCGGGGGTTGAAACCCCCGCCTCCCTCCGGATCGAGTTTTTCCGCAGCCTGTAAAGCCCCCGCCGTTTCTGCTGGCTTGACGTCAGGGCTAAAGCCCTGACCTACCAGCCCCTGACCTACCAGCCCCGGACCCTCCGCCCGGCCTGCCGTTGAAGTTAGTTTTTTCGTCGCCTGTTCAGACATGGGGCCTCCTTTTCTGAAAACGGGTGCGAATGGCTTCGGCGTGGCCTGTGAGGCCTTCGGCATCCGCGAGCAACGCGGCTTTTGGACCGAGCGAGCGCAGCGATTGCGCGGAATACTCCTGCACGGTGATGAGCTTGACGAAGTCGTTGACACTCAAGCCGCCGCGGACACGGGCCGTGCCGCCGGTGGGCAGCGTGTGATTGGGTCCGGAGATGTAATCGCCGAGGGGCTGCGCGGACCAGCGGCCCACAAAGACCGAGCCCGCGTTCTGAACCCAATTGAGGTCGCTGGGGGCGTCCACGGTGAGGTGCTCGGGAGCAAGCCGATTGGTGATGATACGCGCCTCGTCGACGGCGGAGGCGACGATCACGAGGCCGTTGCGATCGAGGGCTGCGAGCGCGACGGGATTTTTGCGGCTGCGCAGCTTTGCTTCGGCGATGACCTGTTTCGCGAGCTCTTCGCGCGTGGTGATGAAGATGGCGAGGGCCTCGGGATCGTGCTCGGCCTGCGCGACGAGGTCGGAGGCAATGTAGGCTGGGTTACCGCGCTCGCTCGTCACCACAATTTCAGTGGGGCCGGCGAGCATGTCGATGGCGCAGTCGAAGGCTACGAGGCGCTTGGCCGCGGTGACATAGAGGTTGCCGGGGCCGACGATCTTGTCGACGCGCGGGAGGGTGGCGGTTCCGTAAGCCAGCGCGGAGACGGCGTGCGCGCCGCCGAGGCGATAGAACTCCGCGATGCCGAGCAGGTGGGCGGCGGCGAGGGTCTCCGGCGCGGGCCGGGGCGAGACGACCACGATGCGCGCGACGCCAGCGACCTGCGCGGGAATGGCGGTCATGAGCAGCGTGGAAGGCAGCGGATGACGGCCACTCGGGACATAGCAACCCACCGAGGCGAGAGGGCGGACAAGCTGGCCGGTGGTGAGGCCGGGGACGGGAGATAAGTTCCATGAGGCAGGAAGTTGTTGCTGGGCAAAAGTGCGAATCTGCCCGGCCGCCGTGGACAATGCGTCGCGCAGCGCGGGATTGATGGATTCCCATGCAGCGGCCATTTCTTTTTTCGTGACGCGCAGGCTCGATGTTTCGGTGAGGCCGTCAAACTTTTCGGCGTAACGTAACAGAGCGCGGTCGCCTTGTTTGCGCACATCGGCGACGATGCGCCTGACGGCGGGGAGAACGGTGTCGAGTGCGGCGCCGCCACGCTGTTCGAGCGCGGCAAGGATTGCTGTCGCTTGTCGAGCGTCGCGTCCTTGGGTCCGGATTGTCTTCATGGTTGCCTCCGGGCTAGAGAACGACCTTGTTGAGCGGGTATTCGACGATGCCTGTCGCCTTGGCTGCTTTCAGGCGCGGGATTACGTCGCGCGCGATGCGCTCTTCGACGATGGTGTTGACCGCGACCCATTCCGAGTCGCTCAACTGGGAAATGGTGGGCGAGTTCAAGGCGGGCAGCACGGCGAGAACGGCTTCGAGGTTCTCGCGCCTGACGTTGAGCATGAGGCCCACCTGCGATTGGGCATCGATGGCGCCGCGCAGCATGAGGGCAATCTGATCGAGTTTTTCGCGCTTCCACTGGTCGGCAAGCGTGGCCTTGCCGGCGATGAGATGAGTCTCGCTCTCCATGACCGTGTCGATGATCTTGAGGTGGTTGGCTTTGAGGGAGCTGCCGGTCTCAGTGACTTCAACGATGGCGTCGGCGAGCATGGGCGGCTTGACTTCCGTTGCGCCCCAACTGAATTCGACCTTGGCGTTGACGCCCTTTTCAGCCAAGTAGCGCCTGGTGACTTCGACCAGCTCAGTGGCGATGATTTTGCCTTCGAGGTCCTCGGCCTTTTCAAAGCCGCTGCCTTCGGGAACGGCGAGCACCCAGCGAACCTTGCGGCGGCTCTGCTTGGCATAGGTGAGCGAGGCGACGCTGGTGACGTCGAGGCCGCTCTCGACCACCCAGTCGATGCCGGTGAGGCCCGCATCGAGAACGCCGTGATCGACGTAGCGCGCCATCTCCTGGGCGCGAATTAACATGCACTCGATTTCGGGGTCGTCGATGGAGGGGAAGTAGGAGCGGCCGTCGGCGTAGATGTTCCAGCCGGCGCGTTTGAAGAGAGCGATGGTGGCATCCTGCAGGCTGCCCTTGGGGATGCCGAGTCTAAGCTTGTTGGCCACGGGTTTCCTCTTTCTGGCGGTTGGATTCAAAGTTGGCTGCGGGCAGTGCGAGGGGGCGTGTGAAGCAACTGACGGTGCCCTCGTGGCAGACCAGGCCGTCGCCCTCGACCTCGACGCGGAACAGCAGCGTGTCGGCGTCGCAGTCGGTCGAGGCGGAGATTACACGCAGACGGTTGCCGCTGGTCTCGCCCTTCATCCACAGCTTCCGGCGGGTGCGGCTCCAAAAGGTGACGAAGCCGGTTTCAAAAGTTTTGGCGTAGCTGATGGGGTTGAGAAATCCCAGCATCAGCACTTCGCCGGTGCGCGCATCCTGCACAATGCCGGGGACGAGGCCATCCATCTTGTCGAAATCGATTGTTGTTGACTGGTTGTTCATTTTTTCCTGTTTTTTCTCGTTTTGGCCGAGATCTTGGTTTGGAAGCGTGAAAAAGCCCGCCGGCTTGGATCGCCGGCGGGCTTCAAGTGTCTTTCGATCTCTCTGGCCGTTTACTTCAGGCCATGGCAGTCCGCCGGCATGGAAGTTCCATGATGATGGTGGTGACCGGGACGGCGGTAGCTCTGCATCTGTTTAGAACCTAAGGGGAAACCCCCTGCGGTGTCAAATGTTACTGTTACGGCCATGTGGCGGCGCATAGCGGATTGCGAGCGTTTTGAGCAGGCAGGGGGTGGTCCCAGGCGGCTTCGAGTCTTTTTCCTTCGATCCCCGGCCAAGCCGCCTCCGGCTCAAGCGCCGGTCAAAATGGCGTGCACGATCTCGGCGTTCTCCTTGACTTCGTCCTTACCCCTGGGGAACACGCCTACATATACGCCATCGTGCGGCTTGATGCTTGCATACGCGGTGCGGAAAGCCTGCGCCACGCCGTCGTCGGCGATGCGTCCGGCGGCCAGAATCTTGAACGCGAAGCAGGTTTTTGCGGTTTGCCGCATGACCTTGTACATGCGCGCCGGATCGCTCTGCAGGTAGATTTCGCGCGGCATCTCGAGCAACTGGCCGTTGAGAACCTGCTTCCATTCCTCCCCTGTCCTGGTGCGGTTGTAGACGCAGCCGGCGTAGAAATCGATATCCCAGCCCTGTTCCTCCACCAGTTCGATCACCTCCGGCTTGTGAGTGCCCACGCCGACCAGCACGCCCAGGTCCCGCGCTCGTTTGCACCACTCCCTCTCGCTCGCCATCGTGCCATTCTGGAAGGCTGCGTCGATCTCCTCGCCCCGCCTCTGCAAGGCCAGCGGCTTGAGATTCTGAACCAGCGCGGCCGGATCGTCGTTCGCCGTAACCTGAATGATGAGGTGCATCCTGCCGCCCTCGGCTTGAAATCGCGCCAGGTCCTGCGGGGCGCGGCCCATGTTCACATAGTTGAACGCATTGATCCCGAAGCGGTTGGCGCGATGAAGGACCTCGCAGACCCTGTCCTGCGTGTACCACTCTCTCATCGCTCCGCTGAAGTTGTTGTTGTAATGGGCAAATCCGTAGAGGGGGTTGACGCCGAGCACCAGACGGCTGATCTCGGCATTGCCGAACTTCATCGTGGGAATCTGGACCTCCGGATTGGAAGCCGACGGCGCGGCGCTCTGCGTTTCCTGGGCTCCCGCAGGCGCGTTCCGGGCCTGGGGCCCCGCGGCCGGCTCCGCTGCCAGCGTTGTTGCCGCGCCGCCCACCATTCCGATGGCGAGAGCCGCGCTGGATTGTAAAAATTCCCGACGCGTATTGGACATAAAGATGCCTTCCTTCCCTAGCCAGTTGAGACCGCCAACCTGGCGCGCGGCTTTCAAGACGGGCCATTTTAGCGCTCGCCTGGCAGGAGTCCATGTGACAGGGGACACGGCGATCCGGACCTGCCGCAGATCTGATGTGAGCGCGATTTCAAGGCATTTTCAGGGATGGTGTGGTGTTTTGAGAGTCCTGCACGGCAGTCGCCCCTTCCACGCCAGCGACCAGGATCCGATTTTGATGGTCGCTTCGACTCGCGTGCTGTAGCTCCGGGATACGTCACCCCGGTTTTTCTGGATCCTGCTTCCGCAGCAGATCGATCACACGCTGGTACAAACGGTTGCGCAACTCAAATCGCGCGGATGCGCGCGTAACATAGCGCACCTGGATGTCGATATCAGATCCCGACGGTCGCAGAGTCACTATCGGAGTCGCACTGAAACGGCTCAGGCCATCCCCACGGGTTCCACGTTTCCACTCCTGTTCCGCTACACGGACATTCTCTTCCGTTTCCTCCTGCACCATCTTCTCGATGCGATCTACCATCGCCTGTGTGCTGACGGATGCGGGAACGGGAACGTTGATCTCATCCCACATCCACTGCCCGGTCGTGGAGAAGTTGAAGTACTGTCCCCGGATGGCGAAGCTGTTGATGAATGTAATGCGGCGGCCTGTCGGATGTCCCCTATCCTCCAAGTTCCCTGTCTCGAGAAGAGTGGTGTAGATCATGCCGATCTCGGTCACCTCGCCGCGCACGCCGTTAATCTGAACCCAGTCTCCAATGCGAATGCCGTTCTTGCCCATGAGAGCGAACCAGCCGAAAAACGCGATAATGAAATCCTGCAGGGCGATGGTGAGGCCGGCGGTGACAAGACCCAGAATCGTAGTGATTTGCCGCGGCTGGCCGAAAACGACAAACAGAATGAGCAGAGCGCCAAGAACCTGTACACCCAACTCCAGGACGGTGCGCAGCGTTTGCATCCGCCTCCAGTCAAGCGCTGGATGGGCCGTCAGCCGCCGCACAAGCGCATCGCAGAGAACCACGCAGATGAGAATGAAGACGATCAGCGCCAACGACTGCAGAATGAGATGCAGCACGATACGGTGCTGAAGGAGCACCTGGGCAGACCACTTGCCATAAACGGCGGCAAGCTGCTGCTGGGTTTGAATGCGGTCGTCGTAGATGCTGAGAAGCTGGCGCTGGTCGCGCCTTTCTGTTATGTCGGCGAGCCTGGCTGCACGGTCCAGTTCACCGGTTGCCGCTCCGGCCGAGCTTGCTTTGACCTTGGCCTCAAGATCGCTGTGTTCGGAGGTCAGACTGGCGATATCGGTTTGGGCCTGCCGCAATGCCTGCTGGATCAACTGATAACGGTCGCGTTGTCCGATCAATGCCTTCAGCCGTCCCGCGAGCGTGGCGTGTTGCGTGACGGAAAGAACCGCGACCTCTCCAGGGGCGTGCGTTTCGCTGTCGTACTTGCGCATCAGCGCTTCATGCGCGGCAAGCTCGCTTTGGATTTGGGCGCGGTCATCGCCCGAGGCGCGACTAAGATCCTGCAGTGCGTCGGCAAGCTGCTCGGAATCGAGGCCGAGTTGGGCTTTGGCAAATTCAAGATCGTCACCGCCGGGACCAGGCTGCGCGACCCCCTTCGCTGAACCGGCCGGGGAGCTTGATTTGAGCGTCAGGCTATCTACCAACGCCTGGTCTTGTATTACGAGTTGTTGAAGTTGTGCGACCTTCTGCGAGAGGGCAAGCGCATTCCCAGTGAGAACACGATGCTGGGCCTGCGCGCTGGCCAGCCGTAACGCCGAGGCGAAGGCCTGATCCACTTCATGATCGGCCAGGCGTTCGGCCTCGCGGGCGTACTCGGTTTCCTCGGCGGTCACGGCCAGTGAAGCCAGAGCCTGGGCCGTTTGCCAGGGGCGCAGATCGACGAGCGTCTTCTGGTTTCCATCAGGCCCTTGCACGTTGCCCTGCCTTTGGAGGAAGGGAAGATGCGCCATGGCGTCACGTGTCGTCCAGGCAAAAATCAGACATAAGAAAAGCAGAACAACCAACGATAGAAGGAGAAGGAGCCTAGCGTGGCCGAAAATGCGCGAGTTTGCCGCACCGGCAGCGATGGGAGCAACGGGGGGCATTTCCATAGCTTCATTGTCACAGAAATCCCTCAGGATTGCTCTCGACAAGCGAGCGATCTTCAAGGCCCCTGGGGGAATAAAAAGCGAATGGCGTGCTTTCAAGATGCCTTCCACCGTGACTGTCCGCGTTCAGATCAACGAAGCACGGTGCTTGCGGTTCACCGTGACTGTCCGCGTTCAGATCAACGAAGTACGGTGCTTGCGGTTCATTCAAGGCAGGGCGGAGAATGGAGCTGTGCGAGCAAAAGCGCAATGGACGGCTTTGGCGGTTGCGATTCTGTGTGTGTGCCTGGGCGGGGCGGCGCAGAACCAGCATAGAGATCTTTACAGAGCCAGCAAAACATCCGCGACGGCTCCGGCGGCGGAGGCGCGGGTGGATATCAATCATGCCACCGTGGATGAGTTGCTGAAGGTTCCCGGCATGACGCAGAGTTGGGCAGGACGCATTGTGCGCTTCAGGCCCTATCGCACCAAGCAGGACCTGGTGGAAAAGGGCGTGGTGAGCAGCGAGGTCTATGACCGCATCAAGGATTACGTGATTGCACACCACGAGAAGCAGTGACGATTGACACTATGCCGCGACCGGCTCTCCGGTGCTTTTGTCCCCACTCTTCAGCAGCCGGCTCAGGATCACGTAAAGAACCGGAATAAAGAACAGATTGAGGACCGTGGAGAGCAACATGCCGCCCACGACGGTGGTGCCCACGGAGCGGCGGCCCAGGGCTCCCGCGCCGGTGGCGAAGACCAGCGGAAGAACGCCGAGGATGAAAGCGAACGAGGTCATGAGAATGGGGCGCAGGCGCAGTTCCGCGGCTTCGATGGCGGCCTCGGCTATGGAGCGGCCCTTGCGGCGCAACTGCTCGGCAAACTCGACGATCAGAATCGAGTTCTTTGCCGAGAGGCCGATGAGCATGACCAGACCGATCTGGCAGTAGACGTCATTGGAGAGGCCGCGCAACGACACCAGGCCGAGAGCGCCGAGCACCGCCATGGGCACGGCGAGAAGAATGATGAAGGGCAACGCGAAGCTCTCGTATTGCGCCGACAGGGTGAGATAGACGACCAGAATTCCCAGGGCGAAGATGATGAGCGCCTTTCCGCTGGATTCAAGCTCGTCGAGAGTGAGGCCGGTCCACTGGAAGGCCATGCCGGGCATCTTGTTTTTGATGAAGAGGTCTTCCATGGACGCGATCCCCTGGCCGGAGCTGTAGCCGGGCGCGGGTGAGCCGTCGATCTCGACGGCGCGGAAGAGATTGTAGTGCGAAATGACCGGCGGGCCGGAGCTTTCGACCACGGTGGTCAGGTTGTCGAGCGGGACCATCTGTCCGGAGTCCGAGCGAACGTAGAAGTTGTGCAGGTCCTTTGCCGTCATGCGAAAGGGCTGATCGGCCTGCACGAAGACGCGATAGGTGCGGTTGTTGAAGTCGAAGTCGTTGATGTATTCCGAGCCCATGAAGACGCTGAGCGTGGTGGTGATCTGGGAGAGCGGAATGTTCATGGCCTTGGCCTTCTCGCGATCGATGGTGACCAGCATCTGCGGGTCGTTGGCCGAGAAGGTGGTGATCAAGCCGGTGAGGTCCTTGCGCGCGCCGCTGGCGCCCACAATCTGGTGGGCCACGCGGTCCAGGTCGCTGAGGGTGTTGTTTCCCTGGTCCTGGAGCATGAACTGAAAGCCGCCGTAGCTGCCCACGCCCGCAACCGCGGGGGGCTGGAAGATGGCCACCAGGCCGCCGTTGGGAGCGAACATCAGGCTTCCCAGTTTGGGCGTAAGGTCGGCCACGATGTCGGCGGTGGAGTGGCCTTTGCCGCGGCGCTGGTCGGAGGGCGTGGTGCTGATGAACATCATGCCGGCATTGGACGCGCTTCCGGCGAGGCTGAAGCCCATCACCGAGAAAGATCCGGCGATATCGTGATTCTGGGCGATGATGGCCCCCGCCCGATCCGACAACGCAGTGGTGTAGGCCAGCGACGAGCCCGGCGGGGCCTGCACGACGACCATGAGGAAGCTTTGGTCTTCCTGCGGAATGAAGCCGGTGGGAACGTGCTGGTAGGTCCATACCGTGGCGCCCAGGCCGGCGAAGAAGACCACGAGCAACAGATACCGCAGTTGCAACGCCACATGGATGGATTTTGCGTAGGTGCTGGCCAGCCAACTGATCTGGGCATCGGCGGAGTGAATGAATGCGGCAAAGAGGCGCGAGACCAGGCGAACGTGCAGGAAGTCGAGCTGCCTGGGACGGTACTCTTCGCCGCGCAGGAACATGGCCGACAGGGCCGGCGACAGCGTAAGCGCATTGAAGGCGGAGATGGCGATGGCAAAGGCGATGGTGAGCGAGAACTGGCGGTAAAGAATGCCGGTGGTTCCGGGGAAGAAGGAGACGGGCACGAAGACCGCGATGAGCACCAGCGAGGTGGCGATAACGGCGCTGGTGACTTCGCCCATGGCGCGCGATGTGGCCTCGTGGGGATCGGAGTGCTCCATGGCGATGTGGCGCTGGACGTTCTCGATGACCACGATGGCGTCGTCGACCACGAGGCCCGTGGCCAGGGTGATGCCGAACAGGGTGAGCGAGTTGACGGAGAAGCCGAAGACTTTGATGAATGCGAAGGTTCCGATCAAAGAGACCGGAATGGTGACGGCGGGAATGATGGTGGCGCGCCAGTCGAGAAGGAAGAGAAAGATGACGGTGATGACGATGAAGATGGCCTCGGCCAGGGTCACCAGCACTTCGCGGATGGAGTCGCCGACGACGGTGGTGGCATCGAAGGCAATGGCGTATTCGAGGCCCGGCGGAAAGCTCCTGGAAAGCTCCTTCAGGGCGGCCTTGGTTCTGGTGTCCACATCGAGAGCGTTGGCGTTGGAGAGCTGCATGACGCCGATGCCATTGGCGTCGCGCCCGGCGTATTTCAGCGCGGTGCTGTAGTCCTCGGCGCCGACCACGGAGTGGCCGATATCCTTGAGCAGGACCAGGCCGTTGGTGGAGTTCTTGACGATGATGTTGTCGAATTCGGCGGGACTGGTGAGCCGGCCCACGACGCGCACCGGGACCTGGAAGGCTTGCTTGGGATCGGAAGGAGGCTGGCCGAGCTGGCCGGCGGGGATCTCGACATTCTGCTCGACGAGAGCGTTGACCACATCCGTAGCAGTGAGGCCGCGGGCGGCCAGCCGCACCGGGTCCAGCCAGACGCGCATAGCGTATTTGCGCTCGCCGAAGATCATCACGTCGCCTACGCCGGGGACACGCTTGATAGCGTCCTTCACATAGACATCGAGGTAGTTGGAGATGAACTCGGGCGAGTAGCGGCCGTCGCGGGTAAAGAAGCCCGCGCCGAGGACGAAGTTGCTGTTGGCCTTGGTGATGGAGATGCCGGTGGCGTTGACGGCGGCGGGCAGGCGGCCGGTCACGCTGGCCACGCGGTTCTGCACATCGACGGCGGCAATGTCCAGGTCGTAGCCGGTCCTGAAGGTGGTGGTGATGGAACTGGTGCCGCTGTTGGTGCTGGAGGAACTGATGTAGCGCATGCCCTCGACGCCGTTGATCGACTCTTCAAGGGGAATGGTGACGGCCTTCTCGACGGTGTCGGCGTTGGCGCCCACATAATTGCTGGTAACCCCCACCTGCGGAGGGGCCAGCGTGGGATACATGGCAACCGGGAGGTTGGGGATGCAGATGGCCCCGGCAAGAATGATCAGCAGCGCGCACACCGTGGCAAAGACAGGCCGATGAATGAAGAAATCGACAAACAAGGTAAGCCTTCCTTTTCGCTTGCAGCGGGCGCGCACTCTGGAGCGCCCGGCCACGGCCCGCGGCGCCAGGGCGGAGGCGCGCGGCCCAATGCGGCCAAAAACGTTCCGCTCAGGCGCCCATGGGTATGACCGGCATATCGTTCACCAGGAACTGGGTGCTGGACACGATCACCTTGTCGCCCGCGTTCAATCCTGAAGAGACGGAGTAGGTATTGCCGACCGTATCGCCCAGCGTAACCGCCGTCTGATGAGCGAACCAGTGCCCGTTCTGCTGCCGCGCCACAAAGACGAAGCTCTGCCCGCCCTGGCGGGTGACGGCCAGCACCGGAATGACCGCCATGGGCGTAGTGCTCCAGACGACCCGCGCCTTCACCATTTGGGCCGTGCGCAGAATCTCCGGAGTGGCATGCACCGGGGCCTTCACCAGAATTCCCTGCAGCGTGCTATCCACCTCCGACGAGAGAAAATCGATGTTCGTCTTCTCCAGCAGATTGCCGTTGGTGTCCGTCAGATCCACTTCCAGCCCCTGGCGGACCTGGCCGGCGCGCTCGGTGGGAACGTAGATGTAGGCTTCGAGGTCCTTGTTCTCATCCACCGTGGTCAGCACGTTGGGGGGGGAGTTGAGGGGCGCGACAAAATCGCCCACGTGCACGGGAACGTCGCCCGCCACGCCGTCGAACGGCGCGCGGATGGTGTAGTAGGCCAGTTGCTCCTCCTGCGTCTTGCGCAGGCCCACCGCCGACTCGTAATCGGCCCTGGAGTTGTCATAGGACTGCCGCGCCTGGTCGTAGGCGTCGCGGCTGGTCACCCCGGCCTCGAAGAGCTTGCGCTGGCGCTCGATCTCCACTGCGTTGTAATCGAAGACGGCTTTCTTCTGCCGCTCGGTGGCGCGCGCCGATTCGACTGTGGCCATTTGCAGCCGCGGGTCGATCTCCATCAACACCTGGCCCGCTTTCACATGATCGCCCGACTGAACGTGTATCTGGGTCAGCATTCCCTGCACCTGCGGCTGCAATGTGGCGGAGCGGCGCGACTTGATGGTGGCCACATACTCGCTGCTCTGCGGCACCGGCGCCAGGGTGACGGCTACCGTCTGCACCGGCATGCCCTGCATTCCGGCCCCCGCCGGCGGTGCGGCCGGTTTTTTCTGGCAACCGGTGGCCGCAAGCCCTGCCAGAACAAGACAAACTATCCCATGAGTGCGTTTCAACGCGTTCTTCCTCACTTGACGCTTCCTCTGTACCCGCTGTTTCAAGCTGGAGTTCCTGTTTTTGCCGGATGGATTGCGATGCTGGGCCGCAGGACGTGTATGCCTGCTGCAAGTTTACCTTCCCCGGAGCTTCCCGGCCGGAGAGTACGCCGCCTGCCGGGAGAAAATCGATTCAACAAGCCCTGTTCTATTGTGACGCTTTGAGCCGGTCTATTGACGCAAAAAACTCCACGCCGGGCACTGCGCCGGGGCCGGAAGAACATTCCTCTGGCGGGCCACCCGCCGTGCCAGGCATCTGCGTGGGGGAGTTTTTTTTGACACGGCCCTGCCGAGTTGGTAGCCTTCAGAAGGGCGCTCCCGGCCAATTCATGCCGATTCTTGCCCTCCCAGCGTCCCCGTCGTCTAGCCCGGCCTAGGACACCGCCCTTTCACGGCGATAACACGGGTTCAAATCCCGTCGGGGACGCCAATAGAATCAATAAGTTAAAGACGATTTAGTAACCGTACAGTAAACATCCCGATGAGGCATATCCAAAATATATCCAAAAGCCGGTAACGGGACCTGCCTCCGAGATGGCTAAGCTCAACCTAAAACCAGACGACTTCCATGGCGATTGGAACTACTCTCTCCTGCCTCAATAACACCTCGCTCGTGCAGACTATTTATGCGCAGGCCCTGACTACAAGAGAAAGTAGTCCGGATCTGGCAAGGATTCGTCTTCTGGAAATGGTGGGGCCATTTGCGAGGAGTGATTTGCCAACGGGGCCGATTTCGAACAAGTACGACTTATCCTCAATTGTTGCGAAGGGCGACCATGGGGTTGATGCGGGAGGCTCTCCTTGCAGGAATATAGCCGGCGAGCAGAGCTATTGTGCCGATTAGCAAGACCATGGAGGCAAACGTGATGGGGTCAGTGGGTGCGGTGTTGAAGAGCAATGCGGCGATGGCCCGGGAGACGAGCAAAGACGCAACGGCGCCCACCGCAATTCCGGTCAGGGCGAGGCGGAGCGTCTTGGCGATGACGCTGAGTTGCACGTGCGTTGCGGTTGCGCCGAGGGCCATGCGGATGCCTATCTCCTGGGTGCGCTGGGTGACGGCGTAGGAGATGACGCCGTAGATGCCAAGCGCAGCGAGCGTGAGTCCGAGCGCGGCGAAGGCAGCGACGAGCAGCATGAAGAACTGGCGTGGCGAATTGGCGTGGTTGACGAGTATCTGGATGGGCTTGAAGTCAGCGGCCGGCTGCTTGGGATTGATGTCGCGCAAGGTGCGGAGCACGTTCCCGGCCAGGGTTGCGGGCGGAAGCGTGGTGCGGATGACGAGTTCCGCGCCGGTTGGGTTTGCCTGGGTATTGGGGTAGTAGATCTGCCAGCCGGTCTCCTCCTCGGTACTTTCTTCGTGGACGTCGTCAACGATGCCAACGATGCGGGAGCCATCGCCGCCGGTGTCGAGCATGTGGCCGATGGCGTCGCCGTTGGGCCAATTGGCCAATCCTGCCAGGTAATGGGCCAATCCCTTGTCGATCATGACGACACTCTGGCTTTTCGGCCCGTCATCCCAGGTGAAGTCGCGGCCGCGGATTCCGGTGCCCATGGCGCGTAGATAGCCGGGCGAGACGACGTAGACGAGGGGCGAGCCAGGGCTCTTGTCGGGCGCCTTGATGCCCTTGGGCCAGGGCATGCCCCAGGCGCGATTCTGGCCGAGGGGCAAGTAGTCGGTGAAACCGGCAGCTTCGACGCCGGGAATGGCGCTGACGCGTGCGATCACTTCCTGGAAGATGGCGCCGCGCTTTTGAGCGCTCAGCGTACCGTCTTTATCTCCAGGCACGCTGTCGTCGTATTCCACCTTCACTGCGGCGGCGCGCTCGGGCTGGAAGCCGAGATCGACATCGAGGACGTGGAGAAAGCTGCGCAGCAGCAGGCCCGCGCCGACCAGCAGCACGCAGGCGAGGGCTACTTCAGAGACGACGAGGATGGAGCGGATGCGGTCGTGCTTGCGGCTTTGGCTCGTGCCCGAGCCGGAGTCTTTAAGCGTCTCGTGGAGATTGCCGCCGGCCATGCGGAGTCCGGGGACGAGTCCGAAGAGAACGGCCGCGGAAACGGCGATGAGCAGCGTCCACGCGAGGGCGGCGCCGTCGATGCGCAAGGTGCTCAGCAGCGGCAGCGCGATGGCTCCCTGATGGGCGAACCAGTAGACGAGGATCCAGGCGAGGCCCAGTCCCAGAACTGCGCCGGAAATTGAGAGGACCATGCTCTCAGTGAGCAACTGGCGCACGATGCGGAATCGGCTGGCGCCGAGAGCGCCGCGCATGGCGAACTCCTTGGAGCGGGAGGCGGCGCGGGCCAGCAACAGGTTGGAGAGATTGACGCAGGCGATGAGGAGGATCATGCCGACGGCGGACCACAGGACGACGAGCGAACGGTGCAGTTTGCCGCTGACGTATTCCTTGAGAGGCACTGGAACTACCCCGCCTTCGCCGTTGTGTATGGCATACGAGCCGCAGGACTTGGGGACGTTGTTGTTCCAGCACATGTGGGGCGCGGCAGACGTGGCATCGTCCTGCGCCTGGGCAAGCGTGACGCCGGGCTTGGCGCGGCCGATCATGGTGATGATGTTTCCCCAGCCGCGGGGCGGGCCGTAGAGGTTGAGGGGCGTAATGGCATCGACCTTTGCGCCGGGGGAGAAGACCGCGCCGAAGTCGAAGCTCCGGGGAAGGACGCCGATGACGGTGGTCTGGCGGCCATTCATGTCGAATGCTTTGCCAACGATGTCGGGGTCGGCGTTGAACTGCGTCTTCCACCAGGCATCGGTGATGAGGATGACGGGCGCTGCGCCATTGAGGGCATCTTCAGCCCGGAAGACGCGGCCCATGGCCGGCTCGACGCCGAGGAGCTGAAAGAAGTTGGCGATGACATCGATGCTGGTTGCGGGTATGGGTGCGCCGCCGCGATTGAGGCTGAGGTTGCCGGGCCCCGAGAAGGCGAAGTATCCGGTCACATCCTGAAAGGTGCGGCTATACATGCGGAACTCGTCGTAGGCGTCGGTGGAGTAGGTGGCGCACGACAGGCCGCACTCGGTGGGAGGCGGCGCGATCCACATCAGGCGATCCGCATCCTGGAAAGGCAGCGGGCGCAGGAGAATCGTGTTGACCACGCTGAAGACGGCGATGTTGGCCCCGATGCCGAGCGCCAGGATAAGGATGGCGACCAGAGTAAAGCCGCGGTCGCGGCTGAGGGTACGGAGGGTATAACGCAGATCCAGAAGAAGAATGTCGAGTGTCATGATTCCTCGTGCTTCGCGTTGTTTGTATTTGGCCGTTTCGACGCCGCCGAAATGAATGAAAGCCTGGCGGCGGGCTTCCAAGGGCGTCATGCCTCGCTGGATGTTTTCTTCGATTGCAAATTCGATGTGGGATGCGATTTCCGCTTCGAGGTCGGGGTCGAGCGGTGGCTTCGAGAAGAAAGAACGCACTCGGGACAATGCCCGCCGCAGCGCGCTCATTAGAGGTTGCCTTCTGGAGACATGGAGAGCACACGGCCCATCACGTCAGATAAACGCTGCCAGTACGCGGCGTCTTTTTCAAGCTGCTTACGGCCGCTGCGGGTGATGGAGTAGAACTTGGCCTTGCGGTTGTTGTCGGAGGTACCCCATTCGGCGTCGATCCAACCGCGCTGCTGGAGGCGGACGAGCGAGGCGTAGATGGTGCCCTGGTTGAGAAGGACTTCGTCGCCACTGGCCTGCTCAATGCGGCGGGCAATGCCGTAGCCGTGCTGCGCGCCAATGGCGGCAAGGGTTTTGAGGACCATGAGGTCCAGGGTGCCTTGCAAGAGATCGAGTTTGGATTCGCCCATTTTTCCGGCTCCTGTGCTTATGCCACATAAGTATCGCACAGGATGTATGGGATGACCACGGGAAAAAATAGACGGGTACGCTGATCCCTGGCAGGGTCAGTCCACCGGGCAGGGCTGCTTATTCCAATGGCAGGCTGAGAGGACACCCTGTGCTCGATGAACTTCATCGTCCATTCGTGGCTCAAGTTAATCGAGCAAAGGCAACAGGTGCTCAACGCCGCCTATGCCCGCAATCCGGAACGCTTCACCCACGCCCGACCAATGCACCCGCCCCAGCCAACCGCGGTCTGGATCAACCCGCCAATCCCAG
>Ga0181527_1002988_pt1 | contig 15385 bp, 10 predicted proteins | sample PEATcosm2014_Bin_30_FD_119762 | JGI IMG/M metagenome (GOLD analysis project Ga0181527, IMG submission 119762) | Peatland microbial communities from MTU Mesocosm Facility, Houghton, MI, USA - PEATcosm2014_Bin06_60_metaG | ecosystem: Environmental > Terrestrial > Soil > Wetlands > Peat | place...
GAGATGTTGAACCCCCCGTAGCCGTAGAGCAGCGTCGGGTTGGCCCCGTCCAGCCGGATCCCTTTCTTATGGGCGATGAACATGGGCACCCGCGTGCCGTCCTTGCTGCGGTAGAAGACCTGGTGCACCTCATAGTCGTCGGGGTTGAACTTCAACTCCGGCTGGCGGAACACACGGCTGCTGCCGCTCGGTATGTCGTAGTGGTAAAGGGTCGCCGGGCGGTTGAAGCTGGAAAAAGTGTAGAACGTCTCGCGGTCGGTCCGCTTGCCGTGGAAGCCGGCCACCGCGCCGATGCCCGGCAATTGCAGCTCGCGCTCGAAGCGGCCGGCCTGCGAATAGATCCGCACTTGCGGCCGCACGTCCGCCAGGTAGGTGGCGATGAAGCGATTGCCCACGAAGCTGACCGCGACGAGGGTCTGCTCGGCCTGCGGCACGATCTCCTTCCAGTTCGCCCGGCCGGGCTTTTCCAGGTCGATGGCCACCAGCCGCCGCCGCGGGGCGTCCAGGTCGGTCATGAAGTACAGCAGCGGCCCGTCGTTGCCCAGGAAATCGTACTCGTGCTCGAAATTGTCGATCAGCTCGATCGGCTTGGGGCGGGACCCCGCCATTTCCCCCGCATTCATTTTCCCCTGCAGGTCCTGGATCGTGATGCGGCAGCGGGCGTCGGTCCCCAGGTGCGTGGCGATCACCAGCCAGCGGCCGTCCTCGCTCGCTTCGGCCTCGTACTGCCAGTCGGGGTGCTCGGGGCGAAAGTAGACCAGCTCGTCGGCCGCTTGCGGCGTGCCGAGGCGATGGTAGAACACCCGGTTGTTGAAGTTCAGCGCCTGGAACTCCGCTCCCTTCTTCGGCTCCGCGTAGCGACTGTAGAAGAAGCCCTTGCCGTCCTTGCTCCATGAAGCCTGGGAGAATTTCGTCCAGCGGAGCTCGTCGGACAGCGTCTTGCCGGAAGCGATCTCCAGGACGTGCCAGCGGGACCAGTCCGAGCCGGCCTCCGCGCGGCTGTAGGCCGCGTAGCGGCCATCGTCGCTGAAGCCCAGCCCACCCAGGGCGATCGTGCCGTCCTTGGACCAGGTGTTGGGGTCCAGCAGGACCCGCGGCGCGGCGTCCAGGGCCTCCAGCACGTACAGCACGGCCTGGTTCTGCAGGCCGTCGTTCTTGAGGTAGTAATAGCGGCCGCCGGCCTTGAAAGCCGCGCCGTATTGCGCGAAATTCCAGCACTCCGTCAGCCGGCGGCGGATCTTTTCACGTTGCGGGATCGCTTCCAGGTAGGCGAAAGTGAGCTTGTTCTCCTGCGCCACCCAATCGGCCACGTCCTTCGAGTTGCGGATGTCCTGCTCGAGCCAGCGATAGGGATCGGGCACCTTCGTCCCGAAATAGGTATCCACATGGTCCACGCGGCGGGTCTCCGGATAGGCCATCCGCCCCGGGGCGGCGGCCGGCTGTTGGCCGCCAACGGCCGCGACTCCAGTGGGGAGAATCATCACCACGAACGCGAGGAAAATCGGGTATCGTCTCATCGCTTATCTCCAGCGGCTCCCCTGGCGGCAGCAGGGAGCCATTTTGGGTCGGAGGCATCCAGGAACTCATCCAATCCCACGCCCCAAGTGCCCAGCTTGACTTTGCCAGCCAGCGCCCCCCATTGTACCTGCTTCTGGGCTGATGAAAGCACCCATTCCTCCCGTTCTGACGTTGACGGGGGGAACAGAAAACGCGAAGATGGCGGATCGTTTGCTCCTCTGTCCCCAGGCCATCGACCCTGCGAAAGACAGCATTATGCAACAGCTTGTGACCTGGGAGAACGAGACGGACGCAACGCGTCCGAACGGATCCCCTCCCGCATTAGGTGGATGTCCAGCCTTCAGTGGGGTTCAGGCCTTTAGTGGGGTTCAGACTTTCGGGGGGTACCCGATTCTCGGCCGGTTCCCGGCGTCGCACGAATTGGACCTGTCCCCTTTCCCCCCTCTGAACGAATGCCGGTTTCGAGACATTCCGGCGGCGGATGCGGACCTCCTGCAAGCCGGCGAAACGGATCGGCTGGAACACTACGCCTTCCATTTCGGCCGCTGCTACGACGCCTACCTGGTCGCGGAACCCGGCTGGGAGCCCTTCTGGTCGCGTGGGGGCCGCGGCGTTGTGGCCGTGATCCGCCAGGGCCGCCACCTGTTCAGCAGCGGCGGGCTGCTGGCCCCCGAGGCCCATCAAGCGGACCTGCTGGCCCAACTGGTCGAGGCGGCCGACGCCCGGCGGCAGGTGCTCACGTTCTTCAACATCCCGGAAGAACAATTGCCCCTCTTCCGCGCCGCCGGCTTCCAGGCCACCAAATGGGGCGAGGAGGCCCTGGTGGACTTGCCCGACTGCACCTGGTCCGGCAAAGACTACGAATGGGTGCGGCGGCAGTCCAGTTACTGCCGGCGGCAGGGGCTGGCGGTGGCGGAGTGCCGGCGGGAGGACGTCACGCCCGCCGGCTGGCAGGCCCTGGCCGCCGAGCTTTCGCAAGTGGCCGCCTTGTTCCTGGACGGCAAGCCGCAGTCGCGCGAGGTGCGATTCATCGAGGCCGGCTTCGATCCGGCGCGGTTGGGCCGCAAGCGGGTGTTCGTCGCCCGCGCCGACGGCGGCCGGGGACGCATCGAAGGCTTCCTGGCCTGCAACCCCTGCCAGCGCGGCCGGACCTGGGTGCTGGAGACCTACCGGCAGCGGCCCGACGCCGTCCGCGGCACCATCCCCTTCCTCATGCACGAAGTCATGCACGTGCTGCGGGCGGAAGGCATCCAGCAGGTGTCGCTGTGCCTGATCCCCGGCCTGCGCTGCCGCGAGCCCTTGGCCGGCGACAGCCGCATGGCCCGCTGGGGCCTGGTGGTCGGCACCCACTATTTCAACTTGATTTTCGACACGGCCGGCGCCTACCACTTCAAGAGCCGCTTCCGCCCGCGCTTCGAGAACCGCTATCTCTGCGTGCGGCCGCGGATGAGCCTGGCCACGGCCGTGGCCTTCGTCCGCATGGTGGGCGTGCTGCGGTTCGACCTGCGCAAGCTTGGCCGGCAGATCGTCCGCCGCTGGCGGAAGCGCGCCAGCCGCGCCACCCTCCGCACGCCCGGCTGACACGAGTCACTTGCTCTGGAGCTTGAACGCCAAGACCGACTCCGCGTCGGGCACGTCGTCGGCCACCTCGCGTCCCAGCACGGTCTTCTCGTTGTAGCGCTCCGGGACGGTCTCCCGGCCGTCGACCTTCTTGGAGATCTTCACGCGGTACAAGCCGTAGTAAATGCCGGGATAGGCCTCCAGCGTGCGGCTCATGGTCGCGTAGCCACTGACGCCGGTCGTACCGCTACTAGTGCGATAGGAGGGCCCGAGCCACGGCTCGGGCTCGAGCGTGACGGTGGCGCCGGCCAGGGGTTTGCCGTCCAGGAGCACCACGACGCTGCTGCCCGCGACAATCACGTCGGACCGCAGCCAACTCTTGATGCGGCCGGCGATGTCGTCGGCGGTCAGGTAATCGCCGTGGCTGGGGTCGTCCTTCTTGACTGTTGCGAGCATCGCCGCCAGGGGAGGGCTCTGTTCCAGCTCTTTGGCGTCCAGCTTGCCGTCGTGGTCGGTGTCGTACTGGGCGATTGCGGCCTTGGCCGCGGCGGAGGGGCTGACGCTCTGCCGCGGCGGGGCCGATGGCGTTCCGGAGCAGCCGCATAACAGCCCCAGGAAGCCCAGCCATGCCAACGCCCGATCACTTCCCGCGATCATGGCAACTCCCTGTTTAGCGAGCGGGCTTGCCCGCTCATCAGCGGCGGGGAAGCCCGGCCGCTAAACGAACCCCTAATACTGCGGCAGTTTCATCCGATCGTTGCGGCATCCCAGGCAGGCGTAGGTCGTCGGGTCAATCGCGTAGCTGACGAGCTGCACCGAGCCGTCGCAGTACACGAAGTTCACCCCCGCGATGTGCGCGCTGCCGAAATTGTCCGGGGTGTCCGCGCCGTCGCCGGTGAGTCCGGGCGTGTCCCGCATCGGCACCCAGACGCACGACGTGGCCCAGGCCGACGAATTGGGCGCCTGGCTGGAAACCCAACGTAGCGTGTCGTGGTCGTGGCCGAGCATGATGCTGTTGTCGTCGCCGCGATCCTGCCCGGTGTAGTAGTACTGGGGCATCAAATACTTCTCGCCGGCCAAGAAGGTGTAGCTCATCCCGTCGGGGATCTTGGCGGCCGTCACTTGGCTGACCTGGTAGACGATGCCGTCGGCCGTGGTCTGATCGACCCCGAACGAGCAGTTCGGATAGGTGTGGTAGCAACCGGTGTCGCCCGGCCCCATTTCGTTGACGTTGCTGTTCCGGGTGGCGCCCGCATTGGCGGCGTAATCGGTCTTGTTGAGCGGTGCACCGGTGGTGGCCGCATTGATGGTCCCCTGGTGGATGGCGTCGGGGTAGGCCATCACCTTGCGCCGGGTGGGACAGATGAACCCGGCCACAGGGATGCTCTTGAAGGCGGCCGCCGCGTTGTACTTCGCGCTGCCTGGGGTCGGCACGCCCAGGCCTTGGCCCATGTCGTGCAGCGTGTCCTCGCCCATGAAGGGGAGGACTTGATAGATCCAGCCGCCGGGCTGGCGGGCACCGCTGCCGCGATCGGGGTCGCCCGTCCACGTCATGCCCCAGCCGCCGGACGGGAAGCACCCGTACTTTTCCAGGTGGCTGGTACAGGCCACGCCGATCTGCTTGAGATTGTTCTTGCAGACGGCCAAGCGGCCGGCCTCCCGCACCGCTGCGACCGCCGGCATCAGCAAGCCGACAAGGATGCCGATGATGGTGATGACCACCAACAACTCGACCAGGGTAAAGGCGCTACGCCGGCTCCGCATGGCCGCTCCTCCCTAGATCATCCGACCGGTGTCCTTCCACAGCCTGCTGCAATCCGAACCCGAGTCGCAAGCGCAGGACTGCTTCGCCTGCCTCGCTTGCGCTTCAGGCTGGAAGCGGCGCGGCCGGCGTCAATTCTTCCCCAGAATCGAGCTGATGTTGGGCACCTGCAATCCCGACTGGTTGGCGTGGCGGTTGCCCAACGACTGGTGCAGCGACAGGTCGATGGCATAGCTGATCGGGTGTACCGAGCCGTCGCAGAACGCCATGTTGAACGTGGCCGGATGGGCGCTGCCGAAGATCGTGCCGCAGCCGCCGTTGTCCTGGTAGCCGGGTCTGTCCCGCACCGCCGCTTCGGTCGTCCAGCGGTTCGTGTCGTAGTCGTAACCCTGGTCCCAGCCCTGGTCGTTATCGCATTCACCGGACGTGTAATAATTATTGGGATCGAGGTACCGCTCGCCCAGGAGGTAGGTGTTGGTGGTGCCGTTCTTGATCATGGCAGTGGTGCACATGCTTTGACGGTAAATCACCCCCGTATCCTCCGGACGCCCATTGGGGATTTCGCTCGGCGCGAAACTGCCCGACGCGGAGGCCGGCGCGTCCCCGCAGCCACCGACGTCCGCCCCACCCACGGGCGTCGTGTTGGCTGGATCAAGGCTGCTCCGTCCGTCCCCCGCGTTGCCCGCGTAGTCGCTCCGTCCGACCACGGGCGGGGTAAGGGCTTGCGGGTCGTCGATGTTGACGTAGTTTTGGCTGTGGTGCCGCGGGAAGGCCTGCACGTGGTGCCGCGTGGGACAAATAAACAACGACACGGGGGTGGCGGCCCGCGCCTGGCCACCCGATTTGACCAGGGGGCGATTGTTGTTGTGCGGGTCGCCGCTGCCGTAGCCGCTGACCAGGCCCAGGTCGTGCAGCGTGTCCAGGCCCATGTAAGGCAGGATGTTGAAGTGCCAGCCGCTGGGTTGCCGCTTGGTGAAACCACGATTGGGGTCGCCCGCCCAGCACCACCACCAGCCGCCGGTCGGAAAGAAGCCGTTCTTGCTCTCGTGGCTCATGCAGGCCAAGGCCATCTGCTTGACGTTGTTCATGCAATTGGCCCGGCGGCCGGCCTCCCGCACCGACTCGACGGCCGGCATGAGCAAGCCGATGAGAATGCCGATGATGGTGATGACCACCAACAACTCGACCAGGGTAAAACCCGCGCGTCGGCTCCGCATGGCCGCTCCTCCCTCGATCAATCGAAGCGCTGCCCTTCACTGCCTGCCAGTATAGCCGAATCCGAGCCGAAAAACCAGTCCGGGGTCAGTACTGCAAATCGAAACGCAGCGCGCCGCGGGTAGCCTGGTCCATCGCCCCAACCTCCAGGCCGAGGGTGGTCGCGGTGTTGTACTTGGCGGGGATATTATCCCCCTCTTTGGTGATTTCTACGCGGTAGAAACCGGGGGACAGGCCGGGGACGTCGCCGGCATCCCGCGGCTGGGCCGAGACGCGGGCCACGCCCCCCTTGTCGGTCGTTCCCTCGGCGGTATGCAGGGCACTGCCCAGGAAGCTCTCGGGCACCAGCCGCACCTTCGCCCCCGCCAAGGGCGCTCCGTTATGCGTTACCGGGACGGAAAGCGTCGTGCGGCCTATCTTCGAGTCCTTCCAGACCTTGATCCTGGCCGCGATCTCGTCGGCGCTGATCTTGCCGTCGCCGTTGGTATCCACTTGTTTCAAGGCTGCCTTCAGCCCCGGAACCTTGTCCAGCTCGGCGCCGTCGATGAACCCGTCATGGTCGGTGTCGTAGAGTTCCATCGCCTTCTGGGGGGCATCGCCGGCAATAGCGTCGGGATAGACCCGCGCCGGCCTGCCGGAACAGCCCGCCAAAAGCAACATCGCCACGCCCACCGCCCACATACCGCCGGCACTTCCTAGAGAGACCTTCACCGTCAAGCCCTCCATCACTTTGCGAACCGGTTTACCGCAAACTGGGGGCAACTCCCCGGCCGCTCGTTGCCGCTTGACCGCCGCCACATGCCGGCAGGATCGCCCGAGCCCGGCACCTTTGAGCCTAAGCCGGTTTCCCGGCATGTCAATAGGGTCCCAGCAATGTTTAGGGTAGGTCGAAGGGCACCGACGCGAAGCGTTGGTCTGCGAGCCCCACCAAGAATAGACTCGATTCCTGTTGGTGGGGCTCGCAGAGCTCGACCCACCCTACTGCCTCGCTTGTGCCCGCCTCGCTTGTGCTGCGGGCTTGGATGTGAACCCCGGGCTGCTGGATACTGGGAGGCGGCATGGGTAGAATAGGCGGCATGGTGGGCGTGGATCGGTTCCAGGCCAACCGCCAACGGGAAGGGCCGCTGGATCCCTCATGAGCACAAGGAGACGCACGATGAGAACGCGCATGCTTGGGTGGCTTTGGTCCGTTCTGCTCTTGGCCGCGTCGGCGGCATGTTGGGCCGCCGATGTGCCGAAGCTGGCCTTGAAGTCCGGCGACGTGGTCGCGGTTTGCGGCGACTCGATCACCGAGCAGAAGGAATACTCGGTGGCCATCGAGGACTACCTGTTGATGTGCCAGCCGGCGGCGAGGCTGCGGGTGGTGCAGGCGGGCTGGAGCGGCGAGCAGGCCCCCGGGTTCCTGGCACGGCTTGCCCGCGACGTGCTGGTATTCCACCCCGCCGTGGTCACCACCTGCTACGGCATGAACGACGGCCACTATGGCCCGATGCAGCCCGCCACCGCCGCCGCCTATCGCAACGCGCAGAAGGCCATCGTCGAGGAGCTGAAGAAGGGGGGCGTCCGCGTGGTCGTCGTCGGCTCGCCGGGCGTGGTGGACATGGACGCCTACCGCCACGGCCAGCCGGACCACGCGCGCCAGGCGGAAGTCTATAACAAGACCCTCGGCGGGCTCCGCGACATCGCCCGCGAGGTCGCCAAGGACCAGGACGTGGTGTTCGCCAACGTCTACGACCCGATGATGGACGTGATGCTGGCGGCGAAGAAGAAGTTCGGGACGGCCTACCACGTGGCCGGCGGCGACGGCGTGCATCCGGCCCGCAACGGCCAGCTCGTGATGGCCTACGCCTTCCTTAAGGCCCTCGGCTGCGACGGCCGGATCGGCCCGATCATCGTCAAGCTTGCCGCGGCGGAGGCCACGGTCAGCGAGGGGCACAGCGTGGTATCGTTGGCCCCCGGCTCGGTCGAGCTGGAGAGCACACGCTACCCGTTCTGCTTCTTCGGCAATCCGACCAGCCCCGATTCGACCCGCAGCGTGCTGGAGTTCGTGCCGTTCAACGAGGAGCTGAACCGCTTCTGCCTGGTGGTGCCCGACGCCAAGCCGGCGACGCGTTACAAGGTTGCCTGGGGCACCGCCGAGAAGGAGTTTTCCGGCGCCTCGCTGGCCAAGGGGGTCAACCTGGCGGCCGAGATCCTGGACAACCCCTTTGCAGCGGCCTTCTTGCTCGTCGACCAGGCGGTCCGCACGCAGCAGCGCTTCGAGACGCCGTTGACCAAGGACCTGCTGCACAACCTGGCCCAGCGCCACGCGCAGGATTCCGAGTCCCAGCGGGCCCAGACCGTGGCCGAGCTGCTCAAACAGGACGCGGAGCTTTTTGCCAAGGCCGCGGCCGCCGTCAAGCCCGTGCGGCACACGATCAAGATCGAGGCCGTGCCGTAACGCCTGACATTGATGCAACGGGACCAAGAAACAAGAAGGAGGAACCGGCCATGAAATGCCCGCTCGCGCTCGTGCTCAGCCTGTTCCTGGCGCCGGCCCTGTGGGCCCAGGGGCGATGGGTCACAGTGGTCCCCGAGGAGAGCGGCGAAATCCTCGCCAATCCCGGCATGGGCTGGGAGACCTTCCACCGCACGGCCCGCCAGGACGCGAGCCTGCCGCCATGGATTCCTTCCACCGTGCACTACGCTCGCTGGGGCTGGGACGAGCTGGAGCCGCAGCCGGGCGGGCTCAACACGGAGTTCCTCGACCGCGTGCTCAAGGAAACTCGCCAGGCAGGCCAGCAGTTGGCCTTCCGCGTGATGTGCTGCTCGACCAGCCCGGGCCACCCCTACCATCCCAAGTGGCTCCGCGAGCTCGGCGGCCGGGAGCTTTCCTGCGATCACGACGGGCATGGGCCGTTCCTCATCCCCGACCTGGACGATCCCCTCGTGCTGGCAAGGCACCTCGATTTCATCCGCCGGCTGGGCAAACAGTATGACGGCCATCCCGACATCGACCACGTCGATCTGGGCTCGATCGGCTGGTGGGGCGAATGGCATTTGAGCGGCACCACAACCTGCAAGCTCACCAGCCTGGAGGGCCGAAAGAAGGTGGTCGACGCCTACCTGGCCGCCTTCCGCAAGACCCCGCTCCTGATGCTCATCGGCGGCGACGAGTGCGTGAAACAAGCCTGTGGACACGGCACCGGCTGGCGGGCCGATTGCCTGGGCGACATGGGCGGGTTCTCGAAGACCTGGTGCCACATGCTGCACTCGTATCTGCCTTCGATCAGGGCAGCAGGCATCCAGGACACCTGGAAGACGGCCCCCGTCGCCTGGGAAACCTGCTGGGACATGCGGAAGTGGGTCGGCGAAAACTGGCCGTTGCGATACATCTTCAACTACGCGCTGGCCTGCCACGGCTCATACCTGAACAACAAGTCGGCCCCCTTGCCTCAGGGTGAAAATGTGCGGCCCGAGATCGAGCGCTTCCTGCGGCGGCTCGGCTACCGGCTGGTGCTGCGGGAGCTGAAGTATCCGGTCGCGGTCGCCCCCGGCGACAAGCTGCAACTATCCATGAAGTGGCAGAACACCGGCTCCGCCCCCTGCTACCGCCCCTACCGGCTGGCTTACCGGCTCACGAACCCGGCGGGCTCTCAGCGGGTCTTCGTCGGCAGCGTTGCCGTGAACCATTGGCTGCCGGGCTCGGTCGATGTCTTCACCAGCCAGTTCTTGCGGAACCCCCCCGACCTGCCGCCGGGCGAAATCATCCCCGTCGCCGATGCAGTGACGCTGCCTGCGGACCTGCCGCCGGGCGCCTACGACTTGTCGCTTGCGGTGGTCAGCCCCGAGGAAAAGCCCGCGGTGCGGTTGGCGATCAAGGGCCGCGCCGCGGACGGTTGGTATCCGCTCGGCAAAGTGGCGGTCGCCAGGTAGACGGCCGACGAGCATGACCACGCCGGAATTGACCCCCGTGACGCAGCCCCGTCGCCGCCGCCGGCGGTTTGGCGTTCTGGCGGTCCTCGTTGTTGCCGCCGCCGTTTTGGGCGCGGTTATCTGGGCGAGGTCAGGCCGTCATCCTTCCGACGAGCCCGCCCCATCGGCCGAATCTCCTCCGGCCGACTCCCAGCCCGACAGTACCGATGCCCGCTTTCGCCGCATGGTCATCGGCACGTGGCAGGACGAGTACCAGGGCAAGCGAACCATGACCCTCCGCGAAGACGGAACCGGCACGATGCTCGTGGAGCTGAGCGGCTGGCGGGCGGTGCTGTCGGCTCCCCGGCTGCGATTCGACATGGTCTGGTCGGTCGAGGGAGGCCGTCTGAAGAAACGCACCGTCGACGGCGAGCCTGCGACCCAGGTCCAGATGGTCCTCAAGATGATGGGCGACCGGGTCGATGAACCCGTCTTGGAATTGACCCCCGACCGTTTGCTCCTGCTCGACCGGGACGGCAAAACGAAGTACGATTGGCGGCGGGTGAAGGATTAGGTGAGAATCCCAATGCTACCCACGCGGGGTGGGCAGGGGTACAATCCTTGCTGTACAGTCTCCTTCCGGCCGCACGCCAGGTGTCTTGCCATGAAACCCGAGGGCCTCAAACTGCTCGTTCAGGCGGGCAACCCCATCATCTCGATGGAAACGCCCGACGAGCCGCGGGCCGTCCAGGCCGTCCGCGAAGTCGCCCAGCAGATGGGACTGCCGCTGCTGGAGTGGTCGCTGACCGAGGGCCTCGTGGCCGTGTCGCAGGCCTCGCCGACCTTGGCCGAGCCGGGCAAGGTCGCCGCGGCCCTGCGCTACGTGAAGGATTCCGCCGATCCGGGCATCTACCTGTTCAAAGACCTCGCTCCGCACTGCAAGGACCCGCAAGTGGTCCGTGCGCTGCGCGACCTGTATTTCTCGCCGGACTCGCGGTTGTGGACGATGGTGCTGGTGGATGCCCTGGCCTTGCCGCCGGAGGTCCGCCGCCTGACCGTGCCGCTGGACATCGGTTGGCCCGGCGAAGAGGAGCTGCTGGAGATCGTCCGCAAAACGTTCCAAGACGCCCAGCGGCACAGCCTCCGCCAACTGGAGTGCAAGCTGACCAAGCGCGAGCTGGACCTGCTGGTGCAGACGCTGCACGGCCTGACCAGCGAGGAGGCCGCCCGCGTGGTCTCGGGGGCCATTCACGACCACGACGTGCTGGACGGCTCCGAGTTGCCGCGGATCGTGGAGGCCAAGCGCAACCGCCTGCAGAGCACCGGCTGCCTGGAGTCGATCACCGCCGACGTTTCACCGGACGAGATCGGCGGGCTGGGCAACCTGAAGCGGTGGCTCAACCTGCGGCACTGCGGCTTCTCGTCCCGCGCCCGCGAGCTGGGCCTCGACCCGCCGCGCGGGATCCTGCTCCTGGGCGTGCAAGGCTGCGGCAAGAGCCTGTGCGCCAAGGTGGTCGCCTCGGCGTGGCGGATGCCGCTGGTGCGGATGGACCCCGGCGTGCTGTACCAGAAGTTCATCGGCGAGAGCGAGGCGCGGCTCCGCGAGGCCCTCTGCCAGGCCGAGTCGATGGCCCCGGTCGTCCTGTGGATCGACGAGATCGAGAAGGCCTTCGCCTCGGCCGGCAGCGAGTCGGCCGACGGCGGCCTTTCGCAGCGGATGTTCGGCACGCTGCTGGCCTGGATGCAGGACCACCGCCAGCCAATCTTCCTGATCGCCACCGCCAACAACCTGGCGCAGTTGCCGCCGGAGCTGATGCGTAAGGGGCGGTTCGACGAGATTTTCTTCGTCGATCTGCCCGGCCCGGCGGAGCGCGAGGCGGTCTTCGCCATCCACCTCCGCAAGCGGCGGCGCGACAAGGCCGCCTACGACATGCCGCAACTGGTCGCGGCCGCGGAGGGCTTCAGCGGCGCGGAGATCGAGCAGGCCGTCGTCTCCGGCCTGTATGCGGCCCTGGCCGAAAAGGCGGACTGCTCGACGGCGCACATCGTTGCCGCCATCCGCGCCACGCAGCCCATTTCCGTGGTCATGCGGGAGCAAGTCGAGCAACTCCGCGCCTGGGCCCGCGGCCGCTGCGTGATGGCCGATTGAGCGGCTTACGGCTCACCAGACAGTACGCCCGGTCGTAGTCTTCGGCGGCGTCGGCGACGTACCCGGCCTCGGCGATCAGGCATTTCTGGATCACAGGGCTTCAAGGCCCGCTTCGGTCGTGTCGGTTGGCGTCGCAGGATGCCCCCTGATGGGGCGGATAATGCCAATGTGTCTAGTTTCTGCTCAGATTCCGTCGGCTGTTTGCAACATTGCGCTACGTTTGCAACACGTTGACACGCCGTCACTTACGTTTACATCGCTTGCCTCTCATTGCCCTCAGTTACATCGCGTTACGAATCCTAAGCCCAGAAGGGAACATAATTTGCGCTGCCTTCGCCGTGGGGCCTGACCAGACCGCCGTCAATAGCATCCCGAATGATTCGCGATGCCTGGGGATAGTTTGACTCCTTGATCCCCAACCGTTCCCGGAGCGAGGCATTGGTCATCCGCTTGCCCGAGACGTATTGCAGGCAGGCATGCTGGTAACATGCCCGGAGGCGTTCGGCCCGGTCCATATCGGCGAAGCCTCGTGGCCCGAGCAAGACAGCTACGGTGCTCGCCCCGGCCACGCGGAAATCCGGCGCCGGCAACTGAAATGCCTCGACGGCGAAAATCACCTTGTCGATCCCGCTGCCCCGCTCCTCACAGATATTCATTCGCCGCATGAGCTTTGCCAGGGCCTCGTTCCGGGACCTGGGTGGCTCGTCGATGAATCGCAAGGTGTCGATCAGCGGTACGCCTGGATTGCTGATCTCCATCCGGTTGGTGAAGATTTCCACCATCGGGCCGGCGCCCGTCACGTTGAAGTCTTGGTGAATCAGGGCATTGGCTACGAGTTCGCGGATGGCAATCTCAGGGTACATCCGCACCTCGCTCCGCAGCGCCTGTTTGACCTCTTCGTTCTGTGGCAACTGGTCGTTGATGTAGCCGACAGCGCCCTCAAATCCGATCGCATAGCCCTTGCTGCCTGGTTGCTCCCTTAACGTCTCCACCCGGTTGTCGCCCTTGTAGATGATCACCCGCAAAGCTTTCCGGGCGAGCCGATCAAAGCCCCTCAGATTCCGGGCGAATAGGATGGCGCCGACGTTCGTGATGTCGTAGCGATCTCCCGGTCGGGGGTTGATAATTTTCTCGGCAACCAGCTTGGCGAGGATGGCACCCCGGTTATCGGGCAGCGGCTGATCCGCCAGGCGGAAGTACTCGGGGTAGTCGACCAGAGCCAGAACATCATCCGACGAGACGCCACCCGCCGCGATCCCAATCTCGAACGGCAACTCGCTGAAAAGCGCCCAGAGTGCCCGCTCCTTCTCGGGGTGGTTGGTGAGCGGCTTCGTGTACGACCCGACACGAAGGTACTCCCGGCCGAAGAACCGCACAGGCATGTGGGTGGCCGGTGGAATCTCGAACACCACCACCGGCCTGTCATCGACCTGCCCTTCATGGATGCGCACGTCGATTGCCGGCTCCAGCGAATGGGAAAGCCAATTCTCCAGTTCTTCGTTGCCCTTCTTGGCGGACCGGGGCTGAAAAGTGGTTCCGACGACCGCGTGGTGTTCGTCCTCAATACCCCACACGACGTAGCCCATGGGCTGCCGGTGCAACGCCGCGCCATTCGAGACCGCCGAGACGTTCTCGCCGATCTCCTGCGGGTCAGCTTTGTTCACCTTAAACTCCACCCATTCCGTTTCCCTGGGCAGAGCCACAAGCGAGTGAACAAGGTGGTTGAACTCCTCAGGGGTCATAATTGGCCACTCACTACGTAAAGTTTTCAAGTCGACGATTGGGAAGTCCGTTCATGTGCAACAACTGCCGGCTCCTCGCTCAGCCCGTCCCGGCTCTCGGCGACGCTGCTGGCGGACAAGCGGGTCGGGGGCATCGGTTGACGTCTCCACGTTCCCTCGACACACCCAATGTCGCGGAGGGAATTGCTCCACCTCTTTATCCAATCTTAGGGACAAGCATTTCGGGAGGGGGGACACCGATCAAAAAAGCGGCGGCTCGGTTCCCCGCCGCGCCGCGGAATGGTGATACCAGAGCACACCCTGCCAACGGCTAGCGGCAGGCGGGGCGTAGGCCAGCATTCTACTGCACAAGTTGCACGTGAATCGCCACGGGGCTCCGAATTGATAGATGCGGTCCCACAAAGCCTCTCGCGCGCGCGAGGAATAGCGTCGTCGGATGACATTTCCACTGTCCTGCCCCCTCTGCTCCTGTGAGAGCTACTGGGGTCTGGAGTTCGTCATTCGTCGTAACGTGGACGGGTGAATTCAAGCCAACCAGCCAGTCGTTCCAGCTCTCGCAGACCCCGCCATTGTCATTAAGCAAGAGAACCAGTACCCCGTCGTCTACATCATCCGCATCATTAACGGGACCGTTGAGCACAGGCACTGGGGCATTCTCGGCTGGCAGTTGTGCGGCGAAATTCTTCACGAAATCCGGAGTGCCGCCATTGGCCAGCATAATTCGATTGATGTCGTCCTGCCAAGTGGCGTGAATCTGGTGAGAAACGACGTACACCCCCCTGTCGTTACCGATCGCCACGGTGTTTTGGCCCTGGGTGGCAAGTTCTCGTGCCATTTCGAGGCAGAGTAACCCTGCCACACGATCGTGATTTGCCTCCGTTGCGGCGTCCGGCGCCCCAAGCAAGCCTGCGATCAACTGACGCACACCAATCCACCAATACCAATCCGACTTGGCGCGGAATACTCGCTCTTCCGACCTGATTGGTCTGTTGCGCGATGGCAGACTCGGTAGCGGCTGCTGCGGCAACATAAGGGCCATACCCACCGTTGGATTTGTTTCCGCGTAAACGAGATTCTTCGCAGGTAGATCGCCGCCAAACCATGGCACAGCGAAACCAGTCTCAGTGAGCGTATTCACCACGGCATAGGTTGCCTCGACAAGGTGCTGCCCGTCCGGTGCCTTCACATCTGATGGCTGCGTCCGCCCGTAGAACCCGTTACATCTGCAAGCACTGTCAACAAGCCGATTCTCATGGGGTGGTCCATCCGGACCGATCGGGCCATCAAGAAGTACCACGAGATCACGGACGCGGTCGCCAATATCTGCCACGAAGCCGGTCAAAAAATTGACCAGCTCGCAAAGGCGAAGGTTTGCTGTCGAAATGAACTGGCCTGTATTCTGGACAGCGTAATGTTTGAAGTGACCATCCTCGGGCATCTCCAAGACCCCGGAGAACGCTAGGGAGCATGATGGGCGATTCGGGCTCCATCCAACATCGATGCCAACCCCAATCCTCCCGTCTTTGAACTTCCACTTGCACATGA
>Ga0181527_1003000_pt1 | contig 15344 bp, 18 predicted proteins | sample PEATcosm2014_Bin_30_FD_119762 | JGI IMG/M metagenome (GOLD analysis project Ga0181527, IMG submission 119762) | Peatland microbial communities from MTU Mesocosm Facility, Houghton, MI, USA - PEATcosm2014_Bin06_60_metaG | ecosystem: Environmental > Terrestrial > Soil > Wetlands > Peat | place...
GGCTTTTTCGGCGGAAGTGAAATCGCCGCGAACGCGGAAGTCGGCCAAGTGCTGAATCTGATCTTTCGTCCACCCATACCGCTCTGCCAGAGCGGTGTGCGAGGCCAGTCAATACTCGCAGCCGTTGACCTGGGAGGTGCGCACGATGACGAGTTCTTTCAGCTTTGGCGTCAGGGTTCCGGTCTCCATGACGGCGCGGAAATGAGCGATCATGGTGCGCAGAATCTCCGGTCTGTGCGCGACCGTGCGGAACATGTTCGGTACATTTCCGCGTTGTTTTTGAAAGTGGTCGTAAATCGCTTGCGTGGGCTCGTCCACTTGCGAGCGTTCCAGCCGTGGAATACGCATAGTGCATCCTCGATGAGAGACCGGGAAATGAACCGAAATCGCGTGCTGCGTTGCGGCGCCGGCCCTCACTTTCGTATTTTGTAATTTCGATCTACCGCAACAGAGATGCCCATTTTGCGGCATGGGCGCGCCACTGTCCAGTTGTTCCCTGAGCTACCGGGCTAGTTCGAAAGAACTAAGCAAAAATAGTTTGCGGAGCTGTCGCCCTGAGCTGCGTCCAAATGGTAATACAGGTGCAGTGCTTTCCGGCAGCAGGTCCGTTTTTCAGAGGGGCGAACGCTATGTCGCGACGGTAATGCAGTCGCGTCAAAGATTTGTAAAGCGAATTCCTCGGGAAAGGTAAGACACGGAAAAACCGATGGTGGAAGCGGTGAGCCATCAATCGGAACTGCATTGCCGAATAAAACACCGCATATTTACTCCAGGGAGTAGCTCGATGAAATGGTGGAAGGCCGTTCTGCTCGCGTGTTTTGCCGCGGGAGCAGTAGCCGCCGAACATGGTCAGTTTTCCGCGACAAATCCAGCGATACACATCGCCGGAACAGCCGCCGCGCAGGACTCGCTGGTTCACATTCTGAGTCCCGTTCCAAGCCAGCAACTAAGCACTAACTACGTGGATGTGAATTACGAACTCGTGAACCCCGGCGTGAGCGGCGGTTCGCCGGATTTTCAAGTGCAGCTTGACGGCCGCGAACCGGTCTCAACGAAAGATACGACTTACACGTTTACGGGGCTGACTCCCGGTCAGCATACGGTCATCGTCCAACTTGTCGATGCGAATGGAACGCCAGTCACAGGCGGACGCTCGATGGTGGTGTTCTTCGTAGTCGCGGGTGGATCGCAGCAGCAGGGTACGCGCGCACCGGGTATGACGGCCAACAATAGCGACCAGCCGGAAATCGCTCCGGCTTCCAGCGCACTGCCGTTGCTCTCCATCATTGGATTTGGCGTTCTGCTGGGCGGCGTAGCCTCTGCCATGCGGACCCGCGGATAGACCGCTCGTTGCTGCGCGCGCTTGTCACAAGTCAAATAATGTCATTCTGAGCCCGAGCGGGACAGGGATTTCTTGCGCAACGTTTTTTTCGAACTCGCAGTTCTTTGTCGTTTGCGCATTTCCTTTTTTGAATACATCGTTCCACGACAATTGTGCGTGCCGCAAGTGCACGGCGCATCGCCTTCTCCGTCATACAGGAAATAGTCGTAGGTCAGCTCTTCACCGGCGTCGATGTCGCGCATTGCGGCGATCCAGACGCGGCCTTCCTCGTCTTCCTCGGTCTCGCAGTTGGGATCGCAGCAGTGGTTCACGTACATGGCCATTCCGTAGCCGTCGATGACATTGGAACCGCCGCCGAATCCGAACAGGTAAGTGTAAGGACGGTGCTTATAGAGCTCATCGGCGGCCTCGTGCGCCATGCGTTCGCCTGTGTATTCCAGGATTCTGGTTCCCTTGAGGACACGCTCGAGGGCGAAGATGCCGGCGGCGTGGATGGGAGAAGATCGGACGATGAGTCGCATGGGTTGATTTCTTTGCCCCAACACGCGCAACTACGGCGCGTGCCGGGGGCCCCGCTGATAGCGCAAGGTGCGCTGTAAGCGCCGCACAAGCACCGAAAATGAATCTAGCACATTACGTTCACGGGGGGCCGGTGGCCGGCTGCGTACTGAAGCCGGTTGCACCAATCAATTTTGCCGGAAAGGGCCGTTTCCTCAAGAGCTGACGCACGCTTGGGCAGGGCTGAAGGCAGGCGGTGTTCAGGCTGGCTGGGGAAGGCTGATGCGGGGCAGCTTCTGACAGGCGAGGCAGAGTTCCTCGAAATGGGCAGGCTCGAAGCTGACGAATTCGAAACCGTAGCGCGAACCCGACCTTCGACGGACGGTGGCTTGGGGCGTCAAATCAAAATCATTGCCGGGCAGGCGAAAGCACAATCTGACAAGTTCTCCGGGGACGAGATCCTCGGCCAACTCCGCACCCAACCCGAGCTCGCTGACATCGGTTGATCTGCCTTGCATGCTGATGGGAAGGCCGGAGCGACGGAGAAATATTGAAACCGGCGCGTCAAGGGTATAGCGTGCCGCTAATCTTGCCAGGGGCCAACGGATCTGATTGCCCGCGCCGATCATTTCCTCCACCACGGTCAGCAACTCGTGCCGGGAATTGGACTTGTCGATGAATCCGTCGGCCTGGTTGAGCAGAATCTCGGGAATCCGCCCGGGGTTATTACTGAGCAGCATGACCCGGGTGCGAGGCGAATTCAGGCGCACGAAGCTGATGAACTCCCCTAACTCGGTGTGCCCTGATGGAACATCCACCATAAGCAGGTCGAAAGCCGATTCCTGGAAGACTGCCATGCCTTGGCGCCAATCGGCGTGGCAAGCGAACTCGTAACCGGCAGTCTCGAGGTAAGAACGCTGTAAAGCCTGCTCTGCCGGGTTGGGCTCGATACACAAAATGCGTTTGCGTGTATCTCCGCCGACCTCGACACATTGCATGCCGATTTGCCCTTCCAGGTCGGTATTGGGCTCACCCACCCACAGGACCTGAAAGCGCGCACGCCGGTTGCCTTGCTGTACGGCCAGAATGAACCCCGGCGCGACTTCAGAGCTGAGACCGGTGAGCCGGGCGCCCGCGATGGAAATATCCAGCGTCTGCGCCTGCTCCATAAAGGCGCGTCCAGAGCGGTCGTAGCCAAACACCAAGGTTGGCATCTGCAAAGGAAACCTGGGTTCTCGCCGACCCCCTCGCGGGGACACCTGTTGCATGTTGCACCTTTTGAGCTGCAATTAATGTATCAATTTTGCGCGAGTACCGGTTCTTTTTCCGAATTACCACGGTAACCAATGAGGTGACGTAAGGCTGTGTACTGATAGCTATTGCTCCGAACTGCCCTTCAGTGCGCTAAGATGTTTGTCTTACGTTCAGATGATTCTTTATGGTGCGTATCCTGCCAGTTCTTATACTTGCCCTTGCGCTCGCGCTTCCTCGGGCGGGCAGCTACCTTGTGGTTGATCGCCCAGTACCCTCCGATGCCATCGTTGTGCTGGCAGGCGATTCGGGCGATAAGCGCTTGAACCGCGGTCTACAAGCGCTGAAGACGGGGCTCGGCCGGGAACTCTTTATCGATGCCGACGACCGCAGCCCGGCGTTCGGTAAAACGGTGGCGCAAAGTGCTCAAACCTACATAGAGACGCTGCCGCCGGAGCAGGCTGCCCGCGTCCACGTATGCCCCCTTGCAGCGAAATCGACGTTTGCGGAGGCGGCAGAGGCGGCGCGATGCCTCGCACCACTGCGTCCGCGCCGCGTGTTGATCGTGACTTCCGACTACCACACCCGGCGGGCACTGTCGATTTTCCAGCGAAGACTACCGCAATATGAGTGGTCAGTCGCAGCGGCGTACAACGAAGTCGAGTTCCGGCAGGATTACTGGAATAATCGGGAATGGCTCAAGACAACGCTGCTGGAATGGCAGAAGCTTGCCTACTGGGAACTCGTGGAGCGCTGGAAGAGTCCGGACCATTCGGGCGCTCGCCTGGCAGCAAGCGCCCGCCTCGCAAAAACGGTCTAATTGGCCTGGGGTTGAATCGTCTTTGGCGCGCTCAGGTAGCCCGACACTGAATTCTTGTCGACCTTGAAGACGACAACCTCGCAAAGGCTGCGATCGCGACCCGTGTAAAACTGAAGCGGTTCGTTGGCGGTGCGGTCCTTCTTCTCGATAATGCGGTCATCGGCGATGACGTTGAGCGTGAACTTCGACCGCTTTGGGTCCGTCTTCTTTAATTGCATACTGATGGTCGAAACCGGCTGGCGCTGGCTTTTTTGCAGCGTGAACTCGAAGTAGTTGCGATCGCCCTTGTGCTTGAGCAGTTCGAGTTCGTCGTGGTTGCGGGCGACGAGGCCGCTCTGCACCCCGAGATCGCCGATAGCTTTTTCCAGCTTAGCCTTGGTTGCATCGAGATCGGTGCGGGTGCTGGCGATATCCTGCTTGGCGCCTCCGAGATCGGTCTTTACGCCGGTCACGTCACCGGAAACCTGCGAGACTGCTTGCTGGGTTTTTCTCTGCTCCGCCGTCAGCTTGGCCTCAGCCTGCTGCTGTTGCCGGTGCAGTTCCGCGGTGCGGCGTTCGATCTCCTCCTGGGTCATGCCGACCTTCGAGCCAAGAGCTTGCACCGACTCCGAAATGGTCTTGTTCGCCAGGTGCAGCTTGTCGCGGAGTTCCTTGTCGGAGGCCTCGAGCGTCTGTTGTTTCTGCTCAAGACCTTGCACGCGGCTGCGCAGGCTAAACAGCAAGAAAAGCGATACAACCACATAGATGGCGGCAACTCCGAGCAGCACGTTGCGCAATATAGTGTCGCCTTGCGCGGCCTGCTCCGACGCTGGTTGTTCCTCTAACATGGAATAACTCCTTCGTCTGTCAGTATGCTGAGATTGTTCCAGCAGCATTCCCGGGTGTCAACCGGAGAAAAGTCCGAGATTTTTTGTGGTTGTCCCGTAAGTTCGCGGTAAAAGTTTCAGGATGTCATCCTGAGCGAAGCGAAGGATCCCATGAGACTGTCCCGCTCCGTGCCGCTCTGGGATTCCGAGTTCCTTCGGTACGGTTAGCGCTGATTTTTTGCGTGCGCGACGGAGTACATCTCTTGCGCAATGCGGACTGACAATCCTCCATCGTAGAGGTTGAAGTGGGTGCGGCCGGGAAGGTAGGTGATCCCGGCATCCGCCCCAAGGCTTTTCAACTGCTGGTCGAGCAGGCCCACGGACGATTCCAGGTGGAAGCTGTCGGCGGTTCCGACAAAAATATGGATCTTGCCTTTCAGCTTCGGGCCGAGCGTGTTCCAGTGGTCGTGCAGAGTGCGGGAAATGTCGTACTTCTCCCAGGCGTGCGCGACCGCGGGATCAATTGCGCCGGTAACGCGGTTGAACAACTGCAACGGCCTGCCGTCATCGCCGCGCGGGCTGAAGACCCACTCAAAAGAAGACATCTGGCCACCGTAGTCGCCGAGCACGCGCTCCTGCTGGGCGTAGTCGCGAAGCGACTCGGCATCTGCGCCATGCATCCGCACCAGCATCCATGGCGAGCCATCGGGCTTCAGGTAGAAGTTGCTTCCGGGCTTGGCGTCGGCAATGTCGGGTCCGGTGAAGTTGTGGAAGTCCACCGGGTCGGGCGCGGTGGACCAGGCACCGCCGAAAAAATCCGGGTAGGTGATTTGCAGCCACAGCGCGGCCCAGCCTCCCGACGAATGTCCGGTAAGAAAGCGCCCTTCAGGCTTGGCGTCCATGCGGTACTTCGATTCCAGATAGGGAATCAGTTCGCTCACCAGGGCAGTTCCCCAGGGTCCGTTATTGACCGAGTCGGCGAACTCGTGAGTGCCGGTGGGCAGAGATTCGTCGAGCAGCACGTAGATCATTTCCGGCGCGCGTCGGTCGGACATTTCGTTCAAGAGCGACTCGCCGAAGGTGCTCGGGAGATCGTCTGCCGTCACGCCAAAGCCGGGGATGAGATACACGGTTGGAAAGCGGCGCACTGTGCCGCTATAGCTTGGCGGTAGCACGACGACGGCGCGCATGTGGATCGGGCGTCCGTGGAAGCCGGAGAGCAGGGGACTGGTGAAGTCGGCCCATTCCATTCCCGGCGGAAGCGACTCCGTTTTTGTTGGCGGCACACGTTGGTTCAGCGTGAGCCGCACGCTGCCGGCGGTACGGGGATTGAAAGGCCCGAGGGCGACGGCCTTCATCCGCAGATCGCCGGGAGTGAAGAAGCGATAGGCCGCGTTGTGATCGACGTCCAGCATTGCCATGGCGTAGTAGTCGCCCGGCGGCGCGGTGGAGAGCGGAGCCGGAAACGCTAATGCGTTGGCATCGACCGCTACAGTCTGCCCCGGCAACACGCCGTCAATCTCGCGGGCCGCAATCCAGGTTTTGCGGGTGGAGGCACCGAATCCAGGAGTGAGATAGCCCCAGTGAGGCTCGCGTGTGCTGAGCAGAACGAGCAATCGTCCCGAGACAGGCGCAGTTCCCAGAGTGCGCGAAATCGTTACCTCAAAACGTAAGGGGTGCGGCGCCGCCTGCTGACAGACGGCGGCCAGCGACAGCAGCAGCAGAACGATAACTGCCCGGGGCGCAATGCGTTTCATCGCGAGCTATTCTAAAAGGTTTTTATCATCAGTGTGTTTGAGAACCATCACGGGCCTAAATTCGCGGGCCGGGCCGAAGTCCAGTTTCGAAACCACTTGTAAAATGAAGTAGCTGTTCCATATCATTATCGAATGGCCGCCTGCCACTGCGGAAAGCCCGCCGTCCTTAAGATGCCAAAGGGTCCTGCGCTGTGCATGGAGTGCTGGGGTATTTACCAACATAACCTTCGAGAGAACCAAAAGCTGACCTTTTCCTTCCTGAACTATTTGCAGGATGAAATGGCGTTCATGGCAGGGCTGCCTTCCCTTGGCCCAAAGATTAAGATTCCACAACCGAATGTGCCAGTGACTATGAACACGACGAACAACATCCGCGTGGGTCCCGGTAGTCAGGTCGGCCAAATTAACGCCGGCGCTTTGGTCTACTTGAACAACGTCGTGACGGCTCTGAAAGACGGCGAGGGTGCGGCGTTCGCGTCCGCGTTGCAGACCTTCACGCAACAGGTTGTGGATAGCCAACAACTTTCGTCGGATTCTCAAAAGGAAATTCTTGACCTGCTCCGGTGCTTGATTGAAGAAGGCAGGAAAAAACAAGAAAATCGCAATCTATCGGTGCTTAAACTCGCTTTCCAAAACATAGGATCGCTCGTGACAGTGGCTCAGGAGCTCTCGACCCACTGGGACAAACTCAAATCGTTGTTTGAGGTGGCACTGCGCTAGCCGCCTCGAGAAACCCGCGCGGTCGTCAGGCTCGCCGCTTACCGTTCAACATCTGCTCGACGGTTACGATATCGACCAGCCCCAAGCAGCCATAGATGGCCGGCAAAACGCGCTCGGGCGGATACTTTCGCCGTAGCTCGGCCACCCTTTCGGTGCCGGAGCGGTAAGCCGGCAGGTACATGCGACCGAGCAAAGGATGCCGTCCCCAGGCGCCCGAGAGTTTATCGGCGCGCTCTTCGCTGACCAGGAAATCGCGGCGCAAAATCGGGGCCACCTCCTCTTTCTTCCCGCCCTCGCCCCAGGTCAAAAACGACGACTGATTCTTGGCGTCGTCCTGAAGCAGGGCCAGGAGTACCCCGATCTGCAAATCTTCATCGGGCAACTGTTCGATTTCAGTTACGCCGTGCGCGATCAGGATGGCATTGTTGGCCAAGCCCTCGAAGAGGGTGGCGGCGCGTGTATTCATGGTCAGGATGGTCGCCTCAAATCCCGCCAATCCGCGTACGTACAAATTTTGCAGATAGGCGAAGGTGGTTACGTGCCCCGGCACGACTTCGTGACTCACCAGTTGTTCGAACTCCGGCACGGAAATCTGGAGGGAGGTGTTGATCTCGTAACTCGCTTCGTACTTTGGGCTGCCATCCGGGTTGCGGGCGCGGCCGACGTAGTTCATCGAACCGGAAAACCAGGCATCCTTGATTGGCAGGAATTCGATGTTGGCCCGAGGAACGTGCGCCAGCTCGGCGGGCAGGTACGGCAGCAGATTGGCGACGGTCAGGTTGTCGAAGTAAGAGATGACGGCCGCACCCAAGGCGCGGACGGATGCCATGGGAATCACCCGCTCTCGACGCCAGGCGTCGACGGCCTGCAATAGGCCGTCAGCCCCGGTGGTGGCGTGACCGGCCTTGCCGAGCAACTCGGCCAGACGCGCCCGCTTGCTCTGCGGTTGCGAAGGCTGCGGCGGCTTGCCGGTGGAGGCCTCGACACAGCGCTCATACGGCACCGGATTACCCTTGCCGAGCATCTCCATCGCCAGATCCCACATGGCTTGCAAGCAAACGGCGAGCCCCCCAAGAAAGTCAAAGTCGTCGCGCCCGGGTGACGATGCGGAGTTCCGCGTGAACTTGCGCACCGCGGCAATGGCCGCCGGAATGTCCACCTGGCGCAGATAACTGTCCACGGCTTCGCGATCGGCCCTGGGGCCGGAGACACCGCCCGTTTCGCGCAAGCGCGCGGCGGCCGGAGCGGTGTAGGCATGCGGCAGCGGCTCATCGGCGAACCATGAGTCGGCGATAAACCGCCCGGCTCCGGAGGGACACATGACATCGCCGCCCCAAAGTGTGTCGATACCGATAATGGCTTCGGCAAGCGAACGTGCAAGCTCGTCCATTTACGACTCCTTAGCGCGTGCCGCCGGAGGGCTCGAGCAGCGCCTGGTATTGCTGATTCCGGCGAATGTACGCGGCAGCAAAGGAGCAGCGTGGAACGACCGTGAGACCCGACTCGCGGGCGTACTCCAGCGACGCTTTGACCAGTTTCGCTCCCACACCACGGCCCGCAAGCTCTGGCGGTACTTCCGTGTGCACAAGGACAATCGTGCGGTTTTGCAGGCGGTAGTCGAGCCACGCCATCGATTCGCCCGAATGAAGCTCAAATCGATGGGCGTTCGCGTTGTTCAAGACCTCGGGAGATTCGACGTTGTTCATCATGTCACCTTGCCCGCCGTTCACTCCAGCCTGAAGTGAGTTATGAAACAGCTTAGACTCCTGTTTCCCGCAGCCGGTTAGATGCGCGGCTTTCGATTTGCGCCCTTGTGAGCGGCGTGTAGGATGGGGGCTATGAAGCTGCCCTCCATTTCTCCGCAAGAGATTCTAACGCTGAGTCCCGCCTGTCTGAAAATGACAGTGCCCGAAGAATACCGCGATGATAACGACCACATGAACATGCGCTGGTACCTGGCAATCTTTGATGATGCGGGAGACATTCTGCACGACCGAATCGGACTAACCCGCGAGTACCACAGCCAGCACGGGACCGGCACCTTCGACCTGGAACATCATGTGCACTTTCTGAGCGAAGTGAATCCGGGTGAAGAGGTGGCCGTTTATATGAGATTTGTTGCGCGCTCGGCCAAGCGGCTGCACTACCTGATGTTCATGGTGAACGTAACGCGAGGCAAACTGGCCACAATCTTTGAGTGCATGAACGCATTCGCCGACCTCAAGGTGCGCAAGACCGCACCGTTTCCGGATGAGATAGCGCGAAAGATCGATGACATCCTTGCGCGCCACAATAAACTGGATTGGCCTGCACCGCTGAGCGGTGCGATGCAGGTTTAGAGAGCGCTATTCACGGGGAACTGCGGCGCGTGCCTGGAGGTTTCAAGGCGGCGTGTGAGGAGCGCGGAACGACAGCGTACAGTTCGTCACGATGGCGATGGCGATTGCAGTCGTTGCGCTGTTGACGCACTCTGCAGGCGCATTTATGATTGAAAAGTCCGATCAGACGCCCGTTTTTCACCTCACGGCGCGGCTAGCCTGGTGCCCCCTCGTTCAACGGCAGGACAGCTGACTCTGGATCAGCATATCGGGGTTCGAATCCCTGGGGGGCAGCCAAAACATTCTAAAGTAGTTACTTCACTGCTCTCGGAATCCCAAAACACGCCAGTGTGGTGAAGAATGTGGGTGCCCGCAACGAGCTGAGGCACTTCACTCACCGACCCGCCAATCGGTAATGGGTGACCTGCTGCTATTGATTTGCTGCCGCAACGAGCAGAAAATTCACTCGCAGCCTTGTTTCCGCCAGGATTGGAGCCGGGCCCGCGATTGTGCAATCTCGGATTATGCCAAAGCTCAGTTTGCCCCGACATCCTAGGGTTCGTTGGCCTTAATAGGCTGGTGAGGAAAAGCTATGGACAGGGACGCGTTCATCGCTGAGTTCAGGAGCTGGCTGTGCTCATTTTATGGCTATGACGACAGTCTGAAATACGTTGGCTCAGCCAAATCTGTGCAGCCAAAGAGCAGAGGCAAAGCACCACTACAGCCCCGTGATTTCCTTAAGTTCGCGATCGACGATTCCGAGGGCCTCGACCAGAAGAGAAACCAAGTCAATTGCCTGGGCAATTGCAAGAGAGCAATTGATGCACAGGTGGATCGGCTTATTCAACGGATCGGCTTTCTCCCGCTGGCCAGAAAACAATCTTGGAAAATACCAAAGAAACTTGCGTTTATATCTCAAAGTGGAGTCGTTGCTCCGAGAATCCTCCGCAGACTTACCCGGCTAAGGAACCGCCTAGAACATGAATTCGCTCCACCTTCCAGACGGGAAGTTGAAGACGCCTTAGATGTGGCAGCCCTATTTGTCTCTTATGCGGAGCTGGTTCGGGTCCCGTCATTGAACTGGACTCTACCTGACAAGAGGTCTGTCAGCTACGACTACGATCAGATGGTGTTCTACTTCTTCAACAGAGACACAGCGGATTCCCAGAATAGTGAAGCGGCGCCGCTATTCTCATTGGCCCATGGCGAACAGGGCTTTCAGGAATTCTATAATTTCCTGGCGAAAACCATTCCGCTCATGGAAACAAAGGGCATTTGAATGGCACATGCCTCGAATCGGTGACGCCTATACTCGGGGCCGGCACCGCTCTTTGCATGCTACAATCCTGCCATCATTCAGAGCAGATTTGAGCGGGGCCATTATGCTTCCAGCCATTTGACATTGGTCGTCTCTGGCGTGCCTCATCTTATCTGGCAGGCGCTGCCGAAGCGGTGCGCTGGTCGAAAAGCGGCCGAAAAGGGTTTCGAAGAAGCAAAGAGCGCATTGCAGCATAGCAAGCCACGATTACCGCTCAGTCACCCCGCCGAAGGCCAAGTAATCGAATAGGAGGCAAGATGAGAGCGAGGGTTGCGAGATGACAACGCCTGGGATGCCAGCATTGAGAGCTGCCACTGAATATGAAGTGACTGTACCAAAGCCTAGTGGTGACCCGTTGAAGCTCAAGGCATTGGCCGGACGGTCGATCATCATCGTCGGAGCTAACGGCTCTGGAAAAACACGGCTCGGTGTACATATCGAAGCTAAAATCCCGGCCAACGCAGTACAAAGGATCGCTGCGCACAAGTCCCTCGCCATGCGAGATGATCTCAACCTGGTTTCCCTCGAAAGAGCAACGAATCTCCTCCGATTCGGATATGCAGAAGGAACAGAAGTATACAAACAGGGACACCGGTGGGGCAGCAAGCCCGCAACTCACTTGCTCACTGATTTTGATGCCCTGCTGCAAACGCTATTTGCAAAGCACAATCGCGTAAGCTCGAGCACTGGCGTTACCGTGGTAAGGGTGGGGTTTCGGCGACCGGCGTTAATACATCAACGCCGGCGCGCGAGAGTCCGAAATACTAAACGGAGACACCGGGGGTGGGATCGGTACGAGTTCAAGCCCAACTTATTGGACTTTGTGTGCAGGGTCTGGACTGTCGTTTTGCTCCACAGAGGTCAGCAACAAGTTGCGCCTAATTAGCGGGGGCTTCCACGCTCCGAGACTTACTTGGCAGGAAAAGCAATCACGACACAGGACGATCCTCCTCCGCAAAACAAAGCCCCCTCAGCCAGGTTTGGCTGAAGGGGCGAAGGAGTAGATTCACCTTGCGGAACGGATTTTAGCGTCGCCCGCCTCCGCCGTGTCCACCGCTGAAGCCGCCGGCAACGTGCCCGCCTCCCCGATAGCCGTATCCACCTCCGCGGTAACCATAGCCGCCGCGATAGCCGTAGTAACCCCGGCCCCAACCTCCGCCATACCACCCGCCGCCGACCACGACTCCGCCGTAGGGATAGGCGCAAGGATAGTAAGGATAGTAGCCGCAGGCATGTCATTCACGCTCAGACGCATCCCGGAGAATGCACTTTTTGGCATCAAGACTCTCTGGCGTGGTCAGGCGCGGGTTCCCATCGCCGATAAACACCGAACCATCGTCGATCTCTTGGCCGATCCTGCGACGGGCGGGGGCATCCGGCATGTCGAACATTGCCTTCGGAACTATCTGCGCGATCCGGAAGCCAACGCCGATACACTGATCGGCTATTCCGAAAGGCTTGGTAACGGCGCGGTCTTCAAGCGACTCGGTTTCCTCGTTTCACAGATATCCGGAGACGAGGCACTCGCCGAATCGTGCCGCCAACGACTGACCCAAGGCAATGCAAAACTCGATCCCGCGCTACCCAGTCGGCGTCTGGTCAAGACGTGGCGCCTGTGGATTCCCAAGACCTGGAAGGCGAAGGGGGGGCGTGATTGATTGTCGGGAACTTCTTGCCGCTGCCGCAAATCTCGGACTTCTGCCCAACATCGTCGAAAAGGACTACGTGCTCAGCTGGCTTTTTGCCGGAATCTTCAACCATCCGGCGCTCGCGGATACCTTTGGGCTTGAGCATCCCAATGTGGCCTTGTCGTTGAACAATCTCGCCGCGTTGTATCGCAAGCAGGGCCGCTACGTCGAGGCGGAGCTACTCTTCAAGCGCTCCTTGGCCATCCGGGAGAAGGCGCTCGGCCTCGACCATCCGGCGGTAGCCGAATCGTTGAATAGTCTCGCCGCGTTGTACAAGGAGCAGGGGCGCTACGCCGAGGCGGAGCCACTCTACAAGCGAGCCCTGGCCATCCTCGAGAAAACCATAGGCCCAGTGGCCACATCGTTGAACAATCGCTCCGCTCCTCTCCCTCCTCCTCCATCTCCCTCTTCGCAAAACAAGGCGGCGGAGTGCGCAGAGATAGAGATGAGGCAGGCTGAAAGACGCCGGGCGGAGCAGAGCGCAGAAATGATGTTACGGCGGTCTGAACAATCGGCAATGAAGCAGTCTGAGCAATTGGCGATGAGGCAGGCTGAACAATCGGCGTCGGGGAGCAACAAGACTTCGGCGGATGAGGTGATTGGCACAAAGAAAACCACCTTCGACTTTCCAGACGAGAAGGTGGAGGGCAACCTCGAGAAGCCAAACGTCGAACGCTTTCCAACTATCGAGTCTCCCGGAGAGGTTTCACCAGGACAGGAATTCGCAGTGCAGGTGTCTCTCACCGAAGAACAACTCTCACCCGAAACGCGCGTTCAACAGGGAATGCTCACGCCTGAGGGAAAGCTGCGGCTTGCTCTGCCCGAAAGTGATGTGGGCTGGAAGATTGACGTCGTCCTCTCTGCCCTTGACAGGTGAGAACGCCGATTGTCGTCTGCTCAGCCCTGATCTCGCCGCAGGCATACGGCGTGTCAAGGGAGCCAAGCGGCTGGGTGTGCGCGTCGGAAACTGGCTAACAGCAGAAGAGGGCAAGAGGTTGCTGGCAGCGGAAACTGGTGACACTCTGCAAGGCCGACGCAATTACGCCCTGCTCGCACTCCTGATCGGCTGCGGCCTCCGGAGAGCTGAAGCGACAACTCTGAGGTTGGAGGATTTTCAGCTTCGCGAAGGTCATTGGGTAATCGCCGATAGACAGCGTACCGCCGAGTTGATCGATGCGCGCTCGGATGCGCGGCAGGATCTCGAAGACCTCTTCCATCCGCCGCTTCACGACCGCCTTGTCCTTGACGGTCCACCCGGCCAGCTCGAGGTTCTCGCCTCCAGGTAGGTGTTCTTCTGTTCCGAGAACGCATTCCGAAGGACGGGAGATCTGGCCCGTGGGCCAGTAGCCCTGGCCGCCTTCTTTTCGCCCTGTCCGTCGCGGGGCCGCGCCCGGCGCCTCAGCTCCCCATGGGCTTGTGGAGGTGGCAGGCCACGAAATGGTTCGGCCGGGCCTCGATGAGCGGCGGCTCCTCCTTGGTGCAGATGTCCATGCACTGGTTGCAGCGCGCGGCGAACCGGCAGACGGGCTCGGGGTTGATGGGGGAGGTGAGCTCGCCCTTGAGCAGGATCCTTTCGTGACGGTTGTGGATGCGCGCCACCGGAATGGCCGAAAGCAACGCCTCGGTGTAGGGGTGCAGCGGCTTTTGAAAAAGGGCTTCCGCAGGAGCCTTTTCCACCAGCCGCCCCAGGTACATCACGGCGATGTCGTCGGAGAAGTGGTTCACCACCGAGAGGTCGTGGGTGATGAAGAGGTAGGTGATGCCCATGTCCCGCTGGATGGTCTTCATCAGGTTGAGGATCTGGGCCTGGATGGACACGTCCAGGGAGGACACGGGCTCGTCGCAGACGATGAACTTGGGATTCATGGCCAGAGCCCGGGCGATGCCGACACGCTGGCGGCGGCCGCCGTCGAGCTCGTGGGGGTAGGTGTTGATGAGGCGTTGGGCCAGCCCCACGGTGTCCATCAGATCCAGCACACGCATGAAGCGCTTGTCGCTGTCCGGGATGAGGCCGGCCAGGAAGATGGGCTCCTCGATGGTCTCGGCGATGGTCATGCGGGGATTGAGCGAGGAGTAGGGGTCCTGGAAGATGATCTGCATCTCCCGGCGCATGTAGCGCATCTCGCTTGTGTTCAATTTGCGGAGGTCCTTGCCGTTGAAGACCATCTCGCCGCTGGTGGGCTCGATGAGCCGCAGGATGGTGCGCCCCAGGGTGGTCTTGCCGCAGCCCGACTCGCCCACGATTCCCAGGGTGCGCCCTTCCTCGAGAGTGAAGCTCACGTCGTCCACGGCATGGAGCGTTCCGGCAGCCACGTGGAAGTATTTTTTGAGGTTCTTCACCTCTAGCAGTATCTCGCCCAAAGAGTTCACCTCACAGCATGTTCTCGACCGTTTCGTTGTACAGGTGGCAGGAGACATAGTGCGTGTCGCTCAACCACCTCACCTGGGGGAGGTCCCGCGAACATTCCGGTTTCGCGTAGGCGCAGCGGGGATGGAAGGCACATCCCGGCGGCAGGTTCATCGGATCGGGAATCAAGCCTGGGATCGGCTTGAGCTCCGCGCGCCTGTTCTCGATGTCCGGCAGGGAGTCGAAAAGGCCCCGGGTGTAGGGGTGGCGCAGGTTGTCAAAGATGTCGGCCAGGGTGCCGCATTCCACGATGCGCCCAGCGTACATGATGCCCACGAAGTCGCACACCTCGGCCACGACCCCTAGGGCATGCGTGATCATGAGCATGATCATCGGGGATTTCTCCCTGAGCTCTCTAATGAGCTTGAGCACCTGGGCCTGGATGGTGACGTCCAGGGCCGTGGTGGGCTCGTCGGCGA
>Ga0181527_1003006_pt1 | contig 15331 bp, 18 predicted proteins | sample PEATcosm2014_Bin_30_FD_119762 | JGI IMG/M metagenome (GOLD analysis project Ga0181527, IMG submission 119762) | Peatland microbial communities from MTU Mesocosm Facility, Houghton, MI, USA - PEATcosm2014_Bin06_60_metaG | ecosystem: Environmental > Terrestrial > Soil > Wetlands > Peat | place...
AGCAGTGACGCGGGCCCGTAGCTTAGTTCCAGCAGGAGAGCACTCAGGCAGAGCATCGGGCTTTTAACCCGAGGGTCAGGCGACACCCCCGAAACGGGTTCGATTCCCGTCGGGCCCGCATCCCCCCGCGTTCGATACCGGCCGTTAAATGGCCCCGCGAGCCCTGTTGTCATGGACGCCAAAGCCCGCTGGCCGAAGGGGAAGAGGGGGTGGAGGTCGAAGTACGAGCACCTCCTGGATGAGGATCCTTCCTTCAGGGCGTGGCACTCCAACGTCCTGAGGGCCTCCCACAACACGGGCTCGGCTTACTTCCTTCGCCTGGGGCGCCTCTGCGACGAGCTGTACCACTTGCCGCCCACTCGTATCGCGGCAATGAACCTGCCAGAGCTGATGACCTTCGTCTCCACCTTCGTGTCCGACCTGGAGGAGAGGGGGGTCAGTGGAGTGACCATCAACTCCTACGTGAAGGCCGTGAAGTCCTGGGCCCGCTTCAACGGGAAGAAGCTCGATCAGAAAGTGAACGTCCCGGAGAGCGAGGCCAGGTACGCCGACGAGGTGGTCCCCAGGCCGGAGGAGGTCCAGTCCCTCCTGGACCACTCGACCCTGAGGGCCAAGGTGGCCGCGTCCCTGATGGCGTTCAGCGGCCTCCGCCCCGCCACCCTGGGAGACGCCCGGGGGATTGACGGGCTCCGGGTCGGGGACCTTCCCGAACTCGAGATAAAGGGCGGAAAGGTCGCATTCTCGAAGGTGCCCTCCCTGGTGGTGGTAAGGAAGCAGGTGTCGAAGACGCGGAGGGCCTTCCTCACTTTCATGCCCGCGCAGGCCTGTGAGTACCTCCGGCAGTACCTGGAGGACCGGGCCCGGATGGGGGAAGCCCTCGGTCCCAAATCAGCCATCGTCACCCTGAGCGAGTACAATGCCGAGACCCCCACCAGCGGGGGGTGCCGGTTCAAGAAGCCGTACGGGGAGCACATGAGCACTGCCAACGTGAGGGAGATGGTCAGGTCGGCCATCAGAGAGTCGGGGTTCGGCTGGAGGCCCTACGTCCTGCGGAGGTACTTCGACACGAGGATGATGCTGGGGGAGGCGGACGGGCTCCTCATCAAGGACTGGAGGACCTTCTGGATGGGGCACTCGGGGAACATCGAGTTCGTCTACACCCTCCACAAGGGGCTGGACGAGGAGACGGTGGAGAAGATGCGGGGGGCCTACCTGAAGGCGGCGAACAGGTACCTCTGCACGGGCGAGGGGCCCAGGGAGGAGGACCTGGTCACGAAGATCCGGAAGCAGCTCCTCCTGACCGTGCTCACCCCGGAGGATGTGGAGAAGGTGCATGTGGACGAGAAGACGGACGAGGAGGTGATAGGGCTGCTGCGCCAGAGGCTGATGGAGGTGGCCTTCAACCAGGGCCTGAAGCAGAAGTTTGTTTCACCCGCCGAGATCGAAGAGTGGGTGGCTAAGGGCTGGGCCTGGAAGGGGAACCTGGGGGACGGAAGGGCAGTTCTGGAGCCGGGGCGCTAGCCGATGCGGGCTAGCCTGAGCCACATGCGGGCGTTCGCGAGGTACTCCTCGGCCACCAGCTCGTCCGGTTGCTGCAGGATGTCATCCCGGAGTGGGCCGGGCGGGAACCCGAGCGCCAGGCGCTTCATTCCTGACATGCTGACCCTCTTTGCCATGCAATGATGGCCAGTCGGAGCATTTAACGGCGGTTCAATTTGTAAGACTTGGTCGGGCTAAAGCCGAAGCCAAGGGTTCGGGCCGGCCTAGATTCGAATCCTTGGCCTGAGCTCTCCCGGTTCAGGCAGAAGGGCAGAATCCCGTCCGACGCAGGGCATCCAAGAATCTAGAGGAAGTATCCGAACACGATAGCGGCTTCCATTATCAGGAAGGTCGCGGCGATGAGGAGAAAGGGGTCCCCAGATTTCCTCCTAGACTCGAACCTGCGAACGAGGGAGTAAGTCAGAATGGCAATAATCACCATGAAGATAGGCAGGGTAATCGGGGCGAAGCCAACAGTCTTGAGGCCCCATCCAAATGCGAAGAACGCCATCGCCTCGAAGTAGGTGATGCGTGAGAGGGACTGGTCCTGCCTTCAGCCAATTGCGCGTATCAAGCCGCGGGTTGTCGATACGGATGAACCATGCCAGGGTCAGGACAGCGAGGAAGAAGAATGGTGACATTGCCTCGAAGTAGAATACTGTAAAGGCTACGATGTCTACCAATCGTCCACCAAACTGGACTCGGTACGGACCTCTTCAGTAGGTGCCACCTTACATACCATCCTACACATTGCCCTGTCACCTCTCACATGAGAGCGAGCGATGAGACCGAGAACCCACCCAAGCACGCTCAGGATGCCCTCCTCAGTCAGATTCTCGACATTTCACATTAACAAGCAAGATGTGGCCACCCTCTCCGCTGTTGAACATCCTGGTTATCGTGAGCCAAATTAACCACGGGTAGATGGGCGAGGTAGGATGCAGACAAGCACTTCTAGGTGGAGCGGCATTCAGAATGCCGGCATCCCTCTAATCACCGTGGGTTACTTAGTGGTCATTGCCCTGAATCTCTGGACCCTCCAACTAGGCCCTGCCACCGTGGTCTACGACCTGAGCCTTCTTCCCTATGGCGGCCTTCTGTCGATTATTGTGTTTGACTCCTGGGGGACTGTTGGTGGTCTCTTGGGCGTCATCCTGTTCTACGGCGTCGTGGTCTACGGCACGGTAGAAAAGCGGCGACTCGAGGTGTCATTGTACCTCCTATTCTCTACCATTCTGCTTGCGACCGTCGCTGGGCTAATCTACGACAGGTTCTTCGACAACACCAAGTTTCTCGGAACCGTGCTCATCGCAGCGGGCGCATCGACGGTAGCTGAAGCCGGGTTGGCCGCTGTAATTGTTTTGCTACTTGCTGCCATTCTGAGGATATTCAGCCGTTGGCGTTCTGGGGAGAAAGCAAGCCTGATTGTCAAGAAATGGGCTTACCTCGACATCTCTTTTCTCTTACTGGCTCTGACTTTCATTTTCGTCTCGCAACCATTCTACATTCCAACGATTGCTTACAATTGGCGCGGCCATGAGCTGGCTTTTGCCCTGGGTGTGACTGCCACAGTGTTCTACGTAGCGATAAGACGGAACGGTCAAATCTGGGAAAATCAAAAAGGTCTGGCCCGCGCGAGATACGGTCAAAAAAACTCGTAAGTTCGACATTTTGGATACGCAACACTCCGTTACCTCCCGGTAAAGAGAGGAAGAGGAGGTCGCCTCCCGGCGCGAGTGGCGCCGCCTCTCCCGCTCCACTCCCGCCTTGAAGACATGCTCGGCTCGAATCCATACCGGAGACAATGCGCGTTCTGCTCTCAGAGCATATGGCTGAGAAGTCAAGAAACTAGGCCAAGCCTTTTGAGAAGAGAACCCGAGACTAATCGGTGCCAGCATGTCCTACATAACAGGGATGACCGTGGAAGAAATCGAAGCATATGCTAGGCAGATTCTGCTCCCCAGCGTCGAGGTCCAAGTAACACCGGGATCGGAACCCTCACACTTGGTCATGACTCTCACGCGGAGGAGCGAGGTCGTCCTTCAGGCCGGAATCATGGCAACTGTAGCTCAGACAAACCCACCATCCGCCGGTGCGATTGCCGCAGCACGCGGGCGGACCGTTGAACAGGTGACCGAAGCCGTCAACTCGTTCAAACAGGACGAGGTCGAGCGAGTCATTTCCGAGCTGGGAATGGAGGCGTACCTAAAGGACAAGTACGCGGACAAGAATGTAATCTACAAGGTCCCCCGCCATTACACGACCCGACGATCGCCTGCAGCGACCTACACGACAAACCTCGATCACCACTATTTGGAGCGTGTCAGAATGCTGGTGCCACATTTCCAGCCTTTCTGGGAGTTCTTGGTCATGAACGAAGGCTGTCACCAGAACAGAACTGCGCTCATGGAATACGCCCATGGTCTGATGACCAGATTGGGAGAGCTTGCGTTTTCCCTTGACACAATCCGAACTCTCGACGGGCTCAAGCCCGACAACGACATTCATTTTCTCGTTAACTATCACCTTACCCAATTCATCTCGCTCGTGAAGAGCATCGGAGACAACTTGGCCTGGCTCCTCACTACCTTTTACGACATCAAACTGGCAGATGAAAAGAAGACGGACTTGCTGTTCGAAAGCTATCTTGAGAAGGTTAGGGAGAAGGACGCCCACCTGCACGCCAGGTTCTCCGGCCAGCCTCAGTTGGCCATTTATGAGAACCTGAAGCTGTTCATGGATATCGTCCAGCACAGGCATGCGCTCCACGTGACGCACATCCAGCTAGTCCCATCGGGGGAGGAGCATCTCTACGTCCCTGTGAAGCCGTCCAGTGGCGCCTTTGGAGAGTTCCCGTTCCCCGTACTCGCAAGTGCCAGTGATAAGGCGAGCATGGCAAGTGTCGGGATGAAGCAATTGGTGGTGAAAGCCGGCCCGACCGATACACCTGGATACGAGAGGCTCGAGCCCTTCTGCAAGAGACACCTCGAGGCGATTTCGTACCTCTGTGATCAGGCGTTCGCAAGGCTCAACCAGAGACTCAGACGGGAGCCAGTGGGAAAGGTGTACAACTTCCTCAGCAGGCTGGGCGTCGCGCTGATCTCCCTATTCCGTGATCTGGAAGTGGGGCCCAGGTTGCTCATAGAGGGAAACATCACTTCGATGGAACTACAGCTAGACTCGATGCAGGTTGAACACAAGCAGGTTCAGAAGGCAACCGCGGGGCAGCAGGTCGGGATCAAAGTCCCCTCCAGGGTTAGAGCCCATGATGTTGTGTACCGAATCAACAACTAATTCCTGTTCCGAAGAACGGCCAGGTGTCTTGGCTCTGCATTTCGCCCACCCAATTATTCGCGCTTGCGTTGATAAGCGCTCCCGCGCAAGAACCTAGTGTTGTTGAAATACGAGAATCACCCTCGGCTTGCCGTTTGGGAAGTCAAAGCCGGAAAGGCGGTGGCGGCGGAGGAGGTGGCGGTGGAGGAGGAGGCGGAGTTGGGGGCGAGGGTGGTGCCGGCAGTCAGAGTGCGTCGCAGACTGTTCAGAACCTGGTGCGTCTTGTCAAAGACAAGAAGTTCAGGACTGCCGCACGGATAGGAGCGGGAATCGCGATGAAAATGACAGGTACCGACGTAATTGCTGATGCCGCTATCGCCGCCGCGAAGGGCTACAAGGACGCGGAGAAGCACGGGGCGGAGAGCGGAGTGAAGACTGCAACAAAGGAGTTCGTCACGAGGCAGGTGACTGGAATGACGACCGACGCAATCGCTGGAAAGGCAGTCTCGAGAATGCCAGGGCTCGGGCCGGCGAGAGAGATAGTAAAGGATGCCATTTCTGAAGGGCTGGACGCCGCATTCGGGAGCTTGACCTAAATGGACCAACAATTCAGGACGTATCTGCACGGCGTCTTCAGGAGCACCATCTATGGGCTTGGAGAGCAACTCTATGAGAACAGGAAGGAGCTCGCGGTGGGAAAGGACGTCCTTCAAAGCAAGAAAGCATACCTCAAGGAACTCGACCAGCTTGCTGACGAGTTATCAGCAAGGGCGGTCGCAGAACTTGAAGGGCTGGGGGTTAACTCGCCTGACGACCTTCTCGCAAAGCAAGACCTCGTCAAGGAGAAGCTGAGAGCACTACAGGGGCAGTTGGAAAAGGAGCTCGGCGGCAAATAGCCGCCTGACTACCTTGGTCGCAGTCTCGACCATTGACGAAGGAACGGGAAGGCCTTTTCCGATGTCCTCTTCTTCCAGAGAGGTCCAGAGCGTAGGGTACCAGCTTTACGAGTCTGAGCTCAGGGGATTCGCTCCTGGTGAAGTGCTCGAGCTCAGGGTCGGAGACGAGCTCGACTGGGATCCCGTCGCCGACGAAATAGAAGAGCTGATGCTTTTCTTGATCGGGTCAAGGCCGAAGGTGAAGTTCTCCAAGACTGCGTCTAACCCAACCAAAGTGAAGAGGCTCGAGTTCGCCCAGCCTGTGAGTACTGTCAGCTTGTTCTCTGGAGGCCTTGACAGCGGCGCCTTCGCAGTCTGGCTCGGGGGACAGGAGCCGTACTCGTTGCTGGCGCACACAGAAACGAGCAAAATCATGTACGGAAAGGCACGTAGATTCCGCTCGGGCTTCGTGGGGGGCGGAGTCCGGATGGTCACGTTCCGGGCAAAGAGTGAGAACCAGCAATGGGGCATGATCAACACGCGCGGGGTTGTCTTCCTCACCAACGCTATTGCCGTTGCAAACGAGCTAAGCGCTCGCCGAGTCGTCGTCCCCGAGAACGGCCCTATGATGCTCAACATCCCGGTGTCCTCGCAGGTCCAGTCGTCCAAGACGGCGAACCCGAGGATGATTGCCACGTGGACCGCGATTGTGAACCACGCCCTTGGGGCCAACATCTCAGTAGAGACCCCATACGCTGACATGACAAAAGCCGAAATCATCAGAGGGCTCCGCGACCCCGACGCAATGGCTCATACCTACTCATGCTTCAGCTCCCAAGGCCAGAGCAGAATGTGCGGCCTGTGTCTGGCATGCTTTGTCCGAATCGCTTCGTGCTACGCCGCCAGCCTACCCGAGGATGTCGAAGCCACCTACATTCACAACCCGTTCGCCGATAGTCTTTCTGAACTGGGGGACGTCAACCAGGGCAAGGCGATCACCATCACAGAAGCCCTTGACTTCTGGGCCACGCTCGCCGAACCAGACGCAGAGGATGTCCCCAGACGGCGAGAGAGGGCGGAACGCATTACGAAGAAGTGGCCCGTCATGCGGAGGCACGCTCTTGACATCATGCTGGGGGCGCGTGGGTATATCGAAGCAGGAGGGAGGTGCGACGGACAAGTGGGGACTGCCGCCCTCGAGGTCCTGGGGAGAATCAATCCTCGTTTGCTTGACAAACGCAAGGATGAATTGAGCCGGATGCAGGAGCAGGCGTGAGATGGACGGAATCGTGGTGCTCGAACCTTATGCGACTATGATAATCGATGGCCAGAAGTCGATGGAGCTTCGGTCGCGGAGGCCTCCCGCTTCCAAGGTCGGGAAGCGAATCTACCTTCTATCCTCCGGCGAGGTTCTCGGAATTGTAAGAATAACATCGTTCTCGGGGCCACTCTCCGAGGAGCAACTTCGAGCCCGCTTCTTGGAGCACCGAGTCCCAGAACCCAAGCCTGGGCATTATGCCTGGAAGCTCGAAGTTCTAAAGAGGTTCGCCCGCAGGAGGAAATACGTTCATCCTCGGGGAGCGCGGGTTTGGCTTAGAAAGGTGAGACTCCCTGCAAGGACGGGTTTCACTCCTTTCACATGAAGCGCCCGGGGAGTTTGGGACTGGTTCCGGCGCCCACAAGTGATTATTAATCCAAAGCGGCAAGGGGTTCAGTAGCAATGAGTAGTGGAAGCGCCAATTCTTACTTCATTAGTGATATCGTTGCTGATCAGAGTCTGAAGGAAAAGGCGCCCAGTTTCGACCGAGAAACCATAGATGAGAACGTAGCAATGGTTCGTGGTTGGATTGTATTTTGCGGTAGGTGCCAGCATACCCATGCCAAACTACAAGGAAAGAAGGGAAGGTGCTTTACCTGCGACTGTGTAGATAGACTCTAAGGAGGGGGCGTCTCCTCCCTTCTATGCGGAAGAGTCGGACCAGTATCTTCCTCGGGAGTATCACTCTCTTTTCCAGTCGCTGTCTTGGTTCCTTTCAACGCCTTCTCGAAGTTTGCTGAGACTTGTTTTCCTACGGAATCTGCTACTGCATCAAGGCTTCCAAGCAAGCTGCTCATATCGCGAGGCAGGACCCACAGGCGTAGCCTAACCCGTTCATCACTTAGTAGCTCCTCTCTGAGTTTGTTCGTGGCTTCATTTGTCAGGTTGGTTGCAATCAGGAGATCAGTAACACCCAAAGCCATCAATCGGACGATTTTCTCCCTTAAGTCACCTACGATACTTCCTGCATGAGGTCCAGAAAAACTGCCGAATGGATCTCTGAATACCTTGCACTCTACTGCAACATTGAAGTGGGGCAAGTAAACATCCACCTCTACTTGTCCTTCATCAGTGTTAACGACAGCATTCGGATAAACGCTAATCTCCTCCATGGCCGTGAGGTAAGTCAGCTTGTTCCTCAGGTACGCAGATATGAAGACTGGTAAATCAGAATTCTCCACCTTCAGTTTTGAGAGAGTGTTCTCTAATGTGTAGAGAGTGAGGGTTGTCCACAGTGACCCGCACTGGGCACACTTCTCGGAATGTGGTGAGTGCCGAGAGATTATCAATCTGAAATTTGCGCAATTCGGGCATACGCTCACTTGAATCTGCGGATGGGCCACGTCTAGTCTACGAAGCAGACGTACAACGTCTTCGTACTCACCTTGGTCAGTCATGACGTGAATCTGGCTCTTTCTAAAAGTGGAGAGCGCTTGAAAGATGGCGACGGATATCGCGTCAGAAAGGGTGAATCCGCTCTGGATGAGTGTCTTTGCGAGATCGTCCAGGCCGTGCTGGAATACAGGCGCAAAGCTTGAGAAAACAGCTTGGACCATCTTCTCCTCTCCAGCCTTGCTTCCTGATTCGGCCAAAGCGGGATTCTGCATCAACGACTTCAGACCGGGCATGAACATGGTTAGGATTGCCGTGGCTAATGATGGCGCCATAGTTGCTCCCTTCCCCTTCATTAGATCCAGAGACATTGTCACATCTTCCTCCTTGCCGTCAAGAGAAACTATGACTGGCATCGAAATCTCCGAAAGAACCATGCCCGACCCGTTGATGTAGAGCAGGTTGAGCGCCTTTCTCCATGCCTGAGTGTTAGCGGCTACGACGAACGGCGCAACCGCATCTTCGTACCCGGAATTATCCCTCGCTACTTTTGACAAGTCCGATTCGTTTAGGAATGAATCAGTATTACATATTGCTATGGTGCAGGACCGGACCTGACCGCGTTACGATTGTGCTCGCGAGTGCACTGAAAGTCTCACATTCGGAGCGAGCCATGATGTTCTGGCAGTGCTTTTAACATTAGCTATCCTACGGATATCCTTATATTTATAGGATAGCCGAGGGGTATCCTATGTTGCATCCATTGGTGAAGCTGCGAGTCAAGGCGATGAAGGTTGGCAACTCTGTAAGGGTTGCAATTCCCTCGGAGATACGGGCAATCGCAGGAATCAAGGAAGGAGATGAGCTCTTGATGGATTACGATGAAGCTTCTCGCAAGGTAACGCTGGAAAAGAAATAGTGCGTTATTCTTGGCATCGCGCTCAAAACCGCTAAAAGCGGCCTTTGATTACCAACAGATTGTGCAGGAAGAGAAACGCCTGACAGAGTTTATCGAAGGAGAAGAAACAGTCATTGACTGGACTGGCGCTTCTGAGGATACTCATTACTTCACTCATGGCTTTCATCCCTACCCTGCAAGGATGGTGCCTCACATCTCCCGACGGCTTCTCCGAATCTATTCACATTCAAAGAACGACGTCTTGCTGGATCCTTACTGCGGAAGTGGAGGAGTACTCGTCGAGGGAATGCTCTACGACAGGCGTTCCATAGGCATAGACCTGAACCCACTCGCAATCCTAATCGCCCGTGTTAAGACAACGCCGATCAGCGCCAAGGAACTCATGGCGACAAGGGGCAAGCTGCTCAGTGGGATTCAAGCAGACTTGGACCGTAAGAAGGAAGTTCCTATCCCGAAAATCAAGAATCTGGAGTTCTGGTTTAAGGACGAGGCAATACGCGAGTTGAGCGTCATCAAATCGAATCTTGAAGAATTGAAGGGTGACGAGAAGGTCTACGACTTCTATAGCGTGTGCTTCTCACTCGCGGTGCGGAAGGCGAGCAATATTAGGAACGGGGAATTCAAGCTTTACGGGAAGTCGCCAGAGGAAAAACTGAAGTTCAGTCCAGAGGCATTCAAGCGCTTCCAGCAGATTACTCTCTCAAACATAGGCAAGATGCGCGAATTCTACGACGAGATGCAGAGTCATCCTCAAGGCAAAGCGGTCATTAGAGAAGGAGACACGAGGCACCTGCTTGAGATAGATCCGGAGATTCTGAAAAAGCAATCTGTCAAGACTGTTATTACTTCGCCGCCATACGGCGACTCGCATACCACCGTCGCGTACGGCCAGTTCAGTCGTTACTCTTCGCTGTGGCTCGGCCTGCCGGAAGAGAAGGTTCTGAAAGTGGACGAGAGAGGGCTTGGAGGCCGCCTGGTCCATAAGGAAGGAGAACTAGGATCATCGACTCTCGATAGGTTGCTTGCGGAGATTGGGAATACCGACGAGCACAGGGCCAGAGAGGTTTACGCATTCTTCTATGACGCAGACAAATGCCTAGAACAGATTGCCGAGGCGATGGTTCCTGGGGAGAGTCACTGTTGCTATGTGCTTGCGAACAGGACCGTACGGAGGGTACCGATTCAAACCGACATCGTCTTCACGGAGCTAGCGAGGAAGTACAAGATGCAGCACTTGACCACACTCTATAGGGACATTCCGAACAAGTACATCCCCTTGGTGAACGCGCCAGAGAACATACCAGGCAAGCTCGGGCCCACAATGTCGAAAGAAAGCATCGTAGTCTGGAAGTACTAACTCTTCTCCAGTTCGCCCTTCCTCATCAAATCCGCAAGGTCCCCTACCAACGTCGATACGGGCCTCACTCCGTACTTGCTGAATTGAATGGAGTGCTTCTCTGGTGTATACAGCTTAACGTTGAGCTTTTGCAGGGATTTCATAGCGTAGACTGAAAGGTCGGCCTCCATTGTCACAAAGAGAATCTTGCCTTTGTACTGATGTATCTCCCTTAGTAAGTAGGCCTCGCCGACCACTTCACGCCACCTTTCCCTTACCTTCCTCTTCACGGAAATCACTGCAGTCTTGTTCGGTTCAGCATACATCGTTTCCTTGCTCGGGATGATAATGTCCAGCTTCTCGCCCTCCTTTCCTTTTGGATATCTTACCCCATTGCCAGCAGGCACCCCCGAAAGCGTAAGCAAGTGATGAAGTATGAGTTCGCTTGATTTTCCACCTCTAGGCGGCCTGGATTGGCTGAGCGATTTCTCGAGGACGTCAAGGCCCTTGTTTTTCCACTTCTCCTTGACTCGCGCTTCATATTCTAGATACCGGTCATAGCATTCCTTCTCCAGCTCAACGAACGCGCTCGAGATTAGGCCTTTGTCAGCCTTAATTCTTTCAGGAAGATCCTTCCATTTGCGCCGATCAATGACCTCTTCAAAGATCTCCCTCACCTTAGGAATCTCATCTAGCCAAGGGCTCTTCTTGGACATTGGAGTTCACAAAACTCTTGTGCGCTTGGAGAAACAGAGACTGAGGTTGTCAGGGAAGACACGGAAGCCAGTGCCATGGTCATGTGGCCGGCCTGCTTGAGGATACCCGGGTGGCCATTGCCCTATTCTGATATCCACTAAGATCTTCCCTTGCCTGAGCTGGTCAATGAAACTCTCAAACTTGAAGTCCTCAAGAAGCTGCGCCTCGTTGAACCAGAACTCCTCGTTCTCGCCGGTTCCTCTGAAGTCAGCCTTAACATAAAGGAGGCGAGGCAGCTTCCGTTCAAACGTCTCTTGAAGGACTTCCCTGGACCAGAAGCAATAGGCTTCTTCTCTCGAGGCAATGGGCGTGCTATCGTCATCAAAGAGCGTCCGCCTTGCAGTTACGCCGACAACCTCAACCCTGCTGTCCCTGATGGCAATCTTCAGGCCTTGAGATCCGCGCAACGTATTGTACGAAACCGCGTTCAGAGTCGTGTGCAGCTCCTTCGTAGGGCTGTCTGGCGTGACCTTGTATCCCAGTCTATCAAGAAGAATGGAGTTCGCACCCCTCGAATCTGGCGACTTCGTGAACAGAGTGAGCATGCTGCCTGCTGCGGTGGAATGCTTCCTCGCAGACTTAAGCTCAATGAGTTCGCCGTCAGGACCCGGCACATTGTTCTCCTGAATGCCAAGGAGATCCTCAATCGTCTTTCCGATTCCCGTAGGTCCTTTCCTATGCGTCCTTACCCAACCTTGCCTCCCGACTTGCTGAAGTTTGACCAGCAGTTGGTCATACGTCTGTAGCAATCAAATTCAAAGCCTGTATGAGAACATTGGCGCTTAAATAGCTTGAATCCATCTCACGATTCTTCTAAGAAGGCATTCCGCCGAAGCGCAATCACATCCTCTTCCCAAGGGTCATCAAAAATCCTCCCCGTCCACGCATCATCTTTGGCTTCGACAAATTTCAATTCGCTCTCCACAACGCAGCATCCTCAAACTCGCAATCTTCTCAAACCCAGACAGAGACGCCTGCTTTGTCTACTACCTTCCTGGGAGTTCGTCCCCGGGCAGGAGTGTGATTGTGAGGAAGAAACTGCTTTCAGAGATTGCCAAAGACGAGAGGGTTCAAACAGTCTGCTTCGATACCGATATCCTGGCTTTTGTGGTTGACAAACCTCACCGAGGCATTCCCATCATCCTAATGAGGCTCAAGCCGGAAATTAACGAGCAGTTAGCCAAGGCGCAATTTCTTGATCCTCCCATTCCAGCGACGCAGGCAGAGGCCACATTGAATCGGTGGCAAAGGGAGATTCTTGGCGCCCCTTAGAGTAAGGGAGGAAAAAAGCTTCAAAAAAAACACAGGGAAAAGGAGAAGAACATCCGCATTTCTAGTGGGAGCCCGGGAAAACTCTTCGCTTTCTCCTGTTCCTTTGACTAATGCTGGTATTGGGAACTTATCCCACTATGAGTTCACGCGTGCAAGGCCCCCGAATTCAGTGCGTGCACGAGGACGGGGTCTTCTATGGCGTACGAGCCGTCAGCGTTTTTTGACGCGAGGGTTGCTTTGACAAGATTCGACAGGAGCGAATTGAATACGTAATCAGATATCGACCTGCCTTCTTCCGCTTGGACACTTCTCTTGAGTTCCGACCAGCTGGCTGGCCTTTGGGCGAGTCGGGCCAGGATGGCCAGATATCTGCCCTTTGCGATCAGTCGGATTTCCAGGAAGTGCATGACTTCTGAGGCCGCGAGTCTGGCTGCTTCTTCCAACGTCTGGTTCACTGTCTCCTCCGTGAACTTGTGGGTTCTCCTCGCCGTTGCCCCTAGGAATGTGAGCCATCCTATTATCCCATCAAGTTTCTCCAGAGCTGAATCTATCAGGTTCTGATCGGGTTTGACCTTGATCTGCGCGAATCCCTTCTCAAGGAAATCGCGCGCCTGCTCCCGCTTGAGACGCGGGGTCTGGATCTCAACGCGGACGCGCCCGTAGAGTGGGCCCTTCGGGTCTTCTACGCTGAGGAACTCGTGCAAAAAGCCGACCTGCGAGCCAGTCAGCACCATCTGCACCGAAGGGATGTAGTCATAGACGTGAGCCAAGAGTTTGGCTAGGTCGTAACCTGCCAGCCTCCTGAACTCCTGGGCTTCGTCGAATGCGATCACGAACTTCGTCTTCTGGCTTTCTGCCACCTTCCCGAGAGAGGCGAACAGACCCGGCAGGTCAGCGACCTCCTCACGGGTTCTCCCCCAGGTCAGAGAGAGTGAAGGGGGCGGTCCCGAGTTCACTTCCACCCCTTTGACCGACTTGAGGGCGCTCAGAATCCGGCTGCCCCACCTTGTTTGGGAGGCAATGAATTCGTTGAGGCTCCTCTCCAATGCTGAAAAGAAATCGGCCCTCGAGATCACTGGAGACTGGGCAAAGGCCCTCGCGTCGATGATGAGAGACGGCTGGTCCGATGCATTCAGACCGGTCATGAGAAGAGACGACTTCCCGGTCCTCCGTAGACCTACTATCGTGACGAGCCTCGCGTCCTCTTCGAGCGCCTGAAGGAAGCTATGCTGTTCATCTCGGAAGCCATACAGGTCTGGCCGACTTGTCTTGGGGGCTTCGTCGAAGAACATGTGCTAATACCCCCATTAGTGACTAATAGGGGTATATGTAAAGTCGCGGGCGAAGAGCCATCCGAAGAAGAACTCTCACAACTCAGTCCGCAAGCCTTGGGCGTTCATTGCGCCTCAGCTTGCTACCCCTGCTTGAAGTACATCTTGTCAATTAGGCCGAGGAACTCTTTATTGCTGAAGACCAGCTCGAAATATCCAACGAACTTTTCGATATGTTTCTCAATAATGTCGAGGTTGTTGAAAATTTGCTTGGGAATGGCGCTTTGGTCAGGGTATCTATACGCCTGCTGGTACTTTGCCAAATGAGATAGGAGCGAAATGTAGAGGACTATCTCTACCATGTAATTCAATTGATTAGGAAAGAGGACCTCGTCGGCAACTTGCACGAGTTCCATCCAGCTCTGCACATTTGGCTTTTCCTCCTCCAATCTCTTTAGGCTCTTATCCGCAACTGCAATTCGCTCTCTTTCAGCGTTGTCGATTCTTGAGAGCAATCCCGAAATGTCCTTTTCTTCAAGTGAGTCGATGGCATTACGCACTACCGCAATCTCGTCTTTGGGCAAGTCCATTGATTGAAGGTAAAGGTAGAGATTTTCGACGAATGCCTTAAGCTGTAGTTTCTCTGCAGGGTCGTGACCAAGATCTCTGGGTTTTGTCATTCGATGGGCGAATCGTTCTATTCTTGCCCTCAGGATTGTTGAAGCTGTTTGGTCCAAGTTCCTTCCCTCATCAAATTCCATGTGGTATGCCGCCATTCGTGTAGAACTCCTGAACGCCAAGACCATGAGGGGCATGTAGCTCTTGACCGCCTTCTCTAATGCCTGCTGAAGAAAGTATAGCCGGCGCCTTTCCATTCCTGGAACGGTTGAACCAGCTAGCAACTTCGCTGCAGCTAGATCGATTTTGCTTTCTCTGAAGTAGGCTTCGCCCTCGATAATCCACATCGCCTCTTTGCCTAGCAACAAGCCTCGGATGAAGAACGTAACTGCGAGCTACTTCTCTTTTTCCGGCGTGCTTTCGCGTGCTCCTGTTTACCAGTCCTTACCCGGAGGACATGGATTCCTAAGGATCACGTGAGCTAATTGTGTATGCTGTTGCGGTCCCGACACGCCCTCCACCACCATACACCCCGTCAGCGGGTTAGCACAGTGGCTTCAGCAGACGTGTTTCGGCTCAACCATCCTATAGGATAATTGGGCCAACCCCTTCACGTTGAAGGAGCACCCTCGCCCTTTCGGGTTTCGGGATCGTCAGGGGAATCTTCAGCCCATTTGGCTGGTATTGGTTCACGATTGCTCGTGAACACCTTCCCTGAGACGTGGTTCTTTTCAGAACCCGCACAGCTATTTCATTCAGGCTGTTTGTCCAGTTCCCTCAGTATTTCGCGGTGCAGCAGCGCCTCGGCCCTCTGCCTGACAT
>Ga0181527_1003010_pt1 | contig 15324 bp, 14 predicted proteins | sample PEATcosm2014_Bin_30_FD_119762 | JGI IMG/M metagenome (GOLD analysis project Ga0181527, IMG submission 119762) | Peatland microbial communities from MTU Mesocosm Facility, Houghton, MI, USA - PEATcosm2014_Bin06_60_metaG | ecosystem: Environmental > Terrestrial > Soil > Wetlands > Peat | place...
GGACCGGAGATGCCGCCGCGCGCCCGCAAAGCGCTGGCGCATTACATCACGGGTCTCGGCTACCTTGGACTAAACGACCAGGCTGGGGCAAAAGCCGAGCTGAGCCAGGCGGTCCAGACGGATCCTGGCCTGGCGCAAGCCAGGGTTGCCTTGGCCACGGCCGTCAGGCGCAGCTAAGTACGCGGTTTCTGAAATACGCTCGCGTGCTAAATGGCGTATTTGTGGGGCAGCGCCTCGCGCCGCCCGGCCGGAGGCGAACCGAGGGTCCGGGCCCAGAGGGCACCCCGCGCACGGCGCTGCCCCACATCGTCGAATACGTTAGCGAACTTCTGAAACAGTGTACTCAGCCTGACTTCGCTATCCAGTGACATTCACAGCGGTTGTGGTCATCCTCTGGGGAGGTCGCCTGAGGCGCGACTTTGTTCCTGAGAAGTCGCGGCTGCCGGATGATCGCGGAGCTGGAGGTTCTCAACGGGCACGGCGCCGGACCCGAGCGCCGTCCCGACAAGCCGATCCAGGCTAATGCCCCGCTTCCGCAAACCGGGGCGGCCCAGATCCGGCGCGGGCAAAACCTCCTCGCCTTCGCCATCGGTTGAACCGATCTCCGAATGAGCGATAATTCAAGGGAGCGGGAGAGAGGTCGTGCCACTGTTCAACCAAGTCCAGGCGAGCGCACCGAAGCAAGTCATCAAGGAGCACAGTCCCACTCTATGGGTAACGGCGCGCGAAGCTTTCTGGGTTGCACTGGAGACGCTCCGTACCCACAAGCTCCGCTCGTTCCTCACGCTGCTGGGTGTGGTCATTGCCACAACCACCCTGATCGTGGTCATGTCGATCGTCAACGGCATGAACCTCTACATCGCGGATCATATCGCGAATTTGGGCGCCAACACTTTCGTCCTGCACCAGTTCAAATGGGCACAGGGCTTCGACGCATTCATGAATGCCCGCCGCCGCAACAAGCCCATCCGCATGGACGATTACGAGTTTCTGGCAGACAATCTGCACGGGTATCAGCAGATTGGGGCCATGGCGCCGCTCGCCACAAATCCCCCAGCGCGATACAAGACGCAGTCGATCGACGAAATCCAGTTGACGGCCGTGACCCCCAGCTTTGCCGATATCGGCCGCGAAAAAGTAGCCAGCGGGCGGTACATCAATGACATCGACTACCAGCATAATGCGCGCGTCTGTGTGATCGGCCAGGACCTGGTGGAAAAGCTGTTTCCTCAGACCGATCCTCTCGACAAGGAGGTGTCCGTGGCCGGCATACCGTTCCGCGTCGTCGGCGTGATGGAAAAGGTCGGCAGCACCTTCGGGCAAAGCCAGGATAACTTCGCGTTCGTGCCGTTGACGACCTTTCGCAGTATGGCGACCACCCGCCCGGAACTCCTGGTTTTCATCAAGGCGCCGGACGCCCGGCACATGCTGGAACTGGAGGACGAAGTGCGCGCCCTGATGCGCGTGCGCCGGCACGTGCCCTACAACGAGGAGGATACTTTCGGCATCAATGCCTCCGATACCCTCATGAGCGCCTGGCAGAATCTGACGGGCACCATCTTCGCCGTCACCATAGGGTTGGTGGCGGTATTCATGGTGGTGGGTGGAATCGTCATCATGAATATCATGCTGGCCAGCGTCACCGAGCGCACGCACGAGATCGGCATCCGCAAGTCGATGGGCGCGCGCCGACGAGACATCCTGTGGCAGTTCGTCATCGAAGCCGGAGTGATGGCCGGCATCGGCGGTATTACAGGCGTGTTGCTCGCCACTCTTATCGCCAAGCTGGTCAATCTGATCTTCACCGCTTCGGTGCCCCTTAGCGCGGTGATCGTGGGAGTGACTCTTTCCACCGCCGTGGGACTGTTTTTCGGCATCTACCCCGCCACCAAAGCCGCGCGCCTCAATCCCATCGACGCGCTGCGAACGGAGAACTGAGCAAGCGGAGAAGCCCGGAGTCCAACTATGAGAGCCTACCGTCAACATGTGCGCGAAAACCTGTTGCTGGCGTTCGATACGCTGCGCACTCACAAGTTCCGCTCCTTCCTCACGGTCCTCGGAGTGCTCATCGGCACGACCACGGTGATCGCTGTAACTTCAATCATCGCCGGGCTGGACAAGCAACTGGTGGACGTGGCCCAGCAGTTCGGCACGCGCACGCTATGGATTTACAAACTCCAACTCGGCGCCCCTCACCAACTCACTCGCGACGAGCGCCTGCGCAAGCCGCTCAGCTACGACGACGCTATGGCCATCAAGGAGCAATGCCCTTCGACCGAGGCCGTTTCCGTAGAGCTGTTTCGCGAAATGAGCGACTTCGGCCTGCCGCCCGTCACCGCGCGATACAAGGGCCAGGATATGAACGATGCGCTGTTCGTCGGCGTTACCGCGGAACATCTGCAGCTTCTCAACGCCACGCTGCACGAAGGCCGTTTCTTCAGTGAAATCGACGACCTCCACCGCCGCGACGTAGCCGTGATCGGCAACGGTGTGCGCGAAAGGTTCTTTCCGAATGGAGATCCCATAGGCAAGACCATCGTGGTCGATGGACATAGCCTCGAGATCGTCGGCACACTCACTAAGTTCAAGTCTTTCCTGGGCGACGACCAGAACGACAAGGGCATTATGATCCCTTACGGCACTTTCAAGAAGACTTACCCCGAAGCCAAGGACAACTTCATCTGCGTGCTCGTCCAGCAGGGCAAGATGGAACAGGCCAAGGGCGAAGTGACCGAATTGCTGCGCCGCCGGCGGCACGTGAAGCCCACCGATCCCGACAACTTTGGCATCTCCAGCGCCGAGTCGCTCATCGAGCAGTTCCGCCAAGTCATCAGCACCGTAGCCCTGGTCATGGTCGTGATTTCCTCCATTGGCCTGCTGGTGGGCGGTATCGGGGTGATGAACATCATGCTGGTGTCGGTTACCGAACGGACGCGCGAAATAGGCGTCCGCAAAGCCATCGGCGCCCGCCGCAGCGATATCATTTGGCAGTTTCTCTTGGAAGCTATGACCCTGACGGCTTCCGGCGGTTTGATTGGCATCGCAGTCGGGTGGTTGCTCAGCCTGGCGATACGCACTTTTGTTCCCAGCCTGCCCTCCACCGTACCTTTGTGGTCTGTGGTGGTGGGTTTCGTGGTCGCCACCGGTACGGGTCTTTTCTTCGGCATGTGGCCCGCATTGAAAGCGGCGCGTCTCGACCCCATCGCGGCTTTGCGCTACGAATGAGGCGAGTATGAAAGTGGGAGCGCTCCGAGGTAGTGCGTTGCCGGCCGCGCAGCACTGATCCGGGCGGTAGTGGTGTCGGAAACCTGACATCCCTTCTTCGGCCCATATTGCTAAGATAATGCTGTGGGCAATATCGATTTTGCCTGGGACGGCGCAAGGCCCAATCCAACCTGGTAAAGGGGCGTCTCATTTGAGGAAGCGCAGACCGCGTTTCTCGACGAGCGCCCGCTTGATCGACGAGCCGGATCATTCCGAGGACGGAGAGCGGTTCCTGCTATTGGGCTGCAGCTTGCAGGGTCGCTGTCCGATCGTCAGTCATTGCTACCGGCAATCCGATTCGGTGATCCGGTTGATCTCCGCCAGGCGAGCGACACCGCAGGAAGAAGAAGTGTATTGGAGACTCAGATGAGAAAAGAATACGATTTCTCAAAATCCCGCAAGAATCCCTACGTCAAGCAGCTCAAGCGACAGATTACCATCCGCCTCGACACCGTGGCGGTTGACTACTTCAAGCAGATGGCGGCCGAACTGGGGATGCCTTATCAGAACCTCATCAACCTGTTCTTGAGAGACTGCGCCATGCAGAAGCGGCGTCCCACCGTTCACTGGCCGGAGGATGTGGCGGAGCGGCAGGTTGAGAGGTAGCTCGGAATATTCGAGTCACGGACTCCTTGCATAGGGGGACTGTTTATCCCCTAAAATGGAAGACGTGCCGCAGCGCAAGAAACTGCCTACCGCAATCGGCGCGAACAACTATGCTTACCTCCACAATTCGGTAAAAGCGGGCAGGGCAGAAAGCGTCGGAGAGGCAGTGGACAAAGCAGTGGAAATGGCCCGCAGGCTGGACAACCGCGCTACGTTGGAGCGTCAGACTGCCGCTTACTTCAAAGGCCTGACCCCCAGAGCCGCCGCGGAAGAGACCGATCTCGAAGACGCCCTGAGCGCTGGATCTCAAGAGATGGACTTTGACCAGCCATAACCCTTCGCCCCGGCGCGGCGAGATCTGGCAGCCATGCTGGGAAACCCGCCAGTACGTCATTGGGCCTTGATCGTGTCGCTCGACTCCAGTAATCTGAGCGAACGAGTCGATTCTGTTCTGATCGTTCCGTTCGGCAGCCAAGGTGCCGACGGTCCAACCACGTACGATTCGATGCCGGCGAGACAGGATTGCCAGGCCATCCTTCATTCGTGGTTCGAATCCATGGTGGGGAGCCAGTTCTTGGGGTCCCAGGAATGCTACTTTCCATCTCCGGCGTTTCTCTGTTGACAGTACCGCAGACGCCCCGCTTGAGCATCGTTCACCGAGCACCTTGACTTGCACCCGCAGGCGCGTATAAACTTTTATACATGCTGGTTGTATGGACGATGAAAAACAGATCCGTTGGATAGGCTCTGCTTACGAGGATCTGCTGGCATTCCCAAAAGACGCCCGGAAGGAAGCGGGCTTCCAGTTGGGGAAGGTCCAGGCCGGGCTTGACCCGGCCGACTGGAAGCCGTTCGACGAGGTAGGTGCGGGCACGAGGGAGATTCGGATCAGGGAGGCAAGCGGTACTTACCGCGTGATGTACGTCGCCAAGTTCGAGGAAGCCATCTACGTCCTGCATTGCTTCCAGAAGAAGACTCAGGTGACCAGCAAGCAGGACAAGGCTATTGCCATGGCGCGCTATCGCGCCGTGGTCAACGCGAGGAAGGAAAAGAAATGAAGGTCGACACCGAAATCCGCCATGTGACAAAGCCGGGCGCGAACCTCTTCCTGGAACTGGGTTTCACGCCGGACGAGGCCAAACGTCTACAGGCTGCGTCCCGCAGACAGATCAATGACACGCGCCTGCTGAAGCAGCAACTAATGGAAGAGCTGTCTGTCTGGATTGTGAAACATCACTTAAGGCAGGCCGAGGCCGCCGAGATCTTGATGGTCTCGCGTCCGCGTGTGTCCGACGTGGTGAATAAGAAAACGGCCAAGTTTACCATCGATACGCTCGTGGAAATGCTCAGCCGTGTCGGCAAGCCGGTCAAGCTGGCAATCAGTTGACCAGTGGATGTTCGCATGCTTAGGACAATATTTCGCGCGCGGCGCTCTATTGTAATCAACACGTCGCAGGCGAAGAGGTCGTTGGAAACTAGGGTTTCCGGGGAGCCGGTTATCCACCTGGTCGGATTGGCAAAGGCATTGGTTCCGGCGACCTATGCTTCCGCGTCGCTCATCTTCAGCACCCTAAGAAGACCGTTATCCCCGCGACGGGTCAAAGCCAGATCTGCAACCAGATCGCCCCGCTACTGCTCGTGCGCATCCTCCAAGTACGTATACCCGTGCAACCCCTCTTCGTAGAACTTCAGCAGCCGCCCCGATTCCTCGTACCCCAGCCGCCCCTCCCGCAAGGCAGTTTCCACGTCGCGGCGCAGACGACTCACCAGCGCATCGGAGGAAAACTGCACGTAGTTGAGCACTTCGCGCACCGTATCGCCCTTGATCACCGAATCCAGGATGATCTCGCCGGTCTCGCCCAGCCGCACGTGTACCGTGTTGGTGTCGCCGAACAGGTTGTGCAGGTCGCCCAGGATCTCCTGATAAGCGCCCAGCAGGAACGCGCCCAGATAGTAGTCGCCGCCATCGAAGGGGTGCAGGGCCAGCGTGCGCTTCACATCGCGCCGGTCGATGAACTGGTCCACTTTGCCATCGGAGTCGCAGGTGATGTCGCCCAGAATAGCGTGGCGCTTGGGCTCTTCCTCCAGGCGGTGAATCGGCATCACCGGGAACAACTGCTTGATCGCCCAGCTATCCGGCATGCTCTGAAACAGCGAGAAGTTGCAGAAATAGGTGTCCGAGAGCATGGCTTCCAGGCCCTCCAACTCTTCCGGGAAATAGTCGAGCGACTGCGCCAGGGCCTGGATGCGCCGGCTGATCGCCCAATAAAGGTTCTCGCACTGGCAGCGCTGTTCGAGCGAAAGGTAGCCCAGGCTGAACAGGTTCAGCGCCTGGTCCAGCGCCTGCTGCGCGTCGTGATAGCTCTCCAGCAGGTTCTTCGTCGTCAGCGAGCGGTTGGTCTCCTGCAGGTCGATGAGCGGCTGTTCGGCGTCGGCCGAAACCTCCGCCGGCACGTCGGATTCGCCCATGCCCGACACGCCCAACACGTTGAACACCAGCACGCTGTGATAGGCGGCGATGGCGCGCCCGCTCTCGGTGACGATGGTGGGGTGCGGCACGCCCACTTCGTCGCACACGCTCTGGATGTGATAAACGATATCGTTGGCGTACTCCTGTAGCGTGTAGTTCACGCTGGATTCGAAGTCCGTCTGCGAGCCGTCGTAGTCGATGCCCAAACCGCCACCGACATCCAGGTAGCGCAGGCCCGCGCCGGCACGCACCAGGTCCACGTACACGCGCACGGCCTCGTTCACCGCGGCCTTGATCTGGCGGATGTTGGTGATCTGGCTGCCGAGGTGGAAGTGGAGCAGATTCAGGCAATCGGCCATGCCCGCGTCTTTCAATTCCTGCAGCATGCGCACAGCTTCGCTGACCGAGAGGCCGAACTTGGAACGGTAGCCGCCCGACGATCGCCAGCGCCCGGAGCCGCGGCTGGCCAGCTTAACGCGCAGCCCGATCATGGGCCGCACGCCCACCCGCTCGGAGTAGCGCAGGATCAGCTTCAGCTCCGTATACTTCTCGACCACCGGAATGATGTGGCGGCCCAGCTTCTGGGCCAGCATGGCCATCTCGATGTACTCGTCGTCCTTGAAGCCGTTGCAGACGATGGGGGTTTCATTGTCGGCCATGGCCATCACGGCCATCAGTTCGGGCTTGGAGCCGGCCTCCAGGCCGAACTTGAACGGGCGGCCGAACTCCAACACTTCTTCGACCACCTGCCTCTGCTGGTTGACCTTGATCGGGTAGACGCAGCAGTATTCACCCTGGTAGCGATGCTCGGCAATGGCGGTCTGAAACGCGCCGGCCAATTCGCCGAGGCGGTGCTGCAGAATGCCGGCGAAGCGGATGAGGACCGGCAGCGAGATGCCGCGCAGCACCAGTGTATCCACAAGTTGTTTGAGATCGATGGAGCGCTGCGGATCCTTGGCGGGATGCACGCACAGGTGGCCGTTGGCGTCGACCGAAAAGTAGCCCTTGCCCCAACTGGCCACGTCGTACAGTTCGCTGGCGTCCTGCGGGGTCCAGCGCTCCGTCGGCTCCATGACGAGGGAGCCCTTCCTGGCGTTCTTCTCCACTCCTGCCTCCCAGACTACAGTGTCCTAAGAATCGGAGGGAAGGGCAAGGGGAAAATGAGACGCGGGGGAAATGAGACGCGGAGACGCGGAGACGCGGAGATTCTACCCTCGTTACTTCTGTGGATCGTTGGCCACTGTTACAGCGCTGTGACGAACACGGATCAGATCCCCGTGTCCCCGCGTCTCCGCGTCTCAGGGCTTCCACTTGATATTGCAACCCACGCTCGGCCTCTGCTGTGGATTCACCGGCTGGCCGCCGAGCACCGCGTCGATCGCCGCCCGCAGATCGGCGCCGGTGACAGGCACTTCATTGCGCGGACGGCTGCCATCCAACTGGCCCCGGTAGACCAGCCGCCGGTGTGCGTCATACAGAAAGAAATCCGGCGTGCATGCAGCGTCGTACGCTTTGGCCACCGCCTGCGTTTCGTCGTAGCAGATCGGATAATCCAAGTCGAGTTCCACGGCCATCTCCCGCAGGTGCTCGGGCTTATCTTCGGGATATTGCATGACGTAGTTCGACGAAATCGCCACAATCCCCAGCGGCCGCCCGGCGTAATCTTTTCCGAGCCGCGCCAGTTCGTGTTTGACGTGCTGCACGTAAGGGCAGTGCCGTGAGATGAACATCACCAGCAGCGCCCGCTTGGCGGCGAAACTGTCGAGGCTGACGGTCGCGCCCGTTGTCACATTCGGCAAATGAAAATCCGCGGCGGGCAAGCCCAGCGCGGGCATGGTGGATTCTGTTTGCGCCATAGTAGATCCTTAAACCCTGTAATCGTCGGCCTTCCAGTTCTTGATGGAGCGCTTGATGTCGTCGGGTGGCATGTTGCCGTCGGCCGCTTTCCTGGCCAGATCGACGAATTCGTCATCCGGCGCGAAGCGCAGCGCGACGATTTGCTTGACCGCCAGCCGCGGATCGAGCAGCTTGCCCGTCAGCGCGAAATGCCGCAGGTTTTCTTCAGCGCGAATGGCGCGGTCTTGCGCCTTCAGCGAAAACACGCGGGTGTAATTGAAAAGCATACCGCAGCAAATCGTGAGCACCACGATCAGCGCGGCGCTATAAAACTGCCCGTGGATGCCCCACGACTTATAGAGATTGACCAGCGACCCGATCAGCGTCAGGAATAGGATGCCCGCCAGGACGACGTGGAAGCCGAATACGTAGCGGACGTGGTTGGAGTAATTCTGGGTGGCCATGTGGCGATTGTATCGTGGCGCACGCTTTAGCGTGCAGCGGCGAACTTCAGTTCGCCGTGGCGGCTCTCGGCCGGCTCAGCACCAGCACCCAATCCTGAAACACGGGAGCCACCGGCGGCTGCCACACACCCGCTGCGTCGGCCACCGCCGTTCCCGCCGAGTGCTCCGTCCCCGTGGCCGGATTGAAGTAGAACGCGCGATACGAAAGGCCCGGTTCGAGCTGCACCATCTTGGGAGCATCCCACATCGCCGGCATGAAGACGATCCGCAACTCGCGCGGGATGCCAGCGCAGTAAGGCTGGATATAGTTGGCCGCGGTCCAGTGCGGTTCGACCCACTCCGGATGCGGCTCCATGCGCCACCACGGATAGCGCATCAGCAGCGCCTTGGCCCATCCGAGCTGCCGCGATCCCGGCAGTTCGCTAGCCACGTCCCAAGGCGTATCGCCCCAGGAGCGGCCGTGCGGCGATGGTCCAAACGGCTGCGCTGCGGTGTTCACCTGCCAGATTCCGTTAGCGCCGTAGGTGTGCCCGGCGGCGCCGCTTAGCATGCAGGCCCAGAACATGAATCGCTGCACTTCCTGCCGGCTCTGCTCCAGGATGCCTTCGTAGCAGACCTCGCCGTCGATCACCGGCATGGGCGGCGTGGCCGCGCGCGAAGCCGTCACCAGCTTCACCGTATTCGGAATGCTGGCGCGATCGCTGTGGCCGGTTTGCAGCATATCGAAATCCAGCACGGACGCATCCTCCACCGTGTTGCGCGCGCTGTCGGACGGATGGATCGTGATGGGGTGATGGAAGGGGTCGGTGGCGCGCACGTAACGGCCCAACTCGGTCCAGCCGCGCTTCTGCATCGCGTGGTCGCGCTCTTTGTCCGCCGCAAGGTAGTAGGGCATGGTGCCCTCGCCCGCCAGGCACCAGATCGCCGGATGCGCGCCCCAGCGCGCGATCAGGTATCGCCAGTGCCGCTTCATTTTGGCTATTCCGAGGATGGGCAGATAGTATCCCCAGCAACCCACGATGCACGGCGCGAGCCCCCGATCCACCAGGTGCTGGATGCGCAGGTCGGCCATGTCGAAGTACGCCGGATTGATGCGCGCGTAGTCCGGCGCCCACGGGAAGCCGGCTTCGTTGGCGCCGCGCGGATCGAACTGCGGCATGTCCGGATAAAGTCCCGCCACGATCTGCACCACGGTGAAACCTTTGCCTGCGCGGTCCGCCGTGAGGCGCGCGAAATCGGCGGGCCAGCGCAGCCGCTTACATAGTCCCATCCACCAGGTATCGGCCAGCCAGAAGAAGGGCGTGCCGTCGGCGTGCTCCAGGTAGCGGTGACTGGCCGCGACGCGCACCGGGCCGCGGCTCAATAGCGGGTTCGCGCCTTCGTAGGCCGTGACTTCCAGGACGCCGCGCCGGTTGTGCAAGTCCTCGTTGGACGTGTCGCTGCAAGCGGTCTCGAATGCGTAACGGCCCGCGGCATCGGCGGCGTAGCGTACGCGCCACTCTTGACCGCCCGCCCAAAACGCAGGCACCCGCTGCTCGTTGCCCTGCGCATCGCGGATGATGACGTCCAATTCGATCTCGTTGAATGGATCTTTGTACGGCTTCGAGGAGACGAAGATCCATTCCGTGATTTCGCGCGCCATGGCGCGGCGCGCTTGCGCCGAAACCGCAGCCGCGGCGGCGCCCAGCAGCAAACTGCGTCGCGTGATCTTCATAGAACCACCCGCTCGTCGCCTTCGCGGCGCGTGACCCGCTCGCGGTCCAGATACTCCAGCAGCGGGATGGCGTATTTGCGGGAGATGCCGGTCCAATCCTTGAACGTGCCCACGTTGAAGCGCGCAGCCTGGCGCGCGGCCAGCATGGTGCGCAGTTTTTCCATGGCGGTGCGATGGAAGACCAGGTCGTCACTCACCCGGATCAGCCGCTTTTCACGCAGCAGAATCTGCAGCAGCGAGCGGGCGCGGCCGGCCTCCACGCCGGATTTCGCCAGCACCTCCGGCAGCGCGGGAACGGCCAGACCGGCCTGCTCGAAAGCGCGCTCGATGGCGGCGCGGGCCTGCTCCTCGTCTTGTTTCAGCACCACCTTGTGGCTGGCCAGCCGCACGTTCTCGCCTCCCACTGCGATCTGTTTCTCCTGCGCCAGGATGGCGTCGATGAGAAACGCAGGCGAGTCCGGCAGCTCGCGGCCGCGCAGATCCTGCTTGGGGATGCCGGGGAGCAGCGGGTTCTTCCGATGAAATTCGCGCACGGCGCACAGCAGCTTCTCGCGCGCGGATTGGAACCAGGCGCGATCGGCGAACCAGGGCTGAGGCTGCTGGAAGCACAAGACCGCTCCCTGACGGGGTGCCCCCTGGGCCCGGCTCGGTATGGATTCGAGCTCGCGCTCCGTAAGGCCTGTGCGCGCCACCAGTTCGGCTGTTCCCATGCCGTATTTCGATTCGCGCACCAGCAAAGCGACGCGCTCTGCGGCTGGCGCTTCGGCGAGAGTTTGCAGCCGCTCGGCTACGCCCGGGCGATCGCCCTTGCGATATCGCTTGCCGGCAGTGTCCAGCACCACGCCGCCGCCAATCGTCACCACCGGAGAAAACATGCGGATGATGAAGCGGTCTCCCGGCAGCAGCAGCGCCGGCTCCCGCAGCACGATGCGGGCCCAGCAGCGCTGACCCGGCTGCAATGCCGTGGCGCCATCGAGCAGCCGCACCTGAGCTTCGATTTCCGCCGTGCCTGCATGGAAGTGCACCGGCGCGCGGTGCTTCAGCGGCTTAGCCGAAGGCAGGAGTTGGAGCGCGCAATCCACTTGCGTGACGGTCCGGAACGTTCCAGGCGCAGCCAGCACCATGCCGCGCGCGAGTTCCGCCGGTTCGATGTCGGCCAGGTTGAGCGCGGTGCGTTGCCCGGCCAGCGCCTGCCCAGCGGGCTCGCCGTAGACCTGCACGCCGCGCACGCGCAGCCGCTTGCCTGTCGGGTACAGTTCGACTTCCTGCTCCTTGCGCACCGCGCCCGAGATCAGCGTTCCGGTCACCACGGTGCCGAAGCCTTTCACTGTGAAGGCGCGATCCAGGGGCAAGCGGAAATGTCCCGCCGCGCTCTTCTCCGGCGCGGCGGAGGCAGCGCGCTGCAACTCGCGGCGCAGATCGTCGAGCCCCGCGCCCGTGACCGAACTGACCGCCACCACCGGCGCACCCTCCAGGAACGATCCCGCCACGAACTCCTCGACCTCCAGCCGCACCAGTTCCAGGATCTCCGGCTCGACCAGGTCGGCCTTGGTCAGCGCCACCACGCCCTGCGGAATTCCCAGCAGTCGGCAAATGTCGAAGTGCTCGCGCGTTTGCGGTTTGATCGATTCGTCGGCCGCGATGACGAATAGCACCAGGTCGATGCCGCCCACGCCGGCCAGCATGTTCTTGACGAAGCGTTCGTGACCGGGCACGTCCACGAAGCCGAGCCGCAGCGCGGGCGTCAATTGCAGGTGCGCGAAGCCGATATCGATGGTGATGCCGCGGCGCTTCTCCTCTTCCAGGCGGTCCGCGTCGATGCCGGTGAGCGCTTTCACCAGCGCGGTTTTGCCGTGATCGATGTGGCCGGCCGTACCGACGATGATGTTCTTCATCCGCTGATGTTCATCGTACTACCGGTGTGGTAGTGTAAGGCGGACAATCTAGTGTAGTGTCTGCGAAATAACTAGACAGTTCATTGTTTTCGTTTTCTGGCCTTGGGGCTGGTACAGTCGGGCTGGATCTGCTCCAAAGTCCGGCGACAGCGCGTGAGCTTTTCTTGGATGGATTCGACGGTCGCAGTCCACACGAAGGGTTGGGGATCCTGGTTCCAAGCCTTAAGAAACGCCTCGATGGCCGCTTGCAGGTCGGCCACGCTGAGGAAGACGCCGCGTCGAATGGCCTTGTTGTCCAGGCGGCCAAACCATCTTTCGACAAGGTTCATCCAGCTATTGGGACACGAACCGAGGATGACGTTTCAACCACGCCTTTACTTTCGCGTCCTTATGTGTCCCGTAGTTGTCCATGATCGGATGTAATGGGACATCGCCGGGGAGCTCGGTCTCGCATCTGTCATCTTTTCCAGAAACTTCGGATCGCGAGAAAGCTTGCAGGTCTTCGTGCGATGTGGCTGTAGATTGTGGGCGCGCCAGATATTATTGACGTTAGCTGCAGTGCGTCATGCCTGCAGGTTTCGTTTGCAGGGTCGCATGCACGATGGCGGCGATCTTGTCCATGGGATACCTGGGCTTTCGTCCCCGGCCGGGGGCGATATCCCAGAGCCCGTCCAGCCCCTCGTCCCCAAAGCGCTTGCGCCACAGAATCACCGTGTTGCGATTCACCGAAAGCAGCTCGGCAATGGCGACATCGGACTCACCCGCAGCGGCGGCCTGAATGATGCGGCAGCGCAAAGCCACCTGCTGTGGAGTGCCGTGCGCCGCGGTCCACGGCTGGATCTTCTCCAGCTCGACGGCGGAAAGCCGACATGCCTTGCCCATGTCCCAGGACAATACGAGCCGCCCAGTTGTGTTTAGTTATTTGTTGGACACTACACCATGTAGACGGGCTACAGGCTTTGGCTGTAAAATATCGACGGTTATGCTGGGGCCCGCTGCAAAGCTATGGGGATGGAATTCGTTGGAACCGCTCTGGCAGGATGTGCGCTATGCGTTGCGCGGGATCGGGCGCTGTCCCGGATTCTCGGCCGTGGCGGTTCTGTCGCTGGCGATGGGGATCGGCGCCAATACCGCCATCTTCAGCCTCATTCACACGCTGATGCTGCGCAGGCTGCCGGTTCCGCAACCGGAACAGCTTGTGGAATTCCTGAATCAATACCCTGGCGATCCCCCGCTGAACGTTTTCTCCTGGCAAAGTTACGAGTACTTTCGGGACCACAATCACGTCTTCTCAGGACTCACCGGCGTGCGCCCCTCCCGTTTCCATGTACGCGGCGAGGGCCTCGAACCGGAAACCGTGGATGGAGAAGTTGCGATCGGGAACTTCTTCCGGATGCTGGGCGTGAAGCCCGCGATCGGCAGGCTAATCGATCCTGGAGACGACCGCGCGGGGGCCGCTGACTCGACCGTAGCTGTGGTGAGCTGGTCCTACTGGAAGAACAAGTTCAATCTGGATCCGGCCATTCTGGGCCGGCGAATCGTAGTGGAAGATGTGCCGGTGACGGTGGTGGGAGTGACTCCCCGCGAGTTCTTCGGAGTGCAGGTAGGGGTGCGGCCGGACATCTGGGTGCCACTGGCTGTAGAGTCGCTGACTCACCGTCCCGGGCCCCTGCAGTTGATCGGGCGCTTGAGGCCCGGTGTTTCGATCGAGCAGGCGCGCGCGGAGATGGCGGTGCTGTTCCAGTGGACTCTCGAAGAAAGAACCCGGGCCAGCAAAGACCCCTTGCAGCACCAATTGAAGTTTATGGTCGAGCCCGCGGGCGCGGGTCTCGCCACCGGCCTGCGCGATCGGTTCGCGAAACCGCTCGCGGCGCTGATGGCCGTGGTGGGCCTGCTGTTGCTGATCGCGTGCACCAACTTGGCGAACATGCTGCTCGCGCGCGGGGCAGCCCGGCGGCACGAAATGGCGGTGCGTGTGGCATTGGGCGCCGGCCGGTTTCGCCTGATGCGCCAGGTGTTGACCGAATCTCTGCTGCTTTCCGCGATGGGCGGCCTCTTGGGTATCTTCCTCGCGTATTCGGGTGCCGGCGCGCTGGTGCGGATTATGATGTCCGGACGGCCGCCGATAGGACCTCGCATCGAGATTCAGGTGCACCCGGATGTGCAAGTGCTGTTGTTCACCGGTGGGGTCGCGTTGCTGACGGGGCTGCTGTTCGGACTGGCGCCCGCCTGGAACGCGTTCGCCTCCGGCCTGGCGTCTTCGCTGCGGGAAGCCGGGAGGGCGGGCGAGACGAGGCTCGGCCGGCTTTTCGGAAAGAGCCTGGTGGTGGCGCAGGTGGCCCTGTCGGTGGGGATGTTGAGCGCTGCCGGGCTTTTTATCGGCCACCTGTCGAATCTCGAACGCATCGATCTGGGCTTCCGCCGCGACCACGTTCTGCTGGTGACCCTCGATCCTTCGCGCAGCGGATATAGCGGCGAACAATTGTCTCTTGCCTACCAGGAACTGCTGGAGCGCCTGGAGACGATTCCGGGCGTGCGCTCAGCCACGATCAGCGCACCGACGCCGATCTCGGGCGCGGGCGCCAGCCGATTCGTAACCGTGGAAGGCCACCTGGAACGGCCTGAGGATCGCCGCTATATCTCGGTAAGCTGGGTTGCGCCGAAGTACTTTGAGACGCTGGGGACGCCTTTGCTGGTGGGACGCGACTTCAGCTTCACGGACCGGGGCCGGCCGCGCGTAGCGATCGTCAACCAGGCGATGGCGAGCTACTACTTCGCCGGCGGCAACCCCATCGGAAAGCATTTCACGTTCGACGGTGAGAGCCAGCCTTACGAGATCGTGGGCGTGGCAGGCGACGCGAAGTACCAGGAAATTCGCGAAGCCGCGCGGCGCACGATCTATCTCAACACGTTCCAATTCCCGCAGCCTGCGCCGGATTTTGCGGTCCGCACCAGCATCGATCCGGAGGCCGTGGGTCCGGCGGTGCGCCGGACGGTGCGCGCCTTGCTGAAGACCGTGCCCGTGGTCCGGGTGACCACGCTGGCCGGCCAGGTGGATGCGTCCATCGTTCCGGA
>Ga0181527_1003012_pt1 | contig 15318 bp, 5 predicted proteins | sample PEATcosm2014_Bin_30_FD_119762 | JGI IMG/M metagenome (GOLD analysis project Ga0181527, IMG submission 119762) | Peatland microbial communities from MTU Mesocosm Facility, Houghton, MI, USA - PEATcosm2014_Bin06_60_metaG | ecosystem: Environmental > Terrestrial > Soil > Wetlands > Peat | place...
CCCGGCCGAGGCAGTGACCGGGCGCTCCACTTGCAGCCACTCCATCAATTTCAATAAGGTTTGGACTCCCTCCGGCGATTGCCAGTCCGTGACCTTACCCACTCGCATGACGTGGCCTTGCCCGAACGACCAAGTCTCTACCGCTGTGCTCGACACCCGGGGGCAGTGGAGTCGCGTCAGCAGCGGGTAATCGGGTTGCCCATCCTCGAGGGCGTAGCGGCCAGAGCGGTTCAGCAACGCCAACCGTCCGCCCCGTTCCACGTAGCGACCTAACAACTCGATGACCGATCGCGCCAGTACTTCGGAATTCGCGTCCAGAAGCGCGGGATAACGGTCGAGGTCACTCAACGGGGAAAGATCGGAATGCCAATCCAACGAGTACTGGTGTTGCTGCAACTGGGGAATCATGGCCAGCGTCGGATTGATGTAGGAGCGGGCCGGGATGTAGGAAAGAACCGATCGGTAGGAGAGCAGTGCACCCACAGGCGCGCGCACGGGTTCGCTCTCCGCCACCTCGAGAAATACCCTGCTCGTGCGCCGGAACTCGTCGGGTGAGATGGCCATTTTCTCCCAGTCGCCAACCATCTGATAGGACTTGACTCCCAAAGCAAACGCCTGAAACATCAGGCGCCGATAATCGGCCAAAGGCGGCGGGACCTGCCATGCCTCGGCCATCAGCGGAACGCCATACTGGCGCACAAAACCGGACCCGACCTCGGCCGCGACCGGATCCTCGAAGCAAGTGATGTCGAGCGCGCCACCGTAATTTCGCAGCAGCCGCAGGCCGACGTCGTAAACGCTCAACTGATGAGCGGAATGGTGTAATGAGCCCCCGTAGTACATGATCAAGGGACGCGTGTCGAGCCGCCGGACAGTCCGGTCGATGTCATCGAACATGCGCTCGATGCTCCACATCCGGTAATCCTGAAAATCATGCCAGGCGGGGGTCACGTTCAGCGCGTTGAAGGTGGGCTTCGGTTGTTTGACTTCGGCCCAATTGCCATACGTGGTTCCATAGCGGCGGTTGAGCGTCTCCAGGGATAGCATTTCAACCCGCGAAAGATAATAGCGGTATTTCTCCTGGGAGAACTCCGAGTAATCATAGACAGTCTCGTGCCCTCCCAGCATGCCCAGGTAGAACGAATCGTTAAAGCCGTAAAAGAATTGCCACGCCAGCACCGCAGGGTTGGCACGGTACCGTCGCACCAACGCTTCCACGAGGCGGAGGCACGATGGCCTTCCCTGTGGCCCCCAGTAAGACAACGTGCGGGACTTTTCGCCCGCATACCCGTAAAAGGGGCGGCCGTCCTGATCGAGCGTGTTCTCGCCGGCCAGCCACGCCGGAATCTGCTCGTCGAAAAAGCGCAGGGTAATGGTCACGGGCAGGCCCACAGAAGTGGCGTTGTTGATCCCAGCATCCAAGGTACTCCAGTTGAATACCCCGGGACGGGGCTCGAGGGTGGCCCAGATGGGCCGCAGGTCGATGGATTGCGCGCCCAGCCGCTTGGCCGATTCAAACTTGGAATGGTCGGTAAGGCTGAACCCGTCTTCGGGGCCGCCGATCTCCACCCCGAACAACCGCATATCCGCCGCTCGCCGCCGAGCCACATCCGCGGACGGGTCCATGGCATGGGCGACCGCGGTGGTAAGCAACAACAGAAGAACCGCTTTGACGTTCCGAATTCGCATCGCATCGCTCCGGCTGGTTGGATTAATTGAGTGATGCACCCAAGGTCTGCTCAGATGGGCTGGCCCAAGGTGCCCGAGCCAAAGGTCCCGCACGCGCCGTTGCCCTTGGGACGGTCAAACAAGCTGAAGACTTCACTGCGGAATTAGACATTGGCAGGCGCTCGAATCCTCCCGCTTTCGACATTCTGCCGGCGTTTACAATCAGTACGGGCAACGGCGCCTCCCGGAAGGTTCGTCAGCGATGTCCAACCATCGATCTGCGGCTCAAAAAGATCGCCCCGAGCAGCTCCACTGCTGAGCTGACTCGGGGCGGTGGATTCATACCCCAGGAGGTAGTAAACGGACAGAGACACACTAAAACACGAGCTTCATGCCTAACTCGATGATACGCCCCGAGTTGACCGAGTTGACTTGGCCAAAGGCACTCGAGCCAAACGTCGTGTTCAATCCGTTGAAGTTCGGGTGATTGAACAAGCTGAAGGCCTCCGCTCGGAATTGGAGGGTGGCGCGTTCATAAATCTTCCAGTTCTTGGAAAGGTTCATGTCCCAATCGTTGGTACCAGGGCCTGCGATGATGAAGCGACCGGCGCTTCCGTAGGTGTACGCCGCCGGTCGGGCGAAGGCCGAGGTGTTGAAGAAATGGTAAAGGTTTTTCTGGCTCTTGGGTAGAGTGAAATTGCCAATCAAATTCGGTCGGCTGGCAATTTGCCCAACAGCCCCGGTCAGGCTGGGCTGGAAGTGACGGCCGGACCCGAAATTGGCGATGGTGGCGACTTCCCAACCCTTCAGGATTCCGCCGGGCACTCCCCGCAGACTCTTGAACAATGGTATGTTATAGACCGAGTTGATCACCAGAACGTTACGGCGGTCGTCCTCGTTGTAGCTGCGCTCCGCCCGGAGATTGAATTGGTTCTGGGGCTCGTCCCAGCGGTCGTCCGCACCCGCGATCGCCTTGGCCAAGGTGTACGACGCATTGAAGAGAAGACCTTGGTAAAGCCGTCGGGTTACCTTCACCACGAGCGCATCGTACACCGACGAGTCGGAAGGTTCGGCCATGACGATAGTGCTCAGGCCTACGTAAGGCAAATACGGGAGGGGGTTTGCAGAGCCTATTGCTTGCTGCTGTGCAGGCGTCAGGATGTTGGTTTCCCGCCCACGGCTCTCATGAACGCCATGATTGCCGAGGTAGCCCACGTCAAGGACAATCTGTCCGGGCAGTTCCTTCTGGATATCGAAATGCCAGTCGAACACCTGCGGGTTCTTATAGTCCAGAATTGCCTCCCGAAAACTGAGCGGAGTTAGCACGCTTGCCCCGACGATGCCAGCGGCGGGATTGTCCACGGGTGCGTTGGTAATGCCCACGCTGGAGGCCAGAAATGGCGCATAGTCTGCCTCGCTTTCGGTAATCGCCTGGAGGTCGCTGCGCCCTTGAATTTCTGCGAAGCCGGCCCGAACGGCCATCTTGCCCGTGCCGGTGGGGTCCCATGCAATTCCCAGACGCGGCCCAATCCCGCCATAATTGGTGGTGGAAAAACCTCGCGGCAGACCATGAAACAGAGCCTGATCCTGCGGATTATTGAGGATAGAGGCGGCCACGCGACCTTGGGCATCAGAGGGGAAGCCACTCCCCCCAAGGACGACGCCATTTAAAAGGTTGCCAGAGCCGGGAACAATTGTGCCATTGGGGTTAACCGTGGGTTCCTGGGCAGGGTTGAAATAAGCCGGGTCCCAGGCCACCATGGAATTATATTGTGAGTACCACGGAGGGAAGATGGAATAGCGCAACCCGTAATCTAAGGTCAGGTTGGGCCGCACTTTCCAGCTATCCTGGGCGTAGAACTCATAGTTGCGATACAGGTAGGAGTCATAAGGGGTGACGGAGGTTTCACCATAACCGTCGGAATTGCCCAACAGCATATCTGCCATGCCGTTGCCGGTGGTCAGGGTATTGGTAGTCGCAGCGTTGAAGCTGAAAGACCCGTAAGTGGCGCCCCGATTGTACAAGTGGGTTCCGCCGTTTTCGACGTAGGCGCCAAATTTCAGGCTGTGATGTCCTTTGACCTTGGTGAAGTTATCGCGGTAGACATAGCCGGGCTTGCCATTGCCGATGGGTACGGCCGCGGGCGCGGCCGGGTCCATCCCCTGCACCGAAAGAGCGGGAATCATGTTCCCCACGTTGACGTTGCCCGCAATCACCAACGGTATGTTGATGCCGTACTGAGCCCGCGTAGCGTAGCCCGGGTACGCCGTGGCGAGGGTCGAAAAAGCGGAGTAGCCGAGCAAGACCTCGTTGACGGCGCTGGGGCTAATCATGGTAACGAGTTGAATCTGGCCATTGTGCGCCGGGGTGATGGACTTGTCGCCCTGCGTGTAGAGCGTCGCTACGGATTCGCACACACAACTGGCGCTACCCACGGGGGTTACGGACCACTGATTATCGTAAACGTCCCGCATGGATAACGTCCACCTCGGCGCAATGTCCCAATCAAGGCGGGCAATGGTATCCGAGTGAACGGTCGGAGCACTAACATTGGAGAAGAAATTACCCCCAGGGCCTGTGTAGTTGGGGAGCGGGTAGATATTCGCGAGCTTGGGGCCGTTTACGCTCATTCGCGCCGTGGGTATTGTATTGTTCGGGAACGCTAAGCCGGTGGTGGGGTCTTTGGGGGTGGGCGTGATGCCCGTGAAGTTCCCCGCCCGCTCCTGGGCCGTGGGCACGATCCCCACGTTATTAGCAGGTGAGAGCACACGGCGAAATTCCTGCCCCGCGAAGAAGAAAAGCTTACTCTTGTCCTTGTTCCACTTCCCGGGAATATACACGGGGCCTCCCAGCGTCCACCCGAAGTCGTTAAACTTGTAAGGGGCAATGGTGGTGGGCCAGGGTTGGAGTTCGCTGCGCGCGTTCATCTTATCGTTGCGCACGAATTCGTAGGCATCTCCGTGGAAGTCGCGGGTGCCGCTTTTGGTCACCGCGTTCACCTGCGCGCCGGCGCTGCGTGAGTATTCGGCCGAGTAAGCGCTGGTGGTCACCTTGAATTCTTGGAGGAAGTCGGCGGAAATCGTATTGTTCCAGAGAATCAAGGTGTCGTTCTGCATGTTGCTCAGCCCGTCGATGGTGTAGAAGTTGAAGTGCTTCCGCAAGCCGTTTATAAAGAAACCGCCGAAGCTGGTGCTGGTGCCGCGGTCATCCATAACGCCGTTGCGGTAGATGACGCCGGGCAACATACCTGACAGGCTCAGGACGTTGCGCCCGAGAATGGGAAGCTCGGTAAGTTGAACAGGCTGGAGTAAGTGGCTGACGTCGGTGGAGCCGGTCTGCACTTCCTGCAACTTGGCGGTGACCTCCACACTCTGCGAGAGACTGCCGATCTCGAGTTTGGCGTCAATCGCCAAAGCCGCGGCCGAATCGAGGACAATCCCCGTTTGAATATACGTCTTGAAGCCTTTAGCTTCGACGGTGAGTTGATACGTCCCGCCGGGCAGATCCGGTAAGACGTAGAAGCCGGTGTTGTCGGTGGACGTGGTGCGCTTGAGCGCCTTGCTGGGTATATCCAGCAGGACTTTCGCACCTGGGACGACGGCGCCGCTAGCGTCCCGTACAAAACCCGAGATTTGGCTGCGGGAGAACTGGGCAGCGGCGGGCACAGCCAGGAAGGCCGTGCACAGAAGCAATAGGGCAATCCGGCAGTTCATTCTTGTCATTAGAACTGGTGCCATTCTTTTTATCACTGTTATCCTCCTGATTTAAGTTTCAAAGGCACCCAAGACCCAACGCAAATGTGGCTAGAGACCACCTCAAACCCTAAGTCCGCACCGCAATCGATGCGGATTGCAGTATTAAACATTCCTTCCTGAGCACTCGCCGACGCCGGAAGGTGAAATAATCTCTTCCCTGATAAAAGTGCCGTCACGCGCTACCGAATCGATGGCGCATCCCCTCCCTTTCCGCCTCAAGGGACTTGATGAGCATGGGGGGCTCGCACTCATGCGTTTCGACAAAGCGCGGTCCTATGGTTGCCGTGAATCCCACGTTGATGTCCATATACGGAACCGTCATCTTCGTATTGGGAACGGCGGCACCGCGTACGTCTGTCGGCTCCGCCTTGTTTTCATGTTGAGCCTCTGCCCCCAAAAGTCTGTAGTAAATGCGGAATAAGAACGGCAGCACTGTTTCTCCGGTTTCTATAACAGTCCTTTTTGGACTTTGATTACCTCACGACTCGACACAGCCTACCGAGTGGGGATCGGGAACTCGGTTATCGCCTTTCTTTGTGAGACTACCTCACACGACGCGCTTGTATCACGAGGGAATTGGGCCTGTCAAGAACTTTTTTCGTAATCATTATTAATCACTTCAATCTCAGCAAACTATTTCTATTTTTGCTCCTTTATTGATGTGTAGTCTTGATATTTCTCCACAAATATGGTTATATAACAATAATTTTGAAATATGTGCCATATGGAGAAAGCCGCGAAAACTCGTTGAAGGTAAGGCGACGGTTCTCCCGCCTGATTCGGATAGGATCGGGATGGGAAAATCTCAAGGAAAAGGAGAGTCGATGTGGACAGTCCCTACCACATTGTGCGCAAGTACGACGCCCAACAATGGACCCGCTACCTGGGAAAGCTTGACTAGGCGCTGCTGCCCTTTGTCGAGTCAATGGAATAATCGCAGTTGGCCGTCAACAAACTGATCGGCGTGGGGGTCGGCGGGTAGCCAGCGGGAACCCCGCCGTCGTGTATACTGGTTATCGTTCAATTAAGGTGTGAGGCTCTAATAGAATGCGAAAAACCGATCCCTTCAAGTTGCTTAAACTTATTTATACGTGCGGACCTCTTTCCCGAACGGACTTAGCTCAAAGAGCGGGTATCGCGCCCAGTTATGTGAGCGCCATCGTGTTTCAGGCTCGGGCGAATGGGCTTATTTTAGAGCAAGGATTTGTTCCATCGAGCGGCGGTCGGCGCAGGATTCTACTCGGCATGAATCCAGGACTAGCGAAACTGATCGGCATCGACATCGGCAGATGGCATATTGGAATCGTTGTCACCGACTTTGTTGGGAAGATCCTGGATTACGAATCTCTCCCCTCGGAGACCTCCAAGGGAAAAGATCATCTCCTCCACGTCGTTCACGATTCGCTCAAGCGCTTGCTCGCTCAGCATCCAGCGGTCCGTGCAATTGGGATTTCCTCTTCGGGAGTAATTGATCAACAAGCGGGCAAAGTACTCTTCTGGCCCCAAGTCAGCGGCTGGGAAGGAATTCCCCTTAAAGAGATTTTCGAAGAGAAATACACGCTTCCCGTTGTTGTTGACGATACAGTCCACGCATTAGCGACAATGGAACAACGTTTTGGTCACGGAAAGGATATGCGGAACTTTATATTCATCAGCATTGGAGTGGGAATCGGCTCGGCCATATTCGTCGATGGCCATCTTTACACAGGTCGCGATGGCCTGGCAGGCGAGCTGGGGCATGTCACGGTCGAGGAGAACGGAAAGCTTTGTAGTTGTGGAAACCGGGGTTGCTTGGAGCTCTATTCTTCTGCGTCAGCCATAATCAGGAGGGTCCGGGAGGAACTCCAGCTTGGAGTCACTTCGAGCCTCACCGATGCAGTCGGTGGAAATTTGGATCAGCTTTCCGTGGAAAAAATTGCAGCCGCCGCTCAAGCGCACGATAGGCTGTCAGAAAGAGTTCTCTCAGAGGCGGGAAGGTATTTGGGGGTTGCTCTCGCCAGTGTTGTCAACTTGCTGAACCCCGAGAGGATCGTCTTGCAGGGGAAGGTACCTCAGGCGGCTCAGGAACTTCTTCTAGGTTCTCTCCTTTACAATCTTCGGCACCGGGCACTCGCACAATCAATCAAAGGCATGGACGTGGTTGTCTCTCAGTTTGGTGAGGAGAAGGCGGCGGTTGGGGCAGTGTTTACTGCAGGGGAAGAGGTCCTGCAAACACGTTGCCGAGAAATGGAAGGGAAACTTTCGCCGTCGACGGAGGGGCTCAGCCTGGCACAGGACGCGGACGGGAAAGAAGCAAACCTTCAATCGTCTGAAACGTAGTTGCAATCAATAAACTACTCATTATATGAGGGTTCCAGCCTATGCACAGGAGCCCGTTTGAAAAGCCCCTGAGTCACAGGTTGCCTGGAAACCCGAAATCGCAAGGACACCACGGACACTACTTCCCGCGGCGGTTTTCTCTCCTCACGGTACAATCGGTAGAACCAGGACCGAGGCGTGATCGCGGTCATGGTAGATGAGGTTGGTGGCCTTAACCATGCGCGTGCCGCTTTCCGGATCTTCTCCAGTGTTCAGATTCCGGTCAAAATGCGGGAAGTTGCTACTCGAGATCTCCAAGCGCAGCTTATGGCCTGCCAGGAACACATTGGAAGTGGACCAGAGATCGACCGTCAGCTTGTAGACCTCGCCCGGATTCAGAAACTCCTCTTTTTCCATGGAATGCCGGTATCGGGCGCGTAGAATTCCTTCGGTCAGATTCTCCGCGTAACCGTTTGGCCACACATCCACCAACTTGCCAGTGAAATCCGTATCCACAGCCGAGGAACTCACGTAAAGCTCCAAGCTGATCGGCCCGGTTACTTCTGTGTCCTGTTGGAAGGCGGGAGCGGTATAAACCAGCACGTCCTCACGGTTTTCCACTGGCCGTTGGTCGACAGGACCAGGAGACCCATGCATCGCGATAGGTCCGCCACGCGACGGCGCGGGATCGTCGGGATCGTAGGTGTACTTGTCCGCGGCCTCGCTTGCAGGTGGGGTGATGCTCAGCGTGCCGTCGCCACTGAGGGTATTCGCTCTGCCGGCGGAGTGCAGGTAATAACGTGTCTGTTTGGCTCGCGCAAGTGGCCAACTGTCTTCCCCGCGCCAAACATCCTTGCCCATGACGAAAATCCTCACCGGCTTGTCGTTTGCCATACCATTATCAATACCCTTGAACAGGTTGTCGTAGAAGCGAAAGTCGAGGGCACTCACGTCTAAGACAGAATCCTTGCCGAAATCGACATCGCCGATTTTCGGCCCTCCACCGGCGTGGCCGCCGACAATCATTATCAACCGCTGGGCTTTCCGGGCAGCTTCGTTGCCCCCATGGGCCTTGATGCCCAGATAATTGCTCAGGGAGCCGTCCTGGAAAATGTCGTACCAGGCGCCGACATGGATAGCGGGGACCTGGATTTTTGAGAAGTGCTCTTCAATGGACCACTGTTTCCAGTAGTCGTCATAGCGGGGGTGCGCGAGCCAGTCGAGGTAATAGTCTGCCAGGCCCGCGGAGGTACCCGTTACCAACACTGGAAAATCGGCGAGTGGCAGCACCATCTGCCAGGATTTTAGGTGGGGCTCCTTGGGCACGCGGCGGTCGAGAGTGTTCATCGCCAGGGCGGATGTCCAGACTTGGTCAAACAGTTGTGTGAGTGCTCCGCCCTGGTAGGTCCAGTTTTCATGATAGTTGGAGCCGGTCGCCACGGGCAGGATTCCGGCGAGGTGCGGTGGGGCGGCGATGGCCGCGAGCATCTGCGTGGCCCCGACGTAGGACCCGCCCACCATGCCGACCTTGCCGTTGGAATAAGGGAGCACAGCAGCCCACTCCACCGTATCGTAGCCGTCCTGCGATTCGTACTTAAAGGGGTACCAATCACCACCAGAAGTGTAGCGGCCGCGGCAGTCCTGAACAATGTAGACGTAGCCACGGGCGGCGGCCTGCAAACCGAAATTGACACCCATGTGTTTGTCATAAGGTGTCCGCTCCAAGAGGACAGGAAACTTTCCTTCGGCCTTGGGGCGGTAAACGTCCGCATGCAAGGTTATGCCATCGCGAGTTTTCATAATCACATCGTTCTCGATGGTGACTTCGTACGGTTCGCGAGCGAAGACATTCACCGCCAGCGCGAGTGCCAAAACGGTCAGCGGGAGAGACAACCGACACGAATGCATGATTTGCCTCCGTAAAGAGAAACCCGCCAGTGTTTTACGAGTATGAGCGAGGCGTTGTCAAGGGTGATCACCAGATCAGCAAGTGTCACATTCTATTCGCAGGGTCAACATTTCGCACAATCCTCTATTCAACCTCGATCGCTTGCAGGATAGCCTCATTATTGCCCGTGGCCCGGACATTGATGGTGATGTGCCCCTGTTGATCGGGGGCAACGGCTTCCTCCCGGATATCCGCGGCCATGCCAACGCCGCCGGCGGCGGACGCCGGATCCCACGACTCGCGAACGCAGCGGCCATTGATTTCGATGTTCATCGGTCTTTGGCCCAACTCCTTAAGCCAGAGCTCGGCGAACTTCAGATGTACTGTGTACAAGCCGGGGGGGACAGGCACCGAGTAGCTGAAGTTTTTCCCGCATCGGGCGGTTTGATACAACCCCTCGTCATAGAGAGTCGGTGATGCCTGACTGACTGGAGCATTCGACCTGATGACATGTCCGCCCGTAAAATGGGCATCCGCACTCCAGATGGAGCTGTTCCAGTCAACAAACTCGGCATCCGCGCCGACGTCGATTCTCACGGTAGGCTTTAGTTCCGGAAGCACCTCGATGGCTTGGATGGTTGCCTGGTGCGATTCTTGCAAGGGATTGAACCCTCCGGTGAAGTGCAGAACAAGCTGGCCCTCCGCGTCGGGAACAAGATCGCGGAAAGCTTTGTCGTATGCGTGTCTGGGGCCATGGGCCGCTTGGCAGATATCGAAGTCACGAAGTGCTTGCTGGCCATTGATGCTCAGGTTCAGCGCCCGCTGGGACGCCCATGGGTATTTCGATTCAACAAACTTCAGACGCACAACGTAGACGCCGTCAGGAACAGGAATCGAGTACGTAAAATCCCGGCCCTCGCGCCCGGCCTGATAAAGGGCCTGGTCGGAAGGCGTCGGCAGCGCACCCTCAATGGCCGTCGTCGTTTTCACCGGCTGTCCGCCTTGATAATAGCGATCTGCGGACCACGAGTTTCCAGAGGTGTCCACATAGGGTTTTCTTGCCCCACAAGCAATGCGCACCACCGCCGCGGCGAGATTTTTCGGCTCAACACCCTCATAGATAATTCGAGGCATCCAGGCGATGATGTCATCGGCGGGGGACGTACCTCTGTCGAGCACAAAGCGGATGGCATCGCCGCGAGCTACCTTCAAGGTTAGGTCATGGGTGACGCCGGTCAGATCTTCCACCGGTACCACCGCCCAGGAATCCTTAGGCCAGACGGGGCTGTCGCCATGCAGGATCCGCACCCTCAGTGGATCGCCCTGGTTTCGACGGTAATACTCCTTCATGGCACGGCCGACAATGCGCACCGTCCCGGGCATAGGGGCGGTCCAAGTTCGCACACAAGCGGCTGAGGTGGAGGCTTGCTGCCAGCCGCGACCGATGCGTGTTAAGCCCGCCCCTTCCCAGTATCCTTCCACGCCTCCTGGCTGAATGGGTGTGCCACCCATATCGCCGGCTGTAGGCTTGGCCGGCCGGACAAATCTCATCGGCTCAAACGTGTGACCATCCGTCGTGGTTTCGGCACTCCATCCATCCCGGCCGCGCTCCGAGAAGTGGCCACCCAACACGGATGCGGTCAGCGGCTCATCGGCCATACCCTGTGCCACGGTCCAACCGCTCACATTGCCGTCCCCATCCACAGTCCGAACGGCGTAATCGGTGCCCGCATCCCACCCGGCTGAGTGGTCAAAGTAATAATTGCCCTTACTTACCTTGCCCAGAATCGTTGCGCCTCGCCGAATTTCGTAAAAGCTGACCCAGTTGTCATCCGAGCCTGGCGACCAATAAAGGGCCACGCCACTATGGCCGATGTTCATCTCGCGGCGCCTGTAAACGCGCCCCGGCGCCTTCGGAGCCACTTTGTCCTGGCCAGACCTCGGGCGGTTAGGCAAGTCCAGATAGACCAGTTCCCCCGGTGCTTGGTTTTTGATCAGGATGCCGTTTGCCATCAGATCAGCTCCGGTTCGCAGGGTGGTTTCCAGAGTCGAGTCAAATCCCAAAACGTATTTATGCTCGGGCAATAGACCTCGCGGAAGGATTGTTACTTCGCTTTCGCTCCGGTGTTTCAGGATGATACAGGCCTTGGTGCGGTCATGGCTTGTCCTCTGGCAGTAGAAGAGGTCTTTATCGCCCTTAATGACGGGGTGGAAAACGTAACTCCAACGGCCGGCAACTCTCTCCCTTAGCAGATATCGGTACAGTTCCAGGTCACGACGGAGCATCTCAAGGTCGGCTTCGGAAGGATACAAGTACCATACGGGCACCATCGTCAGGATTTGGCGAGCAGTGTCACGCTGGTACTTGCCCCCCGCGCTCGTGGACTCAATGATGTCCGTCCACTTATCTGGCGGCTCAAGATAAGAAAGATAGGAGTTGGTCTGGGGTCCACGGCCACCGTCGGAGAAATAATTCGTGTTCGCGTAGCGTTGGACGTCGAAGGTATGAGAGTAGGTGCTGCCCCCGCTGCAAGTGTGGAACGAACACCGAGGATGGGCTGTTAGAAACCCCCTTACTTGCTTCCGGAAGAGGGAATCCGCGGCGAAGTCAGAGAATTGTACGTCGTCAGTTCTCCACTCAAAGTCTCCCCAGGAGCCCACCTTCGTGTCCATCAGACCGGCGGGCGGCAAGCCGCTGAACCAGAGGAGCCAGTGGCTACCCATTTTCCCGAGGTAGCGCAAAGTCTCGGAGAAGTCCGGGCCGTCATAGGTGGGACGAAAAACCGAGACATACGAACCGTCTGGGGTGACAGAGGAGACTGACCACCCTGCGTCGTCCCAGAGCATGTCGAACCCGGCGGAACGCAATACATCGGCCCCATCCATATCGAGGCTCCCCAAACGAGCCGCGAACTGCTCCTGAAGGTTTGGGGAAGATATGAACCAGGGGACAAGCCATTTGGGTTGAGCATAATAATCGGAGTTTGTGTAATCCCACAAGTACTGGTATTCCCAATCGTACAGCCGCACCGACATGTCGTCGAGATCACCGCGGAAGACGCCGATCGTCACTGGCGGCAGTTCCAAGCCCTCGGCAGGCGCCAGCGGTTGGAACTCCTTAGGAGGAATTCTCGCTGATACCGAAACGGGACCCGCAGGGTCGTGATTTACGGCAAAACTCCAAGCGCCGAGGTACTCGTGGGCCAAGAATAGTCCGTCATCGGGAGTGCTGTGGCGCTGGAGGGCTATCCATGGCACATACTTTTGAGTTTCCCTTGCAGCGATCACACCGTGATACGATGAGTTGATGGGGCTTTCGTACATCATGCCTTGGTCGGCGCCACTGTTGCCACCAATCATCCAGTAGTGGGTGAAGGAGGTAGCGTCCTCGCCGCGAAGGTTGAGCCGCAAGAATTGAGGATCAATAGCACATGGGTTCGAGCCTGTGTTCTCGATCACCAACCATTCGCGTACGATGGTAGTGCCCGGAAATGCCAGAACGTGCATCTGCACGCGCAACGTCTGGTGCAGCAGAGTTAAATCCAGCTCTACGGCAGGCCGACCGCCGGCGGATACCAGTTTTGCGGTAGCAGATTCCAACCTCCATTGCTGCGATCCTTCCGGGGTGGAGAGCGCAAACGGAGTTTCGGCCGTTTTCGCGTCTATATACTCGCGGGGCGGGTCAACCAATCTATTTTGGAGGCTGGTCCAACGAAACTTCTCGCCGCGACCCTCGAAAACCATCTGGATGGTTCTAGTGCCGATTGCCCAAGTCTGTCGGTCCTCACTCCCGCGCACATACGCGTCGCCCACCTTGAGGTTGGCGGCCAAGGCGCTGGCCCAACCCATTGCGCAAAATAGCGCCACGCCAAGTGGGGCATGCATTGCCAGCCTACCAACCTGTCTGCGACGCCGAGGAAAGAAGATCTCAACCATGTTTAGAGGTTCGTTGAGAGACTCGCTGGAGTTGTCAATCTGGAGTGCGGCAGCGCCATATAGAGCCATCAGGTCGCGCCGCAACCATTATGCACTTGAATCGCGACACGGAAAAGGCGGCAGCTTCGTGGACGCAATCCAAGGCGCCTGCGGCGCGGGGCAGGCAAAACACCTTCTCGCGCAAGAAAAGAATACACCAATCAAACACAAAGTTGACATGTGACGCGGGATGCGATATTCACCTTCTGGCAATAAAGTCTATCGCTTTTCTCGACCCCTATCGGGCGACCACGAGAGGTTGACTGCTGAGTCCCGAAGGATTCAGACCGGGAATATTATTTCAATAGTGGTAAACCACCTTGCTACACGCAGGCTGGATTTCCATGCGTTCGAATCTTTTCCGGGAGTTGAAACATGAACCGTCGAGGTTTCTTGGCAACCGGATCAGTTCCCATTGCGAGTGCGTTAAATCCTTTTCTAGCGCGGATGGATTCCATCACCCCTCGCGCCCAACTGACCCCGTCAGCGGACAGCGGGCCACGAGCCGTAACACCTTGGGACCTCGTCAGCCAGCGGATCGCCAGTGATGTGAGAATTTCTCCCGATGGCGGCCAAGTGGCGTTTGTTGTTTCCGAAATCGCCCCCTCTGAGCGAGTCCCGCTAACCCGTGAGTCAAATATCTGGATGACCTCCATCGAGGGCAGTGAGCCCATTCGTGCGTTACCAGCCACCTTCAAGAATGGTCATTCTCCTCGATGGTCGCCCGATGGAAAGTATTTGGCCTTCATCTCAAGGGATGGCGGAGCAGGAGCACAATTGCATTTGCTTGGAGTCCACGATCAGAGGACCGACCAACTCACATCTTTTCCGGGCGGCATCTCGAGCTTCAAATGGTCGCCCGACGGGAGCATGATTGCCTTTCTGGCGACTGACCAGCCGACTCAGGAAGAAACAAGACGCAGCACTCTTCACGAAGACGCCATCCTGGTCGACCGCAACTACCGATACTCACGCCTTTGGGTGTTGACACTCGCCGGCCCTCAGTTGCAGCAGGTAACTCGACAGGACAAGTTTGTGACTGACTTCGATTGGTCGCCCGACGGCAGCAGGTTCGTCATCGTCATTGCCCCCACACCTCGCCGCGACGACTACTTTTTCCATTCCTCGCTCGCAGTTATCTCACGTCTGACGGGAGAAGTAACCTACGCCCTGAATGATAGGCTGATCAGTCGCTTTGGCCCTGCTCCCAAGTGGTCTCCGGACGGCCGCACGATCGCCTTCGCGGTGCAGACGCCCAGTAAATTAACCGCCTGGCTTACGCTCATTCCCAGTGGCGGGGGCCCTCTCCGCCACCTGTTACGGAATTATCAGGGAACCGTATGGGAATGTGACTGGGCGCCAGATTCCAAACGCCTCATCGCCGAAGGTATCGAAGGGACAAAGACAAAGCTCCTCCAGATTGACACTGCCACCGAAACATTCACCGAGGTCGCGACGCTCTCCGCTCCCGGCCCCGATTTCAGTATTAGCCGAGATGGGCGAACCATTGCGTTCCTTGGGGAGACTGCGCATTCTCCCGGCGATGCGTGGGTTGTTCAACTCGGCGGCTCGCCGCGGCGCGTCACCAATCTCAATTCTCAATTCTCTTCTCTTCGCCTGGGTGAGGTAACGGAAGTTTCGTGGAAGAACAAGAATGACGGCAAGACTCTGTACGGCGTTCTGATTATGCCGCCGGGATTCGCGCCACATCGCGCGTGCGCGACGGTTATGCA
>Ga0181527_1003014_pt1 | contig 15316 bp, 3 predicted proteins | sample PEATcosm2014_Bin_30_FD_119762 | JGI IMG/M metagenome (GOLD analysis project Ga0181527, IMG submission 119762) | Peatland microbial communities from MTU Mesocosm Facility, Houghton, MI, USA - PEATcosm2014_Bin06_60_metaG | ecosystem: Environmental > Terrestrial > Soil > Wetlands > Peat | place...
AAGCCCGGGCCTGACGTCTGGCCTGCCCGCCGGCTTTAATTGCGGCACTGAGACGAGCGTCGCTTCCATTAGTTGCACGGCGAGTCCTGTGGACACTACTTATGGCACGCCCCCTTCAACCGTTCAGCCGGGATCCTACGTCCCCGACGTGACGGTGACGGACACGGCGAATAGCGCCACTCCTGCCGGCACGGCGACCGACACCGAGGCCCTGAACGTTGACGCCTCGGTTAGCCTCGCCTTGGCTTTTGGCACCAGCACGACTTTTGCCGCCGGCACGAACGGGACCTGGCCGGACGCGGTCAATGGCCGTTCTTACGGATCGGCCAGCACGGGTTGCACGGGAGGCGCCTGCAATCCAGCGGTTTATACCGCCAGCGGCGGACTGGGGGGCTTTGTGTATCCGGGGGTGGTGACCACCGTTATGCCCGGGGGAATCAGTTGCACGCAGGGGAGCGCCCCCAACACCCAAAACTACACGTGTAGTGCGACCACCGTGAGTGCCGGTTCGTCCACGCCCGGGGCGACTTCCGCAACCCTTAATCCTACTGTCTCGGTCACCGACACGCCCAACGCTTCGACCCCGGCGGCCACCCCGACCACGGATCCGCTGAGTATTCGGGCCTCCACCTATACGACTGTTGATACGATCACGGTGGATGCGCCTTTGCTGGCCACGCTGACGCAAGGCGCGCGCACCAGTCCTACCTACCTGGACGCTGGGGTGGTGGGCCGCACTTACGGTTATAGTGGGAGCACCTGCTCCGTAACTCCCTGTGCCGTACCCACTTACACGGCAGTAGGAGGACTCGGGCGGTCGGTGGGGTCACCCGCTGCGGCCACGGTTCCGGCGGCCTATGAATGGTGCGTGAACACCGGGTCAACGTCCTTGCCTGGGGGCCTGACGGGAATTACAGGAACAACCACATCCGCCGTGCCCTGCACCACTTTCGGGCCCACCGGGACCGCCGCCGCGACTCTCACGGCTCCTCTCTCGAGTGGCATCACGGCCAATGCGGGCCTTTACCCCTTTACCGTGGAATTGGATGACAAGGGGAACGGCAGCACGCCGAACAGCGTAGGGAACGCGTTGAGCGTACCCCCCGTACCCGCTACCTCGGCCACCGTGGCCACCAGTTTGCGCATTCACCCCGTTTTGGCGATCAGCTCGAACTTCGCTTCCGCTTCCCCTCCCGTCCCCATCCCGGCTGCCGTTCTGGGGCGCAGTTATGGCACCGGCATCGGTACCTGCGTGGGCGGCGCTAATTGCCTTGCGCTCACCTTTACGGCCAGCGGGGGCCTCTGGAATGCTTCAACCGCCTCCTACGCCTCGATTTTACCCATTAGTACTACCGCCACAAGCCCGGGCCTGACGTCTGGCCTGCCCGCCGGCTTTAATTGCGGCACTGAGACGAGCGTCGCTTCCATTAGTTGCACGGCGAGTCCTGTAGACACTACTTACATGTCCACCACCGTTCAGCCGGGATCCTACGTCCCCGACGTGACGGTGACGGACACGGCGAATAGCGCCACTCCTGCCGGCACGCAGACCGACACCGAAGCCCTGAACGTTGACGCCTCGGTGACACTCGGTGTTACGATCGGTGGCTTCCCTTACTCTAATGGGGATTGGCCGGATGGCGTCACCGGGCGTCCTTACGGCAATGGTGGGACATGCAACGGTGGATCTTGTGCCCCACCGATTTTTGCCGCCAGCAACGGCCTCGGAGGGTATTCATATTCTGCTTACACCTCGCTGACGAATATAGGCTTCGGTTGTTCCACCTCCGGAACTCCGGCGGTCCTGACCTGCTCGGCGGCGACGTCGCCCAACTATCTCACCGCGACTTCAGCAGGTTCTCCCTACGGTCTCAGCGTCACCGCGACGGACAGCGCAAACGCCTCGACCCCGGCAGCGAATACCGGATCGGACCCATGCAGCATTCTGCCTAACACCGCCTGTTCTGACACGCCTTACTTGCCCGTCGACCCGGAGATTGTGATCCAAAACTTGCCAACTATCGAGTTGCCGACCGGAGAAGCGGGTCAACCCTATAGCGTGCTGTTTAGTTGCCAGGACCCGACTGCGCACGTTTGCGGCGGAACCGGTATCCCGGGCGTCTCGACGACGGGCAACGCGAATGCGCAGTACACTTGGTCGGCCAGCAACCTTATCTCTTCAAATTCGGGCTCGTACGTCGACACGAGCCTGAACTTCGCTTTCCCAAATTCGGTCGGCCAGCCGGGCATCGCACCTTTCGCCGGCACTCCGCCCATTCCCTCCCCTGCCACCACGGTTGGTAATCCATGGTCCGTCACCATCTCCGTCACCGACAACGGGAATGCCACTACGCCCTCTTGCGCGACGGCAGGGACTTGCCCGCCGAGTCCAACTTTTACCGGCTACATTTTCCCGTCCCTGGCTATGGTGGGCTCGAACGGCAACGGCGCGCTGGATCTGTTCGATACCTCAGGCGCTGGCCCGGTCTTCCTGGCGCCGACGATCACCTCTGCGGCGGCGGTGACTCCGAACTATGTGGCTGTCTCCACCAACGGAAACGATGTGTTTGTGGCGGACCCGGGCGCCCACATAGTCTTTATTGGTAATGATAGAAACGGTACGTTTTCGGCTGTAACCCATGCATCGGGGCTCTCCACCAACCCCGGCAACACAGCGGCCGTTGCGGTGGGCCCGCAATCCATTACCGGATCACTAAACAGTCTAAACAATCCTTACGACGTGGTGTATGCTTACGTCGCCAACGCTGGCAGCGACGATGTACAGGTGATTGACGGCAGCGAGAGGGGCGGTCACTTTGGGTCTGTTTTGGCAAGCCCCATCAAATTCAGCCTTGGTGCTACTTACTCCGCCAACGGTGCCATTGACCTCAAAGTGGCGCCCACATTCTTCGTAAGCGGCGAGCGAGTAACCCACGCGTACGTGGTGAGGCCGGGAGGCGATGAGGTTTGCGTGTTCGACGCGGAGCCCAGCAGCGGAACCTTCCTGACTCAGATCCCTGCCTTCTATGGGGGAGGGACCAACCCGAACGCCGACAGTTGCATTGCGCTGAGCTCAGCGGCAGGGGCTGCCCGATTCATTAATGTATCCCCCGATGGCCTCTATGCCTTCGTCACTGTGGCAGACGCCCCTAACCATGGTTATCTGAAGATCATCGATACGAATCCGAATAGCGCCACGTTTGAAACCCTCCTGACCACGAGAGACCTGACGCCGACAACGGGTACCTATCAGACGATCGGAACGGGCGACGGCACGAAAACGACCTTCTCAGGGACCGTTACACCGATTCCCCCGGGCAACCTGCTGGAAGTCGAGGCAGGGGCAGTGACCGGTTTCAGCAATAGTAGTGGTGTGATAACCGGCTCGGGCGTAAGCGGCACGGTGATTTATACGACCGGGGCGTACTCGGTCACTTTTAGCACTGCGCCGGCAGCCGCGACCCCCGTTCAAATCCGCACTGTTTCCTTTGGAACCACTAACCCCGCTGGAGTTCGGGTCTCGCCCGACGGCCAGACGGTCTGGGTAGCAGGCGAGGACACCAGCGAAATCCTGGGGTTCGAAACCGCCTTGGTGGGCTCGACGCAATTTAGCTTGGCGTACTACAACTTGACACCCAACGCTCCCGGCACCGAGGAATCTCCCATAGGCATCGCTTTCCGGCCCGATGGAGCGTTCGGACTGACATCACTCTCCGCTGCGTCCCCCGCTGCCATTCTCCCCTTCACAACAGCAGGCGCGGGCACGGAGGTAGCCACCACGAACGTCACAACACCTTGGGGAATCGACCACATTCCGAACCCGGTGCTGCACATTACGACGGTCGCGCTCCCTCAGGCCACAGCCGGAGACGCCTATCAGTCTTCCGTCGTGGCGGCAGGTCCCAACCGGTACTATACCTTTACGGAAATGACATCGCTTGAGTCAACGACTCTCGCTGCCCTCGGACTTAACCTCAGCTCTTGGGGGGAAATCACCGGCACTGTGTCCAACACCGCGAGCGGCCCCTATACCCTTTACATCCAGGTAAGCGACCAATCCCAGCCGGTGAATAATGTGGTCGTACAGAAAATCTACTTGACCGTCAATTAGGTTTGCTGCCTTTGATCTCTCCACCCGGCGTGCCCGTCAACTGACGGGCACGCCGGGTGGCCCCACAGGAACCGCTCCATCAACCGGCCAAAATTGTGGCGGTACGAGCGGTTTTGTCATTTGCATCACCTATGGTTCGGGACACTTTGTGGAGAAAGCGTTGGCGATCACGGTTTGGTAGCTTGAGTTTTTGAGCCTCACACGGATCTTCCTTCCGGGCCCCGCGGCATTATCGCGGGGCCCTATTGTTTTTACCCTAACTGTAATCACCCTGGAGCGAGCGTAGCGCGAACCTGTTCTCTCGGGATCTTTGGAACAACCGTCAATAATGTTGTTGACACTTGCAAGTCGATCGGGTATAGTTGCTGGGTGAGGATCGACGCCGGTCCAGCCATGCCGTGGGCCGGCAAGTCAACACGCCCAGCGCGGCGAGAATCGGGATGCCGAACGGCGTACAGCCTTCCCTTCGTTTCACTCCGGGGAGGCTCTGGCCATGAGCAGGACGGGCAGGACGACCGCGGACAACCTGGCTCGATCCTGCGCCCCGCCGCCCCGCACGGGGAGCAAGAAGGGATTGATGATGCCACATCTTCCTAGCCTCACGGGCCCAGATTGCATGGCGACTTTATGTCCACTTACAACACAAACGCCCAAACCTGAGAACATCTTGAAAACAAAGGGTCGGAAGAGGGCTTTTTTCAAAAACGAAGCTGAGAACATACTGAAAAACAGCCAGTTAGAAGAAACGGTGGGAACTCCCAAAAAGCATGACAAAATGACCGCCATAAGAGGCCTCCATGGCCGGTGGCAGGTGGCGGAAAAGGCCTGATCGACTTAGCTATCTGGGCTAGTTTCTGAGGGAAGGTAGACAGGGGGAAGGCGCTCGCTGGCTACTGTTGACTGCCTAATGTCTTGCGTGTACGGCGCCAACTGTAAGTTGCTCGTTCGTCCCCCGGCTCGACCCCAAGAAAGCAATCCCGGCAACGGCGTAGCACGCCATGCCCGTCCAAAACGTCGCGGCGATTCCCGCATACAAGGATATGACCACGGCGAGCACCGAGGCGCAAACGGAAGTGGCGCCGTTGATCCCCCAGAGCCACGGCGTCAAGTCCGGCTCATTCTCGGAAGCTGACTTCATCCCCAAGGGAAAAGCCATGCCCATCAGAAACCCGAGAGGGAAAAGGATTCCGATCCCCACCCAGATGCGCGTAGGGGTAACAGCATCCTGGAAAGCCCCCAGCGCCCGCTGCGTAAAGATTCCAAAAGCGCACAACACCGCAAGCAGTCCTCCGAGTCGCACTGCTCCGACCCGCCGCAAGCTGCGCTTCTCCGTTCCATGCGTCGTGTAGCTTCCCAGCCCGCTGGAGAGGAGCAGGGTGAAAAGCACCACCGAGAGTGCATAGGTGGGGTGCCCCAGGAAGATAATCAGGCGCTCCATCTGGGAGACTTCGATCAGCATAAAGCCCAATCCAATGGCGGCAAAGTAAAGCACGTGCGGCCATGCGGTCGGAAGTGTTAACTTCTTGTCCGCCACCAGCAAGGGCAACACGATGCAGAGAACGGTAAGGCTGGTGATGATCACGAGCATCGTTCCCAACAGGTGCGCCGCATCGGTGGCCTTATTGAGGCCCAGCGTGGTGCGGGCCGGCCGAAACATGTCCCCGATTCTCCCCATTTGGAAGAAGAACGGCCGATTGTCGGTGGGCGGAGTGATATCCGAACGGACCCCGGCAAAGACTCTTCCCAGATCGTGCCCCGAGGCGATCTCTGCAAAATTCGGGTCCGCTGCCTCGCGCGGGCTGAGCACGATGGGGAATTGCATCTGGTGGGCAACCGCTTCCACCTTGTCGATATCGGCGTCGGAGAAAGGCGCCAGGCCGATCAACATCGTGGCGGCTCCACCTGTGCTCCCCGAGGCGGTATTTCCCCAGGCATTTCGCACCAGGATAATATGCCGGCGCGGATTGGCAATGCCCAGGCGCTCCAGCGTGGCGGCGGCCAGAGAAGTCAGCCGATAGGCTTCTTGCGGCCGGCCCGGAGTGAACCATCGCGAGAAGGAAACCACGCCGCGGGGGGTGAGTCGTGACAGGAATAACTCCCACGCCTCGACCGTGTACAGCCCATTTTCGGTCAGAGAAAATGCGCCTGCGGCTGTCGCCGCCCACGTGTCGATGAAAGAGGCCTGAATGACGTCGAACCTCTCCGGCGATCGGCTCAGATAACTTCTGGCCTCATCATTGACAAAAGTAACCCTGGGGTTCCAGTCGAGATGTCCGGTGAAATCACCGAACCTTCCATTCACCGTGGCCAGGATGTCCTGATTCATCTCCACCGCGCGGACGGATTTTTGACCCAAGGCCAGCGCCGCAAGGATATCCCTACCGCCACCGGCTCCGATGATGAGGACCTTCGAATTCCGGCGAACGTAATAAACGAGCTCTTTGACATCATATTGCAAGTAGTCCACGGTGCGGAAATTGCCGGCGAACGCGGTTAAGGTGGTTTCCGCGGACGCATCGATGGTCAAAGGGAGTGCGTAGACGGCGGTATTGATGGGGTAAGTTGGGCTGGTGCCCTCGGTGACGGGGCACATTGGAATGTCGGGATCGCCCAAGACCGTGAGGCGTGAAAATGAATTCCACTTCTCATAAAGAGGGGCCGCCTCCGGTTTCCCCTTCACCCAGATCAGATCCAGGAACGGGCGGCCTCTTCTTGCCGCGATGGTGTTGGCAATCACTAACGCCGCCAGTAAGGCGCTGAAAACGAGCGCGGTCCGGTGGAACCTTTCATGCCGGGCTTGGGATGCAAATAAAATGGATGCCAGCGTGGCAAGAAGCGCGGCAACAAAAACGGCGCTCAGGCCGTCGGTAACTTTGAAGACACCAATGAGAAACACACACCCGCATGCCGCTCCGGCGAGATCGACCGCGTAAATCCGGCTCACTTGGCGCGGAAACTTGGTGAGGGCCAGGCAGACGCAGATACCGCTGTAAACGAAAGCCGCGGATAACGACGCAAAGGTAACCACCATCGCGGCCAGACCCTTCAGGGAGGTCCCCGCGTAAAAGGGAACAAAGAGGTGGGTGAGGATTCCGATCACAATCCAGATCGCGAACAGGAAGGAACTGCGCCCCATTTGATGGAGTGCTTGATCCTGCCGGGAGTAGGCGGGGTGCAAATACACCACGATTCCGCCCACGGTCATTCCGAACATGGTGATGGAAATTGCCATGAAAGCAAAGTGGTAATACATGGTCACGCTAAAAATTCGTGTCAAGAGGATTTCGTACGTGAGGGTGACGAGCGTCACCCCGAACACGCCGGCATAAGTCCGTGTGCCGGCGCGGATCTCTGCGGAGTTCATGGGAGAAGTGCCGTTGTGAACCGGTATTTCCGTTTTAGCTCCCCATCGCTCCAGCATACAACCTTCGCGGGGTTCCAGCGACCTATTTGTGCGCTTAAATTTCTATCCAGAACGACATGAGTTTTTGCGCATTGCCCTGTAGCGTCGCCGGCCACCGCTAAGGTTATGTCGCTCTGTATTGTTTTTTTTCATGGATTCCGGCGGGCACCTTGATGGCTTCATCGGGAAGAGATTTTGGCACGTCAGTTGACGAGCTTTTTCCCTCTGTGCTATAAAGCTATAGTTCGATTCCGTCGATGTCATAGGCGTAGGTATACTCCTCGGTAGCTCAATGGTAGAGCATTCGGCTGTTAACCGAAGGGTTCCAGGTTCGAGTCCTGGCCGAGGAGCCAAATCTGAGGGTCCCCCGATAGGCAATGGATTCGGCAACACCGGGAAGGCGGCTGTTAATCCGTCAACTGACGGATTCGCAGGTTCGAGTCCTGGCCGAGGAGCCAAATCTGATGAAACCCAAGAAGAAACGCGGCAGGGCGCAAACGGCTGAGCCCCGCCCATTTCAACTTGAGGGAGGGCGGAGCGTGCTGGCGGCCGCTGCGCTCGCATTACTGACGTTTCTGGCCTTTTCAAATTCGTTCTCCGCCGGATTCATTCTCGACAACAAAGGCCTCCTTCTCCAAGATCCGCGCATACGCGAGCTTACCGGCGAGAATATCGGTCTGATTCTTCAGCACACGTATTGGTGGCCAACCGGCGAGACTGGACTCTATCGTCCCTTCACAACGCTCTCCTACCTGTTCAACTATGCGGTGCTCGGGAACGCCAATATGCCAGCCGGATATCATTGGATCAACTTCCTTTTGCACCTCGGCAATGTCTTTCTGGTCTACGCGCTGGCGCGCCGACTCCTTCGCGAGTTCTGGCCAGCTTTTTTCGCGGCGGCGCTCTGGGCCGTCCACCCGGTCCTGACTGAATCGGTGACCAACATGATCGGCCGGTCGGACCTGCTCTCCGCCATGGCCGTCTTGAGCGGATTCCTGATGTATCTCAAGGGCGCCGAGTCCGCCGGGTTGCGCAGGTTCGCATGGCTCGCCGGATTGATGGCCGTCACCGCCGTTGGCGTGTTTTCGAAAGAGAGCACGGTCGCCATCTTTGGTGTGATTGCGCTTTACGAACTGACATGGTGGAAAGAGCGAGAACAGGGCCGAGCTTTACTCCTGGGGTGCATCGCCACACTTCTGCCGATCGCGGCGATGCTGTATCAGCGCGCGAGGGTGCTGGCGGCTTCGCAGCCCGCGGAGTTTCCTTTCACCGACAACCCCATCGTGGGCGCAGACTTCTGGATCGGACGGGTCACGGCAATTAAAGTGATCGCCCGCTATCTCGGGCTCACGCTGTGGCCGGCCACGCTTTCCAGCGATTATTCCTACGCGCAAATCCCGCTCGCCCATGGTGCCTGGCAGGAGTGGCTGGCGTGGATCGCCGTGCTGGCCGCGGCCCTACTTGTCGTCGCTTTGTACTGGTGGAACCGCGCCGCTTTCTTCCTGGCGTCCTTCGCCGCGATGACGTTTGTACCCATGTCGAACCTGCTGTTCCCGGTCGGCACCATCATGGCGGAGCGTTTCTTGTACATGCCGACTATCGGCCTGCTCGCCTGCCTGGTCGTGGCGATTTATGCGGCCGGCAAACGGGTCCAAATAAAACGTTTTGCGCCGGTGGTGTTGTGCGTGATCATAGCCGCATTTGCCGTCCGAACTTGGGTGCGGAGCGGCGATTGGCAGGACGAGCGTGCCATGGCGGAAGCCAGTGTCCGAACCAGCCCCAACAGCTTCAAGGTCCACGAGGTCCTCGCTTCCGTGCTTTATGCAAATGGCGCTGCGGGTTCGAACCTCGATGGCGCCATTGAGGAAGCCGACAGGGCCGTGGCGATCCTCGACTCGCTGCCCGACTCGCGCAATACTCCGAAGGCTTACCGCAATGCGGGCGGCCTCCACTTAGCCAAAGGCGAATCTTTGCCCAAGCGTGACTCTTCCGAAAGCTCTCATGAGTACCAACGAGCGCTCCAGCTTCTCGAGCGTTCGATCGCCATCGACAAGAGCGTGCGGGCGGAATACGATCGAAAGGGAGGGGCCGAGTGGGCTCGCCGCCACTCCGCTGTTGCTTTTGCTGCCCAAGGCGATCCTGAGGCGCGTTGGATGCTTGCGGTTGCGTACCTGAGGCTGGGGAACCCGAAGGAGGCTTCCGCCGCAGCTAGCGAAGCGCTCGCCTTTCATCCCGTGAACCCCGAGGCGTACCGGCAGATCTCCTACGTTTTCGCCGCCCAGGACCGGATCGATGACGCGGCCGTCGCTCTGATCGAAGGAGCGCTGATCACGTCCGACTTCCGCCTCAGCTCTGACCTCTTGGACTTGTACCGCAGCGCTCTTAGCAACAGTTGTGCGATTAGCGCAGGGCCGAACGGTCCGGCGTTGAATCTCTCCTGCGATCGGGTCCACAAGCAATTCTGCGCGGCATCCGTCGAGGTCGTCAAAGCAGCCATGGAAGAGGAGCGATGGGACGTGGCCAGGCAGCAGAAGCAGAATTTCCTGCATAAATACGGCTGTCCCGCGGGTCCGCTGGAGCAGGTTTTACCGGACTAGGTTTGCCATGTACTTCGGCGGGCGATCGAACAGCACCCCCTGCCGCTCTCGCGACGGTCCCCATGAGGCTGTGTGCGGTACCCGCTCTCAGCAATTCCCTTTCTATCGTTTTTGCCGGTTAATCAAATGACACCACTCCCTCGCCCCCTTGGAGGCGGTCTCAAAACTAGGTATTTTAGACTTTTGCACAGCGCAAGTTATTGATTATTCGTTATAAAAATCGTGATTTTGCCAGTCCTGAGACAGCCTCCTTGGGGGAGAGGGTGGCGCGAAGCGCCGTGTGAGGGGGTCACGCATGAACGAATTGAGAAGTGGTTTCCTGAAACCCCTGAGGTGAACCGTATTGGGGCTGGGACCCTAATGGGCCCGCTGCACGCACTTGCAATCCGCGGCTCGCCTATGTCTCCGTCTCACGCGGCCGATACGATGCGCAGATTTACACGAATGATGCGGGAAAATTAGCCGAAAAACTGAGCCGCGACGTTTCGAAGCAGTCCGCACTGCAAATTGAGTATGAGGTGGGTAGCGCGGGCCAAGCTCACGCAATTGAAAACGCAGAAGACCAATCGGTGGGCCAATCGCGGGGGCACGGACTAGGGATAACTTAGCGATGTCAACTGGAAATGTGTAGAACCTGCCGTGAGAATCACGAACTCGATTTCAGCGGGCCTCCAGGTCCCGACCTAAAATAAGGGAAGAACTCACGGTCAGACCTGCACTGGTCGTGGCCATCCGCTCCTGCCAAGCGATGCTGGTGATCATCTCCATGTAACCGCCAGCCGACGATAGCGAGAGCTTGTGACGATCAAGAACTCATTTAAGATGCAAAATTGGTGCACAATAGTTGCAAGAGTTCGGCCATTTTGGGCAGGGGAAGGTGCGCAAGTCCTTTTGTTTCAATGAATGCCTTTTGGTATCCGAATTGCTTTATGTAGGATGTTGTGTAGTGTCAGTTCAGGGCGTTCAAAAGAAAAAAATACAATATTGCTTGACAGTATTGTGGACGTTATTGTGCCAGTCGTACGTCGGTCGCTTTAGTCTGTAAGGCGTTCCCCTTTAGTTAACTGGACCAAACTCTCAACAATCGGTGAGTACCTTTCGAAATATTTCAAAATATAAGGATTGAGAGACTACGATGATGAAAATATGCCCCCCGGTAGCTGCCCCAAGGATAACTAATGTTGGTGCCTCCTCCGCGAAGACGCTCGTGGCGTTGATGCTGGGGGTCATTTCGGTCCTAAGTCTCGGCGGTTTGGTGGTCCACGTTCAAAAGGGCAAGCAGGTCCCGAAGGCGGGAGTTGTGCTGCGGCACGGCGCCGCCGCGGCCTTCGCGCCTCGCTTGGCTCAATCCTCGGGCAAGCTGCCGCTGAGCCAGGGCGCGAGTCATGGACAGGCGAAATCACCGGCAACCGTGAAAGCCGCGCCGGCTCACCCGACGGCTTTACAGACCGCCCCTGCAACCGCTGAAAAGCTTCAACTGAAAAGCTCTGCGACACCGCAGGTCATTTCATCTGGACCATTACGGATTATGTTTGGGCCAGCTCCGGCCCAAACTTCCAGAAGGGCGCAACCTGGGAGCGTATCAGAGTCGCATCCGACGCTCTCCGCACAGCTTGGTTCATCGCCGAAGCCCGGCGCCTCGGTGGAACCGAAGTACGGCAATATTCCCATGAGTTTTGTGCCTAATCATGGACAGGTGGATCGTGAAATCCGCTACCAAGCCAACGGTCGAGGATACAAACTCTCTTTGGAATCCTCGGGGGCGACGCTATCTCTAGCCCGGCCCGCGGAAAGAGAGCAAGTCACTCCAGACAAACCAGGCAAAGGCAATGGGCGCCAAGCTTTGCCTCAGTCGCTGCGCTACTCAGACCTAAGGTTGGAATTTCTCGGCGCGAACCCCTCGCCTACTACGCAAGGTCTCGGCGTGCTGCCTGGGAAGAGCAACTATTTTCTTTCGAGTGATCCCAAAACCTGGTACACGAACATCCCGACTTTTGCCCAAGTTCAGTACAAAGAGCTGTATCCAGGGGTAAACCTGGTCTATTACGGTAATCAGCAGCAGTTGGAATATGACTTCGTAGTTGCTCCCGGTTCCGATCCCAAGGTTATCGCGCTCCAACTCCTGGGGGCGAGAGAAGCACACGTCGCAGCGGATGGCAGCCTTTTGCTTGCTATCGACGGCGGTGAAGTGCGTTTGCAGAAGCCGGTGATTTACCAAAAGGCGGCGAACGGCCAGAAAGAAAACGTTGATGGTGGTTATGTCCTGGAAGCTTGCAACCAGCGTAGCGCTGACGTTCCCCAGGTCCGATTTCGAATTGGCAGTTACGATCCGCAACGGGAATTGATCATTGACCCGGTGCTGGCATACTCCGCGTTCGCAAATGGCTTTACCGGAGTGGTGGATACCTTCGCTGCGGATGCCGCCGGCGACGCTTATTTGGCGTCCACAAACGGAGATTCCAACCTCACGATTACCAAGCTGAGTCCGGACGGGACCACCGTCATCTATACAACGGTTTTGGGGACTTCGGGAGTAGAAGCCGTGCCCGAGGCAATCACGCTGGACGCCTCAGGTGATGTTTACTTTACGGGGTGGGCGAACCCCACTTATCCTACCACGTCAACTGCCTACCAGACTACGTATTCAAGCGGTTACACCGAGCAGCCGTTTGTGACCATGCTCGATCCTACCGGCGCGAATCTGCTGTATTCGAGCTTCCTGGCCGGAACGACTTACTACGATTACGCGTATGGCATTGCCGTGGATTCCGCCAACAAAATCTATATTGCCGGACAAGCTGACGCCACCAATTTCCCGACCACGGCGGGCGCTTTTCAAACCAGCAAAACGGCGAGCAGTTGGGCCGCGTTTGTGGCCAAATTTGATCCTACTCTTTCCGGCCAATCCTCGCTGGTTTATTCCACGCTTCTGAATGGAACCTCCAACTCTTATGCCTATGCAGTTGCGGTTGACTCTTCCGGAGACGCTTACATCACCGGACAGATGGATGGAGGGTTTCCCAAGACATCCGGGGCGTTTGACTCCGACGGCGAAGGCGCCGCCAATGGAGGAGTCTATGTCACGGAGCTAAACCCCCAGGGCTCTCAGCTCGTCTATTCTGCCTTCCTGGGGCCGGGCACCGGCGTAGGCATTGCGGTTGATGGCAGTGGCAGCGCTTACGTAACGGGCAGCCCCACGTACTCCGATTTCCCCACCACCAGCGGAGCCTATCAGACGAATGACCCCGGCGGCTTCGTGACCAAATTGAGCGCAGGCGGCTCAACCCTGGTGTATTCGACTTTCTTGAGCGGGCCAAGCTTGGAAACTACTCCCACCTCCCTTGCCATTGCCCCGAATTGCGCCTCTAACTGCAACGCATATGTGGCCGGCTATACAACGGCCTTGGATTTTCCCACGATCAATTCCGTTCAGAGTTTTTACGCCGGAGGCCAGGATGATTTCTTCGTCGAGCTATCCGGCGACGGCTCCACTGCTGTCTTATCCACCTATCTGGGGGGCAGTTCGACCGAGGGCAACGATAGTTACGCTCTTTTTGACCCGCACATTGCCCTGGATGGAAGCGGGGACATCTTCCTGGCTGGGGGTACGAGTTCCAGCAATTTTCCTGTTACCCTGCCTTTTCCCTTTACGTCAACGTTCATCGCCAAAATTTCTCCGGCCAATGCTTCGCTAGGGATCCCCATTCCCAGCAGCGTAAATTTTGGCTCGGAAGGAGTCGGCATCGCGAGCAGCCCGCAAAATATTCTTTTGCGCAATATGGGCAACGCGACCATGACGATCTCCAGCATACAAACGACGGGAGACTATGCTGAAACGGACACCTGCTCGTCGGGTCCGATCGCGGGCGGCGGAAGCTGCACCCTTACGGCGACGTTTACACCCACCGAGGCCGGTACTCGATACGGCACTATTACGATTACCGACTCGGGCACCAACAGTCCCAATGTCATCAACCTGCAAGGGACCGGTGTGGATGGCGCGAGTGTGAACTACTCGCCCACCACGCTTAATTTTGGCGCGGTACCGGTTGGCACGCCGAGTACTCCCCAAACGACCACCGTTTCCAATATCGGGAACAAACCCCTTACGATTTCCCAGATCTATATCTCGCCGGTTACGAATTACAGCGAAACCAACAACTGCCCGGAGATTCTGGCTCCAGGGGCAAGCTGCGCGGTTAGCGTCGTCTTCACGCCCACGCAACCGGGCGATTTGGCCGCCACTCTGACCGATAGCGATAACGGATACGGCTACGGGCATGGCTCTGTCTCCCTCACGGGAACAGGCACCGTCAACAACGATGCGATGCTCACGCTTTCCGCCGCTTCGCTGAATTTCCAATCCACGACGGTTGGAAGCACCAGCAGCTACGAAGCAGTTACCGCTACGAGTAGTGGATCGGCCCCTGTGACCATTACGGGAATCTCAGTGACGGGTGACTTCGCTTTATACAGCACAAATTGCAGCCTGAATGCGAACTATCCCCCGGGCAACGCTTGCAACATCTACGTCGATTTCAAGCCCTCGGCTGCGGGCACCCGGACCGGTACTTTGACGATTACGGACAATACCTCGGGGAGTCCTCACCTGATTAGCTTGAGTGGTAATGGTCTTGCGGCGTCCTCCACCGTCTCCGTTACCCCTGCCACCGTTGTCTTCGGAAACCAATTGGTAGGGACGGAGAGCAGTGGACAGGTTGTCTATGTGTATAATACGGGCACCGCTTCCGTTACTGTGGATAGGATCGTCGATACCTCCGAATTCCCAACTTCCAGCAATTGCTCTACGATCGCGGTGGGAAGCTACTGCACCTTCTATGTCTACTTCCAGCCGGCCGCCAGCGGAGTCCGCAGCGCCACGATCTCCATTATTGACAGCGCCAGCGGTAGCCCCCAAACGGTCGCCGTCTCCGGCACCGGCGTAGCAGCGAGCAGCAGCATAGGCGTGGTTCCAACAACCACAGCGCTTTCCTTCAACCCGCAACTCGTTAGCACCACGAGTGGCGTTCAAACCTTCTATTTGTACAACACCGGAGACGTCGGGGTTACTTTCGGCACGACCACCCTCACCGGCGCCAATGCCGGCGATTTTGCCGTCACGTACAACGGCTGCACCGGCACGCTGGGCGGGAGTCTGAATGGCGCCTACGGCACCGGTGAGTCTTTGCCGTCCTGCCAGATCAA
>Ga0181527_1003018_pt1 | contig 15310 bp, 10 predicted proteins | sample PEATcosm2014_Bin_30_FD_119762 | JGI IMG/M metagenome (GOLD analysis project Ga0181527, IMG submission 119762) | Peatland microbial communities from MTU Mesocosm Facility, Houghton, MI, USA - PEATcosm2014_Bin06_60_metaG | ecosystem: Environmental > Terrestrial > Soil > Wetlands > Peat | place...
CGCTCACGCTTTTCGAGAAAATGCCTGTTTCTCAGGCCTTGCAGGGCAGTCGATCCAAATCGAACTCGGAGGATTATGATAACCAACTGAATCTATTCAGTTCCTAGCCGGACAGCAGTGCAGAATCATATGAAATCGCGTCATCTTCGGGCAGCTACTCCGTCCTGCTGGGCACGAGTTTGCTGGAGGCGGCGATCGCCCGTTATCCGGACGCTATTTTTGTTGTCGACGCCGCGCTGGCAGAAAGATTGCCGGCCTATACAGAGCGTGTGTTGACGATCGAAGCGACAGAGGCGAACAAAGCTTTAGAAGCCGCGCCGCGTTTCGTGGCTGAATTGCGCCGGTTGGGGGCCAACCGCGACACGCATCTCGTCGTCATAGGCGGTGGGACTATTCAAGACATCGCGACATTTCTTGCGTCCATCTACATGCGCGGCGTCTCATGGACCTATTTGCCGACAACGGTTCTATCGATGGCTGACTCCTGCATCGGCGGCAAATCGTCGATTAATGTGCTGGGCTTCAAGAATCTTGTTGGCAACTTTTTTCCGCCGCGCGACGTCGTCATAGATCTCGAATTCATCACGACGCTCGATCGGGAAATGATTGTCGGCGGGCTCTTCGAGGCCGCCAAAATCTGCTATGCTCACAGCCCGGAGCGTTTTGCGGCCTATCTCGCGGCCGAGCCTTCCGGCTCGGTCACGCCCGACCAAATAAGCCCCATCGTAAGCTTGGCGCTCCAGACAAAGAAATGGTTCATCGAGACCGACGAATTTGACCAGAAGGAGCGGTTGCTCCTCAATTTCGGTCACACATTCGGCCATGCGATCGAAGCGGCTTCGAATTTCACCGTGAGCCACGGCGTCGCCGTTGGCGCGGGTATGTTGATCGCTTGCGAGTTCGCACGTCAAACAATCGAGATGTCGGAGGCGGGTGTCGAGACGACCGGCGCATTGTGCCGCCACATCCGCGACCTGCTGGGTCAGGGAGCCGGTTCCTTCGTCGCTATTCCGCCTGCCCTAAATCTCGAACTGGCGATGCAGAAGTTCGAATACGACAAAAAGCACAAGACTGAAAATTATCGCGTCGTTATTCCCGATCGCGACGGTCGACTGGCGCTCACCTTCGTTGCGCGCGACGACGCGACGAGAGGCGACATCAAAAGGGCATACCGCCAAGCTCTGAGCGGCATTGGTTGGCTCGTCACGTCGTGACGCGGAGAATACATATGGCGCGTTCGATGTTCCAGCTTGGGAGCCGCGGCTACGATGCCTGATACTTGCTCGCTCCGTCAGGAACTCGATGCTATCGTTGCTTTCGCGCAAGACGATCTGTCACGCCTTGATGGCGGACGCCTCTTCATCACCGGAGGCACCGGCTTCATCGGCTGCTGGCTGTTGGAGTGTCTTCGCCACGCCGAAAGGCGCCATGGCCTTCGATTGCAGACGACGATCCTGACGCGAGACATCGACGCCTTTAGGCAAAAGGCTCCTCACCTCGCCGAACACGCCAGCTTCACTTTCGTCAACGGAAACATCGTCGATTTCGATTTCCCGGATGGCGAATTCAGTCATGTCATTCATGCCGCCGCCGACGCGAGCGCGAAGCTCAACGCCGAAGATCCGCTGCGCATGTTCGACACAGTGATCGTCGGCACTCGCCGCGCGCTCGATTTTGGCGTGGCCAGCAAGGCCAAACGCTTTCTCCAGCTCAGTTCCGGCGCCGTTTATGGCCGTCAGCCTGCGGAGATCAGCCATATTGACGAACAATGGATGGGAGGGCCGGATTGCCGCGCGCCAGTGAACGCCTACGCGGAAGCCAAGCGCGCCGCCGAAATGCTTTGTGCGATCTACGGCAAGCAATTCGGTCTTGAAATCTCGATCGCGCGCATCTTCGCCGTGCTCGGCCCCTATCAGACGCTCGACGCGCATTTCGCCGCGGGCAATTTCATCAACGACGCCATGCACGGCCGCGCTATTGTCGTGCAAGGAGATGGGCGAGCGTGCCGATCTTATCTTTATGCTGGCGATCTTGTCGTCTGGCTGTTGCGCCTGTTGGCGCGCGGAGAGCCGGGTCGCGCTTATAATGTCGGGTCCAGCGACTCCGTGACGATTGGAGAATTCGCCGCCCGCGTCGCCGCGTTGATCGGGGGTGGTGACTACATTATCCTTGGCGCCGCCGACGCCGGCTGGAATCCCGGTCGTTATACGCCTTCGACCGCCGCGATTGAACGCGACCTCGGCGTCGCGCGCACGGTGTCGCTCGACGAGGCGATTTTGCGAACCGCAGCCTGGAACGGATGGAAACGATGCCGTTGATGAAGTCGTCTGATTGGATCGCACAGAAAGTCGCCGCCTCCGGCATCCGGCAAGTCTTCATGGTGACCGGCGGCGGCGCGATGCATCTCAATCACTCGCTCGGAAGCAACTCCGATTTGACCTGCGTGTTCAACCATCACGAACAGGCCTGCGCCATGGCGGCGGAGGGCTATTTTCGCTTGCACAATCGTTTGGCGTTGGTGAATGTGACCTCGGGTCCCGGCGGCACGAATGCGATCACCGGCGTCTACGGGGCTTTCGTCGATTCGGTGGGCATGATTATCCTGAGCGGTCAGGTGAAGCACGAGACTACGGTGCGCTTTACCGGGCTTCCTTTGCGTCAGTATGGCGATCAGGAACTGGACATCGAACCTTTGGTTCGGCACGTGACCAAATATTGCGTGATGGTGACCGACCCCAACTCGATTCGCTATCATCTTGAAAAGGCGATCTATTTGGCTCGGTCAGGGCGTCCCGGCCCTTGCTGGCTGGATATTCCGCTCAATGTTCAAGCCGCCATGATTGATCCTGAGGCGCTGCCCGGCTTCGACGCGAGCGAACTGGATGAACCCTGGAAGAAAACCGATCTTGCGTCCGCGGCGAACCGAATATTCGAGGCGGTTCGAAAGGCTAAAAGGCCGGTGATTTTCGCCGGGAACGGAGTGCGTCTCTCGGGCGCTCACACGGACTTCATTCGCCTCGTCGAAAAACTCAACGTGCCGGTGGTGACAGGCTGGAACGCTCATGACGCGATCTGGAACGATCACCCGCTCTATTGCGGACGTCCAGGCACGGTCGGCGACCGCGGAGGCAACTTCACCGTGCAAAACGCCGATCTTCTATTGATTCTCGGCTCTCGCTTGAACATTCGCCAGGTCAGCTACAACTGGCGATCCTTCGCCTCGCGCGCGACAAAGATCTGGGTCGATATCGACGCGCTGGAACTTCAAAAGCCGAGCGTCTCCGCCGATCTGCCGATTCACGCGGACCTTGCCGAGCTTTTGCCTGTTCTAGCCGCGAAAGACTACGTCGGTTCCACCGAGGCGCATGCCGACTGGCTGAAATGGAGCCGTCAGCGTAATGCCGACTACCCCGTGGTCGCGCCCGAATATTGGGATGGCCCGCAGATAAATCCTTATTGCTTCATGCAATCTCTGTTTCAGAATCTGCCTGAGAATCAAGTTGTCGTCACTGCAAACGGCAGCGCCTGCGTCGTGAGCTTTCAGACCGCTTATCTGAAACCCGGTCAGCGCCTGTGGACCAATTCCGGATGCGCTAGCATGGGCTACGATCTGCCCGCCGCTATCGGAGCCTCTAAGGCGTCCGAAGGCGCGCCTATCGTCTGTTTGGCCGGCGACGGCTCCATCATGATGAACCTGCAAGAGTTGCAGACGATCGTCGGCGCTCGCATGCCCATCAAAATCTTCTTGCTCAACAATAGCGGTTACGTCTCGATCTTCCAGACCCATCGCAACTACTTCAACGGCGTCGAGGTTGGAGCAGGCCCGGACAGCGGCGTCAGTTTTCCGGATTTCGAGCGCCTGATGAAGGGTTTCGGGCTGCCATATCGACGGGTCGCGCGGCATGACGATATGGCGGAAGCGATCCGCGCCGTGATGGCCATCGACGGCCCCGCCCTGTGTGAAGTGATGATCGACAAAAACCAACCATTTGCGCCGAAACTGGCTAGCCGCGAGCTGCCGGACGGCGCCATGGTGTCTCCGAGCCTCGAAGACATGGCTCCTTTCCTTTCCCGCGAGGAACTCGCCCGCAACATGATTGAAGATTAAGGGGCAAGCGTGACAAGGCAGTCCGTCCCCATGTGACCGAACAACGGCTTTGTCGCGGCGCCAATCTCTGGCGTCGGTCCACGACGGACGCTGTTTGTAAATCACGTCTCGAGGCTTTCAACCCCACGCGGTTGTGCGCTAAAAGGCCGGTTCGTCTTCGAATCGGGATAATCGCATGACCACCAGCATAATCGAACGCATCAGCGCGGAGCTAGCCGCGCAACCTTGGCAGGTGGAGGCGGCGGTGGCGTTGCTGGACGGCGGTTCGACCGTGCCTTTCATCGCCCGCTACCGCAAGGAGGCGACCGGCACGCTCGACGACACGCAGCTACGCCGCCTCGACGAGCGATTGCGCTATTTGCGCGAGTTGGAGGAGCGCCGCAAGGTCATTCTCGAATCGATCGAGGCGCAAGGCAAACTCACCGACTCGCTTCGCGCGTTAATTGTGGACGCGGACAATAAGGCGCGCCTGGAGGACGTTTATCTTCCGTTCAAACCCAAGCGGCGCACCAAGGCGCAGATCGCCATCGAAAGCGGACTGGCGCCTCTCGCCGATGCGCTGCTCTCCAAGCCGGAGCAAGATCCGAGGACGCAGGCGACGCCCTTTGTCAGCGCCGACAAGAATGTCGCGACCGTGGAGGCGGCGCTGGAGGGCGCGCGCGCCATTTTGGTGGAGCGCTTCGCCGAGGACGCGGATCTGATCGGCGCGTTGCGCGAGTCGTTCTGGTCGCAAGGCGCTCTGAAATCGAAGGTGCGCGAAGGCAAGGAAAGCTCGGGCGTGAAGTTCTCGGACTATTTCGATTTTTCGCAGCCGCTGACCAAGCTTCCCTCGCACCGGATTCTGGCGTTGTTTCGCGGCGAGAAGGAGGAGTTTCTCGACCTGGAAATGATCGCGGAATCGGAGCCCGGGGCCGGCGGCTACGAGAGTCGAATCGCGCGGCGCTTTTCGATCGAGGATCGCGGACGCCCCGGTGATCGCTGGCTCGCCGAGACCGTGCGCTGGGCGTGGCGCACCAAGATCGAGCTGCACCTCGGCGTGGACGCGCGCGCGAGATTGTTTCGGCTGGCGGAGGATGAAGCGATCAACGTCTTCGCCAGCAATTTGCGCGCTCTCTTGCTCGCCGCGCCCGCCGGAGCAAGAGCGACGCTGGGACTCGACCCCGGGTTTCGCACCGGCGTCAAGGTCGCCGTCGTGGACAAGACGGGCAAGATCGTCGCCACCACGGCTATTTATCCGCATGAGCCACAGCGGCGCTGGGACGAAGCCTTGGGCCTGCTGGGCAGGCTCGCGCGCGAACACGATGTCGAACTCATCGCGATCGGCAATGGCACGGCCTCGCGCGAGACCGACAAATTGGCCGGCGAACTGATCACCAGGAATCCCGAACTGAAACTGACCAAGATCGTGGTGTCGGAAGCGGGCGCCTCGGTCTACTCGGCTTCCGAATACGCCTCGCGCGAATTGCCCGATCTCGACGTGTCGCTACGCGGCGCCGCCTCGATCGCGCGGCGTTTGCAGGATCCGCTCGCGGAACTCGTGAAGATCGACCCCAAATCCATCGGGGTCGGCCAATATCAACATGATGTCTCCGAAACGAAGCTGTCGCGCTCGCTCGACGCGGTGGTGGAAGATTGCGTCAACGCGGTTGGCGTCGATGTCAACACGGCCTCGGCGCCGCTGCTCGCCCGCGTTTCCGGCATCGGCGAATTGCTGGCCGCCAACATCGTCGCCTTTCGCGACGCCAAGGGGTCGCTGCGCAGCCGCGCCGCGCTGAAGGAAGTGCCGCGCCTCGGACCCAAGGCCTTCGAGCAAAGCGCGGGCTTCTTGCGGGTGATCGACGGCGACGATCCGCTCGACCGTTCCGGCGTGCATCCCGAAGCCTATCCCTTGGTGCGACGCATTCTCGCGGCGACCAAGAAAGACATTAAGTCGCTCATCGGCGACGTCGCGACCTTGCGGGCGCTAAACCCTTCCCAATTTGTGGACGAAAAATTTGGCTCGCCGACGGTGGCCGACGTGATCGCGGAACTGGAGAAGCCGGGCCGAGATCCTCGTCCCGCCTTCAAGACCGCGACCTTTCAGGAGGGCGTCGAAAAACTGACCGACCTCAAACCCGGCATGATTCTCGAAGGCGTCGTCACCAATGTCGCGGCCTTCGGCGCCTTTGTCGACATAGGCGTGCATCAGGACGGACTCGTGCATGTATCGGCCATGTCGAAGACCTTCATCAAGGATCCGCGCAGCGTCGCCAAACCCGGAGACATCGTGCGCGTAAAAGTTCTGGAGGTCGACGCCCCGCGTAAGCGAATAGCTCTCAGCATGCGGCTCGACGACGAAGCGGCGCCGCGCCCTCAAGGGGCCGGACGCGTCGACGCACCAAGCGGAAAACGCCAATTCGAAACGCCGCGAGGCAAGGCGCCGGCGGGCGGCGGCGCGTTGGGCGACGCATTGCTGGCGGCGATGCGCGCCTCCAAGACGGGATCGAAATAGACGCGTCGCCGCGGGCGCCGAAGCTTCAGGCGGTTTTGCTCAGCTTCGCGCCTTCTCCCGCCCAAGGGTTCGTGTGTTCGAAACGCACGACCAACGCTGTTCTTTCCGCGAGCGCTTCGGGTAGAAGGGCGAGGGTCGCGCGCTCGTCCGCTCCCGCGTCGAGCACCGGAATGACCCAGTTTATTTGTTCGAACGCATTTGGATCGTCGAACGCGCCATCGCAAATGATCGCGTCGATTCGTCCCATCTCGCCCCGCAGCAGCCCGCGCATGATCCTGTTCCTCGACGCGCCACTGGGTTTGGCGGCGTTGTAATCGGGAAGGGCGAGGATCACCTCCTCGCGCGTTTCAACGACGAAATCGGGGCCGCGGTCCGAAGCCTCGGCTTCCGGATCGACGAAGGAGCCGAGAACGACGTCTTTCGGGTCCGCGTCGACCAAGGCGATGTCGAGCCCGGCCGAACTCAGCGCCAAGGCGAGGTTGATCGACATGATTGTTCGCGCATTGTCCTTGGTCTCGCCGACAAAGGCGATGATTTGCGTCTCGTCGGAATCGTCGATCAGCGACTCGAAATGTGAGGCGATGGCGTCGATTTCGCTTCGATCCTCCGCGCGGCTCGCCACCGGTATTCCCAGGCGCGCCAGTTCGATCCGCGATCGCGGGCCGAAAGAGGGACGAATGGTGAACCGCGTCGCGTCCGTGATCGTAAACCGCGTCGGCTCGCGCGCGGATTCATCGCCTTGGGCGGAAGTCAACTGCCTTCGACCCGGGTCGTCTCGCATGTCGAGTCCAAGACCCAGCGCGACGCCCAACAGCGCGCCCAGCACGAAGCCCGCCGCCATCATCAAGCCGGCGCTCGGAGGAAAGCTGCGCGCGGCCGGCGGCGACGCGCTTGTCACGATGTGAGTGCTCATCAGATTGCTTGGCTGCGCTTCCTCGGTCTGGCGCGAGCGCGCGAAGAAGGACTGATACACGCCGCGATTGACGTCCACTTCGCGCTCCAGATCTCGCAGCTTGACGGAGGCTTGAGCGGCGACGAGCGCGCGCTGGCGCAACTGCTCCACGTCGCGCCGCAATCGTTCGTCGACATTGCGAGCCTGCTCGAAATCCTTGCTGCTGGAGGCGCGAATGCGTTCAAGTTCGATGTCGATGAGCCGGCGAAGTTCGTTCACCCGAGCCTCCGCGTTTTTCACGCTCGGATGCCTCGGGCCGAGCTCCGCGGAAAGCTCGGCGATTTTTTCGAGCGCGGCCGTCTGTTGTCCGCGCAAATTGGTCAGGCTCGGCGCGTTCAACGTCGCCGTCAGCATTCCAAGATCGGCGCTCGACGCGCGGGCGCGCCTGAGCAGTTCGAAGCGCGCGCGCGCGTCCTCGAGCCGCGTGCGCGCATAACTCAATTGTTGATTGAGCTCCTTGAGACTTTGCTCGTCGACATATTGATCCCGCGTGCCCACGAGCCCATTCGCGGCTTTGTAGTCCTCGACCTGCTTTTCGGCGGCGAGCAGCCGGTCGCGCATCTCGCCGAGGCTGGCGCTGAAAGAGTTCGTGGCCTGCTTGGCGGCGTCCGTCTGCATGGAGAGACGCACGTCGTTATAGGCTTGAGCGACGGCGTTCGCGATTCGGGCCGCCTTTTCGGGGCTGCTGCTCGTCGCCGAGATCTCGATGATGAAGGTGCGTTCGGGGCGACGGATCACGATGCGTTGCGCGAGAGTTCGCTCGGCGTTGAGAGCGCCCTCGGAGTCGCCCACCGAAGAAGACGATCGTCCAAATAAGATGCTTAGCAAGCCGCCGCCGCCGGCGAATTCCGGATCTGTCGCAAGTCTCTCCTTGGTTACGACGCGCTCGAGAACGACCCGGGAGGTAAGAATCTTCGCCTGGGTCTCGACGAAGTTTATGAAGCCGGTCGAATCTTCGTGCGACGCGGAATCTTCCTTCTCGAGGCCCGGAAGCCCATGTGGATCAAGATATATTTGCGCGGTCGCGACATAGCGCGGCGTGAGCGTCTTGGTCGCGACGAATCCAAGGAGCGCGCCCAACATCGCCAGCGCGAGAATCAAGCCCTTACGCCGCCACGCCAGGCGCCAAGCCTCGTTGAGAGCAAATTTCCTGTCTTCCGATCCATTGCGGAGCGAAGGCGTCGGATCAGAGACGTTATTGGCTCCGCCGCGATAATCCAACATGCCAAGTCGTCCGTTCGAGCGCCGTTGTGACTGTTTGATTTTGACGCGGCCCGTCGCCCCGAGATTATCGTTTTCATGGTTAAGAAAGGGTTCCGCGACGCCGCGCGCCCTTAAAAATTCAGGGAGACGTGATCGCATCGCACGCTCGTCGGCGTTTACCTTTTTTCGTAAATTTGTTGCAAATGGAGAGGTTGAGGCTATCGTTTCATTAGCGCGAGTTCCGCGAAAGTTAATAGACTCTTGCGAGCGAGGCTCGCTTTAACTTCATGATTTTGAGCGATTTCTGATCGATCGCACGAGTCCATGCGAGGGATAAGCGCTCTAAGAGAGAGCTAACTTATGGACCCAAAGCGGATGACATGCGGCTCGGCGTTCGGCAAGCCCCCGCGAGCAACTTGGACAGCTGACCGCCGCGACGAATTTTCTGGCCGCTGGCCTAGCCGCCATCGCCTTGGAAGGTTCGGCCGTTTCGGCCCGCGCGATCGTCACGATTCCGGAAGCGCGAAGGAGCGCCATTTGCGAACAAGGGTGCGCGCGGGCGCTTCCAGACGCGAATTTCGCAACAATGCCGCAACACCGCGTCCGACGCCGCGACGCACCGACCGCCACGTCAACAATTCTATGCTGCCGGCCGTCAGCGTCGCCGACTCGGTAGCCAGGCGCGCCTTGTAATCGGCCGCTCCCGCGCCGAGATCGATAACGCGAACACCGAGCCTAGACGCGCTCCGCGCCATTTTCAAAAGGAGGATCAGCCCCGGCGAATACTTCGAAAAATTCGGATCGTAAGACGGAAACCAATAGTGCCATGAGCTTAGCGAGCGCATTCCGAAGTGTCCGGCGATCAGCCGATCGCCTGCGTAGAGCGCGGACAAAACGCCCGCGAAACCCTCCGTCCGTGTCTCATGGACGGTTCTGAGCAGCGCACGCGTCGCCGACGACCGAAAAATGTCGGGCACGCCCGACATCACATACTGCGCCGACTTCCAGGCGAGCACCCGATCCAAAACCGAATGATCGGTTTCGTCGGCCGCATATCTGATCGGTCCGTATTCGCGCGCGAGCCGTCGCTCAAGATAGGCGACCCGATTGATCAAGTCGGACCCCGACGCCCGCTTACGCTCCGCGTAAACGGCGTAGCCGTCGGTCAGGTCTATCCGCGGGCTCGCAACCAGACGACGCACCCCGCCGCGAAAAGGCGATTGCGACACCGGCAGATGCGAAAAATCCCACGCGATGAGATTGCAGGCGCGCAGAATGTCGACAGGGTCAACATCGACAGGGCCGGCGCTCACAATGCCGTGATAATCTGACAGAGAACCGCCCACCGGCTCTCCAAGCGATTGCGAAACCCGTTCGAACGGAAAAAAAGCGACGACTTTTCCGAGATCTTCGATAAGCGCAACTTCAACATTCGGCTTCACGCTCGCGACGCAACGCGTAAACTCGGGATGAAAATAGCCACTCGCAAGGTCGCCGTTGGCGCGTTGCAACGCCGACCACGCCCGCGCCAAGTCTGGACCGAGTTCACGTGCTGGGATGGTTGTAATCTTCACCATGGCATAGAGACGCGCCGGACGAGGTTCGAAGGAGAGACTGCTGCATATCGACGGAAATCACCCGCATAATATTAATTATCCGCGTATGTTAGCGGCGTCCAATGCCGCGCTCACGGTCGAAATTTCGATGCCTCTCCGTAACGATCCCTCAAGCGCAAAATGAAGCATACGCTTGGAAACCCCGAATGGACTCGGAGAGTCGCCAACGTCATGCGTAAAAAAAACGAGCCATCCATTAGTGTCTACAACCATATCAAGGTAAAAATCTAATTCATCATAACTTAGCATTGCGTCCATGAGCGGTATGATTCTGATGTTCTGGGTGTCGATGAACCCTCTGTTAACGCCAAGTTCGACGCCTCGACTCGACCGCACAAGTCCCCCCAGTTGAATCTTCCTCGCCAAGGCGACCTCGCCATATGGGTAAGCGAAGTTTTCAGCTAAAATATTCGGGTCGATGGAACGCAATATCGCGCGATTGCGCCTGATGTCATCAGCAAATTGGGATGCACTACGTGATCCAACCGGCAGATGCGCATGTCCATGCAAGCCAATTTCATGCCCCCGCTGGTGAAGCTCGCGAACGCCTTCAGCATTTAGCACAGTCCAATGCTCAGTGCGGTAATTAAATAGAGCTGTTGAAATGAAGAATGTTCCACGTATAGCAGCTTCATCAAGTATATCCGCGCCAATTGTGAGGGCGGAATCCGCCACGTCGTCAAAAGTGAAGGTCGCCATCGATTTAATGTTCCGAAGCAGCCTACGGTGTATCGGAATATGACGCGACAGGCGATGAGAAATGCGTACGCCCAAGGATCGATGGGCGTGCCAATCTTTCAGAGAATCAAGATATATAGAACTATCTGAGGCGGTTTCGATAACAGTCGATTCCGGCGAAGGCTGAGCAAAAGCCGTGACGACTTTAGTATCTACATCGGCCATAAGAACGACCTTCAGTCACTTGTTTCAATCCAAGACAGCTCGGCGCATCATACACCGGATAGAGAGATTCATGCCACCGCGCATGGCCAGGGGGATTGACGAAGGCCGCTGTCGCCAAGCCGCTCGCCTCGCGCTATGCGCCCACAATGATCGCGCGGCTTCGCCGGACTTACTTTCTCTCGCGACGCGTGCAGCCGCAAGGCGGCCGTATTGGCGATGTGGCGCGGCGCGGACCGAGTCTGTGATCCCTCAGCGCGAGATTTCGCCGTGATCGACGCCGAGCCCACACCGCCTCGGCCCTCCGCCGCGCATCTCGCCCGAAACCGGCAACGCCTATTTGGATCGCTGGATTAAGCCGCGAATGGCCTGGTTCAACAAGCGCGCGGGCGACGCCAAGAAATGGCGTTACGGCCTCACCGGCGCGCAACTGATCGCGACTCCGGCCATTCCGGCGATCAATGTCTTCGTCCATTTGGTGACCGCCTCGTCGATCCTCGCCTTTGTCGCCACTATCGCCGCGGGTTTCGGGCAATTGTGGAGGCGCCACGAACACTGGTTGCGTTATCGCGCGACGGCTTCCGCTCTCGACGCCGCAAAGACGTTACGACTTGCGTCCGCAGCCTTTCCACGAGAAAGATGCGCATGCGAAGGTCATAGAGGAGGCCGACAGGCTTCTGGGCCAGCAGGCGAAATGGACCTGCGCGATTCGCCGCGCCGCATTGCGCTTGCCGTTCGCGCCGGCGCCCCTATAGTGGCGCCAAAGCGGAAAGCGAAATGAGCATCCCTCCTCTTCGGATCGGCACGCGCGGCAGCCCATTGGCGCTGGCGCAAACACATCAGACGCGGGCGCTGCTGGCCAAGGCCCACGGCGTCGCGGAAGAGCATTTTTCAATCGAGGTGATCCGCACGACCGGGGACGCGATTCAAGATCGCGCCCTCGCCGAAGCCGGAGGCAAGGGCCTGTTCACCAAGGAGCTGGACGCCGCGCTGATCGCCGGCGCCATCGACTTCGCCGTGCATTCGTCGAAGGATCTGCCGACGCATCTGCCCACCGATATCCTCGTCGCCGGATATCTGCCGCGCGAGGACGCGCGCGACGCCTTTATCGGACGCGGCGGCGCGGCGCTGGCGGATCTTCCCCAAGGCGCCGTGGTCGGCACGGCGTCGCTGCGCCGCGCGGCGCAGGTCAAGCGTCTGCGCCCCGACATAAAGACCGCGCTGCTGCGCGGAAATGTCGAGACCAGACTGAAAAAAGTCGCGAGCGGCGAGGTCGATGGCACATTGCTCGCTCTCGCGGGGCTGAAGCGCTTAGGGCTAGAAGCCCACGCAAGCGAATTGCTGCCGCTGGACAAGTTTCTGCCGGCCGCCGGCCAGGGCGCGATCGGAATCACTTGCCGCGCCGCCGACGCCGCCGCGAGAGCGGCCTTGGCGCCGATTCTCGACGAAGCCACCGGCTTCGCGCTCGCCGCCGAGCGCTCCTTTCTGACCGTGCTCGACGGCTCCTGCCGCACTCCGATCGCCGCTTACGCGCGTATCGAGGGCAAGCAACTGGTGTTTTCCGGCGAGGTTTTACGCGCCGATGGCGCGGAGGTTTTCGCCGCCAAGGGGCGCGGCGCGCCCGTTGACGCGGCGATGATCGGATATTACGCTGGCCACGATATTTTGTTGCGCCTGCCGCATGGCGTCGCGGGGCTGGTGTGACGCGCGTGCTCGTTTCGCGCGCCCGCGAGGACGCCGAACGCACCGCTTCGAGACTGCGCGCGATGGGCTTTACGCCGCTGCTCTCGCCCGTGCTGGAAATTCTCGGGACGGGCGCGGCGATTCCGCGACGCCCTTTCGACGCCGTGCTCGCCACCAGCGCAAAGGGCCTCGAATTTTGCGCGGAGCCGGGCGAATTGCAAAACCTGCCGCTGCACGCCGTCGGCGCGCGCACCGGAAAAATCGCGAAAGAACTCGGCTGGCGGCCCGATCTCCTGGCTGGCGACGCGCGCGCGCTGGCGACGCTGATCCACGCCCGCTACAAGACTCCGGCGCGCTTTATTTATCTTGCCGGGCGCGACCGGCAAGACCAGTTGGAGACCGGGTTGCGCGCGGCGGGGCACGATGTGACCATCGTCGAGACCTATGAAGCGCGCGCAGCGACGGCGCTGGCGCCCGCCGCATTGGACGCGCTCGCGAAAGGCGAGATCGCCGCCGCGTTGCATTATTCCAAACGCAGCGCCGCGATTTTCGTGGCGCTGGCGCAGGATGCGGGGTTGGCGGAAGCGCTGGGCGGGATCGATCACCTCGCGCTGTCTGAAGACGCGGCTTCGCCTCTTCCTCGCGCGAGAATCGCCCAGCGGCCGGACGAGGAGCATTTGTTGCGGCTGTTGCAAAACCGCTGAAGCGCTACCCCGCCAGCGCCTCCCCGATCAACACCATCACCGGCCCTTCCAGCGCCTCTTGCGCGATTTTTCCAGGCAAATCCCCGATCGTGCCTTTTATGATCCGTTGGTCCGGCGCGCTGGCGCGCTCGATCAGAAAAGCCGGGGTCGCGGGGTCGGCGCCCTCGGCGATGAGCCGGCGCGACAATTCGGGCAATGTGCGGTTGCCCATATAGACCGCCGTCGTCGCGCGCGGGTCGGCCAGCGCGCCCCAGTCGAAGTCCTCGGGGAATACGCCGTCCTTGCTGTGCGCGGTGATGAACTGCACGCGCCGCGCCGTCTCGCGATTAGTCAGCGAGGCGCCGATCGCCGCCGCCCCAGCCAGCGCCGCCGTCACGCCGGGCACGATCTCGACATCGAAGCCGGCGGCGCGCAGGGCGGCGATTTCCTCATTGGCGCGGCCGAAAATCATCGGATCGCCGCCCTTGAGCCGCACGACATTCTTGCCCTCGCCGGCGAGCTTCACCAGCAGCGCGGTGATTTCCTCTTGCCGCACCGAAGGGGCGTAGCCGCGCTTGCCGACATTTATGCGCGTCGCCTCGCGGCGGGCGAAATCCAGCACGCTGGCCGGCACGAGATCGTCGAACAGCACGACATCGGCGCCGGCGAGCACGCGCAGGCCCTTCAGGGTCAGCAACTCCGGATCGCCCGGCCCGGCGCCGACCAAGGTGACGCGCCCGCGCGAGGGGGCGTCGCCGCCGGCGCGGGTTTGCGCCAGCAGCGCGTCGCGGTCTTCGTCCGCGGGCGCGCGCTCGATTTGCGAGAAGGCGAGGCGGGTGAAGCGGCGCCAAAAATCCCGCCGCGCGAGAAAATCAAGACCAGAAACAAGGACGTCGGGTCGCCAGACCTTCGCCGCCCGCGCCCAGGCGGCGAAGGTCGCCGGGACCAATGTTTCGATGCGCCCGCGCACAGCCTGCGCGAACACCGGCGCCGCGCCGCCCGTCGACACGCCGATCACGAGGGGCGACCGGTTGACGATCGCTCCCATGATGAAGTCGCTCGAATCCGGGCGGTCGGCGAGATTGATCGGGACGCCGGCCGCGGCGGCGGCCTCGCGCAGCGCGCCCGCCTTGGCGTCGTCGGCGACGACGCCGAAAATCAGCGCCGCCCCCTTCAATTCCGCCTCGCGCGGATCGCGCGGAAGCATTGCTATATTGGGCCGCGCCCGCGCGATTTCCCGCATTTTCGCGCATGGGTCGACCGCGAAGACCTCGACGCGCGCTCCCGTCGCGGCGACGAGGTCGGCCTTCCACGCGGCGCCTTCCGAATCCCCGACGACGATCACCCGCCGCCCTTCGAGGTCGAAAAAGACCGGCAACGTCTCCAGCGGAGCCATCAGGTCGGATGATATTTCGTCGGGTTCGCGGCTCACTTCGGATTCCTGTCGGCTCTGAAGCGCTCCTATAACCCATCGCAAGCCTTCGCAAAGAAAAAGCGGCCCGTGGGCGGGGCCGCTTTCACGATCTGGAGCGTTCGTCGCGCCAGTTACTTCTTTTTGCCGTCGGCGCCAAAGCCCGAAAGATAGGCCCACACGTCTTCCTGGTCCTTCTCGGAGGGCAGGCCCTGGAACACCATTTTCGTGCCGGGAATCTTGGCCTTCGGATTCTTGATGAA
>Ga0181527_1003019_pt1 | contig 15308 bp, 11 predicted proteins | sample PEATcosm2014_Bin_30_FD_119762 | JGI IMG/M metagenome (GOLD analysis project Ga0181527, IMG submission 119762) | Peatland microbial communities from MTU Mesocosm Facility, Houghton, MI, USA - PEATcosm2014_Bin06_60_metaG | ecosystem: Environmental > Terrestrial > Soil > Wetlands > Peat | place...
AAGCGCGTGAGGGTGCGGCGGTTCTCGAGGTTCGGCATCAGCTCGCCGTCGTGGATGTCCAGCACCTGGGAGGTCGTGCCCAGGACCTTGGAGGCCGCGCGTACCTCGGCCGTGCGGCGCTCGGCCAGGGGCCGGCCGCTCATGCGCGTGTGGCCGATGTCGCCGTTGGTGACCGAAACTAGTTTGACGTGATGCCCCAGGGCCGACCAGAGCATGGACGCTCCGCCCAGGCGGATTTCCGCGTCGTCCGGGTGTGCCCCGAAGGCGATGATCCGCAGCTTGCCGTCTGCCGGCCGCCGGGCTGCGACCGGGGCGGCCGGAGTGGAACCGGCCGGCGGCTGCGGGGGAGCGGACCATCCGATCGCGGCACCGCTTAGCCCCAACGCTGCCAAGCTGAAGAGAAACCAGGATCGCCTGCGCATGTTCGTCCTCCTCGTCTGCAAGAGAACCACGTCCCGCCGGCCCGTTTCAACGGGCGGGACCGGGGCAAAGCAAGAATAGCCCCATGGCCTGGGCTTGGCAAGCTTCGGCCAGCGGGCAGGCAAAATCGGGGAATCCCCAAGCCTGCCCCCGCTGCGATCGCAACGTGTGCACGGCGCGGGGCGCAAAGGAACGGGCCTCGAACCAGGGGCCTCAGACCAGGGCCTTGAGGCCCTTCAGCGCCACAAGCTTCACGGCGTTCTTGGCCGGCTTGGCCCTGAAGACCATCGGCTCCTTGGTGAACGGGTTGACCCCGGTGTGTTCCGCGACGGCCGGCTTGCGGACCACCTTGATCTGCAAGAGGTCCGGGAGGACAAAGACTCCCGGCCCTGCGTCGCCCAGGTTCTTGCCGATGAGCTTGCCCAGCTCGTCGAACAGGCCGGCTACCTGCTGCTTCGTCAGGCCGGTGGCTTCGGCCAGGGCCATCAGGACTTCGGTTTTGGTCATGGGCTTCGTGGTTTCCATGGGGTTCCTTTCTGCGGGGGGGTCCAGCGAGCTTCCTTCCGTCCGCTGCGGCCGGAAAGAAACGAACATACCACGAAACGTGGAAAAGGGGCAGGGGGCGGTAGAGCGAAGGATGAAGGATGGGGGCGGCAGGCGGAAAACAGCCCGCGGCCGGGGACCACGCGAAGCGTGGTCGCCGCCGCAGCCGAAGGCGGAAGCATGAGTCCCCCCGTCCGGACGGGCAGGTCCACCCGCTACCCAGCCGCAGGGGGGAATTCCCGCAACCATCCAAGTTCAGGTACAATTTTGCTTTCTGAGGGCGATCTGTCATGACACGGCTTGAAGAAAATCGCGGCCTGCCCGCTTCCGGCTCTACCGGACGTTGGCACGCCTTGGCCGACCGGGTCCTGGAGGGCCAAGCCCTGTCCTGCGACGAAGGACTGGCCGTGCTGGCCGCGGACGACCGGGAACTGCTCGACTTGCTCTCGGCCGCCTACCGCGTCCGCCATCGCTGGTTCGGCAACCGCGTCGAGGTGAACTTCCTGGTGAACGCCAAGTGCGGGGGCTGTAGCGAAGACTGTGGCTATTGCTCCCAGTCGCGGGTCTCCTCGGCCGAAATCAGCCCCCATGCTCTCCTCGCGCCCGAGGAAATCCTCGCGGGGGCGCGGACGGCGGCCCAGCGGCGGGCCGGGACCTACTGCATCGTGCTTTCCGGCCGCGAGCCGGGCCCGCGGGAGTTGGAGATGCTGCTGGAGGTCCTGCCCCGCCTGAAGGCCGCCTTCCCCCTGCGGCTCTGCGTTTCGCCGGGATTGCTGGGCCCGCGCGACGCCGAGCGGCTCAAGGCCGCCGGGGTGGACCGCATCAACCACAACCTCAACACCAGCCGCCGCTTCTATCCCCGCATCTGCACCACGCACGGCTACCAGGACCGGCTCGACACGCTGCGGGCCGTCCGCCTGGCCGGCATGGAGATCTGCTCGGGCGGGATCATCGGCATGGGCGAGCAGGACCGCGACGTGGTCGAGCTGGCACTGGAGCTGGGCGGCCTGGCGGCCGAGGCGGTCCCGATCAACTTCCTCCAGCCCATCCCCGGCACGCCGTTGGCGGGCACCTGGCGCTTGAACCCGCGCTACTGCCTGAAGGTGCTCTGCCTGTTCCGGCTGGCCGTGCCGCGGTGCGAGCTGCGAATCGCCGCCGGCCGCGAGATGCACCTGCGGGAACTCCAGCCCTTGGGCCTCTACGCGGCCAATTCACTCTTCGTGGGCGATTACCTGACCACGCCCGGGCAGCCGCCGGAAGCCGACTACCGCATGATCGAGGCCCTGGGCTTCCAGATCGCCTTTGACGGCTAGTGTAGTGATCCAGTCTGATGGGAACTTATGGGTGCCATGCTTGCTAAGCAAGCGCAGCGAAACAGCAAGCATGTCTCCCCGCCACAACATGCCCACGACAAGCGTGGGCATGGCACCCACCTTTCCCGAGTTGCGCAGGACACGTACCGCTATTTCTTCCCGGCGGCGACCACGGGAAAAGTCACACGCCGCAGACGCGCATTTTGCGCGCCCATGGGCACGAGCGTGACGGGTACCAGGCTGCCATCGAACTCGCGCACCAGCTTGCCTTCCAACTCCACCGGCGGGTTGTCCAGCGGAAGGTCGGGATTCGCACCGTTTGCGGAGACGTGCTTCGGCGTAAAGCCAAAGCCATTGGCTCGTTGCCACGCCGGCAGGGCCAGCTTCGTTTCCACGTCCTTGTCGGCGGACATCAGGTAATCTTCGAATCCGGCCCGCGGATAGATCTTGACGGTCTTGGTTGTTCCCCGCACCGGCAGCACATAGAGCAGCGGGCCGTACTGGATCGCGCTTTCGCCGTTGATGGCGGGCAGCGCGCGGATCACCTGGTCGAAACGGATCGTAACCGTGTCGCCGCTGCTCCACTCCTTGCGCACCTGCCAGTAGCCGCCAACCAGGCGCGTTTCCGCGCCCGGACAAGCGATCCGCGTGGCAGGCGACCAGGACGGATTGCGCAGCCACAGGCAGAACGTGACGGGCCTGGCGGGGCGCACAGTCAGCTCCACCTCGCCCGCATAGGGATAAAGCGTCTTTTCCTCGATTGCCACGGTGGAGCCCGCGATGTCGGCGGTCATCTGCGCGGGGCCATAGAGCACGGCGGCGATGGCCGGCTCCGCGCCGCGGGGGCGCATCCACATGCCGGCGGTGTAATAGGACGCGACGCGCGTGGCGTTGGGGTTGCAGCAGACGGCCGTGTGCTGGTGGGTGGGCGAGAAACGCTGGCGACGGCCAAACTCGTCATTGACCAAAAGGCGGTTTTCCGCGGAGCAATAGAGCACCCCGCTGCCGTCCGGAACCCGGGAACCCTGCGCGGCGTTGAACCAGAGATGCTCCACCGCGTCGGCGTAGGCGGCGTCGCCGAGTTTCTCCACGGCGCTGAGCAGCGTGAATTCCCGCTCGAAGATCGTGCAGTACTCGTATCCCACGTCCCACGGCTGCGGCCGGTGGTCCACCGCTTCCATGCTGACCAGCGCGCCGCTGGGCATCACCCAGTGATCCATGGCGGAAACGGCGCCCCTGCCCAGACGCAGGAATTGCTCGTCGCCCGTCGCGTTCCAGAGCCACAACGGTATGCGCATGACTTCCGTCACGGTCGCCCCGTGGCCGTCGCAGTAGCAGGCATTGAATACCGTCTGCCCGCTGGGCTGCCTGACCTCCGGGGTTTGCAGAAATGCCTTCAGGTTGGGGCACTCGCGGTAGAGTCGCAGTCCGAAAGCGAGGTATTTCCTGTCGCCGGTCCGGGCATGAAGCTGTTCCAGCACGTCCGTGAACATGGCGTCGTGCTGGGCGAATGCGATTTGCCGGCAGCCGGCGTAGCCCGCAATCGTCCGGTCCACGGCGCGCTTGACCGCCGCCAGAACTCTCTCATCGCCCGTGGCATCGGCATAGGCCAGCAGGCCGCGGAAGAGACAGGTCTCGGTCCACAACTCGCCGTGGCCCTGGTAGCGCAGCTCGGGCGAGAAGATGCCGAGATAACCGTCGGCGTCCTGCGCGGCGAGGACGTGCTCCACGTAGTCCTTCGCCTTCTTCATGGCCTCCGGCTCGCCGGTCAGGCACGCGAGCATGAAGTGGCCGCAGTGCCAGTTGCCTTCCGTCTCGCCGTTCCACCAGGCGTCGCCGGCCGCATTGCCGGCGTTGGGCTTGCCGGGCCGGTTGCGGCCGGAAGCGAAGATGTCGCTGGACGCTTCATGACACAGCTCGTCAAGACGGCCCGCGAAACCCTGCTTCAGGTCGCGGCGCATCTGTTGCAGAATCCAGCCACGGGGTTGGATTGCGCCGAACCTCAGCGGGCTGAACGCCGCTGGGACCACGTCGGGAGAAGCCTGCAAGGTTGCGGCGTCCGCCGCAGCAGGTCCCACGGCGCAAATGGCGACTAACGCCGCCAGCCACATCACGTACTTGTTCATGGCGGCCATCGTTTCGCGGGGTAGTTGCCGTTGTGTGGAAGGGCAGCGTACGGAGGTCGCCGTGCAAGCTCCAGTCCGCGCCGGACCCAGGGGCGGGTCGCTGCCGCGGCACCGGCAGGTCACCAGATCTTCACACGCTCGCCGGGCGGCAGGTACATCTTGTCGCCCGGCTTCACCTGAAATGCAGCGAAGAACGCGGGCACGTTGCGGGCCGTGCCGTTGGCGCGGTATTCGGCCGGTGAATGCGGGTCCACCAGCAGCCGATTCTTGAGGTCGTCGACGCGGTGCTTGCGGCGCCACACCTGGGCCCAGCCGATGAAGAATCGCTGATCGCCGCTCAGGCCGTCGAGCAGCGGGGCCTCTCGGCCGCCGAGCGACCGCCGGTAGGCCGCGTAGGAGATGGTCAGGCCGGCCAGGTCGGCGCTGTTCTCGCCGAGCGTGAAGCGGCCGTTCACGTGGTAGCCCGGCAGCGGCTCGAAGCGACTGTACTGGGCCGCCAGCGCGGCGCTGCGGCGGTCGAACTCCGCGCGGTCGGCCGCCGTCCACCAGTCGACGAGGTTGCCGGCGCCGTCCCACTTCGAGCCTTGGTCGTCGAAGCCGTGGCCGGTCTCGTGGCCGATCACCGCGCCGATGCCGCCGTAGTTCACCGCGTCGTCCGCGGCACGGTTGAAGAAGGGCGGCTGCAGGATCGCGGCCGGGAACACGATCTCGTTCATGTTGGGGTTGTAGTAGGCGTTGACGGTCTGCGGGGTCATGAACCATTCGTCGCGATCCACCGGCTTGCCGAGCCTGGCGAGCCGGCGATTCCACTCGAAGGCCGCCGCGCGCTCGATGTTGCCCACCAGGTCGTCGCGGCGGATCATCAGCGCGGAGTAGTCGCGCCACTTTTTCGGATAGCCGATCTTCGCGTTGAAGGCCGCCAGCTTGGCGAGCGCTTGCTGCTTGGTGCTCGGGCCCATCCAATCCAGGTCGCGGATGGCCTGGCCATAGGCCGCGATGATGTTCTTGACCATCGCGTCCATCCGCAGCTTGGCGTCGGGCGGGAAATGCCCGGCCACGTACAGCTTGCCGACCGCCTCGCCCAGGCTGCCCTCGACGGCGGCGACGGCCCGCTTCCAGCGGGGGCGATTCGCGGGAATGCCGTGGAGCGTGCGGCCGTAGAACGCGAAGTCCGCCTCGACCAGCTTGCGGTCCAACAGGCCGGCGTAGTGCCGGATCACTTTCCACTTCAGCCACGCCTTCCAGGTTCCCAGCGGCGCCGAGTCGGCCATCCCGGCCACGGCCGTGAAGTACGACGGCTGCGCAACGATCAACTCCTCCGCGGCGCCGGCGCCGACGCCGTCGAAGTACGACTTCCAGTCGAAGCCGGGCGCCAGCCGGGCAAGCCCCGCAGGGGTCCGCTTGTTGTAAGTCTTGACCGTGTCGCGGTTGTCCTCCTTCGACCACTGGGCCCTGGCCAACCGCGTCTCGAAAGCCACGATCTCGGCAGCCGCGCGAGGGGCATCGGCGACGCCGCCCAGCGCCAGGCTCCGCGCGACGTGCGCCCCGTAGGCCGCCAGCTTCTCCTGGTACTTGGCGTCCCAGTAGTAGTCGCGGTCCGGCAGACCCTGGCCCGCCTGCGAGAGGTGCAGGATGTACCGATCGGATCGCTTGGCATCGGGAGCGATCGAGCAGTGCACCACCCCGCCGATCCCGACCCGCGCCAGCTCGGCGAGCATCCGCGCGAGGCCGGCCTGGGTCTCGATCCTGTCGATCGCGGAGAGCCTGCCGGCGATGGGCTCGATGCCCAACCGCTCGGCCCGCGCCTCGTCCATGTACGAGGCGTACAGATCTCCGACCTTCTTTTCGGGGTCCGCCGCGTTCTCGCCGGCGGCACAGCCCTCGATGATGGCGCGGACGTCCTTTTCGGCCTGTTCGGCCAGCACCGTGAAGGCGCCGTAGTCGCCGCGGTCGGCGGGGATCTCGGCCTTGGCGAGCCAGGCGCCGTTGACCGCGCGGAAGAGATCGTCCTGGAAACGCACGGACGGGTCGAAGTTGGCCCGGTCGATGCCGCTCGTGAGCGGCTCGGCGGCCGCGCCCTCCGCCGCGCAGGCCGCCAGCAGCATGAAAGTCGGCACGAAAGCAAGCAACCAACGCGGTCTCATGGTAGCGATCTCACGCGAGGAACGTCAGCCAACGTTGTGCCACGGACTGCCGCGCCAGCCGTATTCCGGAACCGTGCGCGCGGCTGCATTGTTGTATCACAATGCGGACGCGCACGCAATGAGTGCAAGCGAGATACATGTGCCGCCTTCCAGGCCATCCTGCCTTTTGATAGAATGACCGCTTGGCGGCCCTCCGGTCGGGACGAGCCGGCGCCCGTAACCGGAAGCATCGGAGAGCGTGCGTCTTATCGGAAAACGGCCGAGCCATGTCGAACCAGGACGACCTCCATCCCGCACCGCAGCCGCCGACCCCTGCGGCCCCGCCGTCGGCGCCCTCGGGCAATGCCGGCAAGACCGTGCCCGCCACGAGCGGCTCCGAGTCCTCCGCGCCCGGTTCTGCTGCCGGCCCCCCGAGCACGGGCAGTTGGCGGTCGGAGGCATCCGGCGAAACGGCTTTCCCCCAAGTCGAAGGCTACGAGATCCTCGGGCGGCTGGGCGAAGGCGGCATGGGCGTCGTCTGGAAAGCCCTCCAGCACGGCACCCACCGCACCGTGGCGCTCAAACTGATGAACGTCGCCAGCTTCGGCTCGCAGCGGGCCCAACAGCGATTCCAGCGCGAGGTGGACCTGACCGCAAGGCTGGAGCACCCGCACATCGCCCGCGTTTACGACGGCGGCCATCGCCACGGCGTCTATTTCTATGCGATGGAGCTGATCGACGGCCGGCCGCTGGACCGCTACGTGAAAGACGCCGGCCTGTCGCAGCGCGGCATTCTGGAGCTGATGCTCGCCGTCTGCCAGGCGGTCGAGTTCGCGCACCAGCGGGGCGTCGTCCACCGCGACCTCAAGCCGGCCAACATCCTGGTCGACCGAGAGGGCCAGCCGCACGTAATGGATTTCGGCCTGGCCAAGGCCCTGCACAGCGGCGGGGGCTCCGGGATCACGCGGGACGCGGACACGGTGGGCACGCCCGCCTACATGAGCCCCGAGCAGGCCCTGGGCGACAGCGAACACCTGGACGCCCGCAGCGACGTCTACTCGCTGGGAGTAATCCTGTTTCAATTGCTCACCGGCCAGCGGCCGCACGACACCCACGGGCACGCCATGGAGGTGATGCTGCGGGTCGCCCAGGAGGAGCCGCGACGGCTGCGGCAGGTCGATCCCCGCGCGGATCGCGAGCTGGAGGCATTGCTGATGAAGGCCCTGGCCCGGGAGCCGGACGAGCGCTACGCTACCGCCGGCGGCCTGGCGGCGGACATCGAGCGGTTCTTGAAGGGCGAGCCGTTGGCGGCACGGCGGCCGACCTTCTCTTACTTGTTGCGGAAGCGGCTCCACAAGCACCGCAAGCCGATTCTGATCGCGGCGGTGATCCTGGCCCTGCTGGGCGTGATTGCCGGTTACGCGGCCTGGAACTGGTATGCCGAGTGGGGCGGCTGGATCGAAGTGGCCAGCTACGATTTTACCCGCCCCGACGCCACACTGGAGGGGTTGGAATTCCGCCACCACGCATCGACGTCCCCGACGCCCCCCTGGCCCTTGGACCGCCAGGGCCTGGCGACCAGGTGGGGCGAGTGGTGTCTGCTGAAGGACGTACACGTTCGCGGCGACGTGCGGCTGGTGCTCCGGGTCCGCTACAACGCCCGGCCGGACGGCATCGACCTGTACATCAACAGCGTCCTGCCGCCGCACGCTTACCAACTTCCGATCGGCTACGTGGCGCAGGCGGGCGGGTACCGCAACACCGTGAGCTTCATCAGCCGCAACGACCATCCCACCGGCTACGACACCTCGGATGGCGTTGCGGCGATGCTGCCCACCGGCCGCACGGTCACGCTCACGTTCCAGCGGCAGGGGGAGGAGTTGTTGCTGGAGGTCGATGGCCAGCCGCAGGTGCGGCGGACCGAATTGTTGCCGTTGGTGGGCGAAGGCACGGACGGGGTCGCGATTCGGAATTGGGCGCCCAGCGCGGTGATCGAGTCGCTGGCCGTTTATCGCCGTTGGCTGCCGCGGAAGGCCAGCCCGCTGGTGGCCGCCGACGCCCTGGTCGAGGCCGGGCAGTTTCCGGCGGCGCTGCGGCAATACATCAACCTGGCCGACGATTACCGGGGCCAACACGTAGGCGAGTCGGCGCTGGCCAGGGCCTGCCGGCTGTCGGCCCTGCCCCAGGTGGCCGGCGCGGCGGAGCGGGAAGCCCTCCGCCGGCGCTTTGCCGAGGAATACCCCCACTCAGCTTATCACGCCACAATCCTGGCCGCCGACATGCTTTCCCTTTGGCAAGAGGCACACTACGAGGAGGCGCTGGCCGGCCTGGAGCGTCTGCGGGCCCTCGACCCGCAGACCCGCTTGCCCCTGCGGCTGGCCGCGGCGGCGTGGGCGGCCCTGCGGGAATTGCCCAAGAATGTGGCCGATCGCCTGATGGCCGAGGTGGGGCGCCTCGACCGCGTTAGCCGGCTCGGCCTGCCCGGTCTTGGCATTGACCGCTTGGATGAGATCGGCCACCTGCAACTGCAATCATTGTGGTGCAGCTACAACCCGATCGAATCGCTCGAGCCGCTTCGCGGCTCTCCGCTGCACGAATTGGACTGCGAAAACACGCGGGTTGCCTCACTGGAACCACTACGGGGAAAGCCACTGTGGGACCTCGACATCTCCAGATCTAACGTCCGTGATCTGGGGCCGCTGCGTGGCGCGCCACTGGAGTCACTTCTTTGCAATGGTTGTCCGATCGGCGATCTTGAACCGCTGCGGCAGATGACTTCTTTGCGTGAGATCCAGCTTGACGGGACGCGCATCAAGTCGATCGAGCCGCTTGGCGGACTGCCCCTGCGGGAGGTTCATATCTCGTCGACAGCCGTAACCGACCTGGGCCCGCTCCGCGGTGACCCGTTGGAAACACTTAATTGCCGCAACTGCCGCCTGTCGAGCCTGGGCGCCCTCCGTGGGGCCCCGCTACGGGAACTTTACTGCGAGCAGAACCACATCGACTCCCTGGAGCCGCTCCGCGGCATGGGGCTGCATGTGCTCGAGTGCTCGCGAAACCGCATTACGTCTCTGGAGCCGCTCCGCGGCATGCCACTGGCACGTCTACACGTGTCCGGCAACCCGCTGGCCACATTGGAACCCCTCGTCGATTCGCCGCCCCAGGACTTCGAGTTCGACTGTCCGAGCCTGCCGGACGCGGAGCTGCAGCGGGTGCGGGATATTTGGAATGCCAAGCCGGAACACCGCCGTCATGCCCGTAATGCCGAGGTTCTCCTGGCCCTGCGGCACCACGATCTGCCCGCACTCTTGCGACTGGCCGGGGTTTTCCGAGGCCACCGCTTCCTGTTGGTCCCCAAGTCCCTGACCTGGGCCGAGGCGAGCGCGGCTTGCCGCGATTTGGGCGGCCACCTGGCGACGATCAGCAGCCGCGAGGAAAATGACCTCGCCAGCCAACTGGCGGCGGATGTCGAGTACGGGGCTTTCATCGGGCTCCGCCGGCAGGGTGGCCGGATATCCTGGGAGACTGGAGAGCCTGTAGCGTTCACCAATTTCGGGGAAGAACTGCGGTCCGCCAGGGGCGACGGCGCGTTTGTGGTGGCCCCGGACGGACGTTGGCTCCGCGCGCCGGACCCGCAGGACCCTGCGCGCTTCATCCTGGAGTGGGACGGCGACCCGGCCGCGGCCAAGACACCACCGTGATAGAAAGCAGGATCGGCGTGAAGTACCGAACCCTGGGAAACACCGGCCAGCGAGTTTCCGCCCTCGGCTTCGGGGCCATGCGCCTGCCCACCACAGGCAAGGAAACCGATGTGGACGAGGCCCGAACCATCGAGATGCTCCGCTGCGCCGTCGATCACGGCGTGGATTACATCGACACGGCCTACGTGTACCACGGTGGCAATAGCGAGGTTGTGATAGGCAAGGCCCTGAAAGACGGTTACCGCCAGCGCGTCCGCCTGGCCACCAAGCTGCCCATCTGGAGCGTCACCGAGCGGGCCGACTGCGAGCGCATTTTCGCCGAACAACTGGCCCGGCTGCAAACCGACCGCATCGACTTCTATCTCCTGCACTGCCTGCAAAAGAAATCCTGGCAGAAGATGCGCGAGCTGGGGGTGCTCCAGTGGGCCGAAAAGGCCCAGTCCGACGGGCGGATCGGCCGGTTCGGCTTCTCGTTCCACGACACGTATGATACATTCGTCGAAATCCTCAACGATTACGATTGGCCGTTCTGCCAAATCCAATACAACTTCGTCAATGAAGACGTGCAGGCTGGCACAAAGGGCCTGCGTTACGCCGCCGCAAAGGGGCTGGGCGTGATCGTCATGGAGCCGCTGTTCGGCGGCACCCTGGCAAACCCCCCGCAGCCGATCTGGGAAATCTGGAACCGCAACCAGCACAAGCACCGGCCCGCCGACGTGGCACTCCGCTGGCTGTGGGACAAGCCCGAGGTGTCGTTGGTCCTGAGCGGCATGAGCAGCCTGGAACAGGTCGAGCAGAACATCGAAAGCGCCTGCCGCTCGGGCGTGGGTTGGCTGGAGGAGGATGAGGCGCGGTTGGTCTCGCAGGTGCAAGAGGAATACAGGAAGCTATCGCCCGTCCCTTGCAGCAAATGCGGCTACTGCATGCCCTGCCCCAACGGCGTGAACATACCGGTCAACTTCGAGCTTTACAACAACGCCGCCGTATTCAAGGGGAGCAGCCTTGTCCTATGCCGCAACCTGTACAACTCGCTGCCGGAGACCGAGCGGGCCAGCACGTGTGCCGAGTGCGGACGCTGCGATGAGAAATGCCCGCAAGCAATCGAGATCGGCAACATGCTGAAGCAGGTGGTGGAGCAGTTCAGCTAAAAGGATGAAACGATGAAGGGCATGCTGCTGCTCGGGGCGGCTCTGGGGCTGGCCGTGCTGGCCCAGGCCGCTTGGTCTTGGGCAGGCGATGATTCCGGCCGGCAAGGGCCCCACAATCCGCAGCGGAACGACCGGCTTGTGAAACCTCGCACCCCGCCGCCGACCCATGCTACCGTGAAGTTCGGCATCCACCATCCGCGTCTCGGAATGGCCCTGAAGGAGAAGATGGACGCCCTGGGCGTCGAGTGCCAGGTTCGCACGGGCATTCGGCCGGGAAGCGAGGAGTGGACGGCTCTGGCGATGGACTTCGTGAAGAAACACTTCGGCATGAAGGACGTGGGGCACTGATGAGGGCGTAACCTGTGCCGGCCGGTTGCTTGTGTGCGGCAAGTTTTTCTGGTGGGGCTTCCAACGATATACCAACCCGAAGCGCGAACGAGGGTTTTCGCGCCGGCCCTCGCTCGCGCTTCGGGTTACTGTGCAGCCGCCAGGAAATCTTGCCGCACCCGCAGACTGGAGCTTGGCGGGCCGGCGTGGTATTCTGGGATGCAACCAGTTTTCCGTGTGTCGGCCTCACAACTGCGAAGGGAGAGCCCAATGAAGAAGACGAGGAAGATGCTGGTGCTACCGGCAATTATCATCGTACTGGCCGGTCGTCTTGCCCTGGCCGCCGATCCACAGTCGCCCGTCCCCGGCAAGCGTCCCAGCAAGACATGGGAGCGGACAGGTCCGCTGGGCCAAACACCCAAGCATGTCACCGATGCCTTCCCGTTGTCCGACCAAGACAACAAAGGCGGCTGGGTAAAGTTCGAGCCCATGAGCGACGAGTTCGAGGGCAAGGAGCTCGACCGCAGCAAGTGGGTCGTCGGCATGGCCTGGTGGAAGGGGCGGCAGCCTGCCTTGTTCAGCGAGAAAAATGTCGCTGTTGCGGACGGCAAGCTGCATCTGACCATGCGGAAGGAGAAGCTCCCGCCCGAGGTCGAGAAGCTCGGCTACCATGACTACACTTCCGCCGCCCTGCACTCGAAGGTTCGCTCCTCTTACGGCTACTACGAGGTCGAGGCCAAGCCCATGAACTCGGCGGGCTCAAGCTCGTTCTGGTTCCACCAGGAAAACACCCCCGGCTGGGTCACGGAGATCGACGTGTTCGAGATCGGCGGCAAGGCCAAGGGGTTCGAGCGGAAGTACAACATGAACCTGCACGTCTTCCAGACACCGCGGGAGAAAAAGCATTGGGACGTGCAGCATACATGGGTTGCACCTTGGCGGCTGGCCGACGATTACCACGTCTACGGTCTGGAATGGGGCGAGGACGAGATCAAGTATTACGTCGATGGCGTCGTGGTGCGGATGGTGGAGAACACCCACTGGCACCAACCGCTCTACCTGACCTTCGACAGCGAGACCATGCCGGACTGGTTCGGGATGCCCGCAGACCAGGATCTGCCGTCCACGTTCAGCGTGGAATATGTGCGGGCGTGGAAGAAGCTCTCAGCGGGAAGCCGCTGAGCGGCGGCCAAATAGCCTTGCACGACTCCCGGAATCACGCAGGGCAATTCAAAAGCAGGATCTTGCGTGTTCCCCGGCTTGACCCATCAAGAGGCGGGAGCGCACGCTGCGACCTGTGCTGGCTGCCATGCGTTGTGCGGCTTCCCGCAGCCACCGCTCCCGTTCCCGCGGCTTCTCGCAAGCCAGGGCGAGGTCGTGCATGGCGGGGCCATGCCCTGCTTCGGCGGCCATTCGCAGCCAGCGTTTCCGTTGCTCGGCCTCGCTACACTCGGATGCAAGCGAATACATCGCGCCGAGATGGCCCTCCTCGGCGGCCTTCTCCAGCCAATAGCTGCGTTGGCTGGGCACTTCGCACTGCAGGGCGTAAGCGTACATGGCCGGCACGTAGCCTTCACAAGCGGCCTCGCGCAGCCAGTGCTTCCACTGGCCAGGTTCGTCGCAAGCCAGCCCGAGCCGGTACATGGCGCGAATGTGGCCCTCGTTGACGTTCTCTTCGAGTTGAAATGTCATGTTGATCCTCGACTGAATTCCGTGAGTTCGTGGCGACGGCAGGCACCGCCCTTGGCACTTCATCGGACGAGGGAGGACAGTTGGATCATAACCCATTGAAATCCTAACCGGCCCCTGTCAACAAACGGTGAGAAGCCGGTTAGGATTCCGTTCACGAAGAGCAGATCACGCAGCACGGGGCGGCCAAAGCCGCCGGCAGAGCGCCGGGAATGCGGGCTTCGCCGTCTGGATTCGGTCGCGAAGGCGGAGCTGGCAGCGGTGCCCGCCCAGCAAATCTGCGGGAATCGGGCCTTGAGATTTGCCAGCCCGTGATATCCGACGACACCGCGAATTGACGTATTCTGACAGCGTGTCGCAATCCTCATCGCGGAAGCGCGGATGGCCGTGACTGGGTCTCGCAAACCGGCCTGGCCCGACTGCGTGCCACGGCGCAGCCATCAGATACGACGGTTCTCCCGTCAGCGATCCCATCGCAGCGAAAAATCGGATTGTTCCTGCATATTGGTACGGCGGTTGCGAGGCCGGTTGTAGCCATGGGGTGAGACCATTCATGCTCTCAAAAACGAAAAAGGACGCAAGAGCTATGAGGCTGACTAATCACGGTAATCGCGTGCCGCCAGCTTCGCGCCCGACAGTCAGGCGCCCGCGCCGGGCGCATGCATGGCCGGTCGTCGCCGTCGTCATGACGTTGGCGATCGTCGGCTGTGGCAAAGGGCGGCGCGGTATCGCCGTGCATCCCGTCGAAGGCCAAGTGCTCTGGCAGGGCAAACCGCTCGAGGGGGCCGTGGTCGCGTTCTACCCGCAAGGGCAGTCGAAACCGAAAAACGTCCCCTGGGCACGGACGGATGCGGAGGGCCGCTTCCGTTTGGCCACCTACGACCCCGCCGACGGCGCGCCGGAGGGCGAGTATGCCGTGACGGTGGTCCACAACCCGCTCCAGAAGACGCTCGACGGCTGGTCGCCGGGGCCCAACGTGCTTCCGGCGAAGTATGCTCAGCCGGGAACGACCGATCTGCGGGCGCAGGTCGGCAAGGGCGCGAACAGCCTGCCGGCGCTGGAGTTGAAGCCCTGAGGAGCGGCCCGGGGTCCCCGCAAGATTCCCCTTTTGGAAAGGAGACGCACGGATGAAGGAAATGTGTTGATCCGGAATCGCAGCCGTTTTGCCCGTTTTTTGTCAGAAATCCGATCCAACTGAGAAGTAGGGAGAATTACGCATGAGCGTCCACACCAAGAATCGAAGTGGCTTTACCCTCGTCGAGTTGCTCGTGGTCATCGCGATCATCGGCACACTGGTCTCGATCTTGCTGCCGGCGGTGCAGCAGGCCCGCGAGTCCGGGCGGCGCTCGAGTTGCCAGAACAACCTGCACCAGCTCGGCCTGGCCGTACACAACTTCAACAGCAGCTTTGGATACCTGCCGGCCAGCGTGCGGCCGAACACCGGGGCCCCGCGGGAGGGCGCGCTGGTGTTCTTGCTGCCGTACCTCGAGCAAAAGGACCTGTTCAGGAACTACGACCCGACGTTGAACTGGTACGACAATACCACGAATGCCGCGGGGAGCACCAACTTGTCGGTGACGCAGAAGATCGTGCCGACGTTCATCTGCCCGTCCTCAACGGACCCCACGCGCCAGGACGGCAACCCGGACGTCAACCCCTGGTTACCTGACGTGGTGGCGATCAGCGATTACGGCCCCACGATAGGCATCGACCCGGCCCTGGTGACCAACTCGGCGACGACCGGGGTGACCACCACGGGGACGGGAGGCATCTTGCTGCGGAACACGACGCCCCGCCTGGCCGACGTGAAGGACGGTCTTTCCAACACGATTCTCTTCGCGGAATCGGCCGGAAGGCCCTCCCAATGGCTGTACGGCGGCGTGCTGGGCACGAACGTCTTGACCTACACCAGCTCGGG